>Ga0136625_1000422_pt1 | contig 13093 bp, 10 predicted proteins | sample AntDrymUQ4832306_2_FD_104672 | JGI IMG/M metagenome (GOLD analysis project Ga0136625, IMG submission 104672) | Polar desert sand microbial communities from Dry Valleys, Antarctica - metaG UQ483 (23.06) | ecosystem: Environmental > Terrestrial > Soil > Desert | place: Antarctica: Dry Valley...
GTACGGGAGTGGTTGGTCTCGTTGCGACAGGCTGGCGAGAGCTGCGTTGGACACCGGCTCGTGCTTGTCCACACAAAGGGGCGTCAAATGCATAGCCCACTGCCCGCATTTCGGCGCTCCCTGCGTCCTTGCCTCGCGGCACGTCTCACATGCCATCCTCCGTGACCACTTCCCGGCCAGGCCCTAGAACAGCGTGAGATACCCGTCCAACACGCGTTCGCCGACGAAAAGGGCGATCACGGCGCCGACGGAGAGGAATGGGACGAGCGGCACCGCCATCTTGCGCGCGGCCGATCCGTATCTCGCGAAGAGGACGACTGCCGGGACAAGGCCGGCGAGAAACCCTACGAAGAGCGCAACGGAGACCGTCGCTCCCAGCATCGCTCCCAAGAGCAGCGCGAGCTTCACGTCACCCATGCCGAGCCCCTTCGGATATGCGAGGACAGCGAGGAACAGGAATCCGGAAGCTCCGACTGCGCCGAGGAGCCACTCGGGGCTTGGATCGAGCAGCGTCCGCGCCACGAGCACGACGGCGGCAGCAGGCAGCACGATGCGGTTGGGGACGATTCGGTGCTGAGCGTCGATGGCGGAGAGGGTGACCAGGAGCGCGCAGAAGCCGACCGCGAGCGCCGCGTACAGGGTCGGGCCGAAGACCACCACGCACGCAACTGCCAGCGCGGCCGTTCCCGCCTCCACCGCCGGATAGAGCGGCGAGATCTGCGCCGAGCAGTGTCGGCAGCGTCCGCGCAGGAGGAAATAGGAAAGAACGGGAATGTTGTCGCGCCAGAGGATCTCGCTGTCGCAGCTTCCACAGGACGAGGGCGGGCTGAGGAGCGATCGACCCGCCGGCACCCGCGCCGCGACCACGTTCAGGAAGCTCCCGAGCGCGAGCGACGGCGCGAGAACGAAGACCGCGGCGGCGGCGTTCACCGCCTACTCGCCGGTCGAGGCGTCGAACGACGACGCGGTCCGCGCCCAGACCTTGGTCGTGTCGGCCCCGTCGCGGACGACGATCGACACGAGCTTCACCGCCCGCCCGGCCGCGATGGTCTGCCAGGTGACGTAGGTGTCGACCCGGTAGCTCTTGCCGTCGGCCCCCGTCAGCGTCTGGACCGGCGCCTTCGTGGTGCACGGCGCGGTTCCGCAGGCGTTCAGCGCGACCCTGTTCGCGGCCGTCGACTGGTACGCGGGATCCGACGAATACGGCGCGGCTGCTGCGAGGACGAGGATCTCCGGGAGACCGATCGAGTCGTACCGGATCGCGCGGACATTCTCCATCTCGCGGTCAGCAAGCGCACCTGCGGTCGTCACCGTGCTCGCGCGCTTGATGGTGCGGATGCCCGATTCGAACATCGCGAACAGGGCCAGGATGCCGACCATCAGCATCATCGTGGCCGCGAGCAGCTCGACCAGGCCGAACCCCTGCTCATTGCCCACGCGCACGCCGGTTGAGGAGTTGCCGCGACTCACCCGCAAAGGAATCGGCACTGCGTCGCCACTCCTGTAATCAGACCGCTAATCGGTCGTATAGCTGTCGGGCACGTTCACGAGCTCGAGCGTGGGCGCGGAGTTCCCCGGCATCCCCGGCACGCCATCGGCGAACGGCACGAAGCAGTTGTCCGTGTTGTTCGAGATGAAGAGCTCCTGGGCGATGACGGGGCCGCAGACGATCACGCTGTTCCCCTGGGAGAAGTCATTGACGACGTAGATCGAGCCCTGCCACGTCGAGTTGTTCTCGATCGTGAATCCGATGGCCGCCGTCGCGCCGCTGACGAGCAGGAGCAGGTTCGCATCCGGGTTCCACGTCGAGTTGCACGATGCGACGCCGCAGAACCGGACCTGATTGCGGATCGTGATCGTGTCGGACGCGTAGATCGACCCGCGTCCAATGTAGACGACGTCCCGGTTCCCCGCGAACTCGAGCTTGCCGTCGAAGAACACGACCCCCTCGATCCGGAAGGTCCCGGGGCTTCCCGGGGTGTATGCGATGCGTCCGAGGACGTCGTTAGTGACGAGGTCCTTAACCGTGCAGTCATAGGAAGCGTTCGGGAAAAGGTTCTGGATGGGGTTGCTCCGGTTGAGCGCATTGTCGTTGTCGAACTGTCCGGGAAAACTCCCGGTCGTGCAGACTGGGCTCATCGGGCCAGGCTTCGCGTTCGAGTACCAGTTCGGAAGATCGATAGGGGGCTTCGTCAGTTCGGGCACAGTGCTCGAGAAGACGGTTCGATACACCTGTTGAGACGAGGTGCAGGGCGTGACGTACGCGCCGCTCCAGGGGTAGCGGCACCCGCCTGCGACCTTGACCTGCGTCACCGGCGTCGCCGCGGTCCCGATGGAGGCCGACTGCTGGATCTGCACCTTGCCGCGCACCTGCACGAGGTCTGCGGTGATGAGCGCCGAGTTCTCCATACAGAGATCGCCCCGCACATAGATAGGGGCATCGATGGTGAGGTTGTTCCCGAGCGTCGTACAGCTCGACGTGTCGGCGAAGAGGTACCCCCACGCGGGATCGAGCCCGGTCGAGCTCGCGACGAGCACCTGGCTCGAGACAGTCCGCGAGATCGGGCTCGCTGCTCCGGTCGGGTTCGCGTGCGTGCCGGTGCCGGTTAGCGTCCAGATCTTCGTAGCCGAGTCGTACGTCCCCGCGTAGTTCACCGTGCCACCCTCGAGCGTCAGCGACCCGGAGCCCACAGCGGTCGACGACTCGGGATCCGCGGCGTTGTAGAGGATCGCGCGCGCGTAGTTCTCCCCCGCCTCGGCGAGGTTGACCGCCCTCGCATCCTCCGTCGACACCTTCGCATGGCTCGCGCCGGAGCCTGCATAGAACACGAGCGACGAGCCGGTGAGCATCAGGAAGGCGAGGATCCACACCGCCATGACCAGCGCAACGCCGCTCTCGTCTCTGAACTGTCGCCGCATAATTGTCCTTCCTCGGCCTAGACCGGAGTCTCAGTCTCGGCGGCACTCGCCGATCGGTCGCCCCTCTGCCGGGGGAGGCAGAATGTCCCTCGTCCGAGGGAGTTCACAGCCGGATCGTGTTCCGGAGCACGATGTCGTCCTGGAGTCGCCAGGCAGTCGTTCCGTCGGCGGGATTGAGATTCACCGGGAGATCGACACGGAGCCGACCAAGCATCCCGGCCCCCGGAACGTAGTACGTGAATGGGATGCTCGCGGCAGACGGGGTGTTCGCGGTCAGGTAGTCGGCGACGACAACGGGCGAGCCTGCATCCGCGGTGCGGGTGAGCTGCCAGCGGCCGGCCGAGACCGCGACCGTCGCATAGGTCACGGTCGCAGCCGTGCCGGGGCAGGCGGCCGGGAGCGTGACACTAACGGTGGCGACCGCTGTTCCATTCGGCGCCGAAATGGCGTTCGCGCAATGGAGCTCGCGGCGGATCCGATCCATCGCGAGCCGCGCGCTCTGCTGCGCTTGGAAGTCCCGATTCGATCGTACTTCGGCGCGGATGCCCGCCTGGAACATGGTTGTCAGTCCTGCCAGAACGAGGCCGAGGATCACCATCACCGTCATGAGCTCGATGAGCGAGTAGCCGCTTTGAGACCGGAGGTCCGGCTTCGGTCGCGGCGGGCGAGCCGTCATGAGCCCGCGAGTCGGAGGCCGGAGGACACCTGCTGCTGCGCCGACGCAAGCCGGTCGTCAGCGTCCGGCTCGGCGCCGTGCGACGCGCGGCTCTTCAGCGCGTGCGCCACATCGATCTCGAAGTCATGCCTGCTGGTCGCGGCATTCGCCGCCGTCTCGCGGTCGACGAGCCCGGCGAGGACGAGGTCGACGAGCGCCTTGGAAAACGTCTGCATCCCGTAGAACTCGCCCTCCGCGATCGCCGCTGGGATGCCGTCCGAGCGCAGCTCGCGGGTCAGGTCGGCGATGCGTGCGTTCGAGACCATCACCTCGACCGCTGGGACTCGACCTCCGCCCGAACGGGGCATCAGCCGCTGGCTGATCACGCCTCGCAGCACGCCGGCGAGAATCGCGGCGGTCTGCGCCTGCTTTCCTGGAGGAAAGAGCTCGACCATCCTGCTGATGGTCTCCGCGGCGTCGAGCGTATGCAGAGTCGAGAGGACGAGATGGCCGGACTCCGCCGCCTGGAGAGCGACGCGCGCCGTCTCTCCGTCCCGGAGCTCGCCGATCAGAATGACGTCCGGGTCTTGTCGGAGGACGCGCCGAAGACCCTCTCTGAAGCTGTCGGTGTCGAGACCGACCTCTCGCTGGCTGACGATGCAGCCGTGATCCGGATGGAGGATCTCGATCGGGTCCTCGATCGTGACGATGTGCAGCTGGCGCGTGCGGTTGATGTGGTCGAGCATCGCCGCAAGCGTGGTCGACTTCCCCGATCCGGTCGCCCCCGTCACGAGGACGAGGCCTCGTTGCTCGTCCGCGAGCCGTGCGACGCCTGCCGGTAGATGCAACTCCTCGAAGCTCGGGATCGTGTCTCCGAGGATGCGGAAGGCGAGGGACACGGCGCCTCGCTGCCTGAAGCCGTTCACCCTGAAGCGCGGGAGGTCGGGCTCCGAGTACGCGATGTCGAGGTCGCCCGTCTCGTCGAACTCCTGCCTTCGCCGGGGTGCGCTGCGCGTGATCTGAGCGAGGACGGACTCGAGCTCCGCCTCTCCGAGAGGCGGGAACTCGGAGGTCGCGGCCAACACGCCGTCGTAGCGGAGCACCGGCGGCTTGCCGAGCTTTAAGTGGACATCGCTGGCACCCGATTCGACGGCATGCCGGAGCACGGCTGACAGATCCATAGATCAGTCGGAATCGGCACCGGCGGCGGGTTGCTTTAGCCAGCCCGGATTACGCCCGATACCCGTTGGGGGGACGCTGGACAGATCCAGCTCCCTACCGTGCGGACGGATAGCCGGAGCGGCTTCGAAAGGCCCTATTCGGCGACTGCGGCTCGCGCGGAGAACGCGCGAAAGGGAGACGACGACGAACGCGAACTGGACAACAAGCCCGGCAGGAACCGTCGACGTGGACAACTCTCTGGAAGCTCATGGTCCGGAAGCGAGCAGGCTGAATTCGGCGGGGGCCGGCGCGACCCCGTGAGCGTCACCGCATCCGGCGGTTCCGTCCGAGGCGCCCCCGCGCCGTCGCTCGCGCGTAGAGCCTCAGTTGTGGGATTGGTAGCGGGAACCGCCGCGGCCGCCTTTGTTCTCTACTCGGCGATCCTCGCCGGCTTGGGATCGCCCACGCCTCCGATCGCCGTGCCTTGGTGGAGCTTTGTGCTCGTGTTCTTCGTCACCGAGGCCTTTCCCATCCAGATCCACTTCCGGAGCGAAGCGCATAGCCTGTCGCTCAGCGAGCTCGGCTTGGTGCTGGCGCTCTACCTCGTATCGCCAGGGGAGCTCCTTGTCGCCCAGCTCCTCGGTGCGGCCCTCGCTCTCACGATCGTCCGCAGGCAACGTCCTCTTACCGTCGCGGCCAACCTTGCGGTGTTCAGCCTCGGCTCGTGCATCGCCGTCCTCGTCTTCCACGGCTTCCTCCTCCTCGGCGACGCGTATGGCCCCGCGGGATGGATCGGGGCGGTGCTGGGCGCCGGCGCGTTCGCCGCCGTCGGTGTTCTGCTCGCAGCGGAGCTCACGCGGTTCGGCTCGGCCCGCCCGCTGAGCACTGAGGTGCAGACGCTCGCCGCCGTCGCCGGGTGTGGGTGCTTTGCGAGCGCGAGTCTCGCTATCGCAGCCGTCCAGCTCGCCGCCTCGGACGCGCGCTCCGTCTGGGTCATGCTCGTGCCGATCGCCTCGACGGCGCTCGCCCTCACCGCCTTCGCGGCCGAGCGGCGCCGGCATGGGCATCTCGAGTTCCTGTCTCGCTCGATGCGCGCTATGCACGGCGCCGAGTTCCGCTCGTCGGTTCGCGAGCTGCTCGAGGCAGCTCGCACGATGCTCTCGGCCGAGGTCGCGGAGATCGTCGTCTTCTCCCATTCGGCGGAGGAGGGCGCGCTCCGAAGCGTCGTGAGTCCCACAGAGGACGTGCTCATGGAGTCGATAGAGCTCGACGAGAGCCGCCTGCGGGCGCTCGAGAACATCTCCGCCCAAGAGGCGGCGGCGCTCTTGCCGCGTGGACGGCAGTCACACGCGCTCGACGAGTATCTCGCCCAGCAGGGCCTCGAAGACGCGATCGTCACCGCGTTGCGCGGCGCCGACCGGATCTTCGGCATGGTTCTCGTCGGGAATCGACTGGGAGACGCGGCGACCTTTTCGCAGGACGACAGAAGGCTCTTCGAGACGTTCGCAAGCCACGCCGGCGCGCTGCTCGAGAACGACCGTGTCAAGAGCCAGCTGCGCCATCAGGCGTTCCACGACAGTCTCACGGGGTTCGCGAACCGGCTGCTCTTCGCCGAGCGGGTGCACAAGGCACTGACTCTCAGCGTCGCCGCGCAGCGGCGCCCGTTGGTCCTGTTCATCGATCTCGACGACTTCAAGACCATCAACGACAGCTTGGGTCACAGCGCCGGCGACCAGCTCTTGATCGCCGTGGCCGAACGCGTGCGGGCCTCGCTCCGACCGGAGGATCTTGTCGCTCGGCTCGGTGGTGACGAGTTCGCGGTTCTCTTGGAACGCTCGGACCGGAGCGAGGCGGAGACCGTCGCGACGAGACTCGTGGACGCGCTGCGCGCGCCGTTCGTCCTCGAAGGGCATGAGATGAGGGTCCATGCCAGCATCGGCATCGCCCCCGCCGAGCAGGGAAGCATCGCGGACGACCTCTTGCGAAACGCGGACGTGGCCATGTACTCCGCGAAGACCAACGGGAAAGGCAGCTACGCGTGGTACGACCCAGAGATGCACGTCCGCACCCAGCGCAGGCAGGAGCTGGCGAGGACGCTGGAAGGCTCGGTCGAACGAGAAGAGATAGAGGCGTACTACCAGCCGATCGTCGCGCTGGAGACGGGTCGGGTCGTGGGGCTCGAGGCCCTCGCGCGGTGGAACCACCCCGTTCGCGGCCTCGTCCTCCCGGAAAGCTTCATCCCGCTGGCAGAGGAGACCGGCTTCATGCGGCCTATCGGTCGGACCATGCTCCGCCTCGCCTGCGAGCAGCTCGAATCGTGGCACTCTCGCCACCGGTTCCATCACGAGCTCATGGTCAGCGTCAATCTCTCCCAGAGCGAGCTACGAAGCCCCAGCCTCACGCAAGACGTGCGGGCAATTCTCGTCGACACCGGCATCCCACCGGATCGGCTGGTTCTCGAGATCACCGAGTCGAGCGCGATGCAGGATCCCGCGGCGGCGATCGACACGCTCCAACAGCTGCGCGAGCTCGGAGTGCGGCTTGCGCTCGACGACTTCGGCACCGGTTATTCGTCATTGAGCCACCTGCGGGACTTCCCGATCCACATGCTCAAGATCGCCAAGCCGTTCGTCGATCGGATCGATCGCGACAGCACCTTCGTCGAGGCGATTCTCGGGTTGGCCACCACTCTCGGACTCGAGGTCATCGCGGAAGGCATCGAGACAAAAGAGCAAGCTGAAGCGCTCCGCTCTCTCGGGTGCGTCCTTGGCCAGGGGTTCTACTACGCACGGCCTTCGGAGGCGCTGCACGTGGGTTCGAGGCTTGCGTTCGGACCGGTCATCCTCAGGCCGGATCGACAAGCGCGCGTCGCGTAGGGGCGCGCGACCGCTCACCTCGGCACGCTCCGGAGCGTCACCCTCAGGGAACGGGCGGTGCGAAGCGCGCGAGGCGGGAGAGCACCCGGAGCGGGGGACGCGCGACCCCGCGTGCCTCGCCGGGGTGCGCGAGATCGCCCCGCAGAAGACGGGCCACTTCCTCGAACACCCCCGGCGCGCGCAGCGCCCAGAGACAGGCCCGCGGGAACCGATCAGCCACGCGCTTGGCCTTCCAGGAGGCGGCGGCATGGCGGTCGAGAGCGCCCGCCAGCGCCGGCTCGTAGTCCTCCGGCCGAGCCCCGAGAACGGCATCGGCGGCGAGCCGCGCAGAGACGAACGCCTCGTAGATCCCGTCACCGGACAACGGATCCACCAACCCGGCCGCATCGCCGACCAGGAGCACCCGGCCCCGCGCGGCCCGCGAGTCGAGTCGCCGCATCGGGAGTCGATGCCCGCGCACGTCCTTGAGCGCCTCCGGCTCGAGGCCGTGTTCTCGAGCGAGTCGGGCAAGATGAACGCGGAGCCGAGGGCCCTCGTCCAGCCAGCCACCGACCCCGAGATTCGCGTGGTCGCCCTTCGGAAACACCCAGCCGTAACCGCCGGGCACGACTCCCAGCTCGACCCACGCGGTGCCACGGTACGGAGCCGGGTCGATGTCTCTCCAGGAGACGTTGCCCTCGAGCGCGACCCCTAGCCGGATCTCGTCGCCGAGCAGAGCGGAGCGGGCGACGACCCCGTTCGCGCCGTCGGCGCCGACGAGATAGGAGGCCTCGATGCGCGCTCCGCCGACGCGTGCGGTGATCCCGCCGGGCTCGCAGACGATCTCGCTCACCGCCGCCCCGTCTCGGAAGTCCGCTCCGGCGGCAGCTGCCTGCTCGGCGAGAAACGCGTCCAGTCTCCGCCGCTGAGTCATGAGGATGACCGGGGTCTTGCTTCTTCGAACGACTCGCGAGCGGTAGTCAGCGCGGAGCACGAAGCCGTCGACGACGTGCTCGACCATTTCCGCGACATCACACGGAACATGCTTGAGCGCCCGTCCGGTCAGCCCCCCGCCGCACGGCTTGTCCCGCGGAAAGCGAGCGCGGTCGGCGAACAGCACCCGCGCCCCACCGCGCGCCAGACGCATGGCAGCAGCCGAGCCGGCGGGCCCGGCCCCGACGACTAGGACGTCAAAACGCTCCATATCTCGATGGTAAGCCCGAGACGGGCGCCGGGCTACAATGGCCCGCCCCGCAGGGGTTCCCGAGTGGCCAAAGGGGGCGGGCTGTAAACCCGCTGGCTCAGCCTTCGGAGGTTCGAATCCTCCCCCCTGCATCGCATCGCCCTGGGCTACAGTCCCGGTCTCGCCCTCTTAGCTCAGTTGGTAGAGCACCTCCATGGTAAGGAGGGGGTCGACGGTTCGAGTCCGTCAGAGGGCTTCAGAAAGGGCCAGCAAAAGGGCGTTTTTCTGTTGTCTTGCTTGGTACAGAAGAGCACCTCCATTTATCAGATCTCCGACACGTCGTAGCCCTAGCGTTCGGGAAACCACCTGTAAATGGGTGTGTTGCCCGATACGACCGAGTACCTCCATGCGATGGAGGTGGTTGCGGGTCGATCGGCCGAGGTAACCGCGTGAATCGGTTTGTACGAGCCGTTGTCGAGCGTTCGCTGCTGGAAGCCAAGCGCCTCCGCGGATCGTGGGGACAGGTTCTGGGGACGGATTCGCCTTACGTGCTAATGCGGAACCCGTGACCGACATTTGCCGGCCATGCAACTTGACCTGGCTCGGCAGCGGCCCACCGCGCACCTTGACGGGACAAGCTTCACTCATCCGACTCTGTGACTATCCTGCAAATACGTCACGAACCAATGACGTTCTCTCACGATGCGAACGGCCGCCCCCACTCCGCTTCCGCTCTTCCGCTCCGAAGGACAGGCGCGGCTTCTCACCCACGTGTTCCTCTCCTACGGCCGCCCGGATGCGCCGCTTGCGGAGATCGCGCGGGAACTCGGCCTCGATCCCGGCGGCATCGCGCGCGAGGCCACCCGACTCGAGCAAGCCGGCCTGATCAGCTCGTCGCGGGTCGGTCGGCAACGCCACCTGCGCGCCAACACCGACTCGCCCTACTACGAGCCGCTGCGTGACCTGCTCGCTCGCGCCTACGGGCCCCCGCGGCTGATCGGCGGCGCCCTCGATCAGTTGGGCGGTGTCGAAAAGGCCCTGATCTATGGCTCCTGGGCGGCCCGCTACCACAACCAGCCGGGACCGCCTCCGAACGACCTCGACGTCCTTGTGGTCGGCAATCCTCAGCGGCGTGCGCTCGCCCGAAGCGCCCGCGAGCTCAGCGAACAGCTCGGGCTCGAGGTCGACCCGCACGTAGTCTCCCTCGCCGACTACGAGCAAGGCACCAGCGGGTTCCTTCGCACGATCAAGCAGGGCCCGCACATCGAACTCGACCTGCGAGCGAATCAGTGAGCCAGGAAGAGCTCGATGCGCTGGTCGCCGAAGGTGTGATCGAGCCAGTCGCCCCCGACCCCGAGACGGCACGGATCGAGCTTGAGCAGGCACGGCTGCACGTTGAGAGCGCCGCCGAGATCGCCGAGCGTGACCCGGTCGCAGCTTTCGCTATCGGTTATGACGCGATCCGCAAGGCGCTCTCAGCACACATGCGCGGTAGCGGCTACCGCGTCACCAAGGGCAAAGGCCATCACGCGCGCACTGGTCGCTATGCGATCGCCGCGATCGACGACGCCCGCGTCGAAGAGCACCTCGAGGCCTTCGACGAGCTACGTCAGCTGCGGAACCAATCCGAGTACGACGCACTGGTGCTGGACCCCGACGACGTCACCGACGCGCTTGCCCGCGCCGATGCGATCATCGCTGTCGTCGACAAGGACCTGTAGGGCGCAACTTCACACGGCCGATTAGCGATCGAGCTCGCCGCCGGTCGAAGTCAAAACCTCCACCCGGCGGGGGCGCGAGGGTCGGGGAGGTAGGCGCAATACGTGCCGGTGCGGATGGCACGGTCGAGATGCTCGCCGAGCTGGGGATGGTGCTCACCCGTCCGGGCTATCCCGTAGCGGATAGCGCGGGTCACAGCGACTCGAGCACGCTCGGACCCCGATGCGGCTCGTCGATCGCGACCACCCAGGCCAACCGCGCGCGACAGCTCTCGAACGAGGAGGTCGCGTTCGGCGTCCGCCTGCGCCTCCCGCTTGTCGTCCCCGAGGGCGCGCGCCTGCTCGATGTCCTCTTCGATCTCGGCGAGGCGTCGGCGGTACGCGTTCTTGGCGTGTACGTCGAGCATCGCGCCCGCATCGCCGAGTGCCGCGCGCGACAGGCCGGCCGCGTGGCGGCTGTCCGCCTGCGCAACCCCCCCGGTTTCCGCGGCGACGAGGTCCAGCACGTGGAACTCCCGGCCCGGCTGGGCGAGCAGCCGCGCGAGGTAACGCATGCCCTTGAGGTCTCGCACCCGCACCGTGCGCCCCTCGAACACCAAAGACCAATAGTCGCCCTCGCGACGAAATGTGCTGACGTTCGCGGCAGACTGCTCGTCCAACCCATCCTGGCCCTCGACGGGCACCGCCTGGTCCGACGTCTGCGCGGCTTCGATCCGTTCGAGGATCGTGCGGGCCGCCTGGAGCTCCAAGACGGCCTGGTGCTCGCTGCCGCCCGCGCGGAGGGCTTCGGCGAGGCCTATCCGTGCGAGCGCCACCTCATAGGGCGCGCCGACCTCGTTCCAGAGTCGCGCAGCTTCGGCAAAGAACCGCTCCCCGTCCGCCGCATCGCCCTCGGCGAGCCGCACCCTTCCGTGAGCAAGGGTCGCGCCGGCGACCAGCGCCTTGCTCTGGAATCGGTCGGCCACGAGCTTCAATTCGTCGGCGGCCGAGCGGGCGCGGTCGATGTTGCCGGCCGCGATCTCGATCTCGACCTGCGCCTCGAGGAGCGGCGCCCGCTGCAGGTCGGAGTCCGGTGGTCGCTCCCTCGAGGGCACCCGCAAGGGGTGCTCGAGCGCGTCTCGTATCGAGGCCGCCGCCGTGGCTACGTCTCCTTGGGCCAGACGTACCAGCGCCAGACCGGGCTGGGGATCCCAGCCGGCTACATGAGCGGCCAGCAAGGCTTGTTCCGCGCCTTCGATGTCTCCTTTTCGAAGTCGGATCAGTCCGAGCTCGCTGAGCGGCCATCCCAGCTCGCGTCGCAAGTAGGGGCGGAGTTCCTCGCACGCCGCGAGCGCCTCTCGCTCTGCCTCGTTGCACGACCCGCGCAGTCTGAGGATCTCTGCGCGATGGACCCTGCAGCGCCCGTGAAGGCTCCCGATGGCGTTCGTCTTGCACCACCGCTCCATCGTCTCGGTCCATTCCTCGGCCATGTCGTACTGCGCGAGTCCCTGCAGCGCGCACACGAGCTCGCAGTAAACGACCCCTGTGGACAGCGGATCGAGCTCCCCGGACATCGTCGCCACCCCCACCTCGTCGAGCAGCGCGAGACCTTGCCGAACATCGCCGCCCAGGATGAGGAGCCGTGCTTTTGCCACCCGTCCGATGGCGCACGCCGCCGGGTCACACTTCGAGCCGACCTCGATGGCACGCCCGGCCCACTCTCGAGCGCTGCGCAGGTCGCCCGTCAGCATCCGCTCGTACGTGCGGACTACCGCAAACCACGCGTGCGCCGACGTCTCATCCTGACCCTCGAGGAGCCGCTCCGCTCGTCCCAACCAGCCGCGCACTGGTGCCATGAGGGCGGTATCGAAAAGCAGGTGCATCGCGACGCGAACTGCCGCCCCTGCTGCCGCGACGTGGTCGCCGGCCTGCACGGAAGCCGCGTGAGCGCGCTCCCACGCCTCTATGGCCACATCGAGATTGCCGGCCGCGTAGGCGACCTCGCCAAGAACCGGTAGATCGGCGGGACCCACGAGCCCGTCAGCGTCTGCCTGCATGAAGAGGTCGAAGGCCTCCTCCCAATCTCCGCGCGATGCCGCGTCACGTGCGCGCTGGACGACGACCTCACCCACACCAGCGCTCATCGCACCCCAACGGTCCGTGGTCGATCGGAGCCCCGAGTCCACCGGCACCGAACGTAACCGTACGAGTTACCGCCGTAACAGCCTTGCTCACGCATATGGGTTGAGGACCCTAGACCCCCGAGCCAACGAGGAGGACCCATGCAGAGCGTAAAGGTCAACGGCGTCGAACTGGAATACGAGGTGGTCGGAGCGGGCGAACCGGTGTTGCTCATCGACATGCTCCTCGCCGACTGCTTCCTGCCGCTCCTTTCAGAACCGGCGCTCGCCGACCGCTACCAGCTGATCCGATACCACAAGCGGGGTTGGGTCGGCAGCACCCACACTCCGGCGCCGGTGAGCATCGCCGACCATGCCGCCGACGCCGCCGCGTTGCTCGACCATCTCGGTGTGCGGCGCGCTCACATCGTCGGCCACTCGACCGGCGCGTCGATTGCCGCCCAGGTGGCCCTCGACCATCCCGAGGCCGTCCACACGCTGAC
>Ga0136625_1000423_pt1 | contig 13083 bp, 9 predicted proteins | sample AntDrymUQ4832306_2_FD_104672 | JGI IMG/M metagenome (GOLD analysis project Ga0136625, IMG submission 104672) | Polar desert sand microbial communities from Dry Valleys, Antarctica - metaG UQ483 (23.06) | ecosystem: Environmental > Terrestrial > Soil > Desert | place: Antarctica: Dry Valley...
GACCGACACCGACGGCTACGGGGGGACCCTGCAGTTGAGCCACCAAGCGAAGTTCTTCGGGCGCGCGAACAGCGTGACCTTCGGTTTCGCCTACGACGGGAACGAGACGGACTTCACTCAGAGCGAGGCCGAGGCGGAGTTGTTTCGCAAGGGCCTGGCCCGAGGCACGCGGCGCGTCGGTGAGCTTGAGACCGAGGTGGACGTCGCCACCCGGCAGGACAACTGGGGCGTTTATCTCACCGATACCTTCGATGTCACGGAGGCCTTGGCTCTCACCTTCTCGGGGCGCTATCAGATCACCGAGGTCGAGATCCGCGATCAGACCGGCGATCCGGAAAACGCCGATCTCAACGGCGATCACCACTTCGATCGTTTCAACCCGGCCGGGGGTCTCACCTATTCGATCTTCGAGGATCTGAACCTCTTCGGCGGCTATAGCGAAAGTTTCCGTGCTCCCACACCAGCAGAATTGACCTGTGCCGATCCGGAGGACCCTTGTAATCTGCCCAACGCCTTCGTGGCCGATCCGCCGCTCGATCCCGTGATCGGCAGGACCTGGGAGGCCGGAGCGCGCGGGCGCCTGCCGCTCGGCGAGGACCTGCGCTGGCGCATGGCGTTCTATCGCACGACGCTCGAAGATGACCTCATCTTCGCCGTGACCGAAACGGGCGGCGCCGGTTTTTTCAGAAATATCGACGAGACGCGCCGCCAGGGCGTGGAACTGGGTCTGAACGGGCAGTGGGAGTCCGTGCATTGGTCCGTCAATTACGGTTTCGTGGATGCGACTTATGAATCCGCCGAAACCCTGGCGAGCGTGGTCGAGCCCGACGGCATCCAGGTGCAGGAAGGCGACAGCATCCCCGGGATACCCGAGCACAACCTCAAGGCCGGCGTCGACTGGGCCATCCTCCCGAAGTGGTCGGTCGGCGGCACGCTCATCTACGCCGCCGACCAGTTCCTGCGCGGCGATGACAGCAACGAGCTGGACACGGTGGATGATTACGCGATCGTGAACCTGCGCACACGCTTTCATCCCTGGGAGCACATCGAGGTTTGGGCGCGCATCGACAACCTCTTCGACAGCGACTACGAGACCGGCGGGACCCGCAATTTCAACGCCTTCGCCGATCCGATCGCCGAGGAGCGTTTCCTGGCACCCGGCGCGCCGCGCGCCGGGTGGGTGGGCGTGAAGCTAAGGTTCTAGGGCAATCCGAAACCGGCCATGAGTTGTCCCGGCGGGAGGTGATCCTTACAATCGGGCTTCCGGCGTAAACCTCAGGCCTCTCAGGTGTCCCTCAAGATCCGACTCGTCCTCATCGTGAGCGCGGTGCTTTCGATCGGCATCGCCCTCGGTGCCACCGTGCTGTGGCTGCACGCACGTGCGGCGATGCGTTCGGAGATGGATACTGCGCTGCGCTCTGCCGAGCGCTTGATCTCCGCGGTGCGGTTAGCGCCGGGTCTCGCCCGTCTCCGCCCCGAGGACTTGACGGAGTCGTTGGATCGGCTCAGGCATGTCCGGGTGATTCGCCCGGGAGCGGGCCCGCTTCCGCCCCGGCCAACGGATGTGGCCGGGGTGCCCCGGTGGTTTTCCCGGCTCATGGCCCCAGATACGGAGGGCTTCGAACACATTGAAATCACGCTAGATGGACCGCATGACCAGGTGATCTTGCAGGCCGATCCCAGCGACGAGATCCGCGAGGTGTGGCAGGACGTCCGGGTGCTCATGGTGATCGCCGCGGCGATGTGCCTGTGTGTCGGCGGTCTCGTCTACTTCGGCCTTGCACGCGGTCTTCGACCACTCGCGGATCTCCATGGGGCGTTTGAACGCTTGGAAGCAGGGAATTTCGAGATCCGAATGCAGGAACGAGCGGTGATGGAGCTCAAGCGCATCCACCAGAAGTTCAACCGGATGGCCGAGGTGTTGCGCTCGACCAGGGAGCGCGAGCGCGCACTCGCGAGCCACCTCGTCGATCTCCAGGAGTCAGAGCGACGCAGTCTCGCCCAAGAGCTACACGATGATATGGCGCCCCTTCTCTTTACCATTTCCGTTCATCTCACGACCATCCATAGTTTTCTTCAAGGCCGGCAATACACCGCCATTCCCGAAGCGCTCGCGGCCAGCGAGAACACCGTGGTCCAGGTTCAGGAGCGCATGCGCGCGATGCTCCGGCGACTGCGTCCCCAGGGTCTCGATGAGCTGGGCCTGGATCAGGCGCTGCATGATCTGGTTGAAACCTGGCGATCGCGGCAGCGCCAAACCGAATGGGCGATCGAGACATTCGGACGGATGGACCAACTGGACGACACGCTGCGCGTCACGATCTACCGGATCGTGCAAGAATGCCTGACGAACGTGGCCCGCCACGCCGGCGCCCGCCGTGTCTCGGTACGCGTTGCGGTCGCATCGGCGCACGGACGCACCGGAAAGGCAGCGGGTGCAGGTCAGGTCGTGGACATCTGGGTCGAGGATGACGGAAAAGGAATGCGGCCAGAAACCCCATTCGGCCTGGGTCTCATGGGAATTGAAGAGCGGGTCCAGGCCCTGGGCGGTGCAATGGCGCTCTCGCAACGGCACCTCGGGGGCCTCTCCGTGCGTGTCTGCGTACCGATCCATGCCAACCACTCGGAGCTGGCAGCGGATGCTTCCCGCATCGCGGTGTCTTCCCGACCTTGACCCGCGGGAGGCCATATTACTACCTCCTCTCCTCACTCTCCACGAGTGCAGGCTACCGCGTTGAAGCACCTGGTCATCGACAGAGATGGCGTGTTCCAGCGCATGCTTCCCGGCGAATAAATCACGCCGGTTTAGTGAACGCCACAATATGATCCGCCTCGAGTCGGATTCCGATTTTTTCTCCGATGGCGTGATTATGATGGCTGGGTACCAGCGATAGCGCAGTACTGCCGCTGGGGAGCTTGAGCGTGTAAAGAATTTCCGCGCCGCGGAACGCCTTGTTCAATACCTCCGCCTGCAACGGACTCGCGTCGTCGTGCACGATGTCATCAGGGCGCAGGAGCACGTCCACCCTAGAGCCCACAGCGTATTGAGTCGCAGCCTCTCCGCTCAAAATCCCCAGTTCGATTTCCACTTGTTTTTCGGTCAATACGGTGCCGTTTACGAAAACGCCCTGGCCGATAAAGTCGGCAACAAAGCGGTTGGCGGGACGATGGTAAAGGTTATACGCGGTGTCCCACTGCATGAGCGCGCCATCGTTAATGACGCCGATTTCATCGGCCAGCGCAAAAGCTTCCTGTTGATCGTGGGTAACCAGTATGGCGGTGGCATTTTGCTGTTTAAGGATGGCGCGCACATCCAGGCTTAAGCGCGGGCGCAAATCGGCATCCAGACTGGAAAAGGGTTCATCTAACAGCAACAGCTCAGGTTCAGGCGCCAGCGCCCTGGCTAGGGCAACGCGCTGTTGCTGGCCGCCTGACAATTGATGGGGAAACTTATCTTGCGCGTCTGTTAGTCCAACGATCGAAAGCAGATCCGCGACGCGAGCTGCACGTTCGGATTTTGCCATTAGGCCGAGGCCGAAAGCGATATTGCCGGCGACAGTGAGATGAGAAAACAGCGCGTAATCCTGAAAAACCATTCCAATGCGGCGTAGCTCTGGCGGCACGAGGTAACCTGCGCGGCTCACTGTCTTGCCTGAGAGCAGTATTTCCCCGTCTGAAATAGCTTCGAATCCTGCGATACAGCGCAGCGTAGTGGTCTTGCCGCTTCCGCTCGGACCGAGCAGACAACCAATCCGTCCTTTCGCGAGCGCAAAGGATAGCCCGTGGATTACGCTGTGCTCCCCATAGGCCTGGATGACGCCTCTTACTTGCAGAATAGGTACCGGCATCGCAAAAAATTACCACGCGCTGCATTTGGCGTTCAACACTTTTCCGCGTGCCGGTTTAACCAGATGATGGGAAGTAAGCCCGCCAAGACCAGTGCGACGGCAGGAGGCGCCGCGCGCTCCCATTGACCTTCCGAAGTCATTTCAAAGATCCTTACCGCAAGCGTGTCCCATCCGAAGGGACGAGTCATAAGAGTAATGGGCATTTCTTTCATGACATCGACAAACACCAAGATTGCGCCGCTGAAGAGGCCGCTTCTCAATATCGGCAAGTGTACTCGCCATAACACGCGTTTACTGTCGAGACCCAGGCTGCGCGCCGCCTCCTCGGTGCTAGGGGTAATGCGCTGCATGGCGGCGTCCAGGGGATTGAAACTCACCGCGAGAAACCGCACAAGATAGGCCAATAGCATGACGAGCACAGTGCCTTGCAAGACCTGGCTGGCATCGATACCGAGAATAGTCTTGGCGAAAACGGAAAGTTGAGCGTCCAGCCAGGCAACCGGTATAAAAATACCGACACCGAGCACAGCGCCTGGAACCGCGTAACCAAACGTGGCGAAGCGGATGGCGGCGCGGGTTGTCACATCCGTTTGACGACGGTTGGCATAAACCAAGACTAAGGCGACCGCGCCGGTAAGCACGGCGGCGATACCTCCGAGCGCAAGTGAGCGCCAAAGGTATTGCAAAGTGCGAGGATCAAAAGCGTCAACGCTTGCTTCGCTCGACCACATTAATAGTTGGATCACTGGAACAATAAAACCGGCACTCAGCACCAGCGCCGCGTAGAACGATGCGAGCCAGCGTCGCGTGCCTCGAAGCGCAAAGCGTGTCTGGCGTCCCGCCTTTCCAGTTTCCGTGTAACGAACTTCAGCTCGCAGATGCTGTTCGATTAGCACGATAACAAAAACCATCACTATCAAAATCGAGGCCAGTTGAGCGGCGGCGGAGAGCGAGAACATCCCGAACCACGTTTTGTAAATGGCGGTCGTGAAGGTATCGTAATTAAACGCCGCAACCGCACCAAAGTCCGCCAGCGTTTCCATGAAAACTAACAGCAATCCCCCAGCGATCCATGGTCGCGCCATGGGCAGCGCTGCACGAAAAAGACCTTGGGAGCGGGATAAACCGAGTGACTGTGCGACTTCAAGAGTGCGTTTGCCCTGGCTGAGAAACGCGTTACGCGAGAGCAAATAAACGTAGGGATACAATGCTAAGGTCATAACTGCGATTACCCCACCGGTGGAACGGATAGGTGGAAACCAGATTTGCCCGCCGAAGATTTCACGCAACCAGGTTTGCAGCGGCCCCGCAAAGTCCAGCAGCCCTATACTGACAAACGCTGTCACGTAAGAGGGGACCGCAAGCGGTAACAGCAGCGCCCAGGAAAAGAAGCCGCGGCCGGGGAAATCATAAAGCGCGGTCAACCACGCCAGGCTTACTCCTAATAATGCCGTTCCTGCGCCGACCCCGATGACAAGCCAAAGGGTATTAACGAATAAATCCGGCAGCACAAATTCCAGCAGGTGATTCCATATGTCGCGTTCCGGCGAGAGGAACGCGGAAAACACCACCAAAACGGGAACCGCGAGTAACAACGCCGTCAACAAAACGGCCAAACGCCAACCGCTGGAGTTCGAGCGGGTCCGCGAAAAAATGAAAGCGCCCGCCGTGGGCGCTCTAGCTGTAGAAGTTTCCATCTGCCAACCGTTATTTGTATTTCGCTCTATCCATCAGTTTCACAGCCGCCGCTTGCAACTCGCCGGCTTTAGCAACATTGATTGAATTTTGCTCAAAGCTGCCCCATGCCACGACCACGGGATCGGCTTTGATTTTGGGATTCGCGGGGTATTCCAGATTGACGTCAGCGAATAAATTCTGAGCTTTTTCTGAAGATAGAAATTCCATCAGTTTGATCGCCGCTTTTTCATTCTTAGCGTAGGCTGTAATCCCGGTTCCGGAGACGTTGACGTGGACCCCGCGTTGTTTCTGGTTGGGCCAAAAGATCGCTAGGGGCAACGTTGGATTTTTTTCCATTAGCCGGCCGTAGTAATAAGTATTGACCAGCGTGATGTCGCACTGGCCGGCTGCGACCGCTTCCATCGCCCGGGTGTCGTCGGAGAACGGGTCGGTGGCCAAGTTATTCACCCAGGATTTGACGATTTGCTCGGTCTTCGCTTCGCCATGTTCCGAGATCATCATCGCCACCAGCGATTGGTTATAGACTTTTTTGGAAGTGCGCAGGCACAGACGTCCTTTCCATTTTGCATCGCCTAGCTGTTCGTAAGTGGACAGTTCCGCAGGCTTAACTTCTTGCGTGTTGTAAACGATGGTGCGAGCGCGCACTGAAAGACCAAACCAGCGGTTGTGCGGGTCTTGCAGATGGTGAGGGATGTTCGCCTCTAATATCTCGGAGTTTACAGGTTTTAGCAGACCTTCCTCGGCCGCTTGCCATAAGTTGCCGGCGTCAACGGTGATCAGAATATCCGCCGGGGTATTCTTGCCTTCCGTCTTTAATCGCTCTAGAAGCGGCCCTTCCTTGTCGGCGAAAAATTTTACGTTGATCCGGGTTTCTTTAGTGAATGCATCGAACATGGGTTTGATTAACTCTTCGATGCGGGCGGAGTAAACCACGACTTCCTCAGCAAAGGCTGCTGGCGCGAGTGAAAGCAAGCAGCAAAAGATTGTGCTCAAGGACTTCTTATTCATTTGCATTTCCTTCCTTGCCAGGATACCCCGTTTCAGGCATCAGAAATAAATCCTGAGCCCCGCCTGCACCAGCTGAGGCGTGCCGGGCACGATGCCGCGAGTGCGGTCTGCGATGTATTCGTTGTCGAAGAGGTTCTTCACCGCCGCAAAGACATCCATATTGAGCGGCTTCACCCGATAGGTGGTTGCCAAGTTGACGATGGTGTAGTCCTCGATCTCGCCTGTCATGCCACTAGGATCGGGGCTCACGGAGTTGGGAAAGTCGCTGAACTGAGAGTCCACGAACACCGTCTCCAGATTGATATCGAACCCAATGGGATGCGAGTAACCCACCGTGGCTGTGATTAGGTGCTCGGGGGCATAAGGCACACGCTTGCCATCGCCGGAGCCCAGAAGTTCGCGCGTGACGGGATCACAGAATGGAACCCCTTGAGCATTGGTAGTTGTCGAAACCACGCCATTTATCAAGGGACATACGAATGGAGATTCTTGGTCGGCGTCCCCCAACCAAGTCCAAGCTATTTGTGCATAGAAGTTATGGGGGGAGCTCAGCAGTTCGCCCATATCCAGCCGCCCAAACAATTCTGTGCCCTGGTAAAGCGCTTCGCCCTGCGCCAGGGGGAGATCGCCGCCCGCTACACTGCCGACGACGGTATTGCTGCTGAAGTCGTTGCGAAACAATGTGGCGTCTACTTGCACACCGGTCCAGGGCCGGGTACGCACCCCCAGCTCGTAGTTCCAACTCTTTTCGGGCTCCACGTCCACACTGTTGCCTTGATTGCTAATAGTGTCTTCCACACGGGGTGGGGTGAAGCCTCGATGGAAGCCGAAGAATACCGTTGCGGCATCGACCGGGTTGTACGTTATGCCGAAGGCCGGGAGCGGCTCCGTGACATCGCTTTCGCCCTGAGCTTCCGATCCCGGGAGCAGGTTCCTGCGCTCAAAATCCACGCTCTCCACCCGCACTCCGGGGGTCACCGTCCATTGCCCGAGGATAAAGCGATTCTGGATGAAGCCGGCATAGGCGTCGGCGAAACGTTCGTTGTCCTCGGTCCGGGTTCCGCCGCGTGCCGTGGGTGAAGCGCCATTTTCCTGTACGCGGACCTGCTCTTCGTAATGGGCGCGAAAGCCGAGATCCAACTCGCTCGGTATACCGAAGAAGCTATAGGCCGCATGCAGGCGCGGCTCGACCCCCCAGGTATAGTAATCACGCAACCGCCCCTGTACCGAATTGCAGGCATCGAGGTCGACGGCGAGGCCTGCCTGTCTCGCCTCGCTGAAGGTCCGCCCATTGACCAGGGTCGCGTCGCATTGGGTGTCCGTGGTGCGACTCGACTGCCGCCACCAGTCGCGACTAAAGTGGGTCCAGTAGAAGCTGGTGGTCAGCGTCAGGTCATCGTTGAGGTAGAGCTCGTGAGTCGCGGAGGTCCCCCAACGGTCGGCGTCGAATTCATCGTTCTTGAAGGGGTTGTAACGGATACCAAAGTTGCGCAGCTCAGCTTCGCTGATCCCGGTGTAACCGACCTGAGAGTCTTCTCCGTAGTAGTTGCCACGCAGGATCAGGGCATTCCTCTCGTTGATGTCGAAAAGCCCCTTGAGGTTGACGTCGTTGACGTCAAAATGGGTGTTGTCACGGGACCCGTCACTTTGCCTATGGATGTAATCCAGCAGCCCGCCAACTCTGTTCCAAGTGCCGCCGTAGTTGGCGTGGACGTTGTAGTAGTCCCGGCTGCCCCCGGTGAAGCCCAAGAAACCTTGGGGCTTTACGGGTGGAGTGGGGGTGATGTAATTGATGATGCCGCTGCTCGTCTGCGGTCCAAAGAGGATCTGCCCAGCGCCCTTCAAGACCTCGATGCGCTCGAAGCGATCCACCGGCGGGTGATAGTAGCTGGCATTATCTCCGTAGGGCGCGTAGGAGAGTGGAAGGCCGTCTTCCAAGAGTAGGGTCTTGGTGGATCGGCTAGGATTCTGACCCCGGATACCGATGTTGGGCCGTAGGCCGAAGCCCTCCTCGTCGCGGACATTGACGCCGGGGACCTTGCGCAGGGCCTCGCTTGTAGTGAATACATGGTTCTTGTAAAGCGTCTCCTGCGGGATGATAAAGCCTGAGCCCGGGATCTCCTTCAGCTCTTGTTCCGATCCGATCACTTCGATGGTCGGAAGCTTTATCACCTCCTGGACGGACGGCAGATCCGCCACCTCCTTCGCCTTCTCTTCCGTCGCTTTGCCTTGGGTGTCGGTTCTGTCGCCTGGCTGGGCAAAAGCCAAGCTACTTGAGAACGAAATAGAAGCGATGGCCAACCAGATCGCAATGGATCTTGAATGATTCGGGGCTATATTACCCCTCCCCGTGGCCCACATCGCAGTGTCTTTCACAACGTTTACCTCCTTTTTCACAGTGCTTATTCGCGTTTCGTTTTATTGTGCGATCCTGCCATTCTGTGCCCATGCCGCAGCCTGCAGCCTCGATTCTCAGCTCAAGGACGCCACTGAGACCTCCTGAGGAGCAGGCACCTCAGGTACCTTGGGCGATCCTGCCGGTCGCTAGGTGGAACCCACCGCGGCCGCCGATCCGGATGCGAAGCCTGGCGATCCGGTCGCAGGATCCGAGGTCGTTGCCGGGGGGCCCCAGCAGGAAGCGCGTGGAGCCGCCCGCTCAGGCGCGCCTCAGCGTACTCCACGCAGCTCCCGCACCCGGTCCCAAGCGCGAGCTTGTTTTCCAGCGCGTCAAGCGAACGCGCACCCAGCGGCAATCGCGTGCTCGATTTCCTCATCGCGGATTCCGTGGCAGAAGCAACCGATCATGTGCCATTCCTTGAGGCCGATTACTGAATCAGAAGAGTAACGCAAATGAGAACGATTAGCAATATGGAAGATCCGCAGTGGCCCCGCGAGTGCCCACGGGGGCACCGGCTACACACAGTCGAAGGCCGCGACCGGCGGCATTTCGACGCTCGGCCGTGCCAATCCGTCCAAGCAAGGGTTCTAAGACCCATAGGCCAGGACCGCGAGTCAGCACGCCCCGAGCGAAGCGTGCGGGCTCTCTTGGTGCCGGCAAAAAAACGTCGTTCCAGCCGGCGACGGCCATCGCGATACCCCCTCCCCTCACTCATCCACGAAGTGCAGGCTACCGAACAGGCCATCGGCCTCCCCGTTCGGCCCGTCGGTGAAGTACAGGTAATTCGCACGCCCGAGGCTCGCGCCGTTGCCGAAGGCTAGGCCCCAGAGGCCATTGATCTGGATGGCCTGCCAATCGCGGCCGCGGAGATAGCTCCTCTGCCGCCCGTTTTTCAAGCCGATGGCTCCCTGCGCGTGCGGCCACTGCGCCGCGGGTGCGGCCGACCTGTTCGGCCTGCTGCACGACCCCCAGCGCCCTGCGAGCACGGTCGAACAAATGAACGAGGCCGTCGGCCGGCATCTCGCCGAAGACGGCGGGCGCAGCCGCAGGAGGTCCAACACCTCGGCCACCAAACGCAAGGGGCGCCGGTGATCGCGCTCGACACCAACGTACTCTTGCGGCTCGTGCTGCGCGACGACGAGGCGCAGGCACAACGCGCTCGTGAACTGGTCGAGACCCATGCTCACAGCGATGGCAACCTGTTCGTCAGCAACGTGGTGCTGGCGGAATTCGCCTGGGTGCTGCGCAGCCGCTATGCCCTCCCCGGCGAGGCCATCGCACGCGCGCTGCGCGCCTTGGTCGACAACGCCACGCTGGCTTGGCAATCCCGAGCAGCCGCAATCGAGGCGCTGCAGTTGTTCGAGCATGGCGGCGCGGATTTCCCGGATTGCCTGGTGGTCGCGCTGGCAAATGCCCACGGCTGCGAGGCCATCGCCACTTTCGACCGAGGCATGTGCGCCCTGCCGAAGGTTCGGCTGTTGTAGCGCTGCCTCGCATCTCATGCGCGGTACCTCATCGCTTGACTCACGTACGAGACTAAGCTAACTCCCTTATCTAAGCGAGGATGGATACATGGGCGTGGATGCGCACAAGGTCGCTGATGTGAGCGCGTGCATAAGGAAACAGCACCTCGTGCACGAAGGCGATATCGGTGGTGGTACCGTCGATATCCGTCAGGATTGCATTTATCACGTCAGTAGCTCTGATGGCTCAGATCCCGATCCTTGGGCGAGCGGGATTCGCAAGCCGTGGCTAAGCCACTCGTTCTGAACTTGTCGAAGTACGCGCGGCGCGACCAAAACGTCAACGCCTTCGCCGCGGGTCACCTCAGTCTTGGCGACTTTCACGAACCAGACTAAGAGACCAAGGATGAACGCAGCGGCCCTATGCCCCGACGATTTGCTTATCGTTTCTGTTACAACGGTAAGCAAATCGTCGGATTTTGAAACACTCCGGTAAGGTAGCCCGCTTACAGTGTCCCCCGATAAATACATACGCCCGGGTAATCGGCGTCGATCGTCCCGGGAGACGCGATCACGGCAATGTCAACTAGCGGGAGTCCATCGTGAATCCACTACGTCATATCATCGTAAGCATCGTTCACGGCCGTTCGTTTATCGCGCGTTACGCGCTGTTAATGTTAGTTGCAGTCAGCGCCTGGTCAGACTCGGTCACAGCGATGCCGTCATCCAGTCCGGATAATCGCATTGTTGTTCCCAATGACAATCAGCGTCCGGCGGGCCTGCTCGCTGACGGTACATTGACTCTCACCCTTAGAGCTGGACGTGGCAGTTGGCAACCGGAAGGTCCTGGGGGCCCGGCGCTTTTGATTGAAGCATTGGGCGAAGCTGCTTCAGCGCTGACGGTGCCAGGACCACTGATCCGTGTTGCGGAAGGAACGTCGATCGCGGCGTCGATTCGTAACGATCTCGATACGCCGTTCCAGGTACACGGACTTTGCAAACGCGACGGCTCGCCTTGCCCAAGCATACAGGTGCCGCCCGGTCAGGCACGCGAGGTGCGCTTCAAGAGCGGCCGCCCCGGCACTTATCATTATTGGGCGACGAGCATGAACGCGCCGGTGCCGTTTCGTGAGCTTGCCGGTGCGTTTATTGTTGATCCGGCAGGCGGCTCCGCCAAACCGGACCGCGTTTTCGTCATCACGGAATGGTCGAACTTGACAGGGCGACAATTGCGCGAGGTGTTTAGCGCCGATGATCCGAGCGCCCGTTTCCTTCAGCTTCGGCCTCGCATCGCGTTCATGATCAACGGCCTGGCATGGCCCTCGACTGAGCGTTTGACCTATCAGCTTGGGGAGACCGTGCGTTGGCGGGTCATCAATCTGAGTTCCCAGTCCCACCCTATGCATTTGCACGGCTTCTACTTCGACGTAAACGCGCTAGGCGATGGGTTGCGTGATCAACAGGTCGATGCAGCACACACACGGCGCGTCGTCACCCAGCTGATGCCGCCCGGCGGCACGATGGCGATGAGCTGGATGCCGGAACGGGCGGGGAATTGGGTTTTTCATTGTCACATTATGCATCATGTGTCACCGCTGCGCCGCCTTACCAAGGTGGGTAACCGCAATACGCGTCACCATCAGGCGGAGCGCGACGGCTCGGGGGGTATGGCTGGCATGGTTCTGGGGATCACGGTGCAGGGACCAGGAGAACCATCCGCGGTGGAAAAGCACACGCCCGCGACTGAAACGCCGCGCAAGCTCACCATGGTTATGCGGCCTGGAATCGCAGCAAAGGGCCATGCGCGCCCGGCGGGTTTCGTCCTGAGCGAAGGAACGATTCCGCCAGCGTCGGATCATGTCGGCATGCCTGGGCCGACACTCGTTCTACGCCGTGATGAACCGGTTGAGATCACCCTGGTGAACCGTCTGTCCGAAGCCACCGCAATTCATTGGCACGGCATGGAACTCGACAGCTATTACGACGGGGTCCACGGGTTGAGCGGTAACGGTAAGCACGTGGCGCAGATGATCGAACCGGGTGACAGATTTGTCGTGCGTTTTACACCGCCGCGCGCGGGAACGTTTATGTACCACACCCATTTGCACGAATATCGTCAGTTGTCTTCCGGATTGTACGGACCCATGATCGTGACGGATCCGGGTGAGTCGTTCGATCCGGCCACCGATCATGTGCTCATTCTCGGCCGCAGCGGTGTGACTTCCGAGGGGCCGACGATATTGAGCGATCCGGAATCGGTGGTGTTGAACGGCGAACGATCGCCGCGATTCATCTGGAGGGCGGGCCAGCGCCACCGCGTGCGGTTTATTAACATCACGCCCGACGACATCTTCACGGTGTCGCTGCAGACGGCGGAAGGTCCAGAAAAATGGATGCCGCTCACTAAGGACGGCGCGCGCCTACCACCCGCCGAGGCGACCCTCGGACCGGCGCGCCAGACGCTGGCGGTCGGCGAAACCTATGATTTCGAATATCAAGCGCCCGCTGCCCGCAAGACTGTTTGGATTGAGATACGGAACAGAAGCGGCAAGTGGCAAGCGCAGGGGCAGGTTAACGTCAAGTAAGTCGGCGAGTGAAGCGAATAGATACTATAGAAGGGTCGCCTCAGATTAGCCTTGGTGGCTTTCACGAACCAGACTACGAGACC
>Ga0136625_1000427_pt1 | contig 13045 bp, 7 predicted proteins | sample AntDrymUQ4832306_2_FD_104672 | JGI IMG/M metagenome (GOLD analysis project Ga0136625, IMG submission 104672) | Polar desert sand microbial communities from Dry Valleys, Antarctica - metaG UQ483 (23.06) | ecosystem: Environmental > Terrestrial > Soil > Desert | place: Antarctica: Dry Valley...
TCGAGCTGATGCTCCAGACCGGGACGATGAGCAGCACGTTCAGTAGTCCAGGGTTCTGCACAACCGAGTCTCCGGCGGCAACGAAGCCGAGTAGTGCTGCTGCAGTGAGGGCGCCCAGCGCTACGATCGTCCTCTTGCTGCTCCAGAACCCGTACAGCAGCGCCACCGGGATGGTGAGAAGGAATCCGATCAATGCTGAATCGCTCAGAATCTTGTCGGCTGTCTGCGTGGTGAAACCGAGGTGCTGCAGGTTCGTCGGGATCCACATCTGGAAGCCGTATGTCATCAGGCCCACGCCAAGTCCGAGGAACAACAGGGCGCCGGTCGGCCCGAGGTATGGTCGGTGGAACAGCATCGCGTACCGGCCGTTGCTTCGCCGTTTTACTGACGGCTCCTGGGGGTCGGCAGACAGGGTCGCGGCACCGTATCTTTCCAGCACCGCGCGGGCTTCGGCGGTGCGGCCCTGGGCGAGCAGGAACCGGGGAGACTCCGGGATCCACCGGTTCAGCGCGATAAGCAACAGTCCGGTCGGCATTTGCACCAGCCAGAGGATTCGCCAGGAGTAGTGCGGCACCAGTTCCGCTGAGAGCCAGCTGGTGATGAGATATGCGCCGGCGATGTTGCCCCCGATCAGTACCATCAACCAGCCGCGGTGCCGTGCCGGGATGGTCTCGGCCAACAGCGTGAACGCGATGGGCAGCATCCCCCCGACGCCGAGCCCCATCAGGAAGCACATCAACAGATTCCAGCTGAGGCCGGGCATCGTACCGCAGATCGCTGTTGTGCTGAACAGGACCCCGGCGAGCAGGATCGAGGCCCGTCGACCGATCCGGTCGCCCAGCCAGCCCCAGACGAGCGAGCCGATCACGGTGCCCCCGATCCCGGCCAGCGGCAGCAGCGCGGCCGGGAGGTGTCCGTGCGGGTTGAGCGCCGACTTCAGGTCGTACTCAGTCGTGAAGCCTGGCAGCACGAAGGAGAGCGCGATGGGTTTCATCGCATCGACCATCACCGCGAGCGCCATCACGATGAGCAGGCCGACGTGCGCCGGACGGATGGGTGCGTCATCCAGCGCCGACACCCGTATCCGAGGCGTGCTGGTTCCGGGTGAGCGCCGGGGGATCAGGCCGTAGGTGGTGGCGACCAGTCCGATCACGATGAGTACCATGCCGGCGAGCATCGGCGCGTCCGGTCGCATGCCGGTCAGCTGGTAGTGCATTCGCGCGGCGCCCAAGTACATCGGTAGGTGGAGCAGCACGCCCGCGGTGCACGCCGCGGAGCCGAGCCAGAACGCCCTCGCGTGGCCGAACCCGATGCCCGAACCAAGCAGTCCCTCCCGGTCCTCGACTCGGGCAGCTCGGCGGTCAGACCGGATTTCCATCTGCTACTCCGGTAGGAAGGATCGAGCTGTGGTAGGGCACCAGGGCCTCGCGCAGCTCGTCCGGCACCGGTACCGGGGTGGTCCCGGTCGGGGCCCGGCGCATGCAGGCGATCGTCTGGCCTCCCCGGGCCACCAGCTGCGGGGTGGCCCCGTCCACGCGGTAGTAGTCGAAAGTCATCGTGATCCGGTGGCCGTCCACGGCGCCCAGGGCCATTCGCACCTCGACCGTGTCTGTCGCGTACAACTCGGCGAAGAAGTCACAGTGGCATGAGACGGTGGCCAGTGCGAAATCTCCACGCAATGCGTGCATGACGCTCGGGACGTGCTCGGCGAGGAACTGCTCGCGGCAGTGGCCCTGCCAGCGCAGATAGTTGGTGAAATAGACGTTGCCGACGAGGTTGGTTTCCTCGAGGGTCACCAGGTGTCGGCAGTCGTAGGTCCTATGCGCTTGCATACGACTCTCCGGTGAGGATCGCGACGGCCACGGTTTCGGCGACACCGGCGACGGCCACGACGGTGGACGCGATCAGACAGTGCCCGCTGCGCAGGACGACCCAGCCGCCGTCGTAGACCCCGCCGATGACGAGGGGGTCCGTCGGTGGATGTCCGATCTTGGACAGGCACTCGAGGGCGGTCCAGACCCGGGTGGCCACGGTGGACTCCGGCTCGGCGCAGGGGGTCTGGAGCTGTGCGACCAGCTGGTCCATGTCGGGTCCGAGCAGCCGACGCCATTCTTCGGGAGGCCGGTCGGCGACGGCTTCCCAGTCGCAGCCGGCGACGCCGGACGAGTAGATGCCCAGGGTGAGCTCGCCGAGATGGCTCCGGGAGGCCGCCTTGGACGCGTGGCCGGGCGTGCTGCCGCGGGTCATGCCGGTTGTGACGGCTACCTGAAGCTGGGGGTCGAGGCCCAGCGCGGTCGCGGAGCGCTCCAAGTGCACAGCGAGCAGCGGGAGCGGCCAGGGCCGGGTGCGCGGCAGCGGTCCGACGTCGCGCAGCCGCAGGCCGCTCCAGCTGATCACTGGTCGGCCGGAGGGATCGAGCGCCGTCGCATCCCACACGTACTCGCCGCGCGCCGCGTGCCGTTCGGCGGCCCGCAGTTCCAGCACACCTCCGAAGGTACGCGGAGTGATCACGAGCCGGTCGCAGCCGACCGGGAGCAGCCGGCGGTGCGGCACACATGCCTGCAGGGCGTGCAGGGTCGCGTCGTTGACACCCGGGTTGGCGAGCAGTGGCTCGGTGTCCGTCATGGGGAACCAGGCGCCGTCGTCGTCGTCGGCCGATACCTGGGCGCGGCAGCAGCGCGCTCCGGGCGCGGACAAGGTGAGTACCCGGCGGAAGCGCCCGGTGTGGAAGCACAGTGGGCCGTACAGGTCGTCCGGTCCGACCGGGGTACCCCCGTCGGGGACGGCCGGCACCTCCGGGTGCTCCGTGCTGCGCAGCGGAAACCGGGCGCGGAAGTGGTCCACCCGGTAGCTGGTCTCCTCGCTGCGCACCACGGCCTCTATCGCGTCGTCGTGATGTAGCGCGCAGACCCGGAGGGTCCGCGTCCCGCCATCGGGAACGGTGATCGGGCGATCCAGCATCACACCGTGTGCCTCGCGTAGGGGGTGGCCTGCGAGCGCGGTGGCCGCCTGCGCCATTGCCTCCAGACCGACCACGGCCGGGAGCACTGCGAGGCCGTCGATCCGGTGATCGCCCAGGTAGGGGTCGTGACTCGAGTCGAGGCGGGCGTCGCAGACCAGTTCCACGCCCGGGTAGTGGACCCGCACGTCCGCCAGGAACCGGCCAGCCGGTGCCAGCGATCCGGTGTCGACGAGGCCACCGAGCCGGCCGCGGACGGTGACCGTAGTGGGCAGTCCCGGTGTGGCCAGCAACCGCTGGAAGATCGCCACGCCGTCCGGCACGGGGATCGGGGTGACGTCGAGCCGTAGCAGCGAGTCGAGCACGCCGAGACGCTCCCCCATGCCCGCGCCAGCCCAGACCGACCACTCCAGGTCGAGCACCCGGGTGCCCGGCAGGTCGGTGGCGAGGCGCTCGGCCTCGGCGCGCAGCGCACCGTTGGCCAGCGCGTAGTGGCACTCCCCGGCCAACCCGTAGCGGCCGATCACCGAACCGAAGGTGACCAGCAGCCGCAGTCGTCGCGGGTCCAGCGTGGCCAGCAGGTTTCGTAGTCCGATGGCCTTGGGCCCTAGATGGGCATGCAACCGGGGTTCGTCGAGGTCGGCGAACCGGGCCGGTTCGTTCATCCCGCTCGCGTGCAGTACCGCGGTGACCGGGCCGAGCCGATCCTCGAGCCGCTGGACGGCAGCAGCCACCGCGACCGGGTCGGTGACGTCGGCCGGCTGGTAGGCCATCCGCGCTCCCGCCTCGCCCAGCCGTGCCAGGTTGGCGGTGAGCACGGGGTCGCGGTCCGGGTGGGCGCGACCGATCAACCCGAGTGCGACGCCGCAGCCACGGGCCAGGGCCGCCGCGCATTCGTAACCGATGCCCTTGCCGCCGCCGCTGACCAGCAGCACGTCATCGGCTCCGAGCGGGAGGCCGTCCGCGGGTCCGAGTGACAGCGGCCGCGACACCGGCTGGGACGGGCGTCCGTTCGCGTCCAGGACCAACTCGCGCCAGCGTCCTGGCTCGGCTGCCGCGTACCGGGCGGAATGGCGCAGCCCGTCTGCTGTCGCGGGGACGCGCAGCAGCGTGATCCCGACTTCGGGATGTTCCTGCCGCAGCGACCGCAGGAACCCGCTCAGGCCCGGTCGGTGGGTGACGACGACGAGCCGGGAGGAGTGGGTTGCCGCCCGGGCGACGGCGAGCAAGGTGGGCACCGCCCGGGGCTCCGCCGGGTCCGGGACGTAGCCGAGGGCCGTGACACCGGACATGCCCTCGGGCTCGGCGTTCCCGCCGAAGGTCTCGGTAGCGGCGCAGCTCAACGGGTGTCCATCGACGACGAAGACGTGCCAGGGCCCGGCCGGTGGCGGCGGTTCGGGATCGTGCGCCGGCCGCTGCTCCTCGGCGAAGCAGCGGATCCACGGGGCGATCCCGGACACCGGCTCGTCGCCCGGAGTCGACGTCACCGCCGGCAGCGCCTCGATCACCTCGATCACCTCGCTGACCGAGGCGTCCGCCATGGTCAGCGGCGCGATCGGCCGCTCGCGGCCCGCTCGCTCGGCTGCGGTGGCGACGAGCTCGGCGACGCGCAGGGACGTGAGGTGCAGGTCGCTGAGGAGCCTCGTCCCGGGTCCGATCAGACTCTGGTCCAGTTCGGCGGCAGTGGCGAGGAGGTCGCGGAAAACCTCGCCCGGTTCGCGCCGCGAACCGGCGAGCTGGGAGTCGGCACCCTCAGGTGGGTGCGTGGCTGGGACTGGGCTCGCCGCGGCGACCCGGGTGGGCTCGGTGGGGAGAAGGCCGGCCGGTGGGGCGGTCGAGCAGGGGTTGGCGAGGAAGGTGCGGTCCCGCCAGATGTCGATCGGACGAGCCGCTCGCCCGGCGAAGAGGGGGTTCAGATCTGGTACGGCGCCAGCCGCGAACAGCGCGGCTGCCACCTCGGCGCGTGGTCGATCGTCGGGGTTTCCGGCGTCCACGCTGACGGCGGGCACCTGGCAGCTCTCGGTGATCAGTGTGGACAGCGTGTGGCCGGGACCGGCCTCGCAGAACAGGTCCGTCTGCGTAAGCGCCTCGGACAGCGCGTCCCAGAATCGGACCGGCGCGGTGATCTGCTCACCCAGCAGGTCGATCAGGGAGTCAGCGTTGGTCAGGGTCCGGCCGCGCACCGTGGAGACGAGGTGGTGCCGGGGTGGTGTGAACTGCACGGCCTGCAGGTAGTCCTTGAACGCAGCGGCGCAGTCGGCCACCGCCGGGGAGTGGAAGCCGTGCGAGACGGGCAGCACAGTGGCCCGCACCCCCCGTCGCGTTGCCCGGTCAGCCGCGGTACGGACCTCCTCCAGTGGTCCCGCCAGAACGTGGGAGCACGGCCCGTTGTACGCAGCGATGACCAGCCGGGTGCCTTCGCACAGCGCGTGCGCACCGGCCTCGTCCACGGCTACGCTGACCATCCCGGTACCGGGCACGCCCAGCACGTCCATCAGCCGACCACGCTCGCGGACCAGCCGCTCGCCCTCCTCGGGAGACAGGCATTCGGCCCACACCAGCCCGGTGATCTCGCCGAGACTGTGGCCGATCGCGGCCAGCGGTTCCACGCCCAATGGTTCCAGCCAGCGCAGCGCGGCCAGCGAGGCGCGGTAGATCGCCGGCTGGGCCGCCGCCGTGCCGGCCGGCGCGTGATCTTGTGCGGCAGGACCGCCGCTGTCGGGGTAGACGGGGGCGCCCTGACCGGGGAAGAGCACAGTGACGCGGCCTGGAACGCCGGATCCGAGGTAGGCGCCGTCGCCGACCACCAGCCGACCGGAGGGAAGGTCGGCGAGGCGCTCGGCGGCACGAGCCGCCCGCGTGCCCAGCTCCTCGGGGTTGGTCGTGACCAAGGCGACGCGCACCGGCCCCCCGGGGAGTTCCCGCCCGAGGTGGCAGGCCAGGTCATGCACCTCGGCTTCGGACAACCGCGGGGCCAGGATGGCGAGCCGATCCAGGACAGGGCGCACGTGCGACGCGCTGCGACCGCTCAGGGCGATCACCTCTGCGCGGGGAGTAGGACGGGAGCCGCGGCGCCGTGGGATGGTCACCGCGCGACGCGTGTTGTCCTCTGGCGCACGCAGTAACACATGGGTGTTGATGCCGCCGAAGCCCATCGCGCTCACCCCGGCGATCCGCGGACCGGCCGGCCAGGGTTCGGGTTCGGGCAGGACACGCAAAGCCGCCCGAGCGTCGTTCAGCAGGGGGTGCGGAGACTCACAGCCGGTGGTGGGAGGCAGGACGCCGGAGGCCACGCTCATCGTTGCCTTGATCAGGCCGGCGATACCGGCGGCGGCCTTGGTGTGCCCGATGTTGGCCTTGATCGAGCCCAGCGCGGCTCGCACCAGCGTATCGCCCCGCAGCTCGGCGAGGGCGGCCAGCTCGGTGGCGTCGCCGACCGCTGTCCCGGTGCCGTGCCCTTCATAAAGGCCTACGGCGGACGGGTGCAGGCCAGCCAGGTCGTAGGCCCGGCGCAGTGCGAGGAGCTGGCCACGCCGCTCGGGTCGGGTGATGCCGCCCCGGCCATCGGAGGACACCCCCCAGCCGATGATCTCGGCGTAGGCGCGACGCCCGGCCGCGCGCGCGTCACAGGCGCGCATCAGAGCCACTACCCCGCAGCCCTCGCCCGGCCAGAAGCCGTCGGAACGCTCGTCATAGACGCGCATACGATCTTCGGCCAGCGCCCCAGTCTTGGCAAACCCGACCAGCTCGAACGGATCAAGGCTGAGGTCGACACCACCGGCCAGCGCGAAGTCGGCGCTGCCGTCACGCAGGTCACGGCAAGCCGTGATCACGGCTAGCAGCGAGGAGGCGCAGGCGCCATCGACGGTGTACCCGCCGCCGTGGAAGTCGAAGTGATTGCAGACCCGTCCGGCGATCGTGTTCGACAGGCTCCCGGCCAGGGTTTCTTCGTCTGTGGACGGGAACGGTGAGAGGTAGTGCATCGCAGCTCGATCCAGCACCGCGAGCCGCTGGTTCTCGGGCAGGTCCGTCTCGGCCATCGCAGCGGCCAGCACACGGCGGACATAAGGCCAGCGCAGCCGCAGGGTCCGCGCGCGTGTCACCTCGCCGGTGAGGGTGTTACCGATGATCACCGCGACCCGGTCGCGGTCCAGGCCGTCCCCGTCCGGGTGGCCGGCATCCTCCAGCGCCCGGCTAGCCGTCTCCAAGGCCAACCAGTGGGCGGGATCGGCAGCCCGGAAGACGGGCCCGGGGACGCGAAAGGCGTCGCGGTCGAACTCCCATCCCTCCAGCACCGCCGCACAGGCGCTGTAGGTCTTGTCGGGGGCGGCGCGGTCGTGGTCGAGATAGTCGGTGGGGTCCAGCCGCTCCGGGGGCAGCCGACGGAAGGCCCGTCGCTGGTCGAGAACCACCTCCCACAGCTGGGCCGGGTCATCAGCATCGGGGTACCGGCAGGCCGCGCCGATGACGGCGATCGGCTCGCTACCCTCATCATCGAAGGACTTGTTCACCGCTCCCCCTACTCAGGCCCGCCCGGGCAGCGACGCGGCCAGCGGCGGTGCGGAGGCCGGTGCCGGCACGACGGTTGGCTCGGTGCGGGTACGGGTGCGGGCGAGCACGGCCAGCCCGACGCCCCGCAGCGCGCACACGATCACCAACGCGAAGAACAACCCGAACACCACGTGCGCCGCCACCAGCACGCCGTAGGCCGCTGCGGTCGCCACCCCGAAAGCTACCTGGTTGCGCGCGCGGACCGGCGTGGTACTCGGGTCGGTGATCATGTAGTTGGTGAAGAGTACGAAAGCTGTTCCGGTCACCGGCAGCAACGCGCTGACCAGCGATATGTCGGTGAACGCGTCGCGCACCAGAGCCTGGGCGACGAACCCGCCGGTCCAGCCCAGGATCAGTGGGATCTTCCGAGTCAGCGTGGCGTTGAGCATCGTGCCGGCAACGAGCAGCAGCGCCGGAACGAGTGCGTCCAACGGCCCGGAAATCCATTCGGTGAACTCGTACGGCGGAGCGATGCCGACCCAAGGAAAAAGCAACAGCACGGCGACGATGCCAGCGTTGCTGGGGTTGAGGACATGGCGGAGCCTGTTTTCCACGCACACCCGCACGAGGTACTTGCTCGATATCGCGATGACCACGGCGAGGACGTACGGCCAGAGGGTGTCGTTGCCGTAGAGCAGCAGCGCGGTAGCAAGACCGGCGATGTAGGCGGGCAGCAGAAAGTCGGTCACCTTCCCGGCCGGGGCCAGGTAACGCGGCCTGCGCCGCTGGGCTGCAGCGTCGATGGAGTCGAGCAGCAGCTCCATGGCAAGGGCCGCGAGCACGGCGACCACGGGAGTCGCATACGCCTGCTCGAAGCCCAGCACGGTGTGGCCCAGGATCGTCAGCGCGGTGATCGACACGCCGAAGCTGCGCAGCGCGGCGCTGCGCGGATCGCGCGACGGCTTCACGGTGTTCCCTTCGTCGTGCCGTCCGGTTCGAGAATGACGTCGTGCCAGCCGGGCGCGAACGTCGTCGCTGTGGTGTGGAGCTGGCCGCAACCGTCGCGCCAGGAGATGAGCACCGGCAGCGTCGTGACCTGGCCGGTGCCGAGCCCGAAGAGCAGATCAGGGGCGTTGACGCCGTTGTGGCCGTTGGCCGGGTAGACCTGCTGCGTCAGACGTGTGCCGTCCGGGTGGGTCACGGTGGCGCTCGCACCGATAGCAGGCCGGGTCGGCCCGATTGGCGCTACTGTCGTGCACGGCGCGTCGCCGGCTGGTTGGCGCAGCCGCAGCCCGAGGAACGACCCTGCTTGGGAATCATTGTCGTAGAAGGTCGACTGGACCCATTGGTTCGCTACCACGAAGTCCAGCCGCCCGTCTCCGTTGACGTCACCGACTGCGAAGCTGCGGCTGACCGCATCGGTGCCGACGCCGACGATGTCGGCGACGTCGACATAACGGCCATCCGCGCCGCGGACGAAGAAAGTGTTGTGGTTATTTCCGGACAGATCGTCACCGGCGACCACGTTCGGCCACAGCGCCGGCTCGGCCAGTATCAGGTCATTGGAGATAGCGGCCTCTTGCAACTGAGGCCACCGGTTGGTCGTGCCAGCCACGAACCCAGTCGCCTGCATTATCTCGGGTGCGCCGGAGTTGTCGAAATCCGCCGCCTTGACGTCCCATGACCAGCCCGACCGGGACAGGCCCAACGCCTCGCTGTGGTCGTCGTATGGGGCTACGCCCCGGCGGAAGCCGGACCGGTCGCCGGTATTGACGAATGCGAAGTTGCTCTCTTGCAGCGCGTAAGGCTCGGTGATGTTGCTGACCAGGATGTCCTGGGTTCCGTCACCGCTCACATCGGCGAAGTTCACCCCCATCCCCTTGAACGAGTCGTTCCCCACCACCTGGGACTTCGGCGTGGTGAAATGTCGTACACCTTGCACCCTGCGGAAGTTGGGGTGACCCGGCGTGGAGGAGTTCACCAGCAGGTGATCTGGGCCGAAGTCATTGGCGACGTACAGATCCGGCCGGCCGTCCCCGTCCAGATCCTGCGTCCCCAGCGCAAGGGTCCAGGCCCGAGACTCGTCCGGACCGAACGCATCTGGTACCTCGGTGAAGTGGGCGTTCGGGCCGGGGCCGCGGGTGGCGGAGACGAACCGATAAAGACGGGTACTGCCCCCGTTGCTGTTCCCATTGGACAGCGAGGCGGTCATGACCAGCTCGGGCTGGTGCGCGGTCGGGTCCAGCACCCGTGCCCCGTCCGGGAAGTAGTTGCCGAACACCAAGTCCAGGTGGCCGTCGCCGTCGAAGTCACCAGTCGTCGCGGCGTTGGTGTTCCACACCTGCGGGGGCGAAACCAACTCCCGCGTCGTGAACGCGGCCGGTGACGGTGTGATACCGGGATTTCGCAGGAACAGCACCGGCGAGCGACCCCAGTAGTAGACGACGACGTCCTGCCAGCCGTCCTCGTTCAGATCAGCCGGCAAACAACCCATGGGGGCGGCGTAGGACGGATACCACAAGTCGGTGGGCTGCACGGTGAACGACCTGTACCGTTCACCGGTGGTGGGCGCCGGTTCGATGGTGACGGTGTTGGCGCGCGGGTCTACCAGGCAGATGTCGTGGGAGATGGCACCGCCGTCGACGGCGAACAGGGCTGCGCTCGCTCCTACCGACGATATCCACGCATCGAGCTTGCGGTAGATTGGGGCGACCGGGCGTAGGCGGTGCCCGCCTGGGCTCTCCGGTGCACTGATCGGGTAGGGCGTGAAGTGGAACGGCGCGGCCAGGGTGGCCCGCTGCGCGGGAGATGGGGCCGGCTGCTGGGCGAGGTCCCACACGAGCAGGCAGCACGCGATTGCTGCGAGGCGCGGCAGGTTCCGGCGTACCACAGCCCTGATAGGACCCATCAGACGTGTCCTCCCTGCCGGTGGGACCACAGCCTCCGGATCTCCACACGCCATTGGTGGAAGTGCCCTGCCGTGTGCGGGCCGGAACCCAGCCCCGCTTGCGCCTGGTCGGTCCAGGCAGCGGCCTCGCCGGAGGTCACGCCCGCCAAGACAGCTGCGGCCTTCTCCGTGTGCGCCGGTACGACGGCGGACACATGGCGTGCCTTACAGGCGAACGCGCAGCCTTGCGCGAGCTCCGCGTGGTGTCTGCCGGCAAGGACGACCAGCCGCTCGAGCTCGTCCGGTTCCGCGGCACCCGCATACGTGGCGGCGAGCCCGATCCCGCTCCACAGGTCAGCTCGCCGAGCGGGCGAAAACTCGCCGATCCGCAGCGCAACACCGTCCGGATCGGCGCACTCGTGGAACCACAATGACCGACCCAGCCCCTGGTCACGAATGGCACGCTGACCGGACGCCAGCCCGCGCTCGACACGTTGCGCACCGACCACCCGATCGGCAAGGAAGAAACCCTGGTGGAACCCGAACCCATCCCATGCGAGCCAACGCAGCAGCGGATCACCCGGCCGGATCCCCCACCACGGACGCAGCCGCAACCGCGCGTAGGCCCAGCCCGCACCGACCTGCACCATGTGCGGGTAAGCCCGAGCAGGCCCAGACAACAGCTCGGTCAACCGGCGGCCAGACGAGAGGGTGAGCAAGTCGAGTACCGTGCACGCCATCCCCGCGCCCTCATAGGCGAAACCCCTCAGCTCCGGGTCGATCGCGTCGAGCGTATCGACCCACCGGTCGTCGGCCGAGGTGGTGACCAACGCGTTGAAACCTTCCACGAAGGACCGGCCGGCAGACTCCAGCGCATGCCGGGCGGCCCCGGGGCGCAACCGGAACCTGCGCCGTCCCAAATTGACCTGATCGAGGTCCTGACGAAGAACAGCGGCCAATGCACGAGGGATCGGGGAGACACTCATCGACTTACCCACGCCTTTGGTCACTTGCTCTGGCCGCCGAGCCCAGCCGCCGACGCGATCGGAAAGCCTGCGCCGCCAGCGGGCGTCGCCCTCGGCGTCTCCGACCTCGCACGGCGCTGGCCGAAAAAGGGGCCATCGCTGCAAGCCATTCCGCTCATCCCAAACCCCCGGCTGCTCTGAGTACAGATGCGACTCGCAACTGGCGTCCCGGGCAAGGTAGCTTTCGCCATCCCGCTCGCACCGGCGCACAGGCCGCCAGCCGCTGGACCGAGCAAGCTGCTCATCCAGTAGACGCCGCAGATGTCAACACACCGTCAACGCTGCGTCAGCACCCGAACACAGGCGGGTTAGGTCGGTGTTGGCATTGGACGCGAGCGGGGGCAAGGGTAAGCTCACGTCATACGGCCGGAGGTGAGGACTGGTGGCAGCCTCCGGGGTCTCCGGGAGTGCAGGATGGCGCACCCCATCAGCGACGCTCATCATGCGGGTATGGTGGGAGCCAGACTCAGAGCAACCGTTCCGTGCCAGATTTGTCGCGGTCGACGTCGACGGCGACACGAGGGAGGTCGGTGTCGCTGCCGATCCAGACGCGGCATTGGCCACCGTCCGCCGGTGGATCGAGGGATCCGTGGCGACGTAACGTGAAGGCTCTACGAAACCAAGGTGACGTCGCGGCGCTGGGCGCCCGGGGCCGCCAGGTCATCGGGCTGCCGACAGCGCCGACCCGGTCACGACGCAGCGGGCACCGGTAGTCCGCCGTTGACAGTCAGCAGTACGTCGCGAACGATGGCGGCCGGGGCTGCAGCGCCAGACCCTCAAGGGTTAGATGGGACGTCGCCCTGCTGGGGGACCTATGAAGAGTCGCACCGATGACGGCAATCAGCACGCAGTGGTCAGTGTCGCGTTGCTCGGCGGCTTCCGCCTTGCCCGCGGCCAGAGCCTGGTACACGTTGGGGGCAGCGTTCAACGGCTCATCGCCTTTCTAGCGCTACGTTCTCCCGCCGCGCGCACCCAAGTAGCGGGCACCCTGTGGCCGGATGTTGTTGATCAACGCGCCCACGGAAGTCTTCGTACCAGCATCTGGCAATTACAGCGCCGCTGTCCTGGGATCCTCAGCGCGACGCACGGGAGTGATCTGAAGCTCAGCGACGCTGTGCATGTCGATTCGATCGACTTCGAAGCGCATGCGCACCGGATCCTTGGAGAGCCTCACAACGTATCACTCATTGATCTCACCCATGAAGTCGTATGGCGAGAACTCTTACCGGGCTGGTACGACGAGTGGGTGCTTCTCGAGCGTGAACGGTGCCGGCAGGTTCAACTGCATGTGCTGGAGGCGACTGGCGAGGAGCTTCTTTGCCGAAACAAACCCGGATACGCGTTGTGCGCCGCACTCGCCGCGATACAGGCCGAGCCACTCCGAGAGAGCGCACACCGCCTCATGATACGGATCCATATCTCCGAGGGCAACACCTGCGAGGCGATACGTCATTACAAGTGGTATCGGCGCATCCTCCGTGACGAACTCGGTGTCCCACCCACGGAACAACTGCAGCAGCTTATAGCAGAATTGCCGATTCTCGAAGATGAGCATGAAGACAGCTTAACCTCAGGCGGTCGTAGCATTTGATCTTGGCGAGTCGGTGGGGAAGGATACCCCGCCGTGCGCATAATGTTGACCTTGATTGATCGGGAGGAGATCTCTCGTGGGCTGGCCGAAGA
>Ga0136625_1000429_pt1 | contig 13042 bp, 12 predicted proteins | sample AntDrymUQ4832306_2_FD_104672 | JGI IMG/M metagenome (GOLD analysis project Ga0136625, IMG submission 104672) | Polar desert sand microbial communities from Dry Valleys, Antarctica - metaG UQ483 (23.06) | ecosystem: Environmental > Terrestrial > Soil > Desert | place: Antarctica: Dry Valley...
GACCCACGCGGACTGTGCGCAGATCGCTTCCACCCGTCGGCGCTGCTCCTCGGGTGGAACTGCGACCCAGCCTGGCTCCCAGGTCAGGTCGTCCATGGCAACGTACGTCAGCTCGGTCGTGGCGCCGATCTGCTGGGCGAGCGTGCTCTTGCCCGACCCGGTGACGCCGTACACCAGAACGCGTCGCGCGCCCCCCAGCCCAACCATGACCGCCACAGACGCACCTTAACCGCGCGGGTAGGCTCTCGCGTCGTGAGGATCGCGCGATACACGACCGGAGACGAGCCCTTGTACGGCGTCGTCGGCGGCGAGGACGGCAGCGAGATCGTGGCGACGCTCGTGGGTGACCCGCTGTATGCCGGGATCGAGCTGACCGGCCAGCAGCTGGCGTTGGCCGAGGCACGGTTGCTTGCCCCCGCCATACCCCGCAGCAAGGTTGTGGGCATCGGTCGCAACTACGCCGCGCACGCCGACGAGCTCGGTCACGAGCTCCCGACGGAGCCCCTTGTCTTCCTGAAGCCGAACACGTCGGTGGTCGGCCCCTTCGACCCGATCGTGTACCCGGCGCAGAGCAGCGAAGTGCACTTCGAGGGCGAGCTGGCGGTCGTGATCGCTCGGATCTGCCGCGACGTGCCGACCGACCGCTGGAAAGACGTCGTCTTCGGCTACACGGTCGGCAACGACGTGACGGCTCGGGACCTGCAGGAGACTGACGGGCAGTGGGCGCGGGCCAAGGGTTTCGACTCGTTCTGCCCGCTCGGCCCGTGGATCGAGACCGACCTCGACCCCACCGACGTCGCCATCACCACCGAGCTCAACGGTGCTGTGAAGCAGCAGGGGCGCACCAGCCTGATGCTCTACGACATCCCGACAGTCATCTCCTACATCACGTCGTTCATGACACTGCTCCCCGGCGACGTCATCCTCACCGGCACCCCGGCGGGAGTGGGCCCGATGCGGCCTGGTGACGACGTCGCCGTCACCGTCGAAGGCATCGGCACACTCACCAACAAGGTGGTACCTCGTGACTGACGCGTCCGCGTCCCCCGTCCGCGTCCGCTTCTGCCCATCTCAGACCGGCAACCCACACGTCGGCCTGGCCCGGACCGCGCTGTTCAACTGGGCATTCGCGCGCCACCTCGGGGGCACGTTCGTCTTCCGGATCGAGGACACCGATACCAGCCGCGACACGCAGGAGTCCTACGACACCCTGCTAGATGTGATGCGCTGGCTCGGCTTCGACTGGGATGAGGGGCCAGAGGTGGGGGGCCCGTTCGGTCCCTACCGACAGTCCGAGCGGTACGACGTGTACGACGACGTGGCGCGACGCCTCCGCGAGGCGGGCCGGGCCTACCACTGCTACTGCTCGCAGCAGGAGCTGGAGGAGCGTAACGAGCAGGCTCGCACCGCGGGGCGCCCACCCGGCTACGACGGCCACTGCCGCAGCCTCAACGCTGAGCAGGTCGCCGGCTACGACGCCGAGGAACGCAAACCGGTCGTGCGTTTCCGGGTGCCAGACCATCCCATCGTGTTCGACGATCTCGTCCGCGGACCGATCAGCTTCCAGGCCGAACATGTGCCCGACTATGTGCTGGTGCGCGCTAACGGGCACCCCCTCTACACGCTGGTCAACCCCGTCGACGACGCCCTGATGGAGATCACCCATGTCCTGCGAGGTGAGGACCTGCTGTCCTCCACTCCTCGCCAACTCGCCCTGTACGACGCAATGGGCGAGATCGGGGTGGGCAGCGGCCGGACTCCCCGCTTCGGACACCTTCCCTACGTCATGGGGCAAGGCAACAAGAAGCTCTCCAAGCGCGACCCCGAGTCCAACCTTCTCGGCTACCGCGACCGCGGCTTCCTGCCCGAGGGGCTGCTCAACTACCTCGCGCTGCTCGGCTGGGCGATCGCGGAGGACCGCGACGTCTTCAGCATGGGAGAGATGGTCGAGGCGTTCACCATCGAACGTGTCAACCCCAACCCCGCCCGGTTCGACCTGAAGAAGTGCGAGGCGATCAACGCCTCCCACCTAAGGGCCTTGCCGGTGGACGAGCTGGCTGTCCGCGTCCTGCCCTACCTCCAGACGGCTGGGCTGGTCGCCGACCCGGCGACGCCGGAGGAGCGCGCGGTCGTGGTCTCGGCAGCGCCGCTCATCCACGAGCGGATGACCACCCTCGGCGAGGCACCCACCATGATCGGGTTCCTCTTCGTGCCCGAGGACGATTTCACGATCGACCCCGACGACGATGCGAAACTCCTCAACGCCGATGGCGTCGCGGTGGTGCGGGCGGCGTACGACGCTCTGAGCGGCCTGACGAGCTGGGACACCGCCACGATCGAGGCTGCTCTGCGGGCCAAGCTGGTCGACGAGCTCCAGCTGAAGCCGCGTCAGGCGTTCGGGCCCGTCCGGGTGGCGATCACCGGGCGCCGGATATCGCCACCGCTGTTCGAGTCTCTCGAGCTGCTTGGCCGCGAACGATCCCTGCTGCGCGTCCGTACCGTGGCCGATCGCGCTTGACCATGAAGCGAGAGGCTGGCATCGCCCAGCCGTACCTCCGGATGCTGTCGCCCGGGCGCGGGGTCTGGTGGCGCGTGCTCGTCGCAGTCATCGCCGCGGTGGTTGGGCTCGTGGCGTGCGCGGTGCTGGCCGTGTTGCTGGTAACGGCGGCGGCCCGGCTGGTGGGGTTCGGTGACTTCGACGTCGACCTGTCGGACGGCGTGGACGCCGGTGACATGCTGGCCACCAACCTCGGCCTCGGGCTCCTGATCCCGCTGGCGTGGCTGCTGGCGCGGTCGTTGTACGGCGTACGCCCGCGCTGGCTGTCATCGACAAGGCCGGGTTTGCGCTGGCGCTGGCTCCTGACCTGCGTCGGTGTGGCTGCCGTCGTCTGGTCGCCGTTCTGGGTGCTCGGCACCGCAGCCGCGGCGATCACGCGTGAGGCTGCGATCGGTGCGGGCGTGATGGCGTTCGTGGTGGTCGTGCTGCTGACCACACCGTTCCAGGCGGCGGGTGAGGAGTACATCTTCCGTGGTTTGCTGCTGAAGGGATTCGGGGCAACCGGGCTACCCGTGGCGGTCTGCTGCTTTCTGACCGGCCTGCTGTTCGCGACGGCCCACCTCCAGTTCGACCCGCCGCTCTTCGCTGATCGGGTGCTGCTCGGGGCCGCCTTCGCCTGGTTGACCGTGCGCACCGGCGGCCTGGAGGCGGGGATCGCCATCCACGGGGTGAAGAACATGGCAGGGCTCATCCCCGCCGGACTCCTCGACGACGTCGATGCTGCCCTCGACCCCGACAGCGTGACCTGGATACCGTTCGTCGTCGACGCCGTCCTGCTGGCGATCGCGGTGCCGTGGATCGCCTACCTCTGGCGGCGTCACGAGCGGGAGGTGTCGCCCGCGCCGTACTCTTCTGCCGTTCCCGACCCGCCGACGGACCGGCCGAGCTGACGGCCCCCGGCGACGCTCAGCCGGCGAGGCGATCACGATCAGTCGTTTTGAAGCCGTCGTGCCGCTCCGGTATCGTCATCCCTCGGCGTCAGGCATCCGACGTCTGTGCCTTTGGGGTATGGGGTAATTGGCAGCCCGTCTGGTTCTGGTCCAGTTAGTCTAGGTTCGAGTCCTAGTACCCCAGCGATGAGACGACGCTCGGTGTTCCGATAAAGTCTCGTCCGCTCGATGGCCCCGTTGTGTAGCGGCCTAGCACGTCGCCCTCTCAAGGCGGTAGCGCGGGTTCGAATCCCGTCGGGGCTACCCATCGAATGAAGCGGCCTCCCCCGTGAGGCCGTTTCGTCTGTGCGGCTCGCTGCACGCCGCGCTGCTACGCAGTTTTCGGTCCGTGGGGGACAGTTCTGCGGTCACGTCAACTGATACGTGAGTCAGCGTGCCGCATCCTCGGCTGCGAAGCGGGCTGTCTCCTCGGCGGTGAACGCGCGCAGAATGCAGAACTCGTTGCCGTGTGGGTCCGCGAGCACGACCCAGGTGACGTCGTCGGCCTGACCGACGCCAACCCGTCGAGCCACCAGTGCCTCGAGTCGTGCCACCTCGAGCGGTTGGTCCTCTGGCCTCAGGTCGAGGTGCAGTCGGTTCTTCACGACCTTGTCGTCGCCCACCTTGAGGAACAGCAGGTCGGGGCTGACACCGTCCTCCGGACTCCCGGCAGCCGGCTCGAGCGCGACCTCGTCATCGGCCTCATGCGTGCGGCGCCACCCGAGTGCTTCTTGCCAGAAGGCGGCGAGTTCGAGCGGGTCGTGGGTGTCGAGGTCTCGTCCAGCGGCATCCGGCGCCTCGACGGTCATGTCCGATTTCCGCGAGGTCTGGTCGCCGCGCTGCGCTTTGATAGGGGCATGGAGACGACGAAGGCACTGGTCACCGACCCTGACCGATGCTACCGGGCCGTGCTCGGTCGCGACCGGCGCTTCGACGGCGTGTTCTACACCGCCGTGCACACGACCGGGATCTACTGCCGCCCCTCCTGCCCGGCCGTCACCCCGCGACGTAAGAACGTCGACTTCTTCGTCACGGCCGCCGGTGCGCAGACTGCGGGTTTCCGCGCCTGCCGGCGTTGCCGTCCCGACCTCACGCCCGGCTCACCCGAGTGGGACGTCAAGGCTGACGTCGCCGGACGTGCGATGCGGATGATCGCCGACGGTGTCGTCGAGCGAGAGGGCGTCAAGGGGCTCGCGGCCCGCGCCGGCTACACGTCCCGTCACCTCAACCGGATGCTCACGGAGCAGCTCGGTGCCGGACCGCTCGCACTGGCTCGTGCACACCGCGCCCAGACGGCGCGCATCCTCATCGAGACGACTGGCATGGGATTCGCCGACGTCGCGTTCGCCGCCGGGTTCTCGAGTGTGCGACAGTTCAACGCGACGATCTGCGATGTGTATGCCGCGACCCCGACCACCCTGCGTCATACCAACCGTGGCCGGGCCGGCTCCCTCACCACAGCGGGTGCGGTGACGGTCGCGCTGGCGGTCCGTGAGCCGTTCGACTCCACCGCTTTGCTGGCGTTCCTCGCTGCCCGCACAGTCGCCGGCGTCGAGGCCGTCGGCGGCGGAGCGTACCGTCGCACGCTGCGACTTCCCCGGGGCCGTGGCGCCGTTGTCCTACGGCCGCAGCGGGACTCGGTTCGGTGCAGCCTGACCCTCACCGACCTCACAGACCTGGCCGCCGCTGTCGAGCGCTGCCGCCGGTTGCTCGACCTCGATGCCGACCCGGTCGCGATCGATGCGCATCTGGCGAGCAGCGATGACTTGAGGCCACTCGTCGTCCGACACCCCGGGATGCGGGTCCCCGGTCATGTCGACGGCTTCGAGGTGGCGGTGCGTGCAATCGTGGGCCAACAGATCTCTGTTGCGGGAGCCCGCACCATCGCCGCGCGGCTGACCGAGGAGTTCGGCGAGGCCGTCGACGACGCCATCCCCCTGACCCATCTCTTCCCAACGGCCGAGTCCATCGCCGCCGCCGACCCAGAGCGGCTGCCGATGCCGAGTGCGCGGGGGCGATCGCTCGTCGGGGTCGCCGCGGCCGTCGCGGCGGGCGATGTCGTGCTCGACCGCAGTGCCGACCGACGTGAGGTCCGAGCTGCCCTGGTGATGCTGCCCGGCATAGGGCCGTGGACCGCCGACTACATTGCTCTGCGCGCCCTCGGAGACCCTGACGTATTCCTGCCGACCGATCTCGGCGTCAGGCAAGGACTCGAGCTGTTGGGAGTCGACGACCCCAAAGCGTCCGCCGCGTGGAGTCCATGGCGTTCCTACGCCCTCATGCACGTGTGGGCCGCACTCGGAGGCGGCGACGAGAACACCAAAGGAAGTGCGAGATGAGTGGTGCCAAGATGCTGCCTATGACGAGAGCCGTGATGATCATGGAGTCCCCTGCAGGGCACCTGCTGTTGGAGTCCGACGGCACTGCCATCATCAGGATGACGTTCATGCAGGAACCCGGCGAGCCGCCCGGTGACAATGGCGAGTCCGTGCCTGTGCTCGTCGAGGCACGACGCCAGCTCGGGGAGTACTTTGCGGGCAAGCGCCAGCGGTTCGACCTCCCGCTGGCTGGTGTCGGCACCGCCTTCCAGAGGCGGGTCTGGGCAGAGCTGCAGAAGATCCCGTTCGGCGAGACCGTGTCGTACGGCGACATCGCGCGCCGTCTCGGGATGGCGCCCGGCGCCTCCCGTGCCGTCGGACTCGCCAACGGCGCCAACCCGATCGCGATCGCGGTCCCGTGTCACCGGGTCATCGGTGCGAACGGCAAGCTGATCGGGTATGCGGGAGGGCTGCAGCGCAAGCAGTACCTCCTCGGACTCGAGTCAACCGCGGCGGAGACCGGCCAGGGCAGCTTCCTCTGACTCGGACATCAGGTGGCGGGTCGTTCGTCGGAGCGGCGCAGCGACTCGCTGAGACGCTCGGCCGCGGCGAGGACCGCTGGGGCGTGCATTCGTCCGGGTTGGCGGCTCATCCGCTGGAGCGGCCCTGAGACCGAGACCGCGGCGATGACCTTGCCCGAAGGGGAGCGAACCCCCGCGGACACCGAAGCGACTCCCGCCTCCCGTTCCCCGACGCTCTGGGCCCAGCCGCGCCGACGGATGCTCGCCAACGCCGCGGCGTTGAACTTCGCGCCGTTGAGCCCGCGGTGCATGCGGTCCGGCTCCTCCCAGGCAAGCAGGATCTGTGCCGCTGACCCGCCCAGCATGCTGAGCTGGCTCCCGACCGGGATCGAGTCGCGCAGACCCGTCTGCCGCTCGGCGGCTCCGACACAGATGCGGTGGTCCCCCTGGCGCCGGAACAGCTGCGCTGACTCGCCGGTGATGTCGCGCAGCCGGGCCAGGACCGGTCCCGCGGCGGCCAGCAGCCTGTCCTCGCCTGCCGCCGACGACAGCTCGCGAAGACGTGGTCCCAGCGTGAACCTCCCCTGCAGGTCGCGCGCGACGAGACGGTGGTGCTCAAGGGCGACGGCAAGGCGGTGCGCCGTCGGACGTGCCAGTCCGGTGGCGGCGACGAGGCCCGCCAGCGTCGCTGGTCCCGCTTCGAGGGCCGAGAGCACCAAAGCGGCCTTGTCGAGCACACCTACTCCGCTAGAGTTGTCCATAAGACGATACTGCCGTCTCAGATGGTGGTATGCAAGGATGAGGAGTGTCGCATGAGCAGCAACCTGCTGCGCACCATGTCGGAGAAGGTCTGGGACGAGCACGTCGCGCGGGCGGTGCCCGGGGAGCCGGACCTGCTCTACATCGACCTCCACCTGGTCCACGAGGTCACCAGCCCGCAGGCATTCGAAGGGCTGCGCGCGGCGGGTCGGACCGTGCGCCGCCCGGACCTGACACTGGCCACCGAGGACCACAACGTCCCCACGGTTGATGCAGACGGGCCCATCGCTGACCCGGTCTCCCGAGCGCAGGTGCAGGCCCTTCGAGACAACTGCGCGGAGTTCGGCGTCCCGCTCTACTCCCTGGGCGACGTCGAGCAGGGCATCGTCCATGTCGTTGGTCCCCAGCTCGGCCTGACCCAACCAGGTATGACGGTCGTGTGCGGCGACTCGCACACCTCGACGCACGGCGCGTTCGGGGCACTCGCCTTTGGGATCGGGACCAGCGAGGTGGAGCACGTGCTCGCCACCCAGACGCTGCCGCAAGCTCGGCCGAAGACCATGGCGGTGACGGTCGAGGGTGCGCTGCCTGACGACGTGACTGCCAAGGACCTGGTCCTGGCGTTGATCGCGGAGGTCGGCACCGCGGCTGGGCAGGGATACGTGGTCGAGTACCGCGGTGCGGCGATCGAGGCCCTCTCGATGGAGGGGCGGATGACGATCTGCAACATGAGCATCGAGTGGGGCGCCAAAGCAGGGCTCGTCGCACCCGACGAGACCACGTTCGCTTACCTGCGCGGACGCCCGCACGCTCCCGCCGGCGCTGACTGGGACGCGGCGGTCGGCCACTGGCGGGCGCTCGCCACCGATGTCGGTGCCGTCTTCGACCGGGAGGTGCGGATTGACGCCAGCACCCTCAGCCCGTTCGTCACCTGGGGGACGAACCCCGGCCACGGAGTGCCCCTCTCGGCGTACGTGCCGACGGCGGAGAGCTTCCCCGAAGGACCGGCACGACAGGGTGCCGAGCGGGCGCTCACCTACATGGGCCTCTCGGCCGGCACGCCGATGCGAGAGATCGCCGTCGACACCGTCTTCGTCGGCTCCTGCACCAACGGCCGCATGGAGGACCTACGTGCGGCAGCAGCGGTGATCGGGGGTCACCGTGTGTCGTCGGCGGTGCGCATGCTCGTCGTGCCCGGCTCCACCCGAGTGCGGCTGCAGGCCGAAGCGGAGGGCCTCGACAAGGTCTTCACCTCGGCGGGTGCCGAGTGGCGGGGGGCGGGGTGCTCCATGTGTCTCGGCATGAACCCTGACCAGCTCGCGCCGGGAGAGCGCAGCGCTTCGACTTCCAACCGCAACTTCGAGGGCAGGCAGGGCGAGGGCGGGCGCACGCATCTCGTGTCCCCGGTCGTTGCTGCTGCTACCGCCATCACCGGGCGCCTCAGCTCGCCCGCAGACCTCCCACCCGTAGCGACGGGAGCTTGACCGTGGATGCCTTCACCGTCCACATCGGGACGGCGCTTCCCCTGCGCAGAAGCAATGTCGACACCGACCAGATCATCCCGGCTGTGTACCTGAAGAGGATCACCCGCACGGGGTTCGAGGACGGGCTCTTTGCGGCGTGGCGAAACGACCCTGAGTTCGTGCTCAACCGGCCGGAGTTCGACGGGGTGACAGTGCTCGTGGCCGGTCCCGACTTCGGCACCGGATCGTCACGCGAGCACGCCGTCTGGGCGCTGCAGGACTACGGTTTCAAGGCGGTCATCTCCTCCCGCTTCGGCGACATCTTCCGCGCCAACGCAGGCCAGGCGGGTCTCCTGGCGGTCACGGTTGACGGCGACGTGGTCAACCGGCTCTGGCAGCTGGTTGAGGACAACCCCGCTGTCGAGATCGTCGTCGACCTGCCCAAGAGCCACGTGCGATGCGGCGATCTGGTAGCTGACTTCGATATCGATGACTACACCCGATGGCGGCTGCTGGAGGGACTCGACGACATCGACATCACACTCGACCGGGAGGCCTACATCTCAACGTATGAAGAGAATCGACCTTCGTTCAAGCCGGCGACTCGGCTGTTCTGAGCCTCTGACGCCCGGCTGCGGTCCTTGGAAGGGCGTGGGAGAACGCTTGCCACACAACAAATAGACGTCCGCGGGATTGGGTGTGTCGGCAGATATTGCGGTTCTATGGACATAGCGTTTCAACCAACGTCGGGCATGAGCTCGACCCGCAGAGTTTCACGAAAGGGAAGTCCCTTGAACAAGAGCCAACTCATCGAGGCACTGTCCAACCACTTCGAGGGCAACAAGAAGTCGGCCCAGCACGCCCTCGAGTCCGTCCTCGGAACGATCACACGCGAAGTGGCAAAGGGCGAGAAGGTCGCCATCACGGGCTTCGGCGCCTTTGAGAAAGTCGTCCGACCCTCTCGCATGGTGCGCAACCCTCGCACCGGTGAGCGGACGCGGGCGAAGAAGACAGCGGTTCCGAAGTTCCGGGCCGGTGCGGATCTGAAGGCCGTCGTCTCGGGCGCGAAGAAGGCACCCAGGGCGGCGGCCTCCACCATCGCCAGAGCAACGTCGACCGCCACCAGAGCTGCCCCGGCGAAGAAGTCAACCGCCGCTAGGTCCACCACGAAGAAGGCGACGACGAGCACGGGTGCCACCAAGAAGTCGGCGGCGAAGACCCTCGCCAAGAAGTCCTCGTCACCGGCAACGAAGAAGTCGGCGGCAAAGACGCTTGCTACAAAGAGCACGCCTGCACGCAAGTCCACCGCGAAGAAGGCGACGAGGAGCACGACTGCCACCAAGAAGTCGGCGGCGAAGACCCTCGCCAAGAAGTCCTCGTCACCGGCAACGAAGAAGTCGGCGGCGAAGACCCTCGCCAAGAAGAGCACCCCGGCGAGGAAGACCACGGCCAAGAAGAGCTGACCTGACCCACTTCTCCTCACGAGCTCTGCAGAACAAGGCACTGAGGTTCCGACCGAGGCCGGAACCTCCGTGTCTGTTCGTCAGTCCGGGTCGGCCAGGGTGAGGATCGTCAGCAACCTGACGTCTCGGTCATCATCGAGCTCGAACCGCACACGTTGTCCTGGCCGGAGCAGACGAAGCCCGCTGGCGGCGAAGACAGCGCTGGAGAAGGACACGGTACGACCGTCGTCGAGCACCACGCGACCATCACGACGCCCGGGGTCGAACTCCCAGACGGTTCCTTGCACTGGGCCAGTCTGCCTTTCAGTCGAGGGAGAGCGCGGCGCGGGTATGACGTCCCACGCCCAGTCGGACTGCGTCCTCGAGGTCTGCTTGTGTGTCGACGTCTCGGCGCAGTCTCGCGAGCCCGTCGAGGGTGGCCACATCCGCGCCGAGCGCGCGGTGCTCGGCATACGAGTCGGGCCCGAAGGACGGACCAAGCCGGTGTCCTCCTCGTGCGGCCAGCAGCGTGGTTCCTGTTCCCGCGGCATCGCCGACGAACCAGTACGCCGAGCGCATCAGCTCGAAGACCGTGGTCAGCTCGAGTGTCGTGAGCGCCGGCAGGTCGGCGGACAGCGCCGCGATCGAGGCGTCCGGATCGTCCGACCGGACGACCTGCGTCGCGTGCACCAGGGCAGGGTTGAGACCGGCGTCGGGTCGGTCGTCGAGGAGCTCGGCTCCGAGGTCGGCACAGGGTCGCGCCGCAGGGTCGTTGGTGACCACGACGACACGATCCACGAGAGAAGATCCCAGCGCGGCAACCACGGTGTCGAGCGCAAAGGCGAGTGCGAGCTCACGGCGACGATCGGGAGTGAAGTCGACGAGTCGCGACTTCGCGCGTGAGAACTGCTTGACGGGGATGATGATCGTCCAGGTGCGGCGGTCCACATCAAGGGAAGTCATCAACGACGATCTTGCCACCCGGCTCGACATCGACCTCACCGTAGATGAAACTGTCTGCCTGCTGGGATGGCTCGGCGAGCGAGGGAGCAGGTCCGCGACGTGGCACGAGGTGAGCTCGGTTGGGCGTTCGGCTTCTGCGTCCTCGTGCTGCGTCGCCCACTCATGCTCCTCACCCGGAGGGAGTGGCGAGGCGGCGAGTACATCCCGCGCAGCGGCGGGTGCGTCGTCGTCACCAACCATGTGTCGGAGTTCGACCCGGTGCCGTTCGGGCACTTCGTCTACGAGCAGGGCAGGGTGCCACGCTTCCTCGGCAAGGCGGAGGTGTTCCGCGTACCGGTGGTCGGCAGCATCTTGAGAAGCGCGGGCCAGATACCTGTCTACCGGATGACCTCCGACGCGACCAAGGCCTTCAGTGCGGCCGTCGCCGCGGTCCGGCGGGGCGAGTGCGTCGTGGTGTATGTCGAGGGCACGATCACCCGAGACCCCGGGTTATGGCCGATGGTCGGCAAGACGGGCGCCGCACGGATCGGCCTCACCACGGGCTGCCCCGTCATCCCCGTGGCGCAGTGGGGACCCCAGGACGTCCTGGCACCGTACGGTCGTCGACCGCGGCTGCTGCCGCGCAAGCTCATGCAGATGAGAGCCGGGCCGCCCGTGGACCTGTCGTCCCTCCAAGGACGCGAGCCGAGTCCGGGGGCTCTGCGTGAAGCCACGGACCGGATCGTCGCCGACATCACGTCGCTGCTCGAGGTCATCAGACGAGCGAAGGCCCCACCCGTCCGCTTCGACCCGAAGACGGCTGGCGTTGCCGAGATCGGGAACCCCAACCGTCCCCGACATCGGGATGTCGAGATGGACGGCGATGCGCTGTGAGCAAGGTCGCAGTCTTCGGGTCTGGCTCGTGGGGTACGGCGTTCTCGCTCGTCTTGGCAGACGCCGGCAACGAGGTGGTCATGTGGGCACGGCGCCAGGAGGTGAGCGACGTCATCAACACGAGCCACGAGAACACCGACTACCTGCCAGGCGTCGCGCTGCCGGCGTCGATCAGCGCGACGCACGCCCCTGAAGAGGCGTGCTCGGGCGCTTCGGTGATCGTGCTGGCGGTGCCGTCGCAGTCCTTGCGCGCCAACCTCGAGGACTGGTCCAAGCACATCCCGGACGAGGCGGTGCTGATGAGTTTGATGAAGGGGGTGGAGGTCGGGACCGCGAAGCGGATGACGGAGGTGATCGAGGAGGTGACTGGCATCGGCGGCGGCCGGGTCGCTGTCCTCACGGGCCCGAACCTGTCGCACGAGATCGCGGCTCGCCAGCCGGCAGCCTCGGTAATCGCGTGCGACGACGAGTCAGTTGCCGAAGCCTTTCAGGCCCGTTGTCACAGCCCAACATTTCGCCCCTACACCAACTCCGATGGTGTCGGCTGCGAGCTCGGCGGGGCGACGAAGAACGTCATCGCGCTGGCGGTGGGGATGGCGGTGGGGCTCGGCTTTGGCGACAACGCGGCGGCGACAGTCATCACCCGCGGGCTGGCAGAGACAGCCCGGCTCGGCGTGGCTCTCGGCGCGGACCCGTACACGTTCTCTGGCCTCGCTGGGCTTGGCGACCTGGTCGCGACCTGTTCCTCACCGCTGTCACGCAACCGAACGTTCGGCGAGAACCTCGGCAGGGGCAAGAGTGTCGCCGAGATCGCGGCGTCCACCCGTCAGGTCGCCGAGGGTGTCAAGTCCTGTGAGTCGATTCGCGACCTGGCGGCGCGCAACGGTGTCGAGATGCCGATCGTCGAGCACGTGGCGGCGCTGGTCCGTGGCGAGATGGCCCCCGAGGAGATGCTCGCGAGCCTCATCTCTCGCGCCGCCAAACCGGAGCGCATCTGACCTCCCGCCTTTTCCCGCCCCGGCTGCCGTGCCGACCTGCTGTTCCCCCCGCCTGTTCCTGACCGGTGTCGGCCCGCTGCGCCACGGGTTTGCGATGTCAACAGTCTTCTTGGGCTGTTTGCATGGCAGACCTGCGGTGCAGACTGTGAGTCTGCGATGTTTACATCGCAAACCCACTGGGTGAGTCAGGAGTACGCGGGCGTCAGGGATATGAAGAGC
>Ga0136625_1000433_pt1 | contig 13006 bp, 14 predicted proteins | sample AntDrymUQ4832306_2_FD_104672 | JGI IMG/M metagenome (GOLD analysis project Ga0136625, IMG submission 104672) | Polar desert sand microbial communities from Dry Valleys, Antarctica - metaG UQ483 (23.06) | ecosystem: Environmental > Terrestrial > Soil > Desert | place: Antarctica: Dry Valley...
CCCCTTTGACCCTCCTGGGCCCGGTTGGGGGCGAGGGGGCCTGAATGCCGTCATCGGGTTGCTGGATCACACCCATAGTCCATTGTAGGAGCTAGTAGCGCCCAAGGCCCAGCACCGGTGACTTGCGCACGAACCACCGGTTGCTGCAGCCCCCGAGCCGCCCGCTTCAGTAGCTGATCAGGCTGAAGAACTCGTATCCCGAGAGCTTGGCGCGGCCGCCCAGGAACGCCAATTCCATGATCGTCGCTATCCCGGCGACCTGACCCCCGCACTGCTCGGTGAGAAGGGCGGTCGCCCGCGCGGTTCCCCCGGTAGCCAGCACGTCGTCGACGACCAGGATGCGCTCCCCCGGCTCGATGGCGTCGCGATGGATCTCGAGCCTGTCGGTGCCGTACTCGAGCTCGTACTCCTGCGAAGATATCTCCCACGGAAGCTTGCCGGCCTTCCGCACGGGGATAAGGCCCGCGGTGAAACGGTACGCCAGCGGAGCGGCGACCATGAAGCCGCGCGCCTCGATGCCCAGGACCTTGTCGATTGCGTCCCGGTCGAAGTGGTGTGCGATGGCATCGATCGTGTAGGTGAACGCCTTCTTGTCGGCAAGAAGGGGCGTGATGTCCTTGAAGACAACCCCCGCTTTCGGGAAATCAGGGATGTCCCTGATCGTCTCCTTGAGCCAGTCGTGATCTGGTTCAAATGGCATGGGGTCTCCTTTTCACCGGCGCTTCCGCCGCTTTGCCTTCTTGGAGCCGGCCTGCGGCCTCGACGTGGAGCGAGAGGCCGATGCCGTAGGTCTCGGGGAGGCAGCAGCCATCTCGGGAGCAGGTGGTCTAACGCTCGCCCCGACTGCGCCGGGCGCTGCGCCGGCGGGTGCAGACCGGCCCCGTTGTGCTTCCCGCAGCACCTTGGCCCGGACGTTGCGGTACTTGGGCTCGCGTTCCTTCCACAACGACAGCACGGGTGTGGCAAGGAAAATAGACGAGTACGCCCCCGTGAGAAGCCCCACAAACAACGCCAGAGAAAGGTCCTTGAGCGTCTCCGCACCGAGCAGTCCGGCCCCCACGAACAACAATGCCGCTACCGGCAGCAGACTTGAAAGTGAAGTGTTCAGCGACCGCATGAACACTTCATTCAAAGCCTGGTTCGCGGCGCCCTGATAGGTCATGCGGCCGGTTGTCGCAAGTGCGGTGGTGTCTTCCTCGACTTTGTCGAAGACGACGACGGTATCGTACAGCGAATAACCGAGGATGGTGAGAATCGCTATCACCGTCGAGGGGGTGACCTCGAATCCGATGAGGGAGTAAATGCCGGCGGTAATGAGGAGGTCGTGGATAAGCGCAACGAGAGCGGCGACAGCCATCTTCCACTCGAATCGCCACGAAATGAACACGAGAATCACCAGCATGAAGATGAGCAAAGCCCTTATCGCTTTCGAGGTGATCTCGCCGCCCCACTCGCTGCCGATCCGCTGATTGTTGGTTTCGGCCACGGATGCCCCCGTGGCTTCGCGCACTGCGCTTACCACTCGCGCCTGTTCCTCCGGATCCGCGACCTCTTCAGTTTGCACATTGACCGATCTGTCGGTCCCACTCTTGAAAACTTGTATCTGCGCGTCCGACGCACCCAGTGGGTCGAGTGCCTCGGCCACCCGGGAGACCACGTCAGCATCACTTACGGACTCAAGCTCGGGATCCGACACCGGCGCCTGGATCGACACTCCACCGACGAATTCGATTCCGTAGTTGAGCCCCCGCGTGACGAGCAATCCCAGACTCAAGAACACGACGAGTCCCGACAGCATGAACCACAGCTTTCTGCGACCGAGGAAATCGATGTTCGTCTCGCCCCTGTAGATCCGGCCGAGGGCCCCTGTCATGATCCCAATCCCAGAGCTTGCCGCATGCCGAACCAGCGGCTTCCGGAAAAACGCTTCGACTGTGCCAGCAGACCGACCGCAGAGCGCGTGTAGAAATAAGCGATGAGCACGTCGGCCATGGTTGCAAGGCCCAGTGTGAGAGCGAATCCCCGCACCGGACCGACGGCGAGGAAGAACAAAATCACTGCCGCAGCCCCGGTCACGAAGTCGGCCACCAGGATGGTGCTGAAAGCACGCACCATGCCGCGATCCACTGCAGCCCTCATGCTTCGGCCCGAATGCACTTCGTCCTTGAGGCGTTCGAAGGCGACTATGTAGGAGTCGGCCGTTACACCCACGGACACGATGATGCCCGCAACCCCGGCGAGGCTGAGCGAAAGGCCCGCGGCGGCCCCGAGAAGCGACATCACCGAGTAGAGCATGGCCGTGAAGATGGCCAGCCCGCCGATCACAACCAGCCCGAGCGAGCGGTAGTAGACCAGCATGTAGATGATGACCAGCCCAAGGCCGAGAAGTCCGGCGTTCACGCCGGCGTCCAATGAATCCCGCCCCAGTGTCGGCGACACTTTCTGAACCTCCGACTCGACGAGCGTGATGGGAAGCGCGCCGGTCCTCAGGACGAGGGCCAGGTCCCGTGCCTCCTCCTGGTCACCGACGGTGATGCTGGTGGTCCCCTGGTCGATCCCCTCGCCGCAAACGACGCCGGTAGATCCCGCCTCCCCCGGAGTTTGCATCCCGGCGGCCGACTCGATTGCGCCGTCCAGGACGATTGCAACCTGGGATTTGATCGTCTCCCCCTTGTCCCGCAAACAGGCGAGCTTGCTTGTGAACCGGCCCCACGTCTGGCTTCCCTCGTCGTCCATCTCGATGGAAACCGACCAGGTTGGGTTTTCCGCGTCGGGAGGCACTGCCTCCGCCCTGGCAACGATGTCCCCCGTCAGCACCGCCGGCATCAGGCGGTAGAGCGTGCCCTGCTCGCCGGACTGCACGGAGCGGTAAACGACCTCGTCGTCGTTCGCTTCGGAGCCGGTCGCCTTCGTGACCGGGGGCCTTTTCTTTGCCCCCGGCGGAATTATCTCCTCGACCTGACGGAAGGTCAGCTGTGCCGTCGAGCCAATGAGCTCTCGCGCACGCTCGTCGTTTTCGACACCGGGCAGCTGTACCAGGATGTTGCGATCGCCTTGCTGGCTCACCTCGGGCTCGGCGACACCGAGTGCATCGATGCGCCGGCGGATGATATCGACCGTCCTTTCGAGCACGTCCGGGCGCGCCGGGCCCCGGGCCGTGAGGATCACCCCGGTGCCGCCCTCGAGGTCGAGCCCCAGCCTGGGATGTATATCGGTCGCAAACACCGTGGCGAGACTTCCGATGGCGACGATGAATGCGAGGGCGAGATAGATCCTGTACCGAGTGGTCTTCATCGTTCGGCCGAGCCCTTGCTCACAGCAGCTTCGATCCGTTGATATCGATCTTGAACTGACAGTCGAGGAACTCGGCCGCCCGGCGGCACATCACCATGCGGGACAAGAAGATCTCGAAGTACTCCATAACCCCCGCAAGCTCGGTATCGATCGTTAGCTCGAGCGTCAGGGTGCGCGCCACGGAATCAACTCGCAAGAACGAGTGCTCGACTGCGTTGTTCACCCGGTCATGTATGTCGAACAAAGCCGGATCGCTGACACGAACACGGCTGCGGTGAACGTCGGACTTGTCGGCGACGATGAGCGCCGCTCCCGCCGGATTCACCGGGTGGCCGAACTCCTCTTCGTGGTTTCCGATCGCCCCCAGAACGACCCCGATCTCGCCATAGCCCATCCCGATCTCCCGGAGCAGGTCGTAGGAGATGCCGGCACTCGAGTTCGAATGCATGGAGCGGGACACGAAGTTGCCCATGTCGTGCAGGTAGCCGGAGATCGCTCCAAGTTCCGCCAGGCGGTCGTCGTAGTCGAGCCGGTGCAGCACGTTGTAGGCGATGCTGGCCACGAGCCCGGCGTGACGAAAACCATGCTCGGTGAAGCCGAGCTCACCCAGATACCGGTCCGAAAGAGCGATGAAAGTCTGGACGCCCTCGTGGGCCTGGACGTCCGCGAGCTTGATCGTGGAGGCAGGTTCGACCGGCTCGGGAGTCGGCGCGGGTTCGACCGGCCTCGTCTCCTTGGCGCTCCGTTCCACAAGGGGGATGCCGTCCGACTCGGACGCACCCAGACGGGTCATGCTTCTCCTTCCGACCCCGCATCCGCCGGGCCTGCGGGATCGTCCATCACCCTGCGCGCGATAGCCGTCCGGAGGAAGCGAATGGTCGTTCCGGGCGCCACTTCGAGTTGCACCTCGTCCTCGTCGAGTGACCTCACGGTGCCGAAAACGCCGCCGATCGTCACCACCTCATCCCCGTAACCCACGCTTTCGATGAGCTTTCGGTGCTGATCGGCGCGCTTTCGCTGGGGCCGGATCAACATGAAGTAGAAGATGGCGATGAGCAACGCTGGGAATATGAGTGCTGAAAGGCCTTCCACGATTCGGTCACGTCCTTTTTGTTGTCGGCAACGCGAAGAGAGCCGCCGCAGGCGGCTCCTGCGACCTGATCCTACCGCCACAGGGGATCAAAGCCAGGGCTCCGGACGGGCTCCCGGGCGAGAGTTGGACGGGTGGGCTTTAAGCCTCGAACAGGCGGGCCCCCGCGGCTCCCTCCGGGGCGGTGACACCGAGGTGGCCGAACGCTGCGGGGGTGGCCACGCGCCCCCGAGGGGTCCGCCGGAGAAACCCGAGCTGCAGGAGGTAGGGCTCGTACACATCCTCGATGGTGTCGGGCTCCTCTCCCACGGCAACGGCCAAGGTCGAAAGTCCGACCGGTCCGCCGGAGAAGCGTGTGACGACCGCATCCAGAATGGCCCAGTCGACCTTGTCCAGGCCCTGCTCGTCCACCTTGAAGACCTCGAGGGCCCGGCGCGCCACTTGCGCATCGATGAAGCCGTCGGCGCGCACCTGGGCGAAGTCCCGCACCCGGCGGAGGAGCCGATTGGCGATGCGCGGCGTCCCCCGCGAGCGCCTGGCGATCTCCCACGCGCCGCTCCCTCCGTCCTCGTCGAGGGACACCTCGAGAATGCGGGCCGAGCGCAGGATGATTGTCTCGAGATCCTGGGGCGGGTAGAAGTCGAGCTTCTCGGACAGCTCGAAGCGGCTCCGCAGGGGGCCGGTGAGCAGCCCGGCCCGCGTCGTGGCCCCCACCAGCGTGAAACGCGGGAGGTCGAGCCGAATCGTGTTCGCGCTCGGCCCCTTGCCGATGACGAGGTCGAGCTGACCGTCCTCCATCGCCGGGTAGAGCACCTCTTCGACGGTGCGCGGCAGGCGATGGATCTCGTCGACGAACAGGACATCGCCGTCCTGGAGGTTCGTCAGGATGGCGGCGAGGTCCCCGGCCCGTTCGAGCGCCGGCCCCGAGGTGGGACGGATGTCGGCCTCCATGGAGCGGGCGATCACGTAGGCGAGGCTCGTCTTACCGAGTCCGGGAGGGCCGCTCAGCAGGACGTGGCCCGCAGGCTCGCCGCGCGCACGGGCGGCCTCCAGCACGATGCCGAGGTGCTCCTTCAGCTCCTCCTGGCCCACGAACTCGTCGAGCGTCCGGGGGCGAAGGGATGTCTCTGCGTCCCGTTCACCCGGGTCGACGACCGCTGCCAGAATCTCGTCGGTCACGACCCTGGCTCCGCGGTCTCGCCGTCTCCGGACACCACCATCGGGCGTGCGAGCACCGACAACGCGGCCCGCACGATGTCCTCAACGGACTCCCCGGGGGCCGGGTTCAGATCACCGAGGGCGCCGCGCACCTCCGAGGGGGAATAGCCCAAGTTCTCGAGCGCGCTCCTGGCGCCGGCGGCGGCGCCCTGTGCCGGCCCTGCGACCTGGAGATCGGGGAGCGCAAGCTTCTCCTTGAGATCGAGGACCATGCGCTGGGCCGTCCGCTTGCCGACCCCGGGGACGGACGCGAGCGCGGCCACATCATCGGTGACAAGGGCGCGTCTCAGGGCATTGGGCGTGAACGCCGAGCAGACCCCCAGAGCCACCTTCGGCCCCACACCGGAGACACCGAGCAGGGCCTCGAATATGCTCTGCTCGGCCTCGGAGGCGAATCCGTAGAGGGCGAGGATGTCCTCACGCACATGGAGATGCGTGTACAAACGGCAGCGCTCGCCCGCGGACGGAAGCGTCGCCAGCGTCGTCGCCGAGCAGCTCAAGCGGTAGCCCACCCCTCCGACCTCGAGAAAGAGATGGCTGGGATGGCGCGCCGCCAGGGTTCCCTCGAGATAGCCGATCACCGGGCGTCCCTCGCGGCCGCCACCGCCAGGGCCAGCCCGCTCCGGTTGTGATGGGCGATTGCAAGGGCCAGTGCATCCGCCGCGTCGGGCGACGAGGGCGGGGCGTCCAACCCGAGAAGCGAGCTCACCATTGCCTGGACCTGGTGCTTCGAGGCGCCCCCCGATCCTGCGACTGCGAGCTTCACCTGTGGAGGCGTGTAGTCGGTTACCTGGAGGCCGGCTTCGGCGAGAGACGCCAGGATCACCCCGGACGCCTGGCCCACCGCCATTGCCGTCTTCACGTTGGCGTTGAAGAACAGACGCTCGATCGCCGCCGCCTCGGGCCGGAGGCGGGCAACGAGCCCACCGACCTCGGCGCGCAGATCCGCCAGGCGCACCGCCTGGGAATTTCCGGCGTCGGTGCGAATAACGCCGTGGGCGACGGCGCGAAGCCGCCCGTCACGGCGTTCGACCACGCCGTAGCCGGTGACGGCAATCCCCGGGTCGATACCCATGATGCGCACCGCACAGCCTCCAGATCGAACGCATGTTCGCTCCACCATAGCGAACGGGAGGGACACTCCCCAGTATTTCGGCGCTACCACCCATTGCGGGAGGCCGCCGAATCGTTGATTGCACCCACGAGGTCGCTTTCCGGGCCCAGTAGTGCAGAGGAACGCCGAGACCGACGTCCGCGGGCCGCCATCGGCCGGCGCGCCCCCCTCTTATGATGAGCGACCCGATCAGCATCCGAGGAGCGCCTTTGCAAACCGCCGCCCACGGCATCGACCCCACCATCCTCCGGGCCCGCTTCCCGTCCCTGCTACGCACGGTGGAAGGGCGACCGTGCATCTTCGCCGATTCGCCGGGGGGCACGCAGACGCCGGACTCGGTGATCGATGCGATGGCCGGCCATCTCCGGAGGGGAACGTCCAACGAGGGCGGCGCCGGCGTCACGAGCCGGGAGACCGACGCTCTCATCGAGGCCGCTCACCGAGCCGCAGCCGACTTTCTCGGCGCCCGGCCCGAGGAAGTGGTCATCGGCGCCAACATGACCACGCTCGCCTTCGCGCTGTCCCGGTCGGTGGCCCGAACGCTCGGGCCCGGCGACGAGGTGGTCGTCTCGAGGCTCGATCACGACGCCAACATCGCACCGTGGGTGGCGGCGGCGAAGGACTCGGGCGCGACCGTCCGGTGGGTGGACTTCAGGACCGAGGACTGCACCTTTGACCTGACGAGCCTGCAGGCGGCCCTGTCGCGCCGGGCCCGCATCGTCGCTCTCACATTGGCGTCCAACGCAGTGGGAAGCATCACCCCGGCCGCCGAGGCTGTGGCCGCGATTCGCTCGGCGACCGAGGCGCTGATCATCTTCGACGGCGTCCACTTCGCACCGCACCGCACGATCGATGTGGCTGCGCTCGACGCCGACTTCCTCTTCTGCTCCCCCTACAAATTCTTCGGTCCGCACATGGGGCTGATGTTCGGCCGCCTCGAGCTGCTGGACGGGCTTCGCCCCTACAAGGTGGCGCCATCGAGCGACCATTCCCCGCACCGGTGGGAGACCGGCACCGGCAATCACGAGGGCATGGCCGGTCTCGTGGCCGCGGTCGACTACCTTGCCGGTCTCGGCCCCGGCGGGACCGGTGAGGCCGATGGGCGGCTCTCGGAGAAAGGTGGCCCCGAGGAGGAAGAGGCGGGAGTCGGTGGGCGGCCGTCTGGAGATGATGGGTGGGCGGAGACTCACCGCCGGAATGGGCAGGCCCCCCGGGCGGAAGTCACGCCCACGGGGGATCGGCGCTCAGCCCTCGTCCGGGCAGGACGGGCCGTCACGGCGTGGGAGGCGGGCCTGTCGGCCCGGTGGCTCGAGGGCCTCGAGTCGTTGCCCGAGGTCAGGCTGTACGGGATCGCCGACCCGGGGCGCGCCGGCGAGCGGACCCCCACCTTCGCGGTGCGGGTGGGCGGCCTCCACCCCCGCTCGGTCGCCGAGGCGTTGGCCCGCGCCGGAATCTTCGTCTGGGACGGCAATTACTACGCCCAGAAGCTCATGGAGCGGCTGGATCTCGAGGGCTCTGGCGGGGCCGTCCGTATCGGCTTCTGCCACTTCAACACCCTCGAGGAGGTCGATCTTGTCCTCGACGAAGTCCGGGCACTGACCCGATGAGTGCTCCCGGCCGGGCCGTGCTGATCACCGGCTGCTCCTCGGGCATCGGGCGCGCCACCGCCGAACGCCTGGCGGCCCGCGGCTGGAGCGTGTACGCGACGGCCCGCGATCTGGCCTCGATCCAGACCCTCGCGAGCCCGAACTGCCGTCTCTTGAGGTTGGACGTCACCGACCCCGATTCGATCCAGGAGGCTGTGGCCGTGGTCGAGGACGCCGCCGGCGCCGTTGGGGTGCTGATAAACAACGCCGGCTACAGCCAGTCGGGAGCGGTCGAAACGGTCCCCATGGATCTGGTCCGCACGCAGTTCGAGACCAATCTCTTCGGGCCCCTGGGGCTGATCCAGGCGGTTCTTCCCGGGATGCGCCGAGCCGGCTGGGGCAGGATCGTGAACATGTCCTCGATGGGAGGCAAGCTCACCTTCCCCGGCGGCGGTCTCTACCACGCCAGCAAGCATGCGATGGAAGCGCTCAGTGATGCGCTGCGCTTCGAGGTGCGGGGCTTCGGCGTCGACGTGATCGTGGTCGAGCCGGGGATCATCACGACGGGCTTCGCCTCGGCGGCCGCCTCGAGCGTGCCCGCCGGGACCGCCTCGGAGGGCCCCTATGACGACTTCAATTCGGCCGTCGCAGTCGCGACGCAGATGGTCTACGAAGGAGGGGCGCTCCGGCGCCTGGGCGGTGGGTCCGGCGCGGTCGCCCGGGTGATCGAGCGGGCGCTCGAGGCGAAGCACCCGCGGGCCCGTTACCCGGTCACCGCCTCGGCGCGCCTCCTGATGACCGCCCGCAAGGTGATGCCCGACGGCGCCTGGGACGCCTTCCTGAGACGGCAGTTCCCACAACCCGGGCCGTACTGAGGCCGCCCAAACTCAGCACCACTCGACGCGCCCTGACGGGCGCGCCGCTCGCCGCTAGCTCGCGCCCCCCGGCCACCACAGGGTGACCATCTGCCGGGGCGTGCGCTGGGGAGCGTCTCCGATGAGGGCGTCGATCTCGGGGTCGCGCTCGGGCGCGAGGCACAGACGCCGGCGCACGAAGCCGACCACTGCGGGGCGTGGTGCGTCGCTCCACATGGAGGGGCGCTCCGTGCGTTCGGTGTCCACCTCGATGCCCGACTCGGCCAGCACGGCGATGGCGTCGCCGGCGTCGGGGCCCAGAGGGCGGTCGATCCCGTGGAAGTGGCGCCACAGGTCGTTGAACCCGTCCAGTGGATGCGTCGCGGTCAACTCGACGACCACACGATGGCGGGAGTGAACCGTCAGGGCGCGGGCGAAAGCCGCGAGGTCGAGAGCGTTGTAGAAGACGTGGTGGCAGACGACAACGTCGGCGCTGGGTGCCTGTGGGGCGACGTCGGGCCACCTGCCAACGATCGTCGAGTGTCCGACGCCGGCCGCCTCGGCGTTGACGGCGAAGGCTTCGAGCAGCGCCTCGTTCTCGTCGACGGCGACGATGTCCGCGGCGCGCTCGGTGAGAGCGAGGCTCGCCGCTCCCCCGCCGGCGCCGACGTCGAGCACCGAACCGGCCTGGGGCAGCGCCTCGAGGGCGCGCCGCCGCGACGGTGAGTCGATGGGCTCGGTGGGACGGCCCCAGATGGCGGCGGGAAACCCGTAGGGGGATTCAGGTGCGGCTTCCAGGATCTCGGGCGGGATGGCCAGCGCCTTCATGGTCCGGCGCCACTTCGCTTCGGCCTCAGCCATGCCCGCGCCTCGTTGCGGAGCCTGCCCGGCCCCCCAGCCGCCCGTTCGACGGGACGCTCCCCGTGCAGGCGCTGCTTGCACGTCGAACCATCAGGCCAGTGTGGCCATGACCTCGTCGGGAATGTCGAAGTTGGCGTAAACCTCCTGGACGTCGTCGAGCTCCTCGAGCGACTCCACGAGATGGAGCAGCCGCTTGGCTTCGGGCACATCGAGCTCGACCGTTGTCTTGGGAACCTGCGTGAGATCGTAGGACTCGATTGCGATCCCGGCCCCCTCCAGTGCGGTGCGCACCGGCCTCAGCGCCTCCGGAGGGGTGACCACCTCGATGGTTGTGTCCGACACGCGCACGTCTTCGGCCCCTGCGTCGGCCGCGATCAAGAAGACCTCGTCCTCGGAGGACGCCATGGAAGGAACCATCACGACACCTTTCGCCTCGAACATCCAGGCGACCGCTCCGGGTTCGGCCATCTTGCCCCCACCGCCGTTGAAGGCTCCACGGACATCCTGGGCGGCGCGGTTGCGGTTGTTGGTGAGGCACTGAACCAGAAGCGCGACCCCGCCTGGTCCGTAGCCCTCGTAATGGAACTCTGCATAGGCCTCACCCTGAAGCTCGCCGGTTCCCCGCTTTATGGCGCGCTGGATGTTGTCGTTCGGGACCGAGGCCTCTTTGGCCTTCTGTACCGCAGTTGCGAGGGTCGGATGGCCGTCGACGCTGCCGCCACCCTCTCGCGCCGCGACCTCGACGAAGCGCAGCATCTTTCCCCACAGCTTGGAGCGCTGAGCGTCGGCGGCACCCTTCTTTCTCTTGATCGTGGACCATTTGGAGTGTCCAGACATGGTGCCTAAGTCTCCCGGTTCTGTGTAGCGACGGCCACGAACGCCCGGTGAATCGCAGTCTCTCCGGTGATCTCAGGATGGAAGCTGGAGGCGAGCATGTGCTTCTGACGCACGAGCACGGGACGATCTTCCCATTCGGCCAACACCTCGACCCCGTCGCCGATGCGCTCGATCGCCGGCGCCCGGATAAAGGCGACCTGAACCGGCCGGTCGATTCCGGCGACGTCGATGGCGGCCTCGAAGGAGTCGACCTGCCGCCCATAGGCGTTGCGGCGCACCGAGACATCGAGCACCCCGAGACGATGGGGAGCGTCCTCGGCGCCGATCACGTCGGAGGCCATCAGGATCAGTCCTGCACAGGTCCCCAGGACCGGCATCCCGGCCTGGACACGCCGCCGCAGAGGCTCGAGCAGCCCGAATCGGGCCAGGAGCTTGCCGATGGTGGTCGATTCACCGCCCGGTATGACCAATCCGTCCACCGAGCCGAGCTCGTCGACGCGCCTGACCACCACGGGCGTCGCTCCTGCGGTCTCGAGTGCCGCGACGTGCTCGGCCACGTCACCCTGCAGGCCGAGTACGCCTATCTTCACCCGGCCTCCTCTACCAACCTCTCTGCGCCAGGCGGTCGACCTCGGGAATCTGTCCCATCGAGATGCCCACCATGGGCTCGCCGAGGCCTCTCGACACCTTCGCGATGATGTCGGGGTCGGTGAAGTAGGTGGTCGCTTCGACGATTGCCCTGGCCCGCAGGGCCGGATCGCCCGACTTGTAGATTCCCGAGCCGACGAACACACCGTCGGCGCCGAGCTGCATCATCAGCGCCGCGTCCGCCGGCGTTGCGACGCCCCCGGCGGTGAAGAGCACCACCGGCAGCGACCCCGTCTGCGCCACCTCGCGCACCAGCTCGTAAGGGGCGCCCAGCTCTTTTGCCTCGGCCATGAGCTCCTCGGGCCCGGCGGAGCGAAGCCGGCGGATCGAGGAGCTTATCGAACGCATGTGGCGCACTGCCTCGACCACGTTGCCCGTGCCCGCTTCACCTTTGGAGCGAACCATCGCGGCGCCCTCGCCGATCCGGCGAAGCGCCTCTCCGAGGTTGGTGGCGCCGCAGACGAAGGGGACGGTGAAGCCCCACTTGTCCACATGGTGAGCCTCATCCGCCGGCGTAAGCACCTCGGACTCGTCGATGTAATCGACACCGAGGGACTGGAGCACCTGAGCCTCGACGAAATGGCCGATGCGGCATTTGGCCATCACCGGGATCGAAACCGCCTCCATGATCCCGACCATTCTTTCGGGATCGGCCATGCGCGCGACGCCGCCCTCGGCCCTGATGTCGGCGGGGACGCGCTCGAGGGCCATGACGGCAACGGCGCCCGCGTCCTCCGCGATCTTCGCCTGGTCGACGGTGGTCACGTCCATAATGACGCCGCCTTTGAGCATGTCGGCAAGCCCTCGCTTGACCCTCAGGCCACCCGTGTCCTTCAGACTGTCGGCCATGGTTGCGGCTCCTCTTTCGGCGTTCGCCGGCGAAACGACCGGAGAGCGCCCCTCTGGGATGCACCGACGGACGGCTCTTGCCGCGCCGGGAGATTCCTCCATCCTACCGCGCCCCAGAGGCCGGGGCCGGCTCACCGAATCCCCGGTAAACCGATTGTGAAGGGCTCACATCAAGAACCGCCCGGCTACTTGCTGAAGGAGAACGACCCCTTTATCTGGCCCTCGTCACTGGGGACGAGCTCGATCCAGGTCGTGCCCTCCTTCAGGACCATCGCGTCGCCCGCCTTGGTCAGGAAACGGACGGGGTCGGCAAGCTCCTTGCGCTCCCAGCGGCCCACCAAAGCCTGCCCGTCTCTGAACAAGACGGCGCGGCCCGAGCCGGTGACATCTTCGATCTCGATCGAGGGGTTGCCCGCAACGTCGACGATCTTGTCGGACTCGTTGACCTTGTGCTCCTCGATCAGGATGTTGTCCACCGCGATCTGGTCGCCCGTTTCAGCCTCGAAGATGGCTTGGTCTTCCGAACGCGCCCACTTTCCGTCCTCCCAGTTGTATTCGACGGTGGTTGAGCCGCTGAAGTCGATCTCTATGTGGGACGCCTTTGTCGTCCCATCCTGCGGGCCGCCGAAGTCGAACAGCTCCTGCGGCGGAGGCG
>Ga0136625_1000435_pt1 | contig 12998 bp, 4 predicted proteins | sample AntDrymUQ4832306_2_FD_104672 | JGI IMG/M metagenome (GOLD analysis project Ga0136625, IMG submission 104672) | Polar desert sand microbial communities from Dry Valleys, Antarctica - metaG UQ483 (23.06) | ecosystem: Environmental > Terrestrial > Soil > Desert | place: Antarctica: Dry Valley...
CCTCGTCCGCTGGTGGCTGAGGCAGCGACATCAGGCGGCGAAGGCGGCCCCGTGATCGACGTGGGGAGCGCTCCGCCGCTTGAACTTGGAGACGCCTTCCATCGAGTGATGGAGATGGTGTCGCTGCCGGACGGTGAGGATCTCGAGGAGATCGCCGAGGCGATCTGCAGCGAGGCAGGGATCGCGGAGACGACGGGCGCGGTGGTGGAGATGGCGCGCCGCTGCCTCGCTTCACAGCCGTTGAGCGGCTCGATTGACGGGGAGGACGTGCACCGCGAGGTCCCCCTCGTCACATCGCACGAGGGGAAGGTGCTGATCGGGCGAATCGACCTTATAACTCGAGCCGGCGGACGCATCCTGGTCATCGACTACAAGACCGACGCAGTTCAGGCAGGCGGTGAAGCTTTAGCTGCTGAGGCCCACCTCGGCCAGATCTTCGTCTATGACACCGCGGTGAGGAGCGTTACGGGCGGCGGGCACGCGACGCAGGTGTTGTTCGCGCGTACAGGACGTAGCGTCGAAGTAACTGATAACAGAGGGGATTGACATATGCCGTTCGATAGCCCAGACGTCAACCTTGGGACCCTGCTCCAAGACGTGGAGACTGGCAAGGTTCAGCTACCCGACTTCCAACGCGAGTGGAAGTGGGACACGGACAGGATCTCGAGCCTTCTAGCGAGCATCTCGCTAGACCACCCGGTGGGCGTTCTCATGATGCTCGAACTGGGAGGAGCCGGAGTGAGGTTCAAGCCGAGAGCGATCGCGGGCGCTCCGGACAACACGGCCGCCGCGGAACGACTTCTCCTCGACGGGCAGCAAAGGATCACGTCGCTCTACCAGTCCCTGGGGTCTGGTAGGCCCGTCGAGACGACTGATGCTCGAGGAAAGCATCTCACCCGCTGGTACTACATCGATATCGCCAAGTCCTTGGCCGCCGACGGCGACCGAGAAGAGGCTGTCTTATCCGTTCCCGAGGATCGGGTGATCCGTTCCGACTTCGGCCGGCGCATCGATGCCGACTACAGCTCGCTCGATCGAGAGTGCGATGCGGAGGTCTTTCCGCTCGCACGAATCTTTGACATGGGCGCAGTCTTCGAATGGAACAATCGCTACGTGTCGCGCAGCCCGCTCGGTCCCGACCAAGCTGCGACTCGATGGAACGACTTCTATAAAGAAGTGCTCAGCAACTTTGTACAGTACACCGTGCCCGTCATCGTCCTGAACAGAGAGACTCCGAAGGAGGCTGTATGCACAGTCTTCGAGAAGGTTAACACTGGCGGAGTCGTTCTGAACGTCTTCGAGCTGCTCACTGCAACCTTCGCCGCAGATGACTTTCGCCTCAACGACGATTGGCGGGAGCGCAAGAAGCGCCTTCAGGCGCGGCCAGCCCTTCGAGAACTCGAAAGCACAGACTTTCTACAGGCCATCGCGCTAGTGAGTACCTGGCATCGGCGCAACAACGCAGCGGCTAACGAGACTGCAGGCGGCGATTCAGTCCTCCCAGGAGTTACCTGCCGCCGCAAAGACATTCTGAACATGACGCTAGGCGCGTATCAAGAGTGGGCGGATGCGGTGATGCGAGGGTTCGAGTGGGCGGCCCAGTTTCTCGCCCGCGAGAAGATTTTCGCCAGCAAGGATATCCCGTACCGCACCCAGCTCGTCCCTCTGGCCGCATTGCGAGTGGTCTTAGGCCAATCGGCGGACAACTATGAGGTCAACGAGCGCCTGCGGCGGTGGTTTTGGTCCGGCGTGCTCGGGGAGCTCTACAGCGGAGCCGTGGAAACCCGATTTGCTCGAGACCTCGAGCAGGTACCGGCGTGGATCGAAGGTGGCCCTCAGCCGCGAACCCTCGTCGAAGCATCATTTGAGGCCTCGCGATTGCTCTCCCTGCGGACTCGAAACAGTGCTGCTTACAAGGGCGTCCACGCCCTACTTATGAAGCACGGATCGCGTGACCTCCTCAAAGCGGTGGAGATCGACATGGCCCAGTTCTTCGACCTCCATATCGACATCCACCACATCTTCCCGCGAAAATGGTGCGATGACCGCAACATTGACCGTGGGCAGCGGGACTGCATTGTAAACAAGACAGGGCTATCATATGACACGAACAGGAGTATCGGAGGGAGGGCACCCAGTAGCTACCTTGCAACCGTCGAAACGCGCACGGGTCAATCCCCGGACGAGATCGATGCCCTTCTCGACCGGCACCTTGTCAACGCCCAGCGTCTCCGCGATGACGACTTCGATGGCTTCTTCAATGATCGGCTCGAAGCGCTGGTCCGACTCATATCTGACGCCATGGGTAAGGATGTCGCACGAGACAACGAGCTAGATGGCGTGGAGTACGACGCCGACGAGGACGAACCCCCTCCACCAGAAGAAATAGCCCTAGCGGAGCGCCCTGCTTCGCCACAGATCGGGCGAAGTTCGGCGAGGGTTACGGACGGAGAGCTGCGCGGCGGATCCTCAGGGCTCGAACTCTGAAACCTCGAACTTCAGGGTCCTAGCGTTTTCGCTCACCGTTCGCCTTACACCCTCCGGGAAGCCTTCGCCACTGGTCGCCTCGATTTCGACAGTCATCCTTACGACGGAGCTATCGAGACCTTGAAGGGGCGCCACTAGGGCCTCGGCTATCTGGCCCACGTCTCGCAGGAAGCGAACCGGCTCGAGAGTTGTGCGGCCGTAGAACCGCGTGGGCTCACCATCCGGAGGCGGCGGAGGCGGCGGAGGCGGATCATCGCCGTCTCGGTCCGTTCCGCCCCCCGGCTCGGCATCCAGCTGTACGCGTGCGGCATCAGGCCTCACGACAAGGGCAGCGCTGTCGAGCACGACATCTGCCTGCTGACCTCCGACCAGGCCGCGATAGCGCTCAGCCCCCTCGTCGTAAGCAGCCGCATACGCGAACGTGTCGCTCTCCCAGGTCAATGCCGCAATGCCGTTGCGCACCGCCTCCACCAGCACCGACGAATCACGCAGCCGCGGTAGGTAGAGGTACTTCGCGTAGTTGTCCCAGAGCTGCGCGAGCGCGACATGCTCGGCCTCCTGCGGCCACAGCGGCACCCGGTCGAGATCCATGCGCAGCCGTACGCCGCTGTAGTCGGTGATCAGCCCCTCCTCGCTGATCAGGCGCCGGCTCGCCCGAACGGCAACTGGGTCAGGGCCACTGAGCCGCGTCTCCTCCCAGGTCATCGGCGCGGTCGGAGCTTCGGAGGGCTGCGTCGGCGTCAGCAGCCACTGCCAGGTCTCGCCGAGACGAGCGGCGATCATCTCTTCGTGCTGTTGCCGCTTGGTTTCGACCTGCTTGACGCCCCACGGATCGAGCCCGAGCTCCTCGCGCTCCTCGTCGATCGACTTCCACGCCATCCAGTGTCGTACCGCGTCGCGCAGCTCTTCGAGGCGGCTTCGGTCTGCTCCAAGGAAGACCAGCATGTTGCGAAAGCGTCGATCGCCGCTGCCCCGCGACTCGAGCAGCCGGGCGGCCATGTCCCGGGCCGGTGACTCCTCGGTCTTCGACGAGTGGTCGTTTTCGGGGCCGAGGATAACCAGCCGCACCTCGGGATCATCAGGTACGTCCGACGGCGCCGCCGGAGCAGCGTGCACAGCGGTGAACTCACCGCGCTCCCGCATCTGGCGCAGCCTGCGGACGACCTCCTCGTCCGCCAGATCGTCGGTGAAGTGCGAGCCCGCGCGGTCGTTCGCCAAGCGCGCGACCGTCGCCTGCTTGGCATACCAGTAGCGCTGTCCGTCGACGTAGAGATAGGTCGCCTGGTCGGTCAGGCGTCGGAGCGCATCGCCGAACGTCGACGGGGCCTCACCCGGCTGAACGCATCCCAACTTGATCGATCGATCGTCGATCCCACGGTTCGACGACCGCTCGATCGGCACGGACCCCATGTAGATCGCTCGGGCGACGCGACGCGTCGCCGAGTAGCGACCGAGGTTGGGGTTCTCGCGGTCAAGCTGCAGCGGCAGCGAGTTCGGACCGTCGACATCGCGTTCGATGACTGGGGCCCAGCCCTCTTCGAGATAGCGCGTCAGCTCCGAAGCCACCGGCGGCGCGTCGATCGGCACCGACGCGGGCATGATCAACAGGCTGCCGTCCTGGCGCTCCCACAGCTCGTGGATCACGCCGGCCATCAGCCGCAGCACGCCTCGCGTTCGCTGGAACTTGTCCAGGGTCGACCACTCGTTGTAGAGCCGGTCGAAAAGCTCGGGATGGATCGGGTACGCCGCGGCGATCCGCCGCTCGTAGTCGGCCTCGCGACAGGGAGACGGGAACTCCGCAGCCTGAGTGCGGTAGAGATCGGCGAAGTCACGAACGACCGCGTCGCGCTCCGCGGCCTTGTCCGCCGGCACGTCTTCGAAGAGTCGGCGGCGAACAATCTCAAAACCCTCATCCGCGCTCGCCGGACGCCACGAGGACTCCATTCGAGCGACGACGTTCTTGAGCCGCTCAAGTGCCGCCTGACCGCCCTCACCGCCAACCTCGATGTCGGAGGCCGGGATAGATACGACGAGAAGCACGCCCGGTACCGCCCGGGCGGCCTCGGCGAGCGCCTGGGCGAAGGTGAACTGTGCATCGAACGACCCTGCGGGTAGCCCGTCAATCCCGTAGAGCTGTCGCGCGTAGGCGACCCATTCATCGATGAGGATCAAGCACGGCGTCTGGGCCTGGAAAAGTTCGACCAACCCGGAACCCGGGCTCGTGCCCGTGCGATCGGCATCAGCGACGATGTCATATGCCTGCTTGCCACCGAGCTGCCAGGCGAGCTCCCCCCAGAGCGTGTGGACCTTCGTGCCATCGGACTTCTCTTGGACCTGGGCGGGCGGAATCATCTGCCCGACCAGAACGGCTCGGTTGGCCTCTACCGAGCCGACACGGACCTCCTTGAGGATCTCGTCGACACCCGACAGCGCGGAAGCGGGGGTCCCACCGGCCAGGTGGTACAAGGCGATCAGCGAGTGGGTCTTACCGCCGCCGAAGTTGGTCTGCAGCTCGACAATAGGATCGCCGCTCGGACCGCTCAGCCGCCTGGCGGCGTTGACCAGAAGCTCACGCAACCCCTCGGTGAGAAAGGTCCGCCGGAAGAACTGAGTCGGATCGCCGTACTCGTTTGTGGCATCGCCGCGCCAGACCTGATGCAGGTCCGCTGCGAACTCGGCCTGCTGGTACCTGCCAGACGCCACGTCGGGGTGCGGCGTGACGATCTCCCGCCACGGGCGCAGCCCGGCAGCCGGCTTGCCTTCAACCGGCGCGACTGCCGCGGCCTTCCGCTGTGTCCTTCGAGCTTGCTCCTCGAATCGTACTCTGAGCAGTTCCTGCTTCGCTCGGTCGAGCTGCTCCGCCTCCTTCGCCGCGCTGACCGCGGTCAGCAGGCGATGTGCGCTGTCGAGAGCTCGGTAGGCGTCGTCCCCAGAGAACGGCTCCTGGTGCGCCCACCGGTTCCGCATATCGCGTAGTTCGCTGACCAGCGTACGCTCGCTTTGACCGAGGATCCTGCGGAAGACGGAGTTCCACTCGTCCCACATGACCTTGAGCAAGAACTGCACGTCCGTCCGTGAAGCCTTACGCGGGATGGTTTCCGCGGCTGCATCACGCCGAGACACCTCGTCGAACCAATTCGGGCCATAGGCTGCCGCGAACTCGCGCTCGGCAAAGGGCGCGAGCCCCGCGCTTAGCAACGCAAGCGCGCGGCCGACGCGCTCATGGTTCGTCGTTGCCATGCCTAGAGCTCCAGCTGATCAGCCGGCAGCCGGACGAATGGGGGGGTTGCACTTGCGAGGCGGACAAGTTCGGGCCATGCCGTAGCCAGCGTGTTGTACGCCAGCCCTTCGGCCGTGCGCTGACGCCGCTGGCAAATGTTGTAGAGCCTGTAGGCGAGGGTCAGCGCGGAGTCGCCTACGCCTCCAAGCTTGCGAAGTAGACCAGCCGTCGCGACCTCTCCTTCGGTATCTAATAAGCGAACCATGTGGTGCACGATCTCCCACACCGTGAGCCGCCTGTCGCGGGACGGATCCCAGGTCGCGTCGAGCTCATCGACACGCAGCAGGCGAACATTCCCAGTCCTCGTGGTGACAATCCCCGCTTCAACGAGCGCATTTAGTGCCGTGTTCTTCGCATTTGAGAGGAGATTTGCATCACCGGCCGGACCTTCGGCAAACCCGAACTGGTCGTACCAACTGATCGCCCAGCGGGTATCGGCGTCGAACTCGCCTTCCTGCTCGCTTAGAATCTCGTCCAAGGTTTCGTTGACAAGCGCCAGCGCGGTCCGGACTGACATCGACTCGCCGTTAGCTTCGACCACGCGACCAGATCGCGAAAACACTCCGATGCCAGGACCTATCGCAGCCTGCGCAAGATCGACCGGTGCGACATTCCCTTGCTGGAGGGTTCTTAGTGCTGGAGGCAGCTCCTCCCGAAGGGCTGCCACGAACGACCTTCGGGTCGCTAACGGTGCGTCGGGGTTCCGAGGCCGGCAAACCAAGACGATCGCGGAGGCAAGGGCATTGGTTCCTCGCGCCACCGAGCGAGCACTCTTGGTCGTCCTCATCGGCCAGGTACCTGTCACTGCGAGGCCCGACTGAATCAGGCCCTCGAGCATGGTCTCCCAACCGGTCGACGCGGTGCCGGCGTCGCCTTCCGCCTCTTCTTGGCGGAAGGCGTAGAAGACCGTTATAGGGAAATCGCGGCTCTGGATGTCGCGCATCTGTGCGAAAGCCGTCCGCAGGCCCTCCTGGAAATGGTGTCGCGCCGCGGACTTACTGCCCCCGAACCGGTATGGGGTTGCGACGAGTTCAGCTCTTTTCGGCGTCAGCAACGTGCTGAAGAGATCAGGGTAAATGTCCTGCAGTAGCGTCCGAAGCCAGACATAGAAGAAGTCGGATAGATCGGCATACCCGATGTTGTCGTAGTAAGGCGGGTCCGTTGAAACAATGGCCGCCCGCGCATCACCCAGTGAGGCGGAGGCGGCGTCAAGCTGGTCTACCCGTCCTCCGTCCGTCTCGGGAACCGAGCTGAGTGCCTCTCGAATCCACGCAGCAGCTGCGCAGAAATCGAGTGGACCAGTTACAATATTCACCTCTGCGAAGTCCCAGACCATCGGAATGGCCTGGCGCTGGAAGAGGTTGCGGACATTCTCGTTGCTTGAGTTCCAAGTTGCGAGCGCATTTGCGTAATCAGTAAGGCGCGAGAGGGCACAGGCGAGATACGTGACGATCGCCTCCGAGTAGGCGCGCGAACCTAAACCGCCTTCCTGCAGCCGGGTCGCGTCCGGTGAGAATCCAGCCTCGACAGCATCGGCCTCAATCTTGGGACGAAGATCACGGATGGCTTCACTGATCGCCGACAAGGCAAGGAGCTGCCGGTCGGTGAAGAGACTCCGATACGTCGTAAGACCGAAAGCAGGAGGTGAGAACCAGCGAGGGTTGTCGGGCATCTCCTGCGCGAGCGAGTCGAGTCCCGTTGGCTTCGGGAGTTCGACCGAGTTGCCACCGTCGCCGGGAACGTAGTCACGGCCCCCGTGGGCATTGACGACACCGCACATCGGTAACTGTCCGAAGCCGGAGGTCCGACCAATTGTCTTTACATACGCGTCTTCCGTAACGGTGCCACATACCAGGCATCGGAATCGTGCTCCGCGGCCCACCTTCGTCGGGTTTGTCGGCGTGCCCTGCCGGCGGATAGCGAACGTCAGCTTCTTGTCGACCGCCGAGATGGCCGGTTCAAGCCACGCTTCCTTCTTCTTCTTCTTCGACAGGACGAACGACGTCACGAGGGGGATGGGTGCCTTGCATGCGGGGTTCTGACACGGCGCCGTGCGGGCCCAAAGCCAAGACGCGATCGGGCGGTGGTCCGGCGATTCCGGATAGAGATGGCCGACCCGGTTTCGCACCGTCTCTTGTACGTCCGCGCCGTACAGACGCAGGTCTTCTGACAGAGCCGCAAGATGGCCGGTCGCTACGCCGAGCTGCCGGTCCGCCTTCGGATGCGCGCTTCCGCGCGAACGGAATCGTGCCGGCGTATCGAGAAGACACTTGCTGATTAGAGCAGCTACGGGGTTCAAGTCACTAGCCGCGACTCGTAGCCCGAGACGGGCCCCTTCGAGCGGGATCGAACCCCGCCCTGCAAAGGGGTCGACCAGAACTGGCAGGGAGCCTTCAATCGAAGCCGCTACCTCAGCTCGCGCCTCTTGAAGCGTCCTCGGATCGTTGCGGGCGTCCCACCGAGAAAGGCGCTCCAGAAGGGCGAAGAGACGATGTCGTTCAACCTCCTGAGATTCCTCTGTCGGAAACCGGTCCGGGTGAGCGCTCGGGTCATCGACTAGTGACCCGAACAGGACTGCACGGCACGCGACTAATGGGATCCGCGCCCAGTACGTATGGATGGCTCGGGGGTGCCCTTTCAGAAACGGGTTCTCCGTCTCGGGCTTGCATGCCTCGTTGATCGCCTCCAGCGGCAGCGCCACCTCGATCAGCTTCTTCGTCACGCCGGAGCCCCCGCCCGCTCAATGAGCTTCTTCCAGTTGAACGTCTCCGCCACGCTGGCGAAGTGCGGTTCGCCCATTCCTTCGAAGGGCCGGCGGAGGTAGCGCACGACGGGGTCGCGGCCGTTGTCGCCTGGCACCTCGACGAGGGCTAGTAGGAAATCCTCGGGCTTGTTGCGCCCCACCCCGATCTCGCTGCGTGTCACGGTCACGGTCTCCGCGCCCTGGATGCGCCCCTTGACCTCGATAAAGATCAGGTCGGCGTCGGGCGTCTTGCTCTCGATGTCGTAGCCCTTGTTGTTGCGAGCCATCTCCGTTGGATCGCGACCGAGAGCCCGTTCGGCTGCTAGGACCGCGTCGACCGCGGCGCGTTCGACGCGCTCGGTCTCGCGTGCGTGCACCGCAGGGTCCCCGGTCCGCCCGCCGGCGCGACGGGCGAGCAGGCCGGCCGGCACGATCAGCGCTCCGCCGACCACGACGGGTGGCAGCGACGAGAGCTGCGACTCGCGGTCCAGTTCGTCGAGCCGGTGCTTGAGCCGGTCCTGCAAGTCGTCGGCGCGCGCCCGGGCCCGGCCCGAGTTCAGCCGCGGCGTCTTGCCGGCGAGCTCCTGCTCCTTGAGCTTGTTGGCGCGGTGATCCCAGTAGCGGATCTCCGACTCGAGCCGCTCACGGACTGCCTTCGCGGTCCGCTCGACCCGATCGACCGTCCGGCGCTTGACTTCCTCTAGGTGGCCGCGGGTCGCGGTTCCGATCGCGTACTCGATCGCCTCTCGCTCGGGATCCTCGGTCAGCCATTCCGCGTCGAGCAGATCGTCCACAAGCGCTCGCTCCTCGGCGCCGATCGGGCGGGAGTCGAGATACGGGGCCCAGCCAGCGTCGCGTACGGTGCCGTCCTCCGTCAGCTCGACGAACTCGAACCGCCGCGAGACCACCCGGCGGTCGCCCGATTCGACCATCCGCCCGTCCTGGACCGCGTGCTCGAGGTACACGAGCAGCCGCGGCTCCTCACCTTCGTCGGAGGGATCCACGAGCACCGCCCCTTGCTTCAGGAGCATCCCGTAGCGCTCGCTGATCAGGTCCAGCACCGAGTCCAGCAGCGGGTGCCCAGGACACACGTAGTCGGCCAGCGGCTTGCCGTCCAGCCGTACCAACTCCTTGTCGAAGGTGATCCGCTCGTAGGCGGTGAGAACCGGCGCGCCCATTCCGACCTGCCGATCGCGGCGCCGAACCTCAGCGGGCACGTGGGTCAGCTCGAAGCGCCCGCCCTCGCGCTCTACGGCGCGACCGCCGTACTGGCGAAACGCTTCCAGGAAGAACGCGCGGATGAACTGCGGCTGCAGCTTGCGCGCCTCGGCGCGTTCCATCTCCTCCTTGATGCGATCGACGTCGGCGCTCGTCATCACCACGCTGGCGAGTGCGCGCTCGTGCACCACCTCGCGAAGTCGATCTCCCACGGTCGCGTCGACGACCTGATCGAGCTTCGCCTTAACGTCGTCGCGCTGGCCGTAGCGCACCGCTTCGAGCAGGAGCTCACGCAGGGACTCATCCCGGAAGGCCTCGCCGAGCACGTCGAAGACCTGGTCGCCGAGCGCCTTGCGCTGCTCCTCGAGCTTCTCGAACAGCCGCGTGAATACCTGCCCCTCGCGGGTGTCTTCGGCGACGAGGTTCCACAGGTGGCAGACTTCGGTCTGGCCGATGCGGTGCACCCGGCCGAAGCGCTGCTCGATCCGATTGGGGTTCCAGGGGAGGTCGTAGTTGACGACCAGATGGGCCCGCTGGAGGTTGATCCCCTCTCCGGCCGCATCGGTGGCCACGAGGATCGTCACGTCCTTGTCTTGGGTGAACGCCTCCTGGACCTTGCGGCGGTCCTCGCGTCCCACCGACCCATGGATGGTCACGACCGCCTCGGGGCGCCCGAGCAGCGTCCGCAGCCGATCGACGAGGTAGCTGAGGGTGTCGCGGTGCTCGGTGAAGACGATGAGCTTTCGCCGGGCTCCGGACTCGTCGAACATCTCGGGCGCGTTCTGAAGAATTCCAGAAAGCTCTTCCCACTTGCGGTCGGTGCCGGAGTCGCGGACCGTCTTGGCGAGTTGCTCGAGCCCTGTCAGCGTGACGATCTCGGCCTCGAGCTCCTGGATCGTCTGTGCTGCTGAGGCTTGATCGACCAGCTCGTCCTCAAGCGTCTCCACCTCCTCGCCGGTGAGGTCGTCGGGGTCGAGTTCCTCATCGAAGTCTTCGATGCGGACACCCCCCGCGAGCTTCTTGGGCGCCAGCTCGATCGCTGCTTCGGCGCCCTGCTTGCGCATCCGCTCCTCCGCGACGCGCGCCTCCAGACGCTTGCGCCGGCGCTCGAGCGAGCGGTAGATCGCCTCGGATGAGGACGCAAGCCGCCGCTGCAAGGTGGTGAGGGCGAACCCAACGGCAATGCCCCGCCGCCCCTCGCCCTCTGCTCGCAGGCGCTCAGCGCGGTTCATCTCCTCGCTTACGTACTCGGTGACGCGCTTGTAGAGCAGCGCCTCCTGATCCGACAATGGGAAGCTCGGGCTGTAGGCGCGCCGCTCCGGAAAGAGCGGGCGCCCGTCGAAACGCAAGAGCTTCTCCTTAACCAGCCGCCGCATGACGTCGCTCGTGTCGACCTGGTGCTGGCCGTCGCGGAAGCGACCCTCAAAGCGGTCGGCATCGAGCAGCGCGAGGAAGAGCTGGAAGTCCTCCTCCTTGCCGGCGTGCGGTGTGGCGGTCATCAGGAGGAAGTGGCGAGTGAGCGAGCCGAGCTGCTTGCCGAGGCTGTAACGCTTGGTCTCCTTGACCTCGTCGCCGTACCGGTGCGCCGACATCTTGTGCGCCTCGTCGACGACCACCAAGTCCCAGTCGCTCACGGCCAGCTTGTCGCGGACCTCCTCGTTGCGCGAGAGCTGATCCAGGCGAGCGATCAGGCGCCGCTTCTCGATGAACGGTTGCCGCTCTTAGACGCTTCGATCTGATCGCGGGTCAAGATCTCGAAGTCGAGTCGGAAGCGATCCCACAGCTCGTCCTGCCACTGCGTCACGAGGCTGCCGGGAGCGACGATCAGGCAGCGCTCGACGTCGCCGCGGATCATCAGCTCCTTGATGTAGAGGCCCGACATGATCGTCTCGCCCGCGCCCGGGTCGTCGGCGAGCAGGAAGCGCAGCGGCTGGCGGGGCAGCATGCGCCCGTAGACGGCGTCGATCTGGTGCGGCAACGGGTCGAGGTTGGAGGTCTGGACGGCGAGAAACGGATCGAACATCCAGGCGAGGTGGATGCGCCGCGCTTCCGAGGCGAGGCGGAAGAGGTCGCCGTCAGCGTCGAACGACCATGGGCGCCCTGCGTGTTGGCGCGTCAGCCGTGCTTCGTCGTCGCGGTAGACGACCTCCTGGCCGACGCGGCCGGCATCGTCTCGGTAGGTGAGCGTCACCGCGCCAGAGCCGTGCCACTGGGCCTGCAGGATCGTGGTGGCGCCGCTGGCGATCAGGCCTTCGAGGCGGCTTCCAGGGGTGAGTTCTTCGAGACGGGTCATGGCGGGGTGAGGGCAGGGCGGGACGGACGAGGAAACCTAGCTCCGCGACTGAGGTCGCTCCGCATTGTCCCGACCTGACAGGCGGAGGGTCGCAGCGTTTCCCAGCGCCCTCACGTAAACGAGCGTGGCAGCGCGGCGAGCGCGCCCGACCAAGAAGCCCAGGCTGGCCCATGCGGTCGTGATGGACCGGCGTCCGGTTGCGACGCTTCGCCCGCCGCGACGGCCGAGCCGAGCGCAGTTCCTATCACCGCGGTCTGAGGCGCGCGAAGGCGACGCGCCCCATCCGAGCAAGAATCGAGTGGGTTCGTGCGCGCGCTCGCGTCGCAGGCTCACGCAGAGCGTACGCTCTAACGGCTTTCGCTGGCTATCGATCGATCTACCGAGTCGGCCGCTCTCGAACGGCGAGAGCCCGCATCACTTCGGGCTGGTTCTCGAACCGCCACAGGACTTGAAGGGCGGGACCCGCCGGTTGCCAGAGCAGAGCCGAACGCTCGAGGAGCAGAGGATCGCGCGCGACCGCATCCGATTGCTACTCACTTGCTACCGATCGAGGACCTCGCCGGAGCAACCTTCATCCGAGTCCTAGGTACTGAGCAATCAGCTTCGCGGCGACGCCGGCAGTAGCCCCTTCGGCCATCCGAACTGAGCCTTCAGCCAACTTCGACTGAAGGCCATCGAGCCAAGTTTGCGTGGCGGAGCCTATGGCTGTCGGCTCCTCCGCCCCGTCCCCGTCCTCATCCAGAGCAGTTTCGAGCGAGTCAACCTCGTCTCCTGGAACGCCGAGGTGGTGAAGCGCTTCCCGAAGCGAGCCCCTATCTCCGGGCGTGACCGCCTGCCGAACCTCTTGAGTGAAGTCGTGGGAGCGGACGCCTCATTTGGCCCCAGTGCGGACGCCTGATTTGGCCCCACCTCCGTCCGATCGCGGTCCGACCTTCGGCGCTCTGTCGAGCGTCGAAAGGGAGCCGCGGAAGGGATGC
>Ga0136625_1000436_pt1 | contig 12988 bp, 10 predicted proteins | sample AntDrymUQ4832306_2_FD_104672 | JGI IMG/M metagenome (GOLD analysis project Ga0136625, IMG submission 104672) | Polar desert sand microbial communities from Dry Valleys, Antarctica - metaG UQ483 (23.06) | ecosystem: Environmental > Terrestrial > Soil > Desert | place: Antarctica: Dry Valley...
CACGTACACCAATAGCTGATAGATATAGGTACTGAGCCGCTGGCCAAAATCCACGAGGCGCGGATTGATGTCCCCGGTGACGAGCTTTGAACCGAACTGGAACAGCGCGACTCCCCAAGCGACGAGCTCGGCGACGGTATAGAGGACCGCAAACAGCAGCATGTAGGCGCCTCGCTTCCAAGTCTCGCCGTTCTGAAAATGCACCGCAAAGCTCATGTCATTCTCCCCTTGCTAGAAGCCGCTCATGATAGCCACAAAAAACCCCTAATGCCATGCTCTCGCGCGCGCGGCGGAGGGTAGCTTGGATGACTCTGGGGCCGGCGCGAGCGTAGCGCCGCACATAGACGGTGCCGTTCCCATAATGATGGTTTAACAGCCGCGCTAACTCGCTGGGTCCGCATCGCGACCGGGGTGATCCAAGGCATGGCGCTCGCGTCCGATCTGCCCGTTGCGCCGGTATCGACGCTCCGGGCCCTGGCCCAGGGCGCCAATCGGCCGGGCGGACCCGAGAATGCATCGTCGCGGCCCTCGATGCGCGCATGGGCGAGGTCTACCTCGGGATCTATGCACCGGGCGGGCTCTACGCACCGGCCACGGGGTCGAGGTTCTGCGTAACGGACAGGGGGTGGGCCGAGGAGGCTCTGCCGGTGTACCTTCGCGATCGGGTGGTTTAGGGTGGGGCGCCCGCTGTTCTGAACCGAGCGCCTCTGACCGCTGCAGCTATCTCGCCTCGATAACGTCGGTTTCTATGACCTTGACAGGCACGTCCCCGATCGCGTGCGGGATCATCGCATCGGCACCTCGCCTGGTGGCCGCGCTGGGATTGACGTACACGTGCACCGCCGGGCGACTGTCATCCGAACGCCCCAGCCCCACGCCCACGACCCCCGGTATGCGCAGGAGCCGCTCCGTATTCGCGGCCAATGCCGCTTCGGCCTCGCCCCACTCGTCCTGGTGACTCATGACGGTGGACTCCACTTGAGGAAATTCCGGTCGCTCAGCACACACCAGCTCCGAGATCGACAGGATAGCGAGGATTCCAAGAACGCGAAACCGGCGATCTTTCATAACGCTCCGGCCCCTTAAGGCACCGGGAGGGCCTCCGACGAGGCCCTCCCGGTGGATTAGAACTGATTATAACGAGAGAAAGCGGGGCCAGCCCTATGCCGGCACCGCCATGCTCACAGCGTGTCGATCTGCGCGTGCAGCGCACCCAAGGCGTCCGAGATGCGGTTCGCGACGGTGAAGGTCGAAGACCCAGCAAACAAGAGACCCACCGGTTTGCGCCGCCCGGAACCATCAGTCCCCCCTAGGATGAGTGCGCCGGAGTCACCTGCGGCCGAGAAACCTCCCGGGGTAATCAGCATCTGCCCCACGAATTTCGCCACCCCACAGCCGCCGCCGTAGTTGACGTTCACTGTGGCATTGACGGTCTGAATGGTCCCCGTGGTCAATCCGGTCGTGCTGCCGCTCTTACGAACCGCAAGCCCAAGCGCAGGTTTCTGCAGCACGGGGCTCGGATTGCCTATGTCGAGGACGAGCTTATTGACGAGATTTCGGGTGCTCTTCACGAACACGGGCCCACTCGGTCTAGAGTTTATGCACGTGGAGGCGCATTGTCAAAATACTTGCTCGCGCGCGCGGCGGGGGATAGCTTGGAATGACTGGGCCGGCGCGAGCGTAGCGCCGCGGTGAACGATACCGCCCCGGGCACCGTCGCGGTAATTGGGGGGATTAAGAACGCTGCGGAGTTAGGGAACGGGCTATGAGCTCCCGGCCTTGGCGGGTAATGAACCCGTCCTCGGTAATCAGCCCAACGTCGACGCAGGCGTGGTAGAGCTGGAGCGATCCTCCGCTCGGCACGTAGACGGTGCCGTCTCCATAATGATGGTTCAACAGCCGCGCGAGCTCGCCGGTGCTTGCCGCCGCCATCGCCTCGAAGGTATTCATCTCTCGTTGCCCTGTTACCTCGGTTCGCATCGTGAACATGTGTTCCGGATCCTCACCGATCTCTACGTAGATTGCGTGCCTATGAATTTAGCGCACGCCGATGTCCCCATATCGACGGTAAACGCGGGAAGATTAGGCTGCGGGTAGTCATGACGCTCGCTAGAATAGGCGCCAGGAAGAGCGAGTTCTGCGAATAATTACCACCTGGTTTGTGACTTATGCACGATTCACGGGCGATAACGCTTCGCCACTGCAAGCCCGGCCGGGCCGCCGGCACATCGGACGCGGCGTCAGGGGAAGGATCGAAATTACACGCCGTGCGTGCTGGCCTGCGTAGGCTATGACTCAGGGTAGGCGCGCCGGCCTCGCCGCCGCGTGATACATCGCTATTCCGAGAACTTCTCGCGCCTTCGGTGTCTGAGGGAGGGCGGGGAGTGCAATAACAATAACTTATCCTGCATAATAGGACATTGAAGGGCGGGGGCCGATGACGGGTTGAATAACTTCAATGCGTGCCGTGTCTACGCGCCGCGTTCGAAGGCCCAATCAGTAACGATATGAGGGATTTCTGAAATAATGTTCCACGGCCTCTTGGACTATTGCGAGCGGTTTGCCGGGTGGATCCTGGACGAAAGCTTGGGCATCGTACGGTCCCCCTTCAATGCGAGCAGCCGCCTGTATTGGGTGTTTCTGCTCTCGGCGCTAGTGTTGGCGGCTATCGCCTATAAACGCTATTACCATCGTGATAGCGCGCTACGCTTTACGGAGTTTTTCAAGTTTGTTTTCCCGAAACGGATCTATGCGCATCCATCCGCGATCGTCGACTACAAACTATTCATTAGCAACCGCTTCATCGGTCCGCTGACGCTTGGACCCTTCGCCGAGGGGTTCAGCGCCGCCCTGGTCGCGAGTTACGTCATGGGCTTCCTCGCTTCCGCGTTCGCGGCGACCTGGCAAGGCCTACCGATCGGCGGCGGGGTCATCCTCGCATTTACCATCGTCTATGCCCTCGTATCCGATTTCGTCACGTATATCAACCACCGGCTGCATCACCAAGTGGATTTACTCTGGCCGATCCATCGAGTGCACCATTCCGCGGAAGTGCTGACCCCTTTCACTCTTTATCGCAAGCACCCGCTCTATAACACCGTCAAACTGTTTATCAGCGCGCCGGTGCTTGGCGTATTCCAAGGGATCACTCTCTTTTTATTTCTGGGCGAGATCGAGGCGTTGACGATTCTCGGGATCAACGCCGTTTCCGCACTATTTCGGATATTCGGCGCAAACTTACGCCATTCCCATATTTGGTTTTCTTTCGGCCCCGTGCTCAACCATATTTTCATCAGCCCCGCGCATCATCAAATCCATCACAGCGCCAGGCCCGAGCACTGGAACCGCAATTATGGGGAGGTCTTCGCAATCTGGGACTGGATGTTCGGCACCCTGGTCCTGCCGAGTGAGGAGATCCGCAAGAATCTCATTCTCGGTGTCGGCATCGGAACGCCGCAACACCACCCGACGCTCGCAAAAGTTTATCTCGAGCCCTTGGCGAGCATGTACGAAATACTTACCCGCCGTTTCCGGTCCGCGCGTTTAGCGCCTTGACGTCGCCGGCAGTAGAGGTTGCGGCCGGTGCTCAGGCGCGGCCCGCACTTTCGGTCGTCGTTCCCATGTGCAACGAGGAAGGCAGCGTCCAACCTCTGGTGCGGGAGCTTGTTGCCGTGCTGGAGGAGATCGGCGTTACCTATGAAATTGTCCTCGTCGATGATGGCAGCCGCGACGCGACCTGGGGACAAATCACCCAACTCGCAGCCGCAATGCCCGCCGTCATCGGCGTATCGCTATCGCGGAATTTTGGTCACCAGCGGGCTCTGCTGGCAGGACTCCGGCTTGCGCGCGGCCAGGCCGTGGTCAGCATGGACGGCGATCTACAACATCCCCCAGAGCTTATCCCTTCGCTCTATGAAGCTTGGCGGCAGGGTTACAAGGTGGTGAACACCCAACGGCGCGATGAAGAGGTGGCCGGTCGCTTCAAGCGATTTACCTCAAGGTACTTTTACAAGTTGTTCTCGATCCTCGCCGAGGTGCCGATGGCCGAAGGTAACTCCGACTTCCGGCTTCTCGACCGCACCGCGGTCGATGCCTTGGTAAATCTCAAAGCGGCGGAGCTTTTCTTGCGGGGTGCGGTCCAGTGGCTGGGTTTGCCTACGACGATGGTCCCCTTCCAGCCCGAGCGGCGTATACACGGGTCGAGCAAATACACTCTGCGAAAAATGCTCAGCTTCGCCGGCGACGCCATCATTTCGTTTTCGACCAAGCCGCTGCGCATCGGGATTTGGCTCGGGATCGCTACCAGTCTCCTGGCCTTTGTCGAGATTGCTTACGTGCTGGCGCGGTACTTTCGAGGGGAGACGGTTTCGGGCTGGGCCTCCACCGTGGGGATCCTGTCGTTCTTGTTCGGGGTGCTGTTTATTATCCTCGGCATCATCGGCAGTTACCTTGCCTGGATCCACCAAAGCTTGCAGAACCGGCCGACGGTGATCATCCGCGACAGCGTCAATTTGCCACGGACCTGAATCGAGGACTTCATGGGAGTGCGTCTCTGGAGCTCACCGTCCGCGCGCTTTATCACCGTTGGCATCACGAACACGGCACTCAGCTACGCCGTCTTCGTTCTCGCCCTCTCGCTATTGGGCGGTTATGCCTACCGCGCCGGGGTTGCGCAGATGGCGAGTTATGGGCTGGGATCAGTGTGGAGCTTTTATTGGAATCGTGGCTGGACCTTCGGCAGCGAAGGCCGAGTCCTGCGACAGGCGTTACGCTTCACGCTCGTGCAAGGCCTGCTGCTCATGGCGAGCAGTGCGCTGATGAGCGTTACCGTGGACATGTGTAGCTGGCCGGCAGCTCCCACGTGGATCACCGTGATGGCGTTCATCACTGTCCTGAATTATTTATCGCTGAAGTACTGGGTATTCTAAATGGGCATTCTCGCATGTCACTCTAGGCGCTGGGACTGACGCATGCGCGCCCGCGAATGCCGGTTCGCCGGCGCGAGCTTTTTGTGCCTGGGATCGATCGTCGGTATCGCCGTCACGTTGCTCAAGCTGCCGTTTCTCTTCACTACGCTCGGGGAGCAGGATCACGGACGGCTCATTATGGACGCGGTCGTCTATGTGCACGACGGCCCTGCGACACTACGGAAGTACGGTATCTTCACCAGCCCGTTGTGGACGCTATCGTTTGCCAGTCTAGCGGTCATGTTCGACGCCTCCCAGTTGATCTTGCTTTCGAATGTGGGCGGCTGGCTGTGCGGCGGGTTGAACACCGCGTTGGCCTTCATGCTGCTCCGGCACCTTGGGGTGTCACCGATCTGGGCGGCTTCCGGCGCCCTAGCCACAGCAGTGATTCCCGGGACATTCTACCTGTCGCTCTACGGATACCCATCGCAGTACGCGCTCACGCTGCTGCTCGCCTCGGCGCTTGCCTTTGCCAAAAGCCTCAAAACTGAAGGGAGAAACCGATGGGCGTGGTTTGCCGTGGCGGGGATCGCCTACTGCGGGCTGGCGCTGGTGAAGATCGACTTCGCCCTGTCGGGAACATTCCTGCTATCGGTCGCGATCATCATGGGCCAGCTGGTCGATCGCCGGACCTGCCTGCTGCCGGCCTTTGCCGTCGTGGCGGCCGGAGCCGCCTATACCGTGAGTCGCGTCGCGATTCGGGGAGAGGACCTCGTCGAGTTTCTCAAGCGGTTCGGCCACAGCTACCCGTGGCAGACGGGAGCGTGGATCGACGCCTCGTCGGTTACGGTCATTTACGCCTGCGGGTTCGGAACGGCGGTTCTTTGGGTCGCTGCACTCATCGCGGGGGTAGTCATGCGCGCCGAACGAGCACGAACCATTCGCGCTGGCGTCGCGTGGGCGATTGGCGTCTTGCCGCTGTGGGCGTTCTGGTTGGCACATCCTCCCATGTCGAACCGCCACGCGGTGCCCGGTGCGCTGCTGACGGCGCTCTTCGCTGTGCTCGTTGCGTCGCGCGTCCTAAGAAGTGTTCCTTACGCCGGCCTCGTTTGGTTGTTTGCCCTGGTTACCATCAACTGGCAGTTCGGAGAGCCGAATTTCGATTTCAACTATCGGCCAAGCGGCAATCTCGCGCGAACGCTCTCCGTTAATCGCCGGGCGTTCACCGTGGCGGAACAGATCGCGCGAAAAGTTATTGAGCGCCGGGAGCCCATCAAGGTGGTACTCGGCCCGAGGCCAATGAATATACCAAAGAAGATATTGGGGGGCATCGACATCCTCCCGTCCATCGAGGTAGCGATGGCATCCCGCGCTCGAACCGTTAACACGGTAACGGGCTGGGTACTCGTGTTCACGGCCGCCGACGGCTACCGGACTACTCTTATACCGTACATGAATCCAATGCGTGCCAGCAAAAACGGATTCTCCCGGGCGGGTTACTATTCTCCGTGGGCTGCAAACCTGCGACCGCTGACAGCCCGTGGATTACAGATCGTCTCGTTCGACCCAGACGAGATGTTCGATCAACTTGAGCGGCCGTGAGTCGGTTATTTTCTGAACTCCGAGATTGCTTACGTGCTGGCGCGGACTTTCGAGGGAGACGGTTTCGGGCTGGGCCTCCACCGTGGGGATCCTGTCGTTCTTGTTCGAGGTGTTGTTTATCATGCGGACATGTGGAGCTGGCCGGCAGCTCCCACGTGGATCACCGTGATGGCGTTCGTCACTGGACTGAATTATTTATCGCTGAAGTACTGGGTATTCTAAATGGCAGGGCGTGAAGGAGCCGCGTTTCAGCATGCGCTGGTTCTAATGCTCGCGGTGGCGGTGGGGTTGAGCTTTGGTTTGTGCTATGGGCTCGCGAACCACAACACCTATCTTCTGTACCCGCTCCGGGAGCTCGATCCGGAGTTCCTGCGCTATGACTGGCTCGCCGCGCAGACCACGGCGTATCATCGAAATTTCGCACTGTTGATCGAGCTTTTAGCATCCTTGGGTCCGGCGCCCTGGATGGTCGCCGGCGCGAATGTGGCGCTGGTGGCCGCGCTGATGCTGACGATTTATGGCTTCTTAAATCGTCATTATCGGCGCGATGCTCTAGTCGCAATCCTGCTCCTCATGTGCTTTGTGCTCTTGGAGAAGACCCGCAGCGTAGCCAGCAGCCATATCCTGACATCGATTCTCGAACCCTCCTCGGTCGCGGCCTCCGCGGTCGTGATCGGGCTCCTATTGCTGTTCGCGGAACGCTACCTCTGGTCCGGCGTGCTGGTGGCGATAGGCGGCTTTTTTCATACTAATTTTTTGCTGCTCGATTTCGTTTTCTTCGGTCTCGTTCATCTCGCCCTCGGGCGCGCGGATATCTGGCGTCGCCTGCGTCAACAGTTGGGGCCAAGCGTCGCCGTCTTGCTCTTCGAGTTTCCCATGCTCTATGCCATGGCGACCGATCCCCTGGGGGGAGAGGCGCGCAATATCTTTCAGTTCATACGCTCGTCGCATCACTATGTCCCGCAGAAATATCTCGCGGACTTTATTCCCTTCGCGGGATGGCACTTGCTGGCCATGAGCTGTCTCGAACTGAAATCCTCCGAAGCGCGGATCTCCTCCCGGCTGGCGAAGGTCTATGCGGTGTTTCTTGGCCTCGTCATGGCCGCCACGGTGCTGACCACGCTGATCTATGTCCCCTTTGTTTCACAACTATTCTTCTGGCGCATGGCACCGTTTTCGGTCTTGCTGGCCCAGCTCGTAATCATCACCCGGATCGCGCCTTATTTCAGCGCCAGCGCGGAACGCGAGACCGGCAAGGGTTTTAACTGGCAGTGGGTCTTAGCGGCCGCCGGAGGCGGGCTCATTCTCATCCACCATGGCTCGAAGGTACAGCCAACCGAGGTCGGTCTACTGCAAGTCAATGGTATCTATGTCGTCATCGCTATTCTTACCTTGTTTGCCTATGTGTTGCTTGCACGCGCTAAGACCCGTCGCTATCTCACCATGATTCCGCCGCTGTTGGTGCCGCTTGGTCTGGTGGTTGTGGGACTTGCCTTCTCGGCGGCCCCCGCCTACAAAGCATCCAATGTCCTGCACGGCCTCTCGGCGTCCAAGCAGGATCTCTTTCAGTGGGCGCAATCTACCGCCCCGGATGCACAATTCCTCATCCCACCGAGCTTAAAGACCTTTCGGCTGCATGCCGCCCGGGCGGTGGTCGTGGACTGGAAGTCCACCCCCATCAAACCCGCCGAGCTTATAGAATGGTATCGCCGCCTGGGGCGTGTGAGCGGCGATCCCAAGGTGAGGAACCTGAATGAAGCCGAGACCGGCTATCGACGCATGGATCAATCGCGTTTGGCTTCGCTGGCGAGGGAATTCGAGATCGACTACGCCGTATTCGAGCAGCCCTTCGATGCGCGGCAACTGCAAGCCGAGGTCGTTTTTACCAATAAGCGCTATGTGGTGCTGAAACTAGGCGCAACGAGCGAAGATTCGGCAGGCCAAGAGTGAACCCTTACACACAAGAAGCATAGCGCGCTAGCGACGAATGTTGTTACGAAGTCACTGAGTACCAGTCATGTCGGTCATCAACTTCGGCATTTGGTTGCGGATGGCGACCACGCGCTTTGGGGAACGTTCAACGGCGTGACACTTCCCCAGCGCCCACCAGTTCCGCCAGCGGCACCGCTTCCATCCGCTTGATGAGCGGATAGCGGCGCTCACCGGGATACGCCACCAAGAGTTGATCCAGCTTGAGGTCCGCCAAAGCTATGCGCATGGAAGGCGTGAGCCTGGGCGCGTCCGCGCGTTTGCATTCGACGCCAATTCGCCGCCCGCCCTTGAAGAGCACAAGATCAATCTCGGCTCCGCTGTGAGTGGCCCAGTAGTACGCTTCGTCCGGGCGCAATGCCTTGAGCACTTCTTCGACGGCATAACCCTCCCACGAAGCGCCCACTTTGGGATGGTGTTCGAGGTCACGCTGATTGGCGACGCCCAGCAGTGCGTGAAGCAGGCCGCTGTCTCGTACATAGACTTTGGGGGCCTTGACCTGTCGCTTGCCGAGGTTCTCGAACCACGGCGGAAGTTGCCGCATCATGAACACGCCAGTCATCAGGTCAAGGTAGCGGCGCACGGTCGACTCGTTGACGGCAAGCGCGCGGGCCAGTTCGGCGGCGTTCCAAATCTGGCCGTGGTAGTGGGCGGCCATGTTCCAGAAGCGCCGGAGAGCCAGCGCCGGAACCTGAATGCCGAGTTGCGGCAGGTCGCGCTCCAGAAAGGTCTGAAGGAATTGCCGCCGCCACGCAAGGGAGTTGGCCTCGGTGCGCGCTGTGAACGAAAGCGGGAACCCCCCACGCAGCCAGTGGCGTCCCTGGCTCGCGGCGCCGAGATCGGCCAGGCGGAAGCCCTCCAGGTGAACCGTCTCCAGGCGCCCAGCTAGAGTCTCAGAAGACTGGCGGAGCAGTTCGGGCGAAGCGCTGCCAAGGATTAGAAAACGTGCGGGCAGCGGCTGGCGATCGGCCAGAACGCGCAGCAAAGGAAACAGGTCAGGCCGGCGCTGGATTTCATCGATGACGACCAGGCCTTTGAGCGGACGCAAAGCGGTAGCTGGCTCGTCGAGACGGGCGAGGCTCTGGGGATCTTCGAGGTCGAAGTAGTTCAGCGAGTCTGGCCGGACCAGGAGTCTCGCCAATGTAGTTTTCCCGCACTGGCGGGCGCCCAGCAGCGCTACGATGCGGCTGCGCTTCAGCGCGGTTCGCACCCGTTGGATGTCCGTCTTTCGGTCGATCATATTCCTCAGAATAGACCTTGAATATCGGGCAGGCAATGCCGGAATTTCCTCCATCTTCATTGCCTCGTGCTCGATGAGGTCTATCGCGCCACGGAGGGCGTGCCGATGTTCCATGAAGTGCGCGTCCCCACCGCCGGAGAGCTGCACTCAACCGAATCATAAAGCGCCTCATGAAATTCTTGACGCGCAAGGGCTTCCTCATTGAAGAGCAGGGCATGACCCACCTCTGCGAAACCGATCAGGCCCGTCCGACGCAGCAGTACCGGTTGCAAAACTGCATTGAACCTCCTATCCTTTTTCCGCAAAGCCAGAAAGGCTGCCACAAACCTGTTAGTTGCAGCGGGATGGTTCCATGACTACGTTCAGGTGGTTGCATCTCACTGACCTCCATCTCGGCATGCCCGGCCAGCAATCCCTTTGGCCCAACGTGGAGGAGATGTTCCTCAAGGATCTGGATTATCTGCGAACACAAGTTGGTCCTTGGGATCTGGTGCTCTTCACAGGCGACATCACCCAGCGAGGAACCGAGCCCGAATTCGATGCAGTGGACAAGCTGTTGCAGAAGTTGTGGTCCCTTTTCAATAACTGGGATTTTGCGCCAAAGCTGTTGGCCATTCCGGGCAATCATGATCTAGTCCGCCCAATAGATAGATGAATCCGACCTGACGCTGGTCACGCTCCAGCACAACTGGCACCTGCCGGCAGTTCAAACACCCTTCTGGGAGAAGGGCGACAACCCGCAGCGGCGATTGGTTTCCGCCGCATTCCAGGGCTTCAGCGAATGGTGGGAGAAAACGCCCATTCCAAAACCCGCAGGATTTAACACTGGGCTTTTGCCCGGCGATTGTTCCGCTTCATTTGAGCCGGACGGATTCAGCTTGGGCATCGTCGGATTGAATAGCGCGTACCTGCAGTTGGCAGGAGGCAATTTCGAGCGCCGGTTGCATCTGGGTGCACGACAGCTTCACGCCGTCTGCGACGGCCATGGCGCCGACTGGACGAAGCGACACGACGCATGCCTCCTGTTAACCCACCATCCGGTCGAGTGGCTAACTCCAGAGGCACAGAAGCACTTTGTCGACGAGATTCATTCCCCGCCCGAGCGCTTTGCTCTGCATCTGTTTGGCCACATGCACGAAGCAGATTTCACGACGGTGGCGCACGGGGGTGGCAGCGAGCGGCGCAGATTGCAGGGGCGCTCACTATTCGGACTTGAAACCTGGGGCGAGAAACAAGCCCAGCGCGAACACGGCTACTCCTTATGCGAGTTGAAACTGGAGGGCGGCGAGCTTCGACTGAAGATCTGGCCGCGTCGCGCAATCGACAAACGGGGTGGCGGACGGAAACTGGAACGCGACGTATCGTCCTTCACTCTCGACGAGCGCGACGGAGGCACCAAGCCTCTCGTCGTAAAGCAATTCGATCGCCCCTGCATCGTGTCTTCAGGTCATGGGGCTGCTCCGTCACCTCCGCCAGACGCTGCGGTCACCTACGACCCGCGCAATCGCCCGTTCTACATCCCCTACCGCCAGAAGGGCGATCACGTCATCGGGCGGGAAGAGGCGCTAGCCAAGGTTCAGCAGCAACTCACGGTTGGGCGGCGTACTGCCATCGGCCAGGCGGCGGTGTTCCAGGGCCTGGGCGGTCTAGGCAAGACCCAGTTGGCGGTGGAATACGCCTACCGCTATGGCGATGAATACCCCAACGGCGTGATCTGGCTGACGGCCGACCAGGATATCGACGCTCAATTGGTGGACCTGGCAATGAGGGCACGCTGGGTTGCGCCGGAGTCGGAGCACAAGTTCAAGCTGGAAATCGCGCGGCATAGCCTGCGCAACTTTTCCGGCTGCCTGATCGTTTTCGACAATCTGGAAAATATATCCGCCATCGAAGGCTATTTGCCCGAGCCGCCCGCGGAACCCCACATCCTCGCGACCAGTCGGACAGAACAGCCCGACTTCACTTTTGTTCCGATTGACGTGCTCGATCCGGAGCAGTCGCTTCGGCTGCTGGTCCAGGAAGCCGGGCACCAGCCGGCTAGCGATGCCGAGTGGGAAGCCGCGCATCAGATCGCCGCGACTCTCGGCGGGCTGCCCCTCGCATTGGAACTGGCGGGCGCGTACCTGTCACGACGACCGGTAGGCTGGCACGATTACCTGCAGTTGCTCCAACAGAACCTCAAAAAGGCCCTGCCGCACCGATTGTCGAGCCTGACCGGGCATGAGGCCGATCTCTATTCGACTCTCCACATCAGTGAGGAACTCTTCGCCGAGGAACCCCGATTGCGCGAAATTCTCGACGTGCTCACCTGGAGCGCCCCGGCGCCCATGGGGCAGGACCTCCTCGCGGCGCTCTTGGGTACGGAAAGCCGGACAGAGCTGACCGGTGCCCTAGGTCTAGGCACGGCATTGCGTATCCTTCAGCAGCTCCCGGGAACGAGCAGCTATGCGATTCACAGACTGGTGCGGGAGGTGCGCCGTGAGGAGATTCCTCTGGCAGAAAGGGGCCCAATGGCAGCCGATCTGTGTAGGCGGATTGGTGACTGGTTCGATGCCCTGCGAGAGGATTTCCGGCAACTTCCGCGGTTCGAGGCTGAAATAGATCACTTGCGACAATGGCACGAGCATTCGCTGAAGTTCGCGCCGAAGCATTCCAGTCGAATCACGTGGCTTCTGGCTTACCCGCCGTTTCACCGCGGACAGTCGCTGGAAATTAAGCGACGTGTCGAACTCGCGCTCGAGGAATATCAACAACATGGATCCAATGACCACGCACTTCTCGCCCATTTGTATAACGATCTGGCCTATGCGATCCACGAGCTAGGCAACCCGAAGCGCGCCCTGGAGCTGGCCGAGCAGGCCCTCGCCATCCAGCGGGAGCTCTTCGGCGAGCAGAATCCGGATACGGCCAAATCCCTCAATAACGTCGCCGGCTACCACAACGCCCTGGGCAACCCGAAGCGCGCCTTGGAGCTGGCCGAGCAGGCCCTCGCCATCCAGCGGGAGCTCTTCGGCGAGCGCCATCCGGATACGGCCAAATCCCTCACCAACGTCGCCGCCTACCACAACGCCCTGGGCAACCCGAAGCGCGCCTTGGAGCTGGCCGAGCAGGCCCTCGCCATTCGGCGCGGGCTTTTCGGCGAGCAGAATCCGGATACGGCCAAATCCCTCACCAACGTCGCCGCCTACCACAACGCCCTGGGCAACCCGAAGCGCGCCTTGGAGCTGGCCGAGCAGGCCCTCGCCATTCG
>Ga0136625_1000437_pt1 | contig 12985 bp, 14 predicted proteins | sample AntDrymUQ4832306_2_FD_104672 | JGI IMG/M metagenome (GOLD analysis project Ga0136625, IMG submission 104672) | Polar desert sand microbial communities from Dry Valleys, Antarctica - metaG UQ483 (23.06) | ecosystem: Environmental > Terrestrial > Soil > Desert | place: Antarctica: Dry Valley...
CCGCTGCGACGCACCGCGTCGATCGCCTCGCTGAGGTCGCTGACCACCACCGGTTGACGGTCAGGAGAAACGGTCACACGCAGCCTCCGATTGATCGCTGCTGCAAACCTAGCGCAACCGCGATAACGACTTGACCCAAGATCAGGTGGTTGAGATAGGCCAAGCGCGCTGCGCCAACGCCCCGAGACACGGCTAGAACCATGCGCCACCCCCTGAACCGAATCGCCAATGCCGCGGCCCCGCTCGCCGCTCGTGTCCGGATCCAGACCCGCAGCAATGGATCCGACGCCAACCGCATCCGGACGTTCGGATCGATCGCCCGCTACAACGAGCTGCTCGGCCCGCTGTACCGGCGCAACCGCAGCCCAACGACGGCCCGCGCCGCAAACAACGCTTGTCGGGTTGCTGTCATGAGGGGCAATGTAGCTTCGGCGTTCGCTTCGCCAGCAGACTTTGGCGCGTGCTGGAGATACTCGGCGGCGCGGTCCCCGGTGGTTTGCGGCGCATCCGCGCTATCGCCGTGACAGATGCCTGTTTCGCTGGGACGTCGCTTCATGTAACGGTACTTGAGCCTCATCAGGCTCATCCCACAGCGGAGAGGACATGGTTGTCCAGAGACAGTGAAGCCGTGCGGATCCCGGTCGATCCGGGCTTCGCCGACCAACTGGCTCGGCAATGCATTGGCTCTCGCGAGGAGGGTACGTGGCCAACCTATGCGCGACTAAGTCGCAGCTGCGGTGGATTGTGCCCACCAGCACGTTCGTCTGCTCGGTCGGGGTACTGGCAACTGGGGGCTGACTGTGCGCGTTCGGGTCTCATTCGTCCTAGTCCTCGCGCTGGTTGGTGCCGGCTGCGGGTCGAGCAGTGAGTCGGAACCCGCTGCCTCGGTGTCGGCCGGCGACCGCTCGACGCAGGACCAGCCGGCTACCGAGCCTGCTGTCGTGCCGCTGTCCGTCGAGCCGCGGTCGCTGGGCACCGCACGGACGTACGTCGACCGCAGGGATCGTCTTCGGGTAAAGCTGCCGGCCGGTTGGCATCGCGCGAGTGACCGCGCGACCGACAAAGTGTCGCTTATCGATGACATCCTCCTCGCGGTCGGGACGTTCCCGATCCGCCCCCGGCCTAGCGCCGCATGCAGTGATACTGCGGACGAACCGCGCGTTGACGTCGGCCCCACCGACGCCCTCATCCTCGTCGAGGATGATGTCCGCGCGCGAGCCGACCTCGCCCGAAAGCGGCCGCGCTTTCGCCTTCTCAAGCAGGTGGCGCCCCCCGGCGAGCCGCGGCGCGCCCGCACCGGCGTCTTTCCCTCCTGGAACTGCCGCACCGACCTCGGACCCGACCACCTCGCGCGCCGCAACCCCGAACGCCAGACCAAACGCCTCGTCGCCCAGCTCGAACGCCTCGGACACAGCGTCACGCTGCAAGAGGCAGCAGCGTAGGGCCAAACGTATTCTCCTTTCAGCGGTCCCTCCGAACCACTAGCTTGCCACCCTCGTGCGCGCGCCGGTCGACACCATCAGCGCGCCGGCGATTGCGGCCGGCCTGGAATGGGTGAACGTCGCGAGCCTGCGGATGGACCAGCAGCTCGGCCGGCCCGTGCTGGTGGAGTTCTGGGACTTCTGCCGTGCCAACTCGCTGCGCACGCTGCCGTACGTGCGCGCGTGGCACGAGCGCTACGCGGCCGACGGGCTGCGCGTGATCTCCGCCCACGCCGGCGCCTACCCGCCGTCGCGCGACGCCGCGCAGGTACGCGATGCCGTCGCCCGGCTGGCGATCGCGCACCCGGTGGTCATCGACGCCGGCTTCGAGCTGTGGCGCGAGTACGGCAACGAGGGGTGGCCCGCGCGCTACCTCTTCGACCAGCGCCTGCGGCTGCATTCGATGCACTACGGCGAGGGCGCCTACGCCGAGACCGAGACGGAGATCTGCGAGCTCCTCGGGCGCGCCTGCGAGCCGCTGCAGCCGCTGCGCGCCGAGGACGCCCCGGGCGCGCGCTTGGCGGCACAGACCGCCGACCAGCCCGGCGCGTGGTCGGGCAGCTATGAGGCCGGCGGGGTCTGGGCGGTGCTCGAGCGCACGGCGCCCGGCGGCGCCCCGGCGCCGGTGGTTCGGGCAAACAACACCGAGATCGTCGTCGAGCGCTCGGGCTGCGTCGCGCTCGTAGAGCACGAGCGCCACACCGCCGGGCGGCTGGCGCTGCAGGTCGGCGAGGGCGCCGTCTGCCACGCCGTGCAGTTCACGCCCGGCGTCCTGTGACGCTCAGCGCACGCCCGGCCCGCGCAGCACGCCGGCGGGGAGATCGCCGAGCAGGCGCTCCAGGCGCGGCGGCCCGTCGTCGTCGAGAACGATCGCCCCGCCGGGCCAGTACGGGCTCTCGCCGCGCGGCATCGTGCCCATGAAATGCGTCTCGAAGACCCAGCAGCCGGCGTTGTGCAGCCGCGTGCCCGCGAGCGTGCGCCACTCGCTCGCGTCGTCGCCGGCCAGCATGCCGGTGCGGTGGGTGTGGCCGAAAACGAGGTGCGCGGGCGCCAGGTCCAGGCGCCGCGTCATCTCGGCGAGGCCCGCGAGGCCGGCGCTGCGCAGCGCGCGTCCGTTGAGCTCGGGGCGCAGCGGCCCGAGACCCGCGCGGCGCGCGCCCGCGACGGCGATGCGAAAGCCCGCGCGCAGCGCGGCGCGCGACGGCGTGCGCCGCCCCCCGCCCTCCAGCGCCCGCCACACCTTGATCGCGGTGCCGCCGCCGGCCGACCGGCGGCGATCCCCGGCACGCTGCGCGCTCGCCTGGATCCAGGCGTAGACGGGTGCGAGCAGCGCCTCGTAGTCCTCGGGTGTCGCGCGTGCCGGGACGGCTCCGACCATCCGCCCCATCAGGCGCCCCGCCAGCACCTCGAGCGTCGGGATCTCGCAGTGCACGTCGAGGTAGTGACCGTGCGTGGCATAGACGTCGTCGCGCAGCCAGACGCCGGGATAGGCGAGCTCCACGGATGCGGGCGCCAGCCACCCCGCCAGGCGCTGTGCGATCCACGACGCGGCGCGCGGCGCCACGCGCTCCTGGAGCGCGAGCGGCACGGGGGCGTCGCGGTGCCCACGCCAGTCAAGCCAACCGGCCACCAGCGCATGGTCGTGGTTGCCGGCGAGGATGATGACCTCCGCGTGCGGTTCGAGCGCGTCGCCGATCGCGCGCATGACGGGCTCCGCCGCCGCGAGCGCGTCGCGCGCGGGTCCTTGTCGCAGCTCGAGCGTGTCGCCGAGCAGCACCAGGCGCTGCACGCCCTCAAGCCGCGCGCACAGGACGTGCAGCGCCTGCGCCCGGTTCAGGACGTCGGCGGCGGTGCGCACGCCCAGGTGCAGGTCGGAGATGACGAGCGTGCGCATGCTAGTGGCACGCTACGCCATGGCTCGCCCCGCGCGTCCGTGACGACCGCGCCGGGGCTCTGGCATCCTCGATCCCGACACTCGGGGAGATTCTCCGGCCGCCGCTATGCGCGGGCCGCCAGGTCCTGGCGGATCTGCTTGGGAAGCATGAAGCGCACGTCCTCGCGGATCACCTCGAACTCCGAGACGTCGCGCACCCCGCGCTCGGTGAAGAACGAGACGAGCTGCTTGACGAGGTCCTCGGGAGCGCTGGCGCCCGAGGAGATGCCCACGACGCGCTTGCCCTCCAGCCAGCGCTCCTGCACCTGCGAGGCGTTGTCGATGAGGTAGGACTCCGTGCCGTAGTCGCACGCGACATCGACGAGGCGGCGCGAGTTGGAGGAGTTCTGCGAGCCGACCACGAGCACGAGGTCGCACTCCACCGCCATCTGCTTGACGGCCGACTGGCGGTTGGTCGTGGCGTAGCAGATGTCGTCGGTTCGCGGACCGACGATCAGCGGGAAGCGCTCGCGCAGGCGGTTGATGATCGTGCGCGTCTCGTCGACCGACAGCGTCGTCTGCGAGATGTAGGCGACCCGCGTAGGGTCGGGGAGCTCAAGCGCGTCGACGTCGTCCTCGGTCTCGACGAGCACGATGCTGTCGGGAGCCTCCCCCATCGTCCCCTCGACCTCCTCGTGGCCGTCGTGGCCGACCAGGACGATCGTGTAGCCCTCGGCAGCGAACTTCTTGGCCTCGACGTGCACCTTCGTCACCAGCGGGCAGGTGGCGTCGATCGTCGACAGGCCGCGCCCTGAGGCCTGGGCGTGCACCGCCGGCGAGACGCCGTGCGCGGAGAAGACGGTCGTCGCCCCCTCGGGCACGGACTCGTCGATCTCGTCGACGAAGATCGCGCCGCGCTCGCGCAGCTGCTCGACGACGTGCTTGTTGTGGACGATCTCCTTGCGCACGTAGACCGGCGCTCCGTAGAGCTCGAGCGCGCGCTCGACGGTCTGCACCGCGCGATCGACGCCCGCGCAGTAGCCGCGCGGCGCGGCGAGCAGCAGCTTCTCGACGGTGAATGCCATGCCCACCAGTCTAGGCAGGCGCGATTCAGCGCTGGCGGCGCAGCCGCGAGACGAGCAGGTAGACGGCCTCGCCGACCGCGTCGAGGCTGCGCTGGGAGACCTTGTCCAGCGTGTCCTGCAGCGAGTCGCGCGGCGGGTAGTCGAAGTCGATCACGTCGATCGCCGGGATCCCGCGCCTGCGAAACGGGATGTGGTCGTCGACCAGCATGAACCCGGCCTCGGCGTCGGGAAACAGCCTGCCGACGCCGACATCGCGAGCGGCGGCTCGCAAGCGGCGCCACATGCCCTCATCCGACGCGCCCTCTCGCGGGAAGCTCAGGCCGCGCTTCTCGGCGATGTAGTCCAGCAGCACGAGGCTGTGCACGCTGCCGGCATGGCGCTCGACGTACGCCTTGGAGCCGCGCAGCGCGCACCGCTCGAACTGCGCGTCGGGGCAGCCCGCCGGCTCCTCCTCGCCGTCGAAGAGCACGAAGTGCACCGGCCGGTCGCTCGCGCGGCGCGGCGCGCGCCTCAGGGCGCGGGCCAGCCACACGACGGCGGCCGTGCCGGCGGCGCCGTCGTTGGCACCGACGAAGCCCTCCGGCGTCGCCTCGACATCGTAGTGCGCCCCGAGGACGATCGCCTTGCCGCGGCCCGGGATCGACCCAACAACGTTGCGCAGGCCCTTGTGGCCCGGGACGTCCTCCAGGCGCCCGCGAGGCAGCAGCGTGCGCAGGCGCTCGGCCAGCCGGCGCAGCGACGGCGATCCCGCCGGGCGCCAGCCGAAGTCCTCGACCTGCTCGCGCAGGAGCCCGAAGGCGCGCGTGGCGTCGAAGCGGTTGGCGGTCGGTCGCGGCGCGAGCCGGCCTGCCGACGCGGCGGCAGTGGCGGATGGCGTCGGCGCGGTACGCGCATCGGCGCCGGTGATCGCCGCCGGCAGCGGGAATCCCAGGACCGCCCACACCAGCACCCCCGCGACGAGCAGCAGCTGAGCGGCGACGAGCAGCGCGAGCGGGCGGATCGAGTTGTCGGGCATCGCTCCGCCTAAGGGTACGGACGATCATCGCTCGCGCGAACCCTTAGGCTCCAGCGGGATGGCACCGCGCAACCTCGACCGGCTGCAGGCGATCGACGCGGGGTTCCTGCATCAGGAGGGCCCCGCGTCGCACATGCACGTCGGCGCGCTCGTGATCGCCGAGGGGCCGGTGCCCGACTACGAGGAGTTCCTGGACTCGATCCGGCGGCGCCTGCATCTCGTGCCGCGCTACCGCCAGCGCCTGGTCTTCCCCCCCGCGAACACCGGGCGCCCGCTGTGGACCGACGACACGGACTTCAACCTCGGCTATCACGTGCGCCACACCGCGCTGCCGGAGCCCGGCAGCCACGAGCAGCTCATGCAGCACTGCGCGCGGGTCTTCTCCGAGCAGCTGGACCGCTCCAAGCCGCTGTGGGAGATGTGGCTCATCGAGGGCCTGGACGACGGCAGCTTCGGCCTGCTGACCAAGGCCCACCACGCGATGGTGGACGGAATCGCAGGCGTCGATCTGGCCACGGTGCTGTTCGACCTCGGCCCCGAGCCCACGCCGATCGACGAGGACCTCGACCCGTGGGTCCCCGAGCCCGATCCCAATCCCGTCGACCTGCTGACCGCCGGCGTGGCCGGGATGGCGAAGGTCTCGCGGTCGGTCACCCAGAAGGCGCTCGCCGCCTTCCAGCGGCCCGAGCACGCGCTGGCCCAGGCGCGCGTCGCCGCCGAGGGCATCGGAGAGATCGTCTGGGCGGGGATGAACCCCGCGCCGGAGACCCCGCTGAACGTCGAGATCGGCCCCCACCGGCGCTTTGCCAGCGTGGACTGCGAGCTGGCGAACTTCAAGGCCGTCAAGAACGCGTTCGGCGGTACGGTCAACGATGTCGTGCTGGCCGTCGTCGCCGGCGCGCTGCGCCGCTGGTTGCAGTCGCGCGGCGTGCGCACCGAGGGCATGGAGCTGCGCGCGCTCGTCCCGGTGTCCGTGCGCACCGAGGATCAGCGCGGGGCGCCCGGCAACCGCATCGCCGCCATGCGCGGCCCGCTGCCGGTGTGGGTCGAGGATCCGCTCGCCCGGCTGGAGGTCGTGCGCGAGGCGATGGACGACCTCAAGGAGTCCAAGCAGGCGATCGGCGCCGAGGTGCTCTCCAACGTGCAGAACTTCGCCCCGCCGACGGTGCACGCGCAGGCGTCGCGCATCAACTTCTCGACGCGCCTGTTCAACCTGCTGGTCACCAACGTCCCCGGGCCGCAGTTCCCGCTCTACATACAGGGCCACGAGATGCGCTCGGTGTTCCCGATCGCCTTCCTGCCGCAGAACCACGCGCTGGCCATCGCGATCATGTCCTACAACGGCCACATGAACTTCGGGTTGCTGGGGGACTTCGACGCGATGGCCGACCTCGACGCGTTCAGCGCCGCGATCGAGAGCTCGATCGCCGAACTCGTGACGCTCGCCGCCGAGCGCGAGACAAGCCCCGCCTGATCAGCCCCCGCGCTTGCGGATGCGCATCGCGAGATCGCGCTGCTTGGGGACGGCCTCGCGGTTGCCGGCGTTGTCGACGGCGATCGTGTAGAAGCGATACAGCGAGCCGGGCTTGACGTTGACGCGAAAGGCCTTGCTCTTCGTGCGCTTGATGCGGCGATAGGGGCGGCGATCGGCCGAGCGGAAGACCTCGTAGTAGGCGACGCCCGAGGACTTGAGCTTGGGCACCGTATGGTCCCTGCCGCTCCAGCGCAGCTTGACCGACCGCGCGCGATTGACGATCTTCGGCCCGCGCAGCTTGGAGACCGGTGGGCTGCGATCGATCGACGCGAGCACGGCCATCGCCGAGGCGGCGTTGACGATCCCCCAGCCGAGCTCGGGCGTCCAGCCACTGCCGGCGGGGCGCGTGGCCGTCTGCTTGAGGATGCGGATGATCTCCGCCGCGTTGACGTCGGGGTTCAGGTTGCGACCCATCGCGGCGATCGCGGCGACGATCGGCGCCGCCATCGACGTGCCCTGCAGGTAGGCGTAGCGCTGGTCGCCGCCGATCTGCGTACGGCAATTGCATCCAGGCCCGGCGAACAGTCCGTCGCCGCCCGACTCGATCTCGGTGATGTTGCCCGGGAAGGCGCCGATCAGGCCCGGGGGGCCGGCCGTCTGGTCGAAGGACCCGTAGGCGGCGAGGGAGATCTGGCTGCCGCGCCCGGCGAACGGGGCACGCCGGCTGGCGAAGTCGGCCGCGGTCACCGACAGGCCGCGCCCGGCGGTGATGTCCGGGCCGGTGCCGGTCGGCTGCAGGAGGTTGGCGGGATCGCCCTGCTCCTCGACCGGCCGGTCGGCGGCTGCCGCTACGAGCACGACGCCCTTGCCGACCGCGTAGTCGATCGCCTCGCGCAGCGCCAGCGGCGAGGGCGTGGAGCCGTCGGTGCCGAAGCTCATGTTGATCGAGTCGGCTCCGAGATCGGCGGCCTGCACGATCGAGCGCGCGATCGAGCCGTCGGAGAGATCGGTCTTCATGACGATCAGGCGGCAGTCCAGGCCGGCGCCGACGATACCGACGCCGTTGCCGCCCGCCGCGCAGGCCAGCGACGAGACGTGCGTGCCATGCCCGTTCTCGTCGGCGGTCGCGGCGCCGTGGCCGGGGGTGTCGTCGTTGTCGACCGCTTTGGCGATCTTGCCGGCAAGGTCGGGCTGCCCGCCGTCGATACCGGTGTCGATGACCGCGACGGTGGCGCCGTCACCGCGTTCGATGTCCCATGCGGCGGGCAGGCCGAGGCGCGCGATCCACCATTGCAATGTGGTGCCGGCCGGCGTGCCGGGCGCGGTTTCGGGCGTCGTCAGCGACGGGTCGTTGGGCTGCAGGCGCAGCTCGTGACGCCGCTCGAACTCGACGTGCCGCACGCCGTCGCGCTTGCGCAGCAGTGCGGCGACGGCGGCCAGCGCGCGGCCACCAGTCGGGCGGACCGACAGCAGGTCGATCTGCGGCACCTGGGCACCCGAGCGTCGCACGCCGTCGAGGTTGGGCGTGTCCGCCTTGGGCTCCAGCGTGACGAGCAGGCGCCCGGTGCGCTCGGACGCCGCATCTGCGACGGCCGGGACCAGCAGCACCAAGGCGGCCAGCACCGCGGCCAGCAGGCATGCGGCGTGCCACGGCGACGCGCCGTGGCTCGGCCTCAGAAACCGAGTGCGAATTTCGCGTCCTCGCTCATCTTCTCCGGCGACCACGGCGGATCGAACACCATCGAGCTCTTGACGGACGCGACGCCCTCCAGCGGCGTCACGAACTCCTCGATCTGCTCGGTGATCTGCGGTCCGATCGGACAGGCCGGCGTGGTGAGCGTGAACGTCACGTGGACGTTGCCCGCGTCCTGTTGGATGCCGTAGATCAGACCCAGCTCGACAAAGTCCAGGCCGAGCTCCGGATCGATCACGTTGGTCAGCGCGTCTTCGATCTCCTCGAGTGTTGCCATGCGGCGAGTCTAGCTCGGTCGAGGGGGGAGATTGAGGTAGGTTGTCGCGCATCGTCTCCTACGAGGAACACCCACCCCTGCTGCGTTGTTGCGGAGACGAGGATCGCTCGACGCAATCCCGGCGCCGACAAGCTCTGTCGCAGGCGATCTCGGCTCCGGCGGACGTGCTCGTCGACCTCTCCCAGTTGGCGTTCGCGGACCCCTCGCTGATGCTCGACCTGGCGATGCTCGCTCGGCGGCTGCGCAAGGCCGGCTGGCAGCTGCTGCTGCAGGGAGCCCAGCCGGACATCCGGGCGCTGATCGAGTACGTCGGCCTGCACCGGCTGTCGGGCGTGCTGATCGTCCCGGAGCCAGCGAGCGCCTGACGCCGCGGGTCCACGGGCCCGCCTCCGCGCTGTCGTAGCCTTGCTGGGCATGCCGATCCTGCTGCTGTTCTTCCTGTTCATCGTCGTTCCGATCGCCGAGCTCTACGTGCTGCTGCAGATCGGCCAGCAGATCGGCGCGCTGGCGACGATCGCGCTGCTGATCCTCGCATCGGTGCTCGGCGCGTCGCTGATGTGCGCGCAGGGCCGCGCGACATGGCTGCGCTTCTCCACGGCGCTCGCCGAGGGTCGGATGCCCGGGCGCGAGGCGGTCGACGGAGCACTCGTGCTCTTCGGCGGCGCACTGCTGCTGACGCCCGGCTTCCTCACCGACATCCTCGGCCTGATCCTGCTCGTGCCGCCCACGCGCGCGCTCGTGCGCACGCTGCTGCTCAAGCGCGCCATGGGACGCGTCGCCGCGGCCGGGGGGTCCGGCGCACCGATCCGGATCTTCGCCTTCGGCTCGCCCCGGCCCGCCGGGCCGCGGCCCGCGCGTCGCGACGAGGACGTCGTGGACTCAAGCGCCCGCGATGCCGACGACCGGCGCGGTGAGCTGCCGTGACGATCGACGCCTCCGACGACCATCTGCACGTCGACGCGGACCCGGCGTTCCGCGACGCGGTGACCTTCGGCTTCGGCGATCCCGCCGCCGCGCTGTACGGCACGGTCCGCATCAGCCATGGCAGCGCCGGCTGCGACGCCGTCGCGGTGCTGTACGCCGGCAGCAAGCCGGTCGCCGCGGGCGCCGGCAACGGCGATGCGGCGACGGGCGACTCACCGGCATGGGACGACGTCAGCGCAGCGGGCGTGCGGTCGTCGGTCGTCGCGCCGCTTCGGGCATGGACCGTCGCGTTCGAGGACACCGCCGGCGCGTTTGACCTGCGCTTCGAGGCCTGCTCCGCGCCCGCGGAGCTCGATGGCGAATCGGCGGTCGGGCGCGCCGGCGGCATGCGGGGTTACGAGCAGCTGTGCCGCGTCACCGGCACGGTACGCGAGGGCGGTCGCACCCGCCAGGTGCGCTGCCTCGGCCAGCGCGGACAGCTGTGGGGCTCGCCGGACCCGGGCCGCATCGCGCTCTCGCGCAGCCTATCGGCGTGGCTGGGCGAGGACCGGGCGCTGATGCTCACCGCCGTGCGTCCTGCGAAGGCCAAGGGGCACTTCGACGAGCTGCTCGCGGGCTTCGTCTTCGAGGCCGGAGAGCCCGTCGCGATCGACGATCCGCGGCTGTCGACGACCTACGACGCCGAGCAGCGCCAGCGCCGCGCGGGCCTGGAGCTGTGGATGGACGAGGAGGCCGACCACGCTCGCCGGATGGCCGGCGAGGTGCTGTGCGGAACGTCGGTGGACCTCGGCGACCACCGCCTGGACAGCGCGTTCTTCGCCTGGCGCATGGAGGGACGCGAGGGTGTCGGCCGCTACGACGTCCTGCGCCGCACCGACGTCAAGCGCAGGCGCTGAGGCCTCAGCCTCAGTTGTTGGAGCCGAGCCGGTCCCAGAGATACAGCTCGATGCACTCGGTCGCCAGCGTGCGGCAGCGCTCCGGCGAGAGATGCGGCAGCACGGTCTCCAGCGCCTGCTCCTCGGCGACGCCGGCGTCGAACGCCTCCTCGCCGCGGAAGCCGGCGGCGATCTTCAGCGCCTCGCGCCGGTTCTCGCCGAGCTTCGGAAAGACGTTGACGAGGAACTCGCGGTTGGCGATCGGATGGCCGACCTCAAGCGACGCATGCCATGCCGCGAGCATCGACAGGTCGTGCTCGTCGAGGTCCGACACGGCCTTGGCGTAGTGGGATGCAAGCTCGGTCTCGGGGATCTCGTCGACCCACGCGCGAACCAGCTCGCCCAGCAGCTGCCTGCGGGCCTCGCGGCCAACCGACTCGGCGATCACGCGGATCGCATCCTGCGGTTCGATGAAGCAGAGCGGCATGTTCGGCTCCCAGACGGGCTCGGAAGGAAGGGCGGACACCGCGCAAGATAGGGAGGGGGTCGGACGGAGCGCATAGGCTTGCCGCATGGCCGTCGACGTCCGCACCGAGATCGTCATCCAGCGCCCGCGCGCGGAGGTCGCGGCCTTCGCCTCGGACCCCGACAACGCGACGCGCTGGTACGACAACATCACGTCCGTGGAGTGGGAGACCGAGCCTCCGCTGGCGGTGGGCTCCAGGCTCGCCTTCGTGGCGCGCTTCTTGGGAAGTCGCCTGTCCTACACCTACGAGGTGCTCGAGTGGGAGCCGGGCGAGCGCTTCGTCATGAGCACGGCTCAGGGGCCGTTTCCGATGGAGACGACCTACGCGTGGTCCGACGCTCCCGATGGCGGGACGGCGATGACGCTGCGCAACAGCGGCAAACCGAAGGGCTTCTCGAAGGTGAGCGGCAAGCTCGTGGCGCACGCGATGCGGCGCGCCAACCGCAAGGACCTTGCGCGACTGAAGGCTCTCATGGAGGTCGTGCCGGCTACGGCGTGAACATCCGGCGCTACGTTGAGTGTCCTCCAACGTTTGAAGAGACATGCGACAACTACCCAAGCTCGCCGCCTGCGCCGCGATCGCCTCCTGCGTGATCGCCGCCCCGGCGGCCGCACAATCACCCGCCGAAGGCCAGCGCGTCGTCGATCTCGGACGCTCGACGCCGCTGCGCGAGTACGCGGGAACGCTGCTGTTCAGCCGCTGGGATGGATCGGCGTACCGCCTTGCCATCTGGCGCGGCGGCGTGACCCGCGATCTCGCCGTGCCATCACAGAGCAGGCCGTTTGACGCCGACATCGGACCGGACTCGCGCGGCCGTGCGTCCGCTGCCGTGTCGATCTGCCGCGGCTCCTGCGACCTGTTCGTGATCGGCTTCGACGCCGGCGACCAGCTGCGGCCCGTGAACAACGCGAACACCACCGGCCACGACGAGATCGCGCCCACCGTGTGGAAGGGCAGGCTGGCCTTCGGTCGGCGCTATGGCAAGGATCTGGTCGTCCCGTACACCAAGCTGCTGAAGGCGCCGCGCTCGCGCCCGTCCGACCGCGTCGGCAGGCTCCCGCGGCGGCGCTGTGATCGTGGCGACTGCCGCAGGCTCCTCAACCAGGACCTCAAGGCGATGGAGCTGTGGGGACGGTGGATCGCCCAGAGCTGGACCCACGGCGATCCCGGCCCGGGCTCCTTTCAGAACGAGATCCGGCTGACGAACGTGCGCCGCACCGACACCCGCCAGATCGCTGCCGTGACGACGGGCCTGAGCGGTCAGAGCTATCTCGGCCCAGCGTTCACCAGCGGCTACGTGGGTTTCTTCCGCGCCTGCCAGGGCGATCCCGGCGGCTGCAACTCGGGCAACTCCGGCGCGATCCGCTACAAGATCTCGGGTCGCAGGTATGAGATAGCCGGCGACAACGAGGCATGGTCGGGCTGGACACTGGCCAGTCGCGACACGGACTACCACGTCCCGTCTGCCTTTGCCTGCGGCGGCGATCCTGGCTTCCCGCCAACCGCCCAATGCGGCATCTACCGGCGGTCGGGGCTGCAGTGGAAGAGCATCGACGAGGAGCGCATCCGCTAAGCCTGAGATGGGCGGTCCGTCTTCGCTGCGGCCGCTGGTCGATGACGCGTGTTCACCATCGGGCTGGCCGACGCGTCAATCGTGGTCCTTGCGGAGCGCCTCGATGTGCACGATCTCCTGACGCTCGACGAGCGACATTTCCGCGCAGTCCTCGGCCCGCGCGACAAGCCCTTCCGGCTCCTGCCGGC
>Ga0136625_1000438_pt1 | contig 12984 bp, 10 predicted proteins | sample AntDrymUQ4832306_2_FD_104672 | JGI IMG/M metagenome (GOLD analysis project Ga0136625, IMG submission 104672) | Polar desert sand microbial communities from Dry Valleys, Antarctica - metaG UQ483 (23.06) | ecosystem: Environmental > Terrestrial > Soil > Desert | place: Antarctica: Dry Valley...
ATCTGGACGAACTCCCAGCCGAGGTCGGTCTCGCAGCGCTCGATCGTGCGCGTCGGCGGTGGTGCACCGGCGACGACCACGCGGGTGCGGCCACGGCCGGGGATGTCACCACTCCAGCTCTCGGCTGCGTCGAGCGCCGTGTTCAGCACTGCAGGCGCTGCGCACAACAGCGTGACACCGTGCTCGTCGATGCGGCGCAGGATCTCGGGACCGTCGATCTTGCGCAGCACGATGTGCCGGGCCCCCATGCCTGTGACGCCGTACACCATGCCCCAGCCGTTGCAGTGGAACTGGGGGAGCGTGTGCAGGTACACGTCCCGGTCGCACACGCCGAGGTGCCAGCCGAACGTGGTGGCGTTGATCCACACGTTGCGATGGGTGAGCTGCACGCCCTTGGGGCGAGCGGTCGTGCCGGACGTGTAGTTGATGGTGGCCGTGGAATCTTCGTCGGCGCTCCACGGTTCTGGCTCGGTGTCGTACGCCAACAGGGCGTCGTCGGCCTCGGCACCGATCGTGTACCGGTGCTCGGTCTTGATGTGCTGGAGCGACGCCTCCAGCTCGGGATCGACGAGCAGCACTCTGGCGCCGCTGTGCTCCACGATGTAGCGCACCTCGGCGGGGGCGAGGCGGAAGTTGATCGGCACCAGGACGCGCCCGGAACCCGACACGCCGAAGAATGCCGTGAGCAGCCGCGCCGAGTTGTGGCTCACCATCGCCACCCGGTCGCCGGCACTGACGCCGAGCCGGTCGAGGCCTGCGGCGATGGCACGCGCCCGCCTGCCCATCTCGGTGTACGTGAGCGATCCCCACGACTCGGCCGGCTGATCCGGCTCGTCGACCACGCCGACGCGGTCGCCATAGAGCTGCTCGGCCCTGTACAAGAAGTCGTTGACGGTGAGTGCGACCTTCACGGAGTCCCCCAGTCAGAAGCAATGCTGCGCCGACGAACCTTAATTGTTGAAGGCGCCGGCGATGGCTACGACGTGCACGCGCCCCACAGGCCGAGTGATGATCGCTGGGCGGCGCCGGCCGCTTCGACGAAGCGACGCCGGTGGGCGCTGTTGGGTTCGATGGTCAACGGCCTGGCGAACCCGTCGACCATGATGCGCTCGTTCACGAACACGTCGTCGTCGGATCGGAACACGTAGGCGAGCAGCCGGCCGTAGTCGTCCCGGCCGACCACGTCGCGCTGCATGTACACCGTCGTGCCGAGCGGGAGCAACTCCGCGCTGTGGCGATGTGCCTCGGGTCCGAAGCACTCGGCCTCGTGGTCGGGCGTGGCGTTCTCGGGCGTGTCGATGCCGATGAGACGGACGCGCTCATCGCGCCCGCCGATGCGCACATCGATGGTGTCGCCGTCGATCACGCGCTCGACGATGCCGGTGCCCGGCGAGTCCTCGGCAGTGGGCCTGTCGGTGTCGCACGCCGTCACGGCGAGCATGATCGTGCCGAGGACGATCATGAGCGCCACTCTCATCTCGGCGGGTTCCAGCATGCCCTCCGGTCTAGCGGTGTCCTGGACGCCTCCGGGCGGACAGATCGCCGTGCGGCGTCAAACACGTCGACGGGTCACCCCGGCGCCGCCGCCCCATCGACGCTCGTGTCACTGGTGTCGCTGGTGTCGCTCGTGTCGCTCGTGTCTCGTCCGAGCTTGTCGGCGAACCAGTCGAGGATGATCTCGGCGCGCTGGCGGCGGTGCACGGGCGAACCCGACCGCGACAGCTCGTGGTTCTCGCCGGGGAACCGGTAGAAGGTGACGTCGCGCCCGAGCAGCTTGAGCGCTACCCAGAGCTCCTCTGCCTGCACGATCGGGCAGCGGTAGTCCTCCTCGGAGTGGATCAGCAGCATCGGTACGTGGATGTCCCGGACCCACTTGACCGGTGACAGTTCGGTGTACGCCTCGACGTTCTCGACGATGTCGGGCCCGTGGACGAGACGGAACGCAGTGGCGATGTCGCTCGACCACTCCTCGGACAGGAGGTTGTTTACTGCACGTTCCGAGCAGATGCCCTTGAAGCGGTCGCCATGGTGGCCGGCCAGCCACGTGGCCATGAAGCCGCCGTAGCTGCCGCCCAGCATGCCGACCCGGTCGCCGTCGCAAAACGCGTAGTTCTCGAGCGCGTGGTCGAGCACGGCCAGCACGTCGTCCGCGTCGACCGATCCCCAGCCAGAGCCTGGCTGCACAGGGTGCCTGGTCCCGATGATCGATTGGCCCCATGATTCCTCGCGCCCACTGCCACCGCGAGGGTTCGACATCAGCACTACGAACCCGGCCGCAGCCTGCATCTGCGCTTCGTCGAAGAACCCCTCGCCGTACTGCGTGTGCGGCCCGCCGTGCACGTTCAGCAGCACGGGATAGCGCTCGGACTCGTCGAAGTCGGCGGGGCGCATGATCCAGGCGTCGATCTCCACCGTGCCGTCAGTGCTGGGCACAGCGAACTTCTCCCAGCCCAAGAAGTTCCGGGTGAGAGAGGTGATGGGGCCCTCGAGGCTGGCGAGCTCGGCCGGATGCTCCACGGCCGCCTGGGCCAGGCGGATGGTGTCACCGGCCGTGTCGTAGCCGTGCACGGTTGCAGCCCCCTTCGTCAGCGGCTCGGGAGCGGCTCCGCCGTCGGCACGAAGCCGATAGAGGTGGGTCTCTCCCCGGTCCTCTGCGACGGCGAGCAGCGTGTCGTCGTCGATCCACACGGGCGCCTGCCCGCACGACATGGCGAAGAACGTGCGGTCGAGACCCTCGCTGATCCACGTCGGCTCGCCGCCGCCGGGCAGCTCGACGATGCCGACGCGACCGTTCTGCGGGTCGATGTCGAGGCGAGGAAGGCCGACCAACGCCACCTTCGACCCATCGGGCGAGACACTCGGAGAGGTGTACAGACCGGTCTGGTGCGTGAGCGCGGTGACCTCGCCTTCGAGCGGCACGAGGTAGAGGTCGGTGGCGAGGTCCCGGTCCCAGCTGTCGTGGCGCGGGGCGGTCGTGACGACGGCCGTGGAGTCGGGGAGCCAGCTCACCCCTTCGTGCTGGAACTCGCCAGGGGTGAGGTTGCGCGGCGGCGTCGTGCCTCCGGCGGGCACGACGTACACGTGCTGGGGACGATCGAACACCCAGTCCTCGGCGTTGAGTCTGGAGAAGAACCGTTCCATCTTGCGCGGTGCCCTGGAGCGGTCGTCGTCCTCCTTGTAGCGGTCGTCCTGCGTGCGGCTCGTGAACGCCAGCCACGTGCCGTCCGGCGACCACGCCACGTCGCCCAGTCCGTCGGCCATCGTGCACACCGTTCGCACCTCGCCAGGGCCGTCGACAGGCAGCACGTGCAACGTCGTCTCGCTCTTCTTCTCACCTCGCCTGGACGTGAAGGCCAAGTAACGCCCGTCCGGGGAGAACTCCGGGTTGCCGTCGAAGTCGCCGGCCGTCAGCGCTGCCACCGTGCCATCAGGTTGCTCCAGCCAGATCCTGGTCGTCGTGGAGTTCTTCTCGAGGTTGATCGACGCCACGACGAATGCCGTGCGTGACCCGTCGGGCGAGACCTTGGGGTCGCCCACCCAGGTCCGCCCGTCCAACAGCCGCTTCGCGATCTCGGTGTGATCCATGACTGGCGACCATCCCCGCCACTCTCCGGCCCCGCCCCTGCGGCTTTAGGTCCCGTCGTCGGGCGTTGGTCAGAGATGGGGACGGAGCGCCGGTGAATGGGCTGAGGGTGAGGGGTCACCTGTTGAGGACCGTGGCCTGGAGGCGGCGCATGCCGGCGAGCCAGCGGGCGGGGTCGGCGGCCTTGTGCTGCATGTAGCGGTGGACCTCGGGGTGCGGGAGGATCAGGAACTGCTCCTCGACGATGGCCTGGGCGACGATGTCGGCCACGTCTGCGGGTTCGAGGACGGCGCCGGCGGCCTTCACGATGTCGGCGCCGTTCGGCGCGCCCGTCGTCTGGTCGAGCATTGCCGTGCGGACACCCTGGGGGCACAGGCAGCTGACCTTGATACCCCGGTCTCCGTACGTGACGGCCATCCACTCGGCGAACGACACGGCCGCGCGCTTCGTCAGCGTGTATGGCACCGATCCGATCTGGATCAGTAGCCCCGCCGCCGACGCCGTTGAGCAGAAATAGCCGTTGCCCCGCTCCAGCCAATCAGGCACTAGCCGTTTGGCCGCCCAACGGTGAGCGTGGACGTTGATGGCGAACGACCGCTCCCACGTCGCCTCGTCGGTATCGTCCAGGGCAAAGCCCTCAGCAACGCCGGCGTTGGCGAAGAACAGGTCGATCGGACCCACGGCCTCGACTGCGGCGTCGATCATGGCCACGTTGCCGGCCTCGGAGGACACATCGGCGCTCAGTCCGACGGCGCCGTCGAGCTGAGCGGCGACGTCCTGCGCTCCGGCCAGGTCGGCCACGACGACCGAGGCACCCCCAGCGTGGAAGCGGCGGGCCAGCGCCTCGCCGATACCTCGTCCGCCTCCGGTGATCAACGTCGTCTTACCATCGAGGTCCATCGCCGGATGGTAGATGGGACGATCCTCGGGGCATGCGTTCGCAGAGACGGGTTTCGGGGGTACCGTGAAGGTCAATGACCGAGCAGACCGAACGCCCATCGGCCGATCTACAAGACGCAGTGATCACCGAGGCTCTCGATGTCATAGATCAGGCGTTGGCCAAGATGTTCCAGCGCGAGCTGATCTCCTCGGGTGAAGTGGCCGACGTGCTACTCGATGTGCGAACGGCACTGACCACGACCTCGGTCGTGCAGGTCTCCCACGAGCCGCCGGCTCCCACCCCAGCGTGATACGCAGGCGCCGAAGCGCAAGCCGACGATCGGCCGTCCCTTCAGGCGGAGCGCAGGCGCTTGAACGCCTCCTTCAAGTGGGTCCTCAGCTTCGTCGGATGCTCCACGGCCGCCGCGTCGATGTTCACGCCCATGTCCATGCTGTCCATGTACGACAGCAGCGTGAGGTTGAACGCCACGCCTGACAGCGGGCCGAGCGGATAGTTCTGCAAGACCTTGGCCCCGCCGATGAACATCGGGATCGGGGCGCCGCGCACATTGGACGTGGCGAAGTCGACGGTCTGAGCCTGCTGTCGCACCACGCGGGTGAGCAGCGACGTGGGCAGGCCGGACGCCACCACGGCCAGCGTCTCGACCGAGGCGCTGGCGGAGCCCTCTCTGGCCTTTGTCGTGGTCTCGGCGATGATCTCGAACCGCTCGGCAATCGGCATCTCACCGGTCGGCACCAGCAGCCGGGCAAGCGTGAACGCGTTGGCGCCCGAGTCCTTGCCGCGCGTGCTGATCACCATGGACGCCCGCAGGTGCTCGACGGGCGCCCCCAGGTCGCGGTGGTAGGCGCCGGCAGCGTCGGCCGTTGCCGTGAGCAGCGCCGTGTTGAGGGTGCCGCCCAGCCGGGTCGCCGCCTGCTTCGTGGCTCCGAGCGGAGCCCTCACCGTTTCGAACCGACGGCGCAGCGAGCGATGCGTCCAAAGCGGAGACCGGGACTGGTCCGTCTCCGACAGTTGGGTCACGATGCCCTTGACGGTGTCGAGTGCGGCCTGGGAGGCGTCGGGGATCTGCGCTGGATCGGCGAGCAGGTGGCGCACCTGGCGGACCACACCGATCGGCAGCCGCAGCCCGCCCGCCACGAGCGCCCGCATCGTGACCATGCCGGCGGCGATCGAGGCGTGGTCGGCTTCGGGCGCCTCGTCGATGACGTCGTGGTCGACAGGCGGTCGCGGCGGGGCGTGGCGCTCGAAGTCGGTGAACTCGAGCGACATGCGGATGCCGTTCTCACCGTCGGTGATGGTGTGGTGCATCTTCGTGATCAGCGCCGCCCGACCGCCCTTCAGGCCGTTCACGACGACGAACTGCCACAACGGGCGGGTGCGATCGAAAGGGTCGATGTTGACGAGGGTCGCCAGCTCATAGAGCTGGCGCGGTGTGCCGGGCTCGGCGAGTGCGATGCGCCGGACGTGGTACTCGATGTCGAAATCGGGGTCTGCCACCCACAGCGGCGCCTGCAGGTTGACCGGCGACGGCTGCACCCGTTGGCGTAGGCGCGGCACGACCCACGTCGCCCGCTCCATACGCGTCCTCAGAACGTCGAGATCGGGCGGCTGGTCGAGAATCGTCAGTGTCGAGAACGTCGACGACAGATACGGATCCTTCTCGAGACGCCACATCAGCCCCTCGGCGTCGCTCATCCGCGTGTCGTACTTCTCTGGTGCAGCCACGGATGCAGGATACGCAACGGTCATCGGCAACGCCGATGGCGATCGATCAGCGGGGAATCGAGGTGTGCTTGAACTCGTTGAGCAGCGGCCAATCGATGGCGTCGAGGATGCGCTCGATCGCTGCGTTGGCCTCCGCACCGTCGGCAGGGCGGTCGAGCAGGCGCACGAACACGGCCCGCTCGTCGACGATGAACGTCGGGACACCCCACACGTCGTGCGTGCCGACGAAACCGGTGTGCTCCTTCTCGATGGTGGCCAAGGGACGACCGGTGGCCACCTCGGCCCACACCGCCTCGACGTCGGTGCCGGCGTCGGTCAACACCTCGTCGAGCAGCTCCCGCTGGCGAAGATCAGCGCCGCGATCGTGTCGCAGAGCGAACAACGCACTGTGCACGGCAAGGAACATGTCGGGTTGCGTGTCACGTACGGCGATGCCGACCTGGAGTGCCAACAGCCCCGAATCGTCCTCGGGTCGACCCCAAATGTCGGGCTGGCCCTCCTCCACGTGTGACTGACCGAGGCTGAAGGGCAGGAACGTGACGTCCCACTCGGCCCCGTCGGCCAGTGCAGCGACGACGTGATCGTGGGCGATCCGGGCGTAGGGGCAGCGGTAGTCGAACGTGACGGCGAAGGATCGGACCATGCCGGACACAACGTCGACGTACGACGTTTCATTCCCCTCGCAAAGGGAGCTCAGCGCAGCACGTTCGTGCGCAGCAGCCGGCGGGAGACGCCGCGGCCGACGGTGCCGAGTGCTGCCCCGACAGCAACACCTGCAACCACGTCGGAGGCGTGGTGGATGCGCACGTATACGCGGCTGAACGCCACCGTTGCGCCCATCGGCACCCACAGGACGGCGCTGCGCGGCCCCTCCTGATCCGTAAGGACGACACCGCCAAACCCGGCGGCCGACGCATGGCCGGACGGGAAGCTCGACGTCAACGGTTTGCGCACGCGGAGCCGGTCGTCACCGGCGATCGTGGGGCGCTGGCGGTTGAAGAGGCGCTTCAGAACCTGGTTGACGATCAGGCTCTCCGCACCGAGCAGGCCGGCGAACACCAGGCTGCGCCGCAGCCCACGTCGCCCCTCGACCACGGCCCTGGTCAGGCCGACGAGGTGCCAGATCAGGCTCCAGTCGCCGAGACGGCTGGCGGTCACGAACACGGTGTCGGGCACCCGGTGGCCGCGCATCCGCTCGATGACGCCGTCGACGCTGCGGTCGAACGCCGCCACCTTCGCGCCGAGGTCGTACCGCCCGGGGGCAGGACGAGTCGCGCTCGTGGCGCTGTTGAAGCCTTGCTCGCTGCGCTCGTTCACGCCGCGACCACGGCGCGGCGCAAGGGCGCCTCTACGGCGGCGATCGTGGGATCGCCCCCGAACGAGGGGCACCACTGCTGGAACGAACAGAACGGGCAGAGCGGGCCCGGTCGCGACCGGAAGTCACCGGTGACACACGCCCGCTCCACGGCGGCGAACACGGCGCTTGCCCTCATGGTGACGAACTGCACCGACCGCTCGGTTGGCCGGGCCTCGATGGTCTCGCCGCTGCCGAGGTACATCAACCGGATGGCGCTCGGTCGCACGCCGAACACGGCCTCGCACAGGAACGAGTAGAAGTGCACGCCACCCAGGCGGCGCCCCTCGAAGTGTTGCATGGGAGCGCGCCCGGTCTTGTAGTCGGTGACGATGAGCCCGCCGTGTTCATCGAGCTCGAGACGGTCGATGATGCCGCGCAGGTTCAGTGGCCCGGCGCTGGCCTCGAGTCGCAACTCGAGCCCGATGGCGCGCACCTGTGTCGGATCTTCCATCGTGAGGTAGCGCCCTACGAGCGAGCGGCACTCCTGGCGGAAGTGCTCGACTACCTCGTCGTCGAGCCGCAGCTCGATGAACTCAGGATCCTGCTCGTACTCCGAAAACGCCAGCTCGAGCGAGCGGTGGAACAGCTCAGGCGTGCGTTCAGGACCGGTGGAGCAGAACGCCAGCTCGAGTGCCCTGTGCACGAGAGAACCGCGCAGGGTGTGGATGTTGGGGAGCTCTGGCAGCTTCTCGATGGCACCGAAGCGGAACGCCAGTGGGCACGACGTGAACGATTCGACCCTGCTCGGCGACAGGCTCGTCGGGACGGGGTAGGCCGGGCTCGCGTCCATGATGTGTTCATCGTACGGCAGGGGTGTTACACGAATCGGGTACCCATCGCGTCCGTGATGACCTGTCCGATGAGGTCGGGGTGCGACATCGGCCCGAAGTGATCGACCCGATCGAGCCGCAACATCGAGCCCCGCGGCAACTCCTCGGCGATCAGCGGCGCCATCGATGCGGGACCCTGATCGGGGCCGGTCCTGCCGCTCACGACCAGGACCGGGACGTCGATGTGCCGCGAGTACTCCCAGGTGTGGTGACGGCCCCCGGCGGCGAACGTGGCCGCCTCGAGCTGCGGCGAGCACTTCAGCCGCACGCCCTCCACGTCGTCGGCGAAGCCGTGCGAGACGTACGCCATCAGGGCGTCAGGGTGGAACACGTTCAGCGGCGGCTTGTTGGCGTAGTTGGCGAACGCCTCCTCGCGTGAGCCGAACGTGTCCCGGCGACGTCTCGCCGCCGCCACGAGCGGCGACTCGTCGGGCTCGACAGGTCCAGGCCCGCCCGGCCTCGGCACGATCGGCTCGAACAGCACCAGGCGCTCGAACAGGGCCGGGTGCCGGTACGCCACCATCAGCAGGCACGTCCCACCCATCGAGTGCCCGAACGCGGTGAGCCGTCCTCCGTGGGCTTCGGCGAGCCGGAGGGCGACGGCTTCGGCATCGTCGGCGTACTCCTCCCAGTCCACCTCCCACCCCTCGGGTGCCGGCGTGTCGCCGTGGCCCCGGTAGTCGAAGGCGACGGCGTGCACGTGGTCGGCGATGGCTTCCGCCATCGGCTGGTAGCAATATCCGTGGAAGCCGGTGGCGTGCGAGATCAGCAGCGGGGGACCGGTTCCCCCGAAGTCGTGGACGGCAGGTTCGGGACCGCCGGGATCCGTCACGTCAGCGGTTGCGCCGCCACCACGCCGAGATGAGTCGGTCGAGCAGCACGCCGACGCCGATGGCGATGGCGATGGCGACCCACACCTGGCTTTCGACCTGGATGAACAGGAACTCGATCTGGGCTGCCTCGCGATTCTGCAGCACGAAGACCAACGCCAGGATGCCGATGATGACGAAGGCGATGAGCAGGGGCGACGGTCCGCCACGGCCGCTGGCGACCGGTTGGCGATCGCGGTCAGGGTCTCGGTCTCGGTCTAAGTCTCGGTCTCGGAACGAGTCACTCATGGTTCGTCAGCTTGCCAGACGCCGGTGAGCGCCCGTGCACGTACGGAGCGGCGTCTCAAAGGGCCGACTGCAGGAAGTTGATGAACAGGCCGGTCTCATCGGCGATGCCCGCCGGCACGCTGTAGGCCTCGCGATCGGTGATGGTCGACCAGTTGTCGCGCACGTCCTCCGGCGACAGCGAGCGGCTGCCCCAACCCGTGGTCTCGCCCACGAACACCTCGGCGACGCGCCCGCCGCCAACGGAGAACACGCGGCCAGTCGGTTCGCACGACTCGTGGGCGAGATATGTCACGAGCGGGGCGACGAACTCTGGCCCGACCGAGTCGCCGAACGCGCCGAGCAGGTCTTCTGTCATCCGGGTCCTCGCCAGCGGGGCGATGGCGTTGGCCTTGATGTTGTACTTCGCGCCCTCGACGGCGAGCACCTTCGTGAACCCGACGAGGCCCATCTTCGCAGCGCCGTAGTTGGCCTGACCGAAGTTGCCGAACAGGCCTGCCGCCGATGACGTGCTGATGATCCGTCCGTAGCCCTGCTCACGCATCCGCTTCCACGCCGGGCCGGTGACGTTGAAGGCGCCGCGCAGGTGGACGTCGAGCACGGGCGCCACGAGCTCCTCGCCCATGTTGTGGAACGCCTTGTCGCGCAGGATGCCGGCGTTGTTGATGACGATGTCGACCTTGCCGAAGGCGTCGACTGCGCTTTGCACTATCGCCTCGCCGCCTTCCCTGGTGGCGACGGAGTTCGTGTTGGCGACGGCTTCGCCGCCGGCGGACGTGATCTCTTCGACGACCTTGGCGGCGGCGCTCTGGTCGCTGCCGGTGCCGTCGACGGCTCCACCGAGGTCGTTGACGATGACCAGCGCACCTCGCGACGCCATGAGCACGGCATGCTCGCGACCGAGCCCGCCGCCTGCTCCGGTGATGATCGTAACCTGTCCGTCGAACCCGAGCTGATCAGTCATGGATCCGCACGGTATCCAGCGCTCTGGATCCGATCACAACTGCGCCCGCTCGTGAGCAATCTCGAGAGAATCGCCCGGTGGCGTCGTTGCCGCCAAGATTGCGATTAGGTTACGGTCGTCATCCAAACGACACGAAACCTTGGGAACTCACACATGACGACACGACTCCGCATCGCTCCAGCCGCTTTCGCGGTGGTCCTTCTGGCACTCGTCGCAGGCCTCTCGGCTTGCAGGCCGGCTGGAGAGACCGCTGCCGATCACGCCCGCCAGCAGATCGGCCGGCCCTACACGTCAGGCGGCTCGAGTCCCGAGACCGGATTCGATTGCTCCGGCCTCACCTCCTACGCCTGGAATCAAGCCGGCGTCAGCTCCATCCCGAGGAACTCGACGGCCCAATACAACTGGACCGAACGCATCAGCGAGGACGAGCTCCAGCCAGGTGACCTCGTGTTCTACGGCTACAGCGGTCAGGTCAGCCACGTCGCCATCTACGCCGGCAACGACACGATCGTCCACGCCCGCAACAGCAGGTACCCGGTGGGCGAGAGCACCCTCAGTACTTACTGGACCAGCAACCTGATCGGCTACGGCCGCGTCCCGGCCGACGCCATGCCCGACTGACGGCGCTCCCCGCAGGGAACAAGCGAGGATGCCAGCGGTCGCGAACCGGGGGCGATCGACGAGCCGGTGACGTGAAAGGTGCCGCGCCGTCGAACTCGGCGTACCGTGGGGCCATGGAGCCTCGCCAACGGGCGGTCGCGCCGGCCGAACCGACCGGCGAGCTGAAGATCTCCGAGCACGGGGGCAAGGCCGCCGGGTTCCGGGCCGTGGCGAGCGCCGTGTCGGTAACGCTGAATCAGACCGGGCTCAAGCACACGCTGCCGCTGCTCGCCCGGCTCAACCAGCACGACGGCTTCGACTGTCCGTCGTGTGCCTGGCCAGACCCCAAGGACCGCTCGATCGCCGAGTTCTGCGAGAACGGCGCCAAGGCCGTCGCCGAGGCTGCCACGACGACGAGGCTGACGCCCGAGGCGCTCTCGATGCAGTCGCTCGACCAGTTGGCGGCGCGCAGCGACCAGTGGTTCAACGAGGCGGGACGGCTGACGGCGCCGGCCATCAAGCGGGTAGGCGAGGACCGCTACGAGCCGATCTCGTGGGACGAGGCGCTGGCTGTGATCGGCCAGCGGTTGTCCGCACTCGACGATCCGAACCGGGCGGTGTTCTACACGTCGGGCCGGGCGTCCAACGAGGCGGCGTTCCTGTACCAGCTGTTCGTGCGCGAGCTTGGCACGAACAACCTGCCCGACTGCTCCAACATGTGCCATGAATCGTCGGGCGTGGCGCTGTCGCCGACGATCGGAGTGGCCAAGGGCACGGTCACGCTGGAGGACATCGAGGCCGCCGACGTCGTCATCGTCATCGGCCAGAACCCCGGCACGAACGCTCCCCGCATGCTGACAGCCCTCCAGCGCGTGGCCGAACACGGCGGCACCATCGTGTCGATCAATCCGATGCGCGAACCCGGCTTGGTGAGTGTGCGCAATCCGCAGGACTTCACCAAGCCGTGGCGGTGGAAGCAGGCCATCACCGGTCAGAGCCTGGCCAGCCTCTTTCTCCCGGTGCGCGTCGGGGGAGACCTGGCGCTGTTGCTCGGCGTGCAGAAGGCGCTGCTGGCGTGCGAGCGGTCGGGCTCGCCGGCCATCGATCACGCCTTCGTCGACGCCCACACGACTGGTTTCGTCGATGTCGAGGCGGCTGTCGACGCCTGCGAGTGGGACGACCTGCTGGCAACGAGCGGGGTCTCACGCGAGTCGATCGAGCAGTTGGCCGAGCTGCTCGCCGCTCACACGAAGATCGTGTGGTGCTGGGCGATGGGCATCACCCAGCACGAGCGGGCCGTCGACACGATTCGCCAGATGGTGAACCTCGCCTTGATGCGGGGCGCCATCGGAAAGGAGGGAGCCGGGCTGTGCCCGGTGCGGGGCCACTCCAACGTGCAGGGCGACCGCACCGTCGGAATCTACGACAAGCCGACTGCGGCCTTCCTCGACCGGCTCGGCGACGCGGTCGGGTTCGAACCGCCGCGCCGCCACGGTTTGGACGTCGTCGAGTCGATCGAGGCCATGCACCGCGGCGACATCGACGTGTTCGTGGCACTCGGCGGCAACATGCTGTCGGCGTCGCCCGACACTGCGTTCACCGCCGACGCCTTCACGAATGTGGGACTGAACGTCTCGATCGTCACCAAGCTGAACCGGTCACACGTCGTCGTCGGTGACGAGGCGATCCTGCTGCCGTGCCTGGCTCGTACCGACGCCGACCGCACCGGCGGTATCGACCAGTTCGTGACAACGGAGAACTCGATGGGCATCGTCACCCGGTCCCGCGGCCGGCTGGATCCTCCGTCCGACGAGGTGCGCAGCGAGATGGGCATCGTCGCCGGCATCGCCTGCGCCACGCTGGGGGACCGCAGCGCCGTCGACTGGGAGCACCTGGTGGGTGACTACGA
>Ga0136625_1000439_pt1 | contig 12982 bp, 6 predicted proteins | sample AntDrymUQ4832306_2_FD_104672 | JGI IMG/M metagenome (GOLD analysis project Ga0136625, IMG submission 104672) | Polar desert sand microbial communities from Dry Valleys, Antarctica - metaG UQ483 (23.06) | ecosystem: Environmental > Terrestrial > Soil > Desert | place: Antarctica: Dry Valley...
CGCGAGAGCTGATCGACGACGCAGCGTGGGCCTTCACCGGCGAACACGGTCACGGCATCGGCTCCCGGCGCCGCACCGCGGCTCTCGGCCAACGAGCCGAAGGACCACTTGCTGTGCTCGGCAAAGCAGAACGACAGCTTGCCAGGATTGCCGTGCGTGGCCCGGTCGACCTCGCCGGGTCGACCGCCGCCGACGTTGCGCACGACGAGCTGCACGGCTCGCCCGATCGTGAGATTGGCCCGGTTGCCTTGGCCGAGAGCGTTGACCCCGGCGTTCATTCCGATCGCTTGCGTGCCGGGACCGTTGCACACGATCACCGGACCGACCGGCATGGTCGTTGCCAGCACACCGTGGATGTTGAACTCGTCTGTGCAGATCGCCTCGACAACCGTGATCACCCACGGCAGGTACTCGGGCAGGCACCCGGCCATGACGGCGGCGACCGCCACCTTCTCGACCGTCACGTCCACGAGGTCGGGCGGCACGGTGGCGACGACATCTTCGGGAGCGCGAGACGTGCCATCGAGCATGCGCAGCACCCGCGCCTCGGTGGGCGGCACGACCGGAAGGCCATCGCTCCATCCCCGCTGGAACATGACCTCGATGTCGTCCTCTTCGTCAGCCAACTCGACGTGGCGGGAGTGCAGCCGGCCGCCCTCGAAGCGCCGCCGCAGCTCGTCCACTCGATCGGGGTCGACGCTCATCGAGCCGCATCCGGGGCGAGTCGGCGGCAGGTCGGGAGCGAGACCGTCGACGCCCGAGAGACGTTCCCACTCGGCTCGCGACCAACCGACCACTCGTTCGACCTCAACGTCACCATCCATGCGGATCAGTGTGGGCACCGTGTCGATCTGCTGGTGCCAGCTGACGGCCAGGTCGTCGTCATGGATTGCAGAGACGCCTTCTGGGAACGCTGGATCGTCCTGGGTGTAGACGACGAGCCGGCGGCGACGGTGCAACTCGCGCAGGACGGGCGTGACCATCTGGCACGTCTCGCACTCGCGCTTGACGACGGCGACGAGCTGGGTGGTCGGCGCGGTCGCCACAGGCCCCACGGTAGCGAGCGGCGCCGACGTGCGGTCAGTCGTCCCCGCCGCCCTCGTCGTCGCCGTTACCCCCGTTCCCGTTGTCGCCCTTGTCGGCGAGCTCGGCGAGCACCGACCGGGTCGTTGCCGCCGCTCCGGCGTCGAGCTCACCTTGGCGCACCCACTTGTCGAGGTCTCGAATTGCCTCGCTGGCGGCCTTGCTCTGGTCGTCGCTGTTCTCGTCCGCCACCGACTCGAGTGCCGAGAGCAGGTCATCACCCCTCGAGCCGAGGACCGAGGGATTGGAGGCGAGCACGTCGATTAGACCGTCGAGGTCGGCGGGCAGCGCTGGGATCGACGGTGGCGCAGGCTCGGTGGCCGGCGGTTCCGTTGACGGCGGTGGCGTCGTCGGAGCCGCCGTGGTGGGTGCCGCGGTCGGTGCGACGGTGGTCGCCGGCGCAGTGGACGGCAACCCAGTTGACGGCGCGGATGTGGTCGGGGCATCGGTGTCCACGCCGGAGGGTGGGCCCGACCCGGCGCCGCCACGCCGGGGATCGCTGGCGTTCGGCTCGCCGCCGCCCACCTCGTCCCCGTTTCCACCACCGGCCTGGGCGATGGCGACGATGCCGACGATCAGGATGGCGGCGACCGCCGCCCACCACCACACCTGGTTGCGCGAGTTCCGCGTCGGGACGGACTCGGCGGCGGACGCGCCGCCGTTGCCGAAGGCCTGGGTCGGGGGGACGAGCAACGGGTCGAGCGACGGGTAGGCGGCGGTGGCGCCCACCGGGATGGCCATCGCTGCGGCCACCGTGGGATCAGCGGGGATCGAGGTTGCTGAGCTGGTGATGGCGGTGCGCATCTCGCCGGCGGAACCGAAGCGGTCTGCAGGTTGCTTGGCCATCGCTGTCGTGATCGCAGCTGCCAGCGCGGCAGGCACTTCGGGTCGGGTTTGGCGCACGTCGGGCACCGGTGCATCGCGATGCGCCAGCAGCGTAGCGATGGGTGTTTCGGCGTGGAATGGTGCTTCGCCCGACAGCATCTCGTACATGACGACGCCGACGGCGTACAGATCGGTGGCCGGCGTGGCCCGCTGTCCGGCGGCCTGCTCGGGCGCCACGTACCGGGGTGTGCCGACGAACTCGCCGGCTGCGGTCAGTGCGGCTTCCAGATCATCGAGTCGCTTGGCGATACCGAAGTCGGCCAACTTCACGTTGCCGTTGGCGTCGAGCAGCACATTGGACGGTTTCACGTCGCGATGCACGATCCCGGCCTGGTGGGCGGCGCCGAGTGCGCTCAGCAATTGCTCACCGACACGCACCGACTCGTCGACGCCGAGCGCACCTCGCTCGGCCAGGCGGTGGGCCAGCGTCGTGCCATCGACGAACTCGGTGACGATGTAGAGGTAGCCGTCGCTCTCCCCGGCGTCGTACACAGTGACGACGTGGCGATGTGTGAAGCGCGCCGCCGTGCGGGCCTCGGCCACGAAGCGGGCGGTTAGCGCCGGATCGGCACTGCGCGCCTGCTCAACGGGAACGAGCTTGACAGCAACGGTGCGGTCGAGCACCCGATCACGGGCGGTGACCACCCGACCCATGCCGCCAGCCCCCAGCGACACGCCGAGCTCGTACCGACCTGCCACGACCTCGCTCATCGCCCATCCAACCTAGGGGCAAGTATCGTCGTCGCAATGTCGCAGGCAGATGTGAACGGTCTCACCATCGAGTACGACGTGCGCGGTGACGGGCAACCGCTGCTGCTCGTGATGGGTCTCGGCTCGCAGATGATCCTGTGGCACGACGAGTTCGTCGACCTACTGATCGAGCGCGGGTTCCAGGTGATCCGGTTCGACAACCGCGACATAGGCGGCAGCACCCATCTTGCCGACGCGCCGCCGACGTTCCGTCAGATCGCCGCCGGCGTGGTGTCGCGCCGCTGGGCAAAGGCTCCGTACCGGCTGTCCGACATGGCCGCCGACGCTGTCGGTCTGCTCGACCATCTCGGCATCGCCAAATCTCACGTGGTGGGAGCGTCGATGGGCGGGATGATCGCCCAGACCATGGCCATCGAGCATCCCGACCGGGTGGCAAGCCTGACGTCGATCATGTCCAACACCGGCGACCGCCGCAACGGTCGAGTGAAGCTCGGGCTGCTGCGGCTGATGGCGGCCCGGATGCGCAAGCCTCCGACGGACCGTGTCGAGGGCGCCGTGGCGATCTTCCGCGAGATCGGCGGTCCCCACTTCGACGAGGACGGAGCACGCTTGCTGGCCAAGCGGGCCATGGAGCGAGGCGACGACCAGGAGGGCACGGCGCGTCAGGTGGCGGCCATTGCCGCCAGCCCGAACCGCACGCCCGACCTGCAGCGCGTGGAGGCACCCACGCTTGTCATCCACGGTCTCGTCGATCCGCTGGTGATGCCGTCCGGCGGGATCGCCACAGCGAAGGCGGTGCCGGGCGCCCGCCTCGTGATGTTCGGCGACATGGGCCATGACATGCCTCGCGTGAGGTGGACGGAGATGGCCGACGCGATCGCCACGAACGCCCGTCGGGCGACACTCGTCCCCGCCTGAGACACCCATCCGCCCGGCTGACCGCCGCCCGCCGGGTCGCCGATTCGCGCCGGAAGTGTGAGCGCTCAACGCTCGATTCGGCCGTCTGGCTCACAGTTCTCGTCCGGCTTCCGGATCTGTGAGCGCTGTGGGCGGATGTCGGTCGTGTGGCTCACAGTTCGGGACGAGCGTGGGAGATGGGCGAACTGTCAGGGTGCGCCAGCGAGCCGCGATCCGTACGTTGCCTAGGCATGGCGGATGCGGCGATTCGAGCCGTGATGGAGCTGGCGGCGAGGCAACACGGAGTGGTTGCCCGCCACCAGATCGCACTGCTCGGGTTCAACGCCAAGCGCGTCGCCACGGCAATCGACGCCGGATGGCTCGACGAGCCGGTGCCGGGCGTTGTCGTCACCGGTAGCGCGCCGACGACGTGGCACCAGCGCACGATGATGGTGACGCTGGCGGCAGGCGGGCATGCCGTGGTGTCGCACCGTTCGGCGGCGAGGCTTCACCGTCTCGACGGGTTCGACCACGCCGGGATGGCCGTCGTTGAGGCCAGTGTGTCTCGCGACTACCGGATGCAGCTCGTCGGATGCGTTGTGCACCACGTCACGCCGTTCGACCCGTGCGACATCACAAGGGTCGACGGGATCTGGTGCACCACCGTTGCGAGGACGCTGGCCGATCTCGGGTCGGTCGTACGTGACCGACGTCTCGTCGGGCGGGCATTGACCGCCGCCCGCCGGCGCCACATCGACCTCGAGCGGTTGCGCACCACGGCCGATCGCCTTCAGCGCCCAGGCCAGTCGGGCACCGGGGTGCTGATCCGCCTGCTCGACGCCATTCCCTTCGAGGGTCGTGTGCCTGATTCGTGGTTCGAGGAGTTGGTCGGGCTGTGCCTGGCCGATCCGTCGTTGCCCAAGGTTGTCCCCCAGTTCTCGATTCGAGACGACGCAGGTCGCATCGTCGCCAGGACCGACCTCGGGATCCCGTCGGTGAGGCTCGGCCTGGAAGCTCACAGCCGACAATTCCATTTTGGCCCGCTGGCCGAACCACTCGACGAGGAGCGCGACATGGCCGCAGCGCGCTGCGGATGGGAGCTGCTCTACCTCGGCTGGTACGCCACGAAGTGCCCGGCGGCCGTTCTACGCGTCGTGAAAGAGGTCGTCCGCGTCCGGAGCTGCGAGTTGAGGGCGCTCACCCGGACGTCGTGAACTCACAGTTCCGGCGGGTGGCCGGGAGGTGTGAGTGGTGCGGCAGAGATCGGCACCCTGGGCTCACAGTTCGATTTGTGACGCAGTGAGTGAGACCAGCATCACCGTGTCACACCGCCTCGCTACCCTCGGAATCGTGGTGCCAACCGTCCAGGTCGTCGAGCCAGGCCGCGCCGCGACGGAGGCGTTGGCGTCGGCGATCGTCACCGCCAAGGGCTCCGACGCCCTCGCCCCGGTGACGGTGATCGTGCCGTCCAACCTCGCCGGGCTGTTCGCCCGCAGGTTGCTGGGCTCGGGTGACATCGCCGGCGTCCCGTACGGCGTTGCCAACGTCCAGTTCGTCACGGCGTTCCGGCTTGCAGAACTGCTGAGCGCCGACGTGCTCGTCGAGCGTCGGCCGCTGACCAACCCGGTGCTGGCTTCGGCCGTGCGCAGGGCACTTGCCGATGACCAGCACCCATTCGGCGATGCCGCTGCCCACCGGGCCACGGAGGCGGCCGTGGCCAACCTCTACGCCGAGGTGTCACACCTTTCGGACGCAGGGCGTCGGGCACTCGGCGGCGACTCGTGGGGCGCCACGGCCATCGGGCTCCAGCACCGCGTCGGCGCCTACCTGTCGGCGTTCTCGGGTGAGGACGACGTGGCAAGGACGGCCGCCGGGCGGCCCGATCTGCGGCAGGCCGTTGCGTCGCTCGGTCACGTCATCTGGTTCCTCCCCGATGCGCTCACGGCCACGGTTGTCGGCCTCGTCGCAGCGGTGTTGGCGGCGACGCCGTCTACGGCGATCGTGGCGCTCACCGGCAACATCGACGCCGATCGTGGCGTCCTCGCTACGTGTCGGCGTGGCGGGCTGAGTGCCGTTCCGGCGTCACCCGATGCCACGGATCTGCCAACAGCGTCGCGGATCGTGACCGTCACCGACGCTGACGAGGAGGTGCGCGCCGTGGTGAGTGCGGTGTGGGGCCTCGCTGTCGAAGGCGTGCGCTTGGACCGCGTCGGCGTCGTCTATCCGGCGACGACGCCCTATCTGCGCACCCTGTTGCATCAGTTCCAAGCCGCCGAGCTGCCTGTCAACGGGCCGTCACCAGCCCGTCTGGGCGATTCCGTGGCCGGGCGCGTCCTGACCGACGCACTCGCTCTCGACGACGAGGCGTGGCGGCGCAATCGCGTGATGGCGATCGTCGCCGCCGGTCCACTTCGCAGCGGCGGCCACTGGGTCCATCCCACGGCGTGGGAGCGGCTGACGCGCGATGCCGGCGTCGTGGGTGGTCACGACGACTGGCACCGCAAGTTGTCCGGGCACGAGCAACACCTGCGCGACCGCGCCGCCGAGCTCACGGTGGAGGCGCCGAACGTTGCCGAGCGATCGATACGTGAGGCCGATCAGACGGCATCGTTGCTGGCGTTCGTGGTCTCGCTCAGGGCGCTCGTCCAAGGTGTCGACAGGGCGAAGTCGTGGCACGACCGGGCACACGCCGCCCGTGTCCTGCTCGACGAGCTGCTGGGCCTCGACCGGCACCACCAGCGCTGGCCAGACGAGGAGCGCCAAGCCCGAGACCGGGTCGTCGACGCACTCGCCCGCCTGTCTGGCCTCGACGACATCGAGCCGGGCCCATCGACGATGGTGTTCCGGCGGGCACTCGACGCCGAGCTCGAAGCTCCAGGCTCCCGTCATGAGCGCTTCGGCGAGGGCGTGTCGTTGATCCCGATGGCCGGCGCAACCGGGCTCGACCTCGACGCCGTGTTCGTGCTCGGACTCGCCGAGGGGTTGTGCCCGTTCGCGCGTCGCGAGGAGGCACTGCTGCCCGAGGCGACGCGCCAGCGCACCGACGGCGAATTGCCGACACCGACCGACGCCCTTCACATTCAGCATCGCCGGCTGCTCCACGCTCTGGCGGCGGCGCCGACGCATCGACGGATGCTCACGTTCGCTCGGGGCGACCTACGAGGTGGCCGCCGTCACCTGCCCTCGCGCTGGCTGCTCGATACGGCGTCGGCGCTGGCGGGCCATCAGATCCACAGTGGTGATCTCGACGGCTTCGAGCATCCTGCCGTCGAGCATCGGGCGTCCTTTGCCGCCGGGCTGCGAACCGTCCGACCAGAGCCGTCGCTGGCCGAGCGAGACCTCGGCGCCGCGGCCATCGCCGACGACGCCGGGTACGACATCGTCCAACTCCCGGCGGTCACCGGTGTCGCAAGGGCGATCGTGTCGCAGCAGGCGCGGCGCTCGCCAAGCTTCACCGAGTGGGACGGCAACCTCGCCGGCCAGGTTGTACCGAGTCCTGCCGCCGGCGCGATCGTCTCGCCGACGAGTCTCGAGTCGTGGGCCAGCTGCGGCTTCCGCTACTTCCTCTCCAAGGTGCTCCATCTGTCCGAGCGTGACGATCCCGAGCAACTCATCGAGCTGAGTCCACTCGAGCGGGGCTCGGTGGCGCACGAGGTGCTCGAGCGGTTCATCCGCTCGGCGATCGACGACGGCGTACCCGACCCGGAACAGCCATGGACGAAGGATCAGCGGCGGCGCCTGCACGAGATCGCCGACGCCGTGTTCTCGCAGGCCGAGGCGAGCGGTCGCACGGGCCGATCGGTCTACTGGCGCCAGCAGCAACTCGATCTGCACCGCATCCTCGAGAGGTTCGCCGACATCGATGACAAACTCCGAGAAACGCTGCGGACCCGACCGGCCGACGTCGAGATGGCGTTCGGTTTCGACGGCGCCGAACCCGTCTCGGTCTCACTGGGCGACGGTCGAACCGTCCGGTTCCGGGGACGCATCGATCGCGTCGATGCAGCCGACGATGGCACGAACTTCGTCTACGACTACAAGACCGGTCGTGGAAAGAAGTACGGACCACTGTCGAGTGACGGCGGCGATCCAGTGCTCGATGGCACGGCGTTGCAGCTCGGCGTGTACGCCGAGGCCGCCAGACAGCGGCGCAGCGTCGCCCACGCCGAGGGCCGGTTCTGGCTGGTCGAGGCCGAACCCTCCAAGGCCGTTGCCGGCCGGAGCTGGGACGATGACGACCAGCAGCGGTTCGTCGACGTCGTCCGCACCATCGTCGACGGCGTGGAGTCGGGAGCGTTCGCCGCCATTCCCGGTGACTGGGACACGTTCCGCCAGACCAACACGAACTGCGCGCACTGCGAGTTCGACGGACTGTGCCCGGTCGAGCGCGGCGAGCACGCCGACGTCAAGTCGGCCGAGACGGCGTCGTCGCGGCACGGTCTGGAGTGGCGCCCCGATTCCGGCGACGGCGACGGAGAGGGCGACGTCGACGCAGACGCCGACGGACGCAACGGGGGAGCGGGGCGCTCATGACCACCGGTCCCGAGACGTTGCCGCTCGTCGACGACGAGGCGCGACGGCGTATCGGATCCGACGACCTGGCCGAGACGTTGTTCGTCGAAGCCGGTGCCGGCAGCGGCAAGACGACGGTACTCGTCGACCGGGTCGTCAACCTCGTGCTGCAACGCGGCGTGCGCCTCAGCAGCATCGCCGCCATCACGTTCACCGAAGCGGCGGCGGCCGAGCTGCGCGACCGCATCCGCGAAAGGTTCGAGCGACGATCCAAGGACGATGCCGTCCACCGCCAGGCGTGCCTCGACGCCGTGGCAGATGCCGACCGCGCCGCCATCACGACGCTTCACGGGTTCGCCCTGCGCATCCTTAATGAACATCCGATGGCAGCCGGGTTGCCACCACGGGTGCAGATCCTCGACGAGGTGTCATCGCAGCTCGCCCAGGAGCAACGCTGGGTGCAGTTCGTCGACGGTCTACACGCCGACGCGGCGCACGAGCCGCTGCTGCTGCGTGCCCATCTCACCGGCGTGATGCTGGAGCAGCGGTACCCCAACCAGATCACGCTCGCGCAGGTCACCGCCCGGCTGGCCCAGAGCTGGGATCGTCTGGAACTGATCGCCGTCGAGGAGCATGGCGCGCTGGCACCGATCGACTTCGGCGCCTTCGACGCTGCCGTCGACGCTTTGGCCGCCGCCCGGGACGACTGCATCGACGATGGGGACAGGTTGTGGGTCCATCTCGGCCATGTGCTCGAGGACATGCGTGCCGTGTCGGCGATCGAAGATCCGCTGATCCGCCTCGAGCGGCTCCGTGGCGTGGAATGGAAGAAGTCCACGTACGGCGCGACAGCGGCATGGGGCTGTGACCCGAAGACCATTCGCGTCCTCGTCGATGCCGTCAACGAGGCAGCGAAGCAAGTGATCAGGACCGAGGCCGATCAGGTGCTGCGAAGGCTGCTCCCGATGGTGGCCAAAGAGATCCTGCGAGCGGCCGAAGATCGTCGCCTGGAGGGGCGGCTCGAGTTCCACGATCTGCTCGTTCTGGCCGGGCGCGTCCTGCGCAGCTCGGAGAGCTCGCGGACGGCACTCCACGAGCGGTACTCGTGCCTACTGCTCGACGAGTTCCAGGACACCGACCCGTTGCAGATCGAGCTGGCGACGATGATCGCCGGAAGCATCGACGGCCAACCACCTGCGTCGTGGGCCGACATCGAGGTGACGCCCGGACGGCTGTTCTTCGTCGGCGACCCGAAGCAGTCGATCTACCGATTCCGACGCGCCGACATCGAACTGTTCCTGAGGGCGAGTCGCCGCTTCTCGCCCGACACCGGTCCGATCCGCCTGACCACGAACTTCCGCACGGTGGAACCGATCCTCACCTGGATCAACGGCTTGTTCGAGACGTTGATGGTCGAACAACCGAATCGCCAGCCGCGCTACGAGCCACTGGCCGCTGGGAGGACCCAGGAGCCAGGCGTCGACCACCGGCCGGTGATCTTCGGCGGCCCGCGGACAGGCGTGCTGGCTCCCGCCCTTCGCGAGGCCGAGGCGGCCGACGTGGCCGCCGTCATCTCCGACATCCGCGACGATCCCGACCGTTGGCGCGTGCTCGACGTCCGCACCGGACAGTGGCGCGATGCCGTGCTGTCCGACGTTACGGTGCTGATCCCGACGCGCACGTCGCTGCCGTACCTGCGCACGGCGCTCGACGGTTGCGACGTGCCGTACCGGCTCGACACCGGATCGTTGGTGTTCGCCACCCAGGAGATCTCCGATGTGCTGGCGGCCGTCCGCGCCATCGACGATCCAGCCGACGAGATCGCCCTCGTGAAGGCGCTGCGCTCGCCGCTGTACGCCTGCTCCGACGTCGACCTGTTCACGTATCACGACGCCGGCGGACGGTGGGCGCTCGATCGACCCGTTCCGGACGAGTTGAGGGACGGTCCGGTGGGTGTGGCGCTCGATCACCTGCGTTCGCTGTGGGAACAGCGGTGGTGGATGGGTCCGGCGACGCTCGTCGACCGTCTCGTGCGTGAACGTCAGGCGTTCCTCGCAGCCTTCGGCGCCGATCGTTCCCGCGAGGTGTGGCGCCGCCTGCGCTTCCTGATCGACCAGGCCCGGGCGTTCGAGGACGCTGGACAGCACGGGCACCGGGCGTTCCTCGAATGGGCGGAGCTGCAACGTGCCGATGGTGCACGGGTCCACGAACCGCTGCTGCCCGAGACTGACGACGTCGGCGTGCGGGTGATGACCGTGCACGGTGCCAAAGGGCTCGAGTTTCCGATCACCATCGTCTCGGGCATGACGACGAAGCCGGCGGTAACGCGCAGCGGGGTGCGCGTCGTGTGGGAGGGCGGCCGACCTGAGGTGAAGCTCGGCACCAACCTGCGCACCGAGGGCTACGACGCTCGCGCTGACATCGAAGACGAGATGGATGTGGAGGAGAAGCTGCGACTGCTCTACGTGGCCACGACCCGCGCCCGCGACCACCTCGTCGTCAGCGGCTACCACAAGCTCAGCAAGGCGGGGGTGGGCGACGAGTCGTACGGTCACCAGCTGTGGCGGCACTCCCAAGCGTGTCCGCAGAGATGGCGCCCCTTCCAGCCGTCTGGATCCTCCGACGCTACAGAAGCATCCGAAGGGACCGGCGTTCGCGCCCGGCCCGCCGACGCGGCACCGGTGATCGACGTCGGCTCAGTCGACTCGGCGCCCGGCCCGACCGCCAGCCAGGACGTGCCACGGGCTGAGCAGGAGCGGTCGGCGTGGATTGCCGAACGGGACTCACTGCGTGCTGCGGGCGTACGGCGTCGGGTGTTCTCGGCCACCGGCGTGGCAGGGCTGGCGGATCGACCCGCTCCCGGATCGGGATCGAGCGACTCGGATCACGGCAGCGGTGCCAACGCCGACGACGCCGGCGACGACGACCGAGACGTCGAGCTCGTGGCCGAGGACCCTGACGTCGTCATGGATGTCTGGATCGACTCCAGCGGCGACGATGATGGGCGGAGTACCCCGGCGTGGCGGCGCGGGCGTGCCGGCACGGCCATCGGGCGCGCCGTGCACGCTGCCCTGCAAGCGCTCGACTTGTCCATCGATCCCAGCGATCCGCTCGTCGACCGGGTGGCGGCGCGCGAGGCCGAACTGGAAGTGGTGCCCGAGCTGGCTGACCAGGTGGCGGCGATGGTGCGATCGGCGCTGGCCTCCGACGCTGTGGCGCTTGCCCGATGCTGCCCTCACTACAAGGAGCTGTTCGTCGCTGCACCCGTGCAGGACCGCGCCGTCGAGGGTTACATCGATCTGCTCGTGGACGGCGACGATGGTCTCATGGTCGTCGACTACAAAACCGACACCGTGCCCTCCGAGGCCGACGTCGATGCGAAGCTCGACTACTACGAGGTACAGGGAGCGGTCTACGCCACAGCCGTCGAGGCGGCCACGGGCCGTCCGGTCGTCGAGTGCCGGTTCGTGTTCTGCCGTCAGAGTGGCGCCATCGAGCGCACCGTCGGTGACCTCGAAGCCGCCAAACGTCGCGTCACCGACCGTCTCCGCCACGCCTGACGTCATGCCAAAAGCGTCCCCTCCGCGGCGTCGTAGAGCAGTGCTCGCCGTGCGTCCGGCGTCACCCGACACGATCGCCGATCTGCGGCTCCTCACCCTCCGGGACCGTCGCCCGGATCTGCGCCTCGCCGAGCTCGACGGTCACGAGAAACTGCGCTCCAAGGTTCTCGGTGACCTTGACGGTGCCGGCGAGCGTCTCGCCGGGTCCGGTGAGCCCGACGTACTCGGGTCGGATGCCGTAGACGACGTCGGCGCCATGAGGGGCCGACGTCTCGGCCACCGGGAGCACGCCACCGGCGAAGGCCACGCCGCTGGCGCCGACGACGCCGGTGATCAAGTTCATCGGCGTCGACCCGATGAAGCCGGCCACGAACAAGTTGGCCGGGCGATGGAACAGGGCTGCAGGCGTACCGACCTGGCGGATCTCACCGAGCTCCATCACCGCCATCCGGTCGGCGAGCGCCAGCGCCTCGCTCTGATCGTGGGTCACGTAGACGGCGGTTGTGGCCAGGTCGTGCTGCAGCTGCTTGAGGAACCCGCGTGCCTCCAACCGCAACCGGGCATCGAGGTTGGACAGCGGCTCGTCGAACAGGAACACGTCGGGGCGGCAGGCGATCGCCCTGGCAAGCGCCACGCGCTGCTGCTGGCCTCCTGAGAGCTGGCCGGGCCGGCGGTCCATCAGGGCGTCGAGTGACAGGCTCCCGCCGGCGCCCTCAGCCTCCTCGTTGCGTTGCTGGCGGGCGACCTTCTTGATCTTCAGCGGGTAGGCGATGTTCTCACGCACCGTCATGTGCGGGTACAACGCGTAGTCCTGGAACACCATCGCCACGTTGCGTTCGCCAGGCGGCAGGCCGGTGACATCGCGCTCGCCGATGTGGAGGCTCCCCGACGTGGCGGGCTCGAGCCCGGCGATCGTGCGCAGCAGCGTCGTCTTGCCGCACCCCGACGGCCCGAGCAGGGCGAAGAACTCACCATCCTCGATCGACAGGTCGAGCGCGTCCAGCGCCGTGACGCCGCCTGCGAACTCCTTGGTGATGCTGGCGATCTCGACACCTGGCATCAGCGTTTGATCCCTCCGTGGAAGCGGAATCCGTACCTGCGGTTGACAAAGATGTAGAGCACGAGGATGGGAACGGTGTAGAGCAGGGAGAATGCCGAGATCAGTCGCAGGTTCGGCTGACCGCCCTCTGTGTAGAAGCTGTACATCAGCACCGCAGCCGGCGACTTGTCCGGCGTCCGCAGCAGGATGAAGGGCACGAGGAAGTTCCCCCACACCTGGACCGCCGTCCACACTGCGATCACGGCCAGACCTGGCCGCACGACGGGAAACACGA
>Ga0136625_1000441_pt1 | contig 12910 bp, 15 predicted proteins | sample AntDrymUQ4832306_2_FD_104672 | JGI IMG/M metagenome (GOLD analysis project Ga0136625, IMG submission 104672) | Polar desert sand microbial communities from Dry Valleys, Antarctica - metaG UQ483 (23.06) | ecosystem: Environmental > Terrestrial > Soil > Desert | place: Antarctica: Dry Valley...
AACGGAGCGGCGCCGGAGTCGAACCGACCGAGCCGTGGGCTACACGACCGCACTGGTTTTGAAGACCAACTGGGCCACCGGGCCCATGCCGCTCCGCGTGCAAGGGTATCGCTGACTCGAGGGCTGAAGAAGGGGGCTCGGGAGGAAATCTCTTCCCCCGCGCTACAGAGGGCTCATGTCGCTCCGCCGCCAGGGTATCCCGGAACCGAGCTGAAGAAGGGGGCTCGCGGGGGAGACATGGTTTCCCCCCGCGCTACGCAGACCTCCAGGCGGAGGGCAGTCCGACGTCCTGGAGGTCATCTGGGTCTGGGCGCGCGCGCCGCGGCGCCCCGTGATCAGGCGAAAGCCGGCTCGATGCCGTCGCTCGTCTCCTGCTCCGCCACGTTCAGCGCGAAGGCGCCGTCGGGCATCCGCTCGCAGGAGACGACGAGGTACTTTCTGCCGTACTGGGAGATGGCGGCGCCGACATCTGGCAGTCTCTCCGACTGTCAGAACTCCACGAGGACGGGGGATTCATGAGGTCACTTGCTCTGGACACGTCGAATTCTCCCCCGGGCAGATTCTCGAGCCGGTCCGATCCTAGGCGAACCACATCCGAAGGCAACGCGAAAGTGTTTTCGCTATCAACCGTGGGGATGGAGGCCAGTGACCGTCAGCGGATCGGATCGAGGATCAGGCAGGCGCGCCAGGAGGCCGGTCTCACGCAGCAGGAGCTGGCCGGGCTCCTCGGGATCACCACCCGTTCGATCCAGAACTACGAGTCCGGCGCGATCGTGCCCTACCGGCACCTGGGTCACATCGAGCTGATCGCGAGCAAGCGGCCGGCTGGCTGCTGCGCGAGGACGGAAATGGCGACGGCCGGGAGCGCACCCTGTCGGATCTAACCGACGCGATGGAACGCCACCAGACGCTGCTCGGCGCGCACCTCCAGCTCCTCCAGAACACCGAGCGTCTACGCGAGCAGCGTGAGGCGCTCGGGCGGCGCCGACGGCAGCGGAAGGCCGGCTAGCGGCTCGTACGCCTCCGGACGAGGTCGAGTGTCCAGCGTTGCGGAGCGCGTCGCCGTGCGCGCGTAGCTCTTCGAGCCGCCGGCGTTTTCCCAGAGACTCGCTCGAACGGCTCGGAGGCGCCTCTGCATGCTCACGTGGGCCGACACGCCGAAGTCGCCGACGAGGGGGAACGATCGTCGGGCGCCTCCCCGAGCGTGGCGGCGAGTGGACCTCGCTCACGAGGGCGGCGCGCCTCCAGGTGTTCCGCCGGCGAGTGGGAATACCATGCGCACCTCGGTTCCGTCCGCGCGAGCGCTGGTGATGTGCAAGCGCTCAGCGACCTTCTCGATGATCTTCAGCCCGTACCCACCGCTCGTCTTCCGCCGTGAGCTCTTCGGGCCGATGCCCTGGCCGGAATCTCGTACGACGACGTTGAGCGCGCCCTCCTCGCGTTCGACGACGACGTCGACGTCACCCCACCCGTTTCCGTAGGCGTGACGTACGACGTTCGACACTGCTTCTGAGACACACAGGCGAACGTCGTCGACGACGCGCTCGCTCGCGCCGAGCTCGGTGACCGTCTCCGCGACCGAGACACGCGCCTTGCGAACGCTCGCCGGAACCGCCGGCAGCGAGAACTCGAGGCAAGTCGCGGTCGTGGTCATCCGTCTCGTCTACCCGTACCGCCTCGCCTCTAACCTCATTCGCGGATCTCCTCGATCAAGAGGATGACGCCGTGCGCATCCCCGGTCTCGTCCTTCATCTGGCTGCAGACCACCTTGCTGCGAATCGGTCGACCACGACGATTTGTGGCATCGAGCGTCGCCTCGACGAAGGCCGCTGCGCCGCTCATGCAGTCTCGGATCGCCTGGCGCAACTCGTCGACTGGGAGCCCGAAGTCGAGCGAGAAGGTTCTTGCCCTCAACCTCGGCGGCGCTGAGGCCAAACGTCTCCTCCGCGAGTGAGTTCCAGGTCTCGATCGACAGATCCTCGGCGAGGACGATGACCGCGGCGCGCATGCTCTCGAGGACCGACTCGAAGAAGGAGTTGGATTGATTCAGCTGGCCGGTCCGTTCCTCCAGCTCCGTATTCACGGTCGACAGCTCCTGGTTCGTCGACTGCAGCTCCTCGTTCATCGTCTCGAGCTCCTCGTTCGTCGACTGCAGCTCCTCGTTCGTCGTCTCGAGCTCCTCGACGGTCGATTGGATCTCCTCGTAGGCCGTCTCGAGCTCGCGACGGGCCCGCTCGAGCTGGTTCGACGTCGCGTGGGGGCGCGTCACGTCGATGAACGCGACCATGACGCCGAGGCGCTCGTCGCCGTGGAAGAGCGGGATGATCTCGACGGTGGTGGTCCGGGGGCGCCACCGAGATCGTGGCGGGCTCGATCGCCGCTCCATCTACGGCGACGAACGCCGGCAACGGGCCAGCGCGGTCGAGGATGTCGGCGAGATGGTTCGTCCCGCCCTCGGGGAGGTGCAGGAGGACGAAGATCGCGGCGGCGAAATCCTCTGGCAGGTCTTCGGCGATCGTGGCGAGAGCCTCGACGCCGCCCGCGGATGCGCCGATGACGACGATCTCTCGCCTCGGCTGCCCAGGGGCTTCTTCGGTGTTCATGATCGAGTCTTCCGCCAGCTTGTCAGGTCGAAACGCTGGTTCAGGCGGTTGAGCACTTTCCGCGCGATCAGATCCCCGGCGGCTCGCTCGAAGTGCACGCCGTCGCCCGCACGCATTTGCACGAGCCGCCCCGAGTCGTTTTCGACGAACTGCGCGTAGCCGCCGTCGTCGCCGGCGAAGAAGAAGTAGGTATCGAGGTAGGACACGCGGCCGGGGCGCTTTGCGGCCTGGGATTGGACGACGGCGTTGATCGTGTCGAAACGTGAGGTCTGGTCAGGGTCGTTCGTGATGGGGAGGCCGATCCAGACGAGGTACGCGGCGCTCCGCGTGACGGTGTCCATGATTCCCGCGACGCGCCTGCGGTACTCGGCGGTCCAGCTCGCGCTCCCGAAGGCACCGACCTTCCGCCCCTCGGGAAGACCGGTCATGAAGTCGTGGTCGTCATTGCCGCCGAACATGAGCACGACCGCGCGGGGTTTCTCCTCCCGCATCACCTCGGACACGTGCTCGAACCAGTTGAAGACGTCCGGGCGATCGAGACCGCTGGCGATGCGGCCGTCCACGTCGCCGATCGACTCGATCGCCCGCCGCTCGCCTACTGCTCTCAGGATCGACTGGCCGGGGACGACGACCAGCGAGTCGCCGGCGATCCAAATCCGGAGTGGGCGCTGCGGAGAGAACTTCTTGAGCGGAGGGAGTTTCGTCGGTGCCGGAGTCTCGTCCGGCGGAGGCTTCGGCAATGCGATCCCCGTGTCGATCTCGTCGTCGTCCGAGCGTCCGAGCGCCGCCTTGAGCCCACGGCGTGGACGGTCGAGGAGGAGCGCGCTCGAAACCGACGCGAGCGGCTCGGTAACGGCGAGTGCCGCGTCGCGCTTCCAGCCCTCGGCCTGGATCGCAGCCGACTTGTGGAGTCCCGGCGCGTTCAGGAGCACGCCAACGAGGAGCGCGAGGAGGGCGACGACGATGGCCGACCCGGCCGAGTGCAGCCGGCGTCCGTCTTCCCCGATTCGTCTTCGCGGATGCCGTCGTCGCGCCACGTTAGTGCTCCCCGCCGCGAATACAGCCATGCTTCGCGCGGCTGCGAACACTTCGCATGCCGTCGTCCTCAGTCGGGCCGATATTCACGAATATCGGCCCTCCCTGCGTCCTAGGCCTGCTCGGTTCTCGCCGGCGAATCGAGACTGTATTCACGGCGCGAAGCACTAGAACCGGAAGTAGATGAACGGGGCCACTCCTTCGGGGCCCATCGCGTGAACGGCCAGCAGCGCGACCGAGAGGACGAGCGCCTGCGCCGGAACAGGCAGACGCGAGAAGCGCGCCATCACGAGCAGCGGGAGCCTGCGCGGCAGGTACTGCGAACCGATCCCGACCGCGATCGCGAGCAGGACGCCGCCCGTGACGAGCTCGGAGGACTCTCCCCAGGCCGTGAAGAGGCGGACGATGAGATCCCAGGCGTCCGCGAACGAGTCCGAGCGAAAGAAGATCCAGGCGAGGCAGACGACCTGAAACGTCAAGAAACGCTGCCAGGCTCGCCGCCACGCGGTCGACGTCCGCTCGACGTAGCCGGGCCGCTCGCGCCACCAGCGCTCGCCGACGAGCGCCGTTCCGTGAATCGCTCCCCAGGCCACGAACGTCCAGCCCGCCCCGTGCCAGAGCCCGCCGATCAGCATGGTCAGCATCAGATTGCGATACGTGAAGAGCGAGCCGCCGCGGTTACCGCCGAGTGGGATGTAGAGGTAGTCGCGGAGCCAGCGCGAGAGGGTCATGTGCCAGCGACGCCAGAAGTCCTGGATCGAGGTTGCCGAGTAGGGAGCATCAAAATTCTGGGGGAAGCGAAATCCGAGCAGGAGCGCCACGCCGATGGCGATGTTGGTGTAGCCGAAGAAGTCGGCGTAGATCTGCACCGCGTAGGCGTAGATCCCCACCAGGACCTCGAGCGAGGAGTGCTGGTTCGGCGCTCCGAAGACCTGGTCGACGATGTTGGAGGCCAGGTGGTTCGCGATCACCACCTTCATGAAGAGCCCGGTGCCGATCAGGAAGAAGGCGCGGGAGGTGTCGACGTAGCGCGGGTCTCGGGGCGAGTCGAACTGGGGGATCAGCTCTCCCGGGCGGACGATCGGCCCGGCAACGAGGTGGGGAAAGAAGGAGAGGTAAGCTGCGAACTTCCCGAGTCCGGCCGGCGCGAAGTCGCCCCGGTAGACGTCGACGACGTAGGCGATCGCCATGAAGGTGAAGAAGGAGATGCCCACCGGGAGGATGACCGAGCGCGCCTCCAGCGGCACGTCGATCCCGACGAGCGCGAACAGGTTGTTGGTCGAGGTGATGAAGAAGCCGACGTACTTGAAGTAGGCGAGCAGAGCGAGGTTTCCGGACAGGGCGCCTGCGAGCAGCCACTTGCGCGCCCGCGTGTCTTCCCGGGCGTGGATCGCGAGCGCGAAGAGCTGGTTCCAGAGGATCGAGAAGGCGAGCAGGAAGCAGAAGCGCCAGTCCCAGCCGGCGTAGAAGACGAAGCTCGCTGCGATGATGAAACCGCGCCAGCGCTCCCCGCGCGGCATCAAGAGCCAGGAGAGCGGGAGAACGACCATGAAGAAGAGCGCGAAGGTGGCGGTCGGGAAGAGCACGCGCCCCCGGTTCTAGTCGTTTACCGGGGGCGGCGCTTTGTCTTCGGTGTCAGACACGTAGTCGCGTCAACAGAAACCTGTGACGAAAGAGCGCCAATTTTTCCACAGGCTGCGCGCCGTATCGGTGGGGGTTCAGGCTTCAGCCTGACCCCGGTTTCGAGGTTGTTGGCGATCGCCGACAACCTAAGAACGAGGTCAGGCCGAAGCCTGACCAGGCCTTGCCCGGAGGGTTAGTCCGGTGGAGGCGCTGGCAGCCTGGTCTGCGTGTCCTCGTCCGCATCTTCGGCGACGATCGCAGTGCGTTCGGCGGATGATCGGAACCAGGACGGATCCTCACCGAAGAACGTGCCTGCGCCGGACAACGGCGCCGTCTGCACGACGGCGTGGCGCCTCGCCGCGCGTGTCGCCACCCACTCGGCGAGCGCGACCAGCGCCCACGCGCCCGCCATGACGAGGACGATGACCACCGGATCGAGCTCGGCGATCGAGGCGGCGAGCGCCAACCCGGCGAGGAAAGCGATCTCGATCAGGAGCCGGGGAACGGCTGGGCCACGAGGCACGGGCCGCTCGAGCGTCCGTACCCACGGGGAGCTCTCGCGGCGCACGGAGGCGCCGTCGCCCCAGCCGGGGGCGTCGGCAGGCTCGGGCAGCGGGCGCACCTGAGACCGAAGCGCATGCAGCTCCGCTTGCAGCCCGCCCACCTGCGCCGAGAGCGCGCGCACGGCGCCGAGAAGCTCGCCTGCCTCCGCATCCTCCGGCTCGAGGGAGATCTGCGTCGTCTCGGACGGGTCGGCCACTAGTGGTCTCTCCGGGAAGCCCGGTGCTGCTCGGCCGAGCGAAAACCGAGCAGCGCTAGGACGCAGGGAGCCTCGATATCGGTAGATATCGGGGCAGCTTTTCGGGGCCCCCTGGAAGTGCGCAGCACTTTCTGGGGTGGGACTGAGGAAGACGCGATGCGAAGCGTTTGCAGCCGGCCGAGTAGTGCCGTGTTTCCCGGAGCGACCACGATTACTCCTTTTCGGAGTCGCGCATGTCGCCGAGCGCGGCGCGGCCTTGCTCGTGCACGTCGGCCCGCCGGTCGTCGACCGTCTCCTCCGGTGCCCCGGGCGCCTCGGGAGCCTCCTCCTCCGCCGTTCGCGACGCCGCGAGCTTGCGCCGAAGCTCGTCTGCGGGGTCGTCCCCTGCTACTGGCGGGTGCGCCGGCTCCGCTAGAGCCGGTTTGCGCTGGCGTTTCAGACGGCGTACGAGCGCGCCGATGCCGACCGAGACGACCAGCCAGGTCAGGAGCCTCCGCATCGCGCCGATGGTACCGCTCCGAAGGGAGGACACCCCTGCTGCTACCATCCTGCGGCTTCCTGTCTCGCATCTGCCCGCCCGTTCCCGGCGGTGTCGGATCCGGCGAGGCCGACTCAGACCGAAGGAAGGAGACACGGGAACCTGTGACCGAGTACGAGATTCTGCTGCTGCTCGACCCGGATCTGGAGGAAGGCCGCCAGGGCGAGGTCGTCGCGCGCACGCGCGAGCTGGTCGACAAGGCCGGCGGCACCTGGGACGTGCACGACGTGTGGGGCAGGCGCAAGCTCGCGTACGAGATAGCGCACAAGGGCGACGGCATCTATCACCTGCTGCAGTTCACCTGCGACGCGGGAACCCTGGACGAGATCTCGCGCGTGCTCCGGATCGACGACGGGGTCCTTCGTCATATGGCGACACGTCGGATAGAGGGGAGTCCCGCACGGCCGGTAGCGGTGGGCGCTCCGACCCGCGAGGATGCGGAGACCGCACCCCCGGAGACGGGGCAGATCGAGGAAGAGCAGATCGAGGAAAAGCAGATCGAGGAAGAGCAGATCGAGGAAAAGGAGGAGTAAGCGAAATGGCTGGAGACTTGAACCGCGTGATTCTCGTAGGGCGCCTGACGCGCGACCCGGAGCTTCGTCATCTCCCGTCCGGCACGCCGGTCCTCGAGATGGGCGTCGCCGTGAACGGGCGCCAGCAGGATGACGGAGGCAGCTGGGTGGACAAGCCGAACTTCTTCGACGTCAAGGTGTACGGCAACCAGGCGGAGATGCTCTCGCAGCATCTGACCAAAGGTCGCCGCATCGGGATCGACGGCCGGCTCGACTGGCGCTCCTGGGAGGCCCAGGACGGCAGCAAGCGGTCGAAGGTGGACGTCGTCGCGCAGAGCGTGCAGTTCCTCGACAGCCGTGGTGACCAGGAGCAGGGAGCCCAGCAGTACGTGCCTGCGGGCGCAACCGCGAGCGCCGGCGGGGCCGATTTCCCGCCCTCACCCGCCGACGACGACATTCCGTTCTAGATGGCCGCTCGCTGATGGCCGGCAAGAAACCGCAACAGCGCAGGCGTACCGGGCCGACCACCGCTCCGGGGAGAAGGAAGAGCTGCCACCTCTGCCGCGACAAGGTCGCGGAGGTCGACTACAAGAACCTCGCCCAGCTCCGCCGTTACATCTCGGAGAAAGGGAAGATCCGCTCCCGGCGTATCACCGGCGCCTGCCGGCGTCATCAGCTGCAGGTTGCCGGCGCGGTGAAACGCGCGCGGGAGATGGCGCTCCTGCCCTACGTGTCGCAGTAGCCGATGCAGATCATCCTGCTCACGGACGTCGAGAAGCTCGGGTTACGCGGGGACGTGGTCGACGTCGCGCGCGGCTATGCGCGGAACTACCTGCTTCCGCGCCGCTTCGCCGAGGTGGCGACGCCCGCTCGAGTGGCCGAGCTCGGGCGCGTCGAGGCTCAACGTGCCACGCGCGAGGCTCGCAGCACTGAGCAGGCGGAGGAGATCGCCGAGCTGCTCTCGAAGGCGGTTCTCCGCTTCGACGTCAAGTCCGGCCCGACCGGCGCGCTGTTCGGCTCGGTCACGCCGACCGACATCGCCGATCAGATCTGGAGCCAGCACAAGGTGCGGGTCGACCGGCGCAAGGTCGGGATCGACCCGATCAAGCGCATCGGCCGCTATTCGATCCCGATCGCGCTCTTCGAGGACGTACAGGTCGAGGTCAAAGCGCTCGTAGTTCCCGAAGGGGGAGAGCTTCCGCCGGAGGAGGAGCTCGTGGCGCTCGAGGCAGCCGAGGCCGAGGCGGCTGCCGCGGCGGACGCAGAGCATGCGGACGCCGAATCGGTGGTAGCGGAGGCCATCGCGGAGGAAGAGCTCGCCGAGGAGGAGCTCGTCGCGGACGAGCCTCTCGAGGCTGACTCTGTGGTAGCTGAGTACCACGAATCCTCCACCGAGCCCGCGTAGATGCCGACGAAACGCACGGTGCCTGTCACCTCCAGGTGAAAGGCACCCGCTGCTGGCGCTCTGCCCAGCTCGAGGGAGCCCGCGTAGACGCAGACGAAACGCGCGGCCCTTGCACCTCGGGTGACAGGCACTCGCTATCGCCCGCTACCCACAAGTCTGTCCACAGGCCTGTTGAGCGTTACCGGAACTTCCCGCTCGCAGCGGCTGTTTCCGGCTGGACAACCCGGCCGGACCTGTCGAAAGGGCGTCCGATGTCGGGGATAACATAAGAACGTCTGTTCCCTTCTCCCTGCAGTGAGACGCCTCGAACGGCTATCGAGGGCGGATTGGACGGACGTGTCGCCGACGGCTTGACTTCCGTACCCATGGCAAGAGTCCAACCGATAACCCCAGAGCGCCTGAGCGCGCTCGTGCCGCCGCAGAACCTCGAAGCCGAGGAGTCGGTGCTCGGGGCGATGCTGCTCTCGCCTACCGCTGTGGGCACGGTCTCAGAGATCCTCGACGCGTCGGACTTCTACCGCGAGAGCCACGGAAAGCTCTTTCGAGCCTCGCTCGCCCTATGGGCGAAGGGCGAGCCGGTCGACGCGATCACGCTCTCGAACGAGCTCGACGAGCGTGGGGAGCTGGACGCGATCGGTGGGCAGGCGAAGGTGGCCGAGCTCGCCGCGCTCGTCCCCTCGACGTCGAACGTCGAGCACTACGCCCGCATCGTCAAGGAGATGGCGACCCTGCGGGGGCTCGTCCGCACCGGCCAGGAGATCACCCGGCTCGGCCAGGAGCGGCCCGGAGAGGTCACGGATCTCGTCGACCGAGCGGAGCAGATGGTGTTCGAGCTCGGCCAGCAACGCGTCACGAGTGACTTCTCCCACATCGAGACGCTTCTCAAGGAGAGCTTTGAGCGCATCTCCCAACTCGTGGAGATGGGTGTCGAGGTCACGGGGACTCCGAGTGGCTTTCGTGAGCTCGATCTGATCACTTCGGGCTTCCAGCCTGGCAACCTGGTGATCCTCGCCGCGCGACCCTCGATGGGGAAGTCGGCGCTCGGGCTCTGTATCGCAGCGAACTTGGCGGTGCGGCACGGAACGCCGGTCGCGCTCTTCACGCTCGAGATGTCGAAGGCCGAGGTGACGCAGCGGTTGATGTGCAGTGAGGGAAAGGTGGAGTCGCAGCGGCTGCGCACCGGTCGGCTCGCCCCCGAGGATTGGCCCCGTCTGACGACCGCCTGCGACCGCCTGATGAAAGCGCCGATCTGGGTCGACGACACGGGCTCGACCACGATGATGGAGCTCCGCTCGAAGGCGCGCCGGCTGAAGTCGCGCGAGCCGAATCTCGGTCTCATCGTCGTCGACTACCTCCAGTTGATGACCTCGGGCTCGTCCGCCGAGAACCGCGTGCAGGAGGTCTCGCAGATCTCCCGCGCGCTCAAGGTGCTCGCACGCGATCTCGACGTGCCGATCCTCGCGATGTCGCAGCTCTCGCGTGCGGTCGAGCAGCGCCAGGACAAGCGCCCGCTGCTCTCCGATTTGAGGGAGAGCGGTTCGCTGGAGCAGGACTCGGATCTCGTCTTCTTCGTGTACCGCGACGAGTACTACAACGGCGAGGAGTCCGACCAGCAGGGAATCGCGGAGGTGATCTGCGCCAAGCACCGAAACGGCCCGACCGGCATGGTCAAGCTCTCCTTCCTGCGCCGGTACGCGAAGTTCGCCGACTTGGCCGCTGCCTAGACTCGTTGTAGAAGTTCCGAAAGTCGACGGCGATACCGAGCAGCCATGAGACCTCGACATTGGCGGCCCGTCGCGATTGTCACGTTTCCCGGCGCGGTGGTAGCGGTCCTCGTGGCACTTGGAATCTGGCTCATCGATTGTGGTGAAGAGTCCTCAGTGTCTGCAGCCCCCGCGGACATATTCAGCTTCTGATTGCTCTTTTCGGCCTCGTTCCGGCAGTCGGACTGCTCGTTCTGAGCATCCGAGATCGAGGTAGTCCCGGCGTCTGGTTTTTCGTCACGGCGCTCATCTACATGACTTGGGCCCTCCCGCTGCGGATCTAGCCGGACGTCGGATCGACAGAGACCCGGAACCGATTCTCAGCCGCCGATAACGCCGTATCTAGTCTTGGGGAAGGTGACTGTCGACTCCGAAGCGCGTGCCCCGTCGAGCGGCAGGACGATCGCGGGCTACTACACGCTCGCCGGGCTGTACACGCTCTCGGCGGCTGCAATCTGGGGTGTCAACACGCTGTTCCTGCTCGACGCGGGGCTCAGCTTCTTCGAGGTGTTCGTCGCCAACGGCGCGTTCTCGCTGGGGACGGTGCTGTTCGAGATCCCGACGGGCGTCGTCGCGGACACGCTCGGCCGGCGGATCTCCTTCCTGCTCAGCGTGTCCGTGCTGGGGTGTCCACCCTCGCCTACGTCGGGCTCGCGGAGATGGACGCCGGGGTGATCGCGTTCGCGCTCGCGTCGGTGGTCATGGCTCTCGGGTTCACGTTCTACTCGGGCGCCATGGAGGCATGGCTCGTCGACGCGCTCGCCGCGACGGGCTACCGAGGCGTCCTCGACCGGGTGTTCGCGCGCGGGTCGCAGGTCACCGGGTCGGCGATGCTCGTAGGCACCATCGGGGGCGGATTCCTAGGGCAGATCGACCTCAGCATTCCTTACGTCCTCAGGTCGGCCTTGCTCGTGGCGGTGTTCGTAGTTGCCTTCCTCGTGATGCACGATGTCGGCTTCACACCCCGTTCCGTTCCGGCGGGCCAGCTGCCTGCGGAGATCGCGAGAAACGCGCGCGCCGGAGTCGCCTTCGGCTGGGGTCAGCGGCCACTCCGCCTGCTCATGCTCGCGTCGTTCCTCCAGCTGGGCTTCCTGAGCTGGGCGTTCTACGCGTCCCAGCCCTACCTCCTGGACCTGCTCGAGTCAGACGCGGTCTGGGTCGTCGGGGTCGTCGCGGCCGCCATCGCCCTGTCGACGATCGTCGGGAATCAGGTCGTGAGCGTGGCATCTCAGCGTTGCGGGCGGCGTACCACCCTGCTTCTCATCGCCGGGGCTGTTCAGACGGGAGCAGCGATCGTCCTCGGTGTCGCCGGCTCGTTCTGGATCGCGCTTCCCGCCTTGCTCCTCGTCACGGCGGGGCTCGGAGTGACGAGCCCGGTTCGACAGGCGTACCTCCATCAGCTCGTCCCGTCCGAGCAGCGCGCGACCGTCGTCTCTTTCGACTCGATGGTCTCGGGCGCCGGCGGTGTCGGCGCGCAGGTCGGGCTGGGCGCGCTCGGCGAGGCGCGCTCGGTCGCCTCGGCGTTCGTCGTCGGCGGGCTCGCGACCGCCGGAGCGATCCCGCTCTTCGCGGCCGTGCGCAGGATCGGCGGTCGAGCAGACGAGATCGCAGGCTCGCGTGGCGGGGTGGAGTCGAGCTGCCCGCACGGCCTGCCGGCGGTCGCGACCGTCGATGCCGTGGCCATCGACGAGCTCGAGCCGGCGATTGCTGCCCGCGCGTAACCGCCCGCGGCGCGTGCGACACTCCGGCACGTGCCCGCCACGGTCATCGTCGGGGCGCAGTGGGGAGACGAGGGCAAAGGGAAGATCGTCGACCTGCTCGCCCAGGATTCCGACCTCGTGTGCCGCTACCAAGGCGGTCCCAACGCGGGGCACACGATCGTCGTCTCCGGCGAGACGTACAAGATCCGCCAGATCCCGTCCGGAATCGTCGCCGGAAAGCGGAGCGCGATCGGCGCGGGCTGCGTCGTCGATCCGGGGGTGCTCGTCTCCGAGCTCGACGACCTCGAGAGCCGCGGTCACCGAACCGACGGCGTGCTCTTCGTCTCGGGGAACGCCCATCTGGTCATGCCCTGGCACGTCGCCCTCGACGGCGCTCGGGAACGCCGGCTAGGTCGCCTCCAGATCGGAACGACCCGCCGCGGGATTGGCCCGGCCTATGCGGACAAGGCCACGCGGATCGGGATTCGCGTCCAGGATCTGCTCGACGCCAAGATCCTGCGCCAGAAGCTCGAACTCGCGGTGGAGGAGAAGAACGTGTGGCTCGAGCGCGTGTACGACCTCGAGCCCCACGATGTCGAGGAGGTTGTGGCGTCGCAGCTTCGCCTCGCCGAGCGGCTCGCCCCGTACGTGGCGGACACGTCGCTGCTCGTCCACCGGGCGCTCAAGAGCGGCGAGCGCGTCCTGTTCGAGGGCGCCCAGGGGACGCTGCTCGACCTCGATCACGGCACGTACCCGTTCGTCACGTCCTCGAGCCCGATCGCGGCGGGGGCGGCCGTCAGCTTCGGCATCGGCCCGAACCGCATCGACGAGGTCCTCGGCGTGGCGAAGGCGTACGTGACGCGGGTGGGTGAGGGGCCGTTTCCCAGCGAGATCGAAGGACCGGCGAACGAGCGAGTGCGTGAGATCGGCCAGGAGTTCGGGACGGTGACCGGCCGGGACCGGCGCTGTGG
>Ga0136625_1000442_pt1 | contig 12890 bp, 14 predicted proteins | sample AntDrymUQ4832306_2_FD_104672 | JGI IMG/M metagenome (GOLD analysis project Ga0136625, IMG submission 104672) | Polar desert sand microbial communities from Dry Valleys, Antarctica - metaG UQ483 (23.06) | ecosystem: Environmental > Terrestrial > Soil > Desert | place: Antarctica: Dry Valley...
CCGCACCCCCGTACGACGTCATCGATCCCGCCCAGCGGGCCGAGCTGCAGGGGCGCTCGCCGCACAACGTCGTCGCGATCGACCTGCCCGAGGATCCCGGCGGCGGCGACCGCTACGCCCACGCCGCTGCGCTGCTCGAGGCCTGGCGCGCCGAGGGCGCGGTCGTCCAGGACGACGAGCCTGCGCTCTGGGCGATCGTGCAGGACTACACGGGACCCGACGGGCGCACGCTGACGCGCAACGGCTTCTTCGCGCGCGTGCGGGTCGAGGACTACGGACCGGGCACGATCCGCCCGCACGAGCGCACGCATCCGGGCCCCAAGGAGGACCGGCTGCGCCTGACCCGCGCCACGCAGGCCAACCTGTCGCCGATCTTCTCGCTGTACTCCGATCCCGAGCTCGCCGCCTGGCGCGCGCTCGAGCCGGCCACGTCGGGCGAGCCGTTCGGCGAGGCGACCGAGGCCGACGGCACCCACAACCGCCTCTGGCGCATCGCCGACCCGGAGGCGATCGCGAGCGCTCAGGCCGCGATGGCCGACGCCGAGCTGCTCATCGCCGACGGTCACCACCGCTACGAGACCGCGCGCGTGTACGCCGATGAGATCGGCGGCGAGGGCGCGCACCGCTACGTGCTCATGTGCCTCGTCGCCCTGCAGGACGAGGGCCTCACGGTCTTCCCCACGCACCGGCTCGTGACCGGCCTGAAGGGCAACGACGCGAAGATCGAGGCGCTCACCGAGACCCTCAAGGAGTGCTTCGAGATCGAGCAGATCGAGGCTGACGACCTCGTCCCACCCGGCGAGGGCGACGGCACCATCCAGATGGGCTACATGGACAGCCACTTCAAGCGCGCGTTTCGCCTGACGCTGAAGGACCAGGCGATCGCCGACGCGGCGCTGCCCGACATGCCCGAGCCCTACCGGCGGCTGGACACCGCGGTGCTCGAGGCCCTCGTTCTGACGGGGCCATTGGGGCTCAGCGAGGACGACATCTCCCACCTCGACGGCCTGGGCTACGCGCGCTCATTCGAGGAGGCGCGCGAGCTCGTCGACGCGGGCACCTTCGACGCCGGCTTCTACCTGCGCGGGATCCCGGTCGCGCAGATCCAGGAGATCGCCGCCGCCGGCGTCAACATGCCGCCGAAGTCCACCTACTTCTTCCCGAAGGTGCCGACCGGTCTGTTGTTCAACTCGCTGACCGACCCGGAGTAGCATTCTGTCCGTGAACGCATCCGCTCATCGAATCAGCGGTTTTCGCCACGTCGTCAAGGTGCGCCAGCACCGGCTGAACTGCGACGAGCCGGTCGACCAGGGCGGGCACGACGCCGCCCCGTCGCCGCAGGAACTGCTGGCGGCGAGCCTCGCCTCGTGCACAGCCTCCACGATGGAGATGTACGCCAACCGCAAGGGCTGGGATCTCGGCGCGGTCGAGGTCGCGTGCGAGTACACCCCCGCGGAGCGCGGCTGCCCGACGAAGTTCACGATCACATTGCGGCTGCCCTCCGATCTCACCGACGAGCAGGTGCAGCGCCTGAAGGTGATCGCCACGAAGTGCCCGGTGCATCGCACGCTCGACGGCGAGGTCATGTTCCACGAGCGTGTCGAGCGCATCCAGCTCGCTGCCTGACGCGCTGCGCGCGGTCCTGCTGGACCCCGCCGACGCAATCGCCGTGGAGGTCCACGGTCGCACGCAGGCGGCGGTGCTCGTCGCGCTCTACGAACACGACCAGTCGCTGCACGCCGTCTTCACCCGCCGCCACAGCGACCTGCGCAGCCACGCCGGCGAGATCTCATTCCCCGGCGGGCGCCGCGACGACGAGGACGCCGACCTCGTCACGACAGCGCTGCGCGAAGCCGAGGAGGAGATCGGCCTGCCGCGCGATGCGGTTCACATCCTCGGCGCCCTCTGCCCCACCCCGACGGTGGCGACGAGCTTCGGCGTCTATCCGTTCGTCGGCCTGATCGACCCCGGTCGCGAATGGATGCTCTCGCCGCGCGAGGTCGACGAGGTGCTCGAGCTGCGCCTCAGCGACCTGCGCGCCGCGAGCAACCGCCGGCGCCTGCTGCACCGCGGGATCCCGTTTCGCAGCGTGGTCTACGACGTCAGCGAGGAGGCGGTGATCTGGGGGGCGACGGCGCGGATCGTCGGGGATCTGCTCAGCCGGATCGACCCGCTCCTCGACGGAGCGGGCGGCTAGGACCGCTTCGATGAGCCGCGAGGACCTGCTGGTCAGCCTGCGCTCGAGGATCAACGACGATCGGGTGCTCGCCGCGGTCGCCGAAGTGCCGCGCGAGCTGTTCGTCGCGCCCTCGCTGCAGCGGTTCGCCTACGCCGACCGCCCGCTGCCGATCGGCGGCGGCCAGACGATCTCCCAGCCCACGCTCGTGGCACACATGTGCGAGCTGCTGGAGCTTGGCGGTGACGACGTCGTGCTCGACGTCGGCAGTGGCTCGGGCTACCACGCCGCGCTGTTGTCGCGGCTGTGTCACCACGTCTACGGCGTCGAGCTCGACGCCGAGCTCGCCGAGATGGCGTCGCGCTCGCTCGCGCACGCGGGCATCGACAACGTCACGGTCGTGGCCGGCGACGGCGCCGCCGGGCTGCCCGGGCGTGCGCCGTTTGACGCGATCAACGTCGCCGCCGCTGCGGCCGGCCAGATACCGCCGACGCTGGAGGATCAGCTCGCCGAGGGCGGCCGGCTCATCGCCCCCGTGGCGCGCGAGGACGGCGAGCACCTCGTCTTCGTGCGGCGCGGCGCGAACGGCCTCGAGCGCACGCTGCTCAACGCGGTGCGCTTCGTCCCGCTGCGCTGAGGCGGGGTGTGGCGAAGAAGCCTCGCCGAGCGAGGGTCATCCGCCTCACCCCCCGGCTAGTGCGCACTAGGTGCCGAGCAGCCGGTCGATCGACGCGCGTGCGGCGCTCGTCCAGGCGCCCTCGTCCTCCGGGTCCGCGGTCAGCAGCTCGAACGGGATCTCGTTGAGCCCGCAGGCCCGGCGCACCTCTCCGGCGCCGGCCTCGAGCGTTGCGCAAGCCACGGTGCCGGCGGCCTCGTAGACGATCCCCCGCACCGTCGTGTCGATCGACTTGGAGAGCATCATCTCCAGCCGCGAACCGTGCAGGGCGTCGACGGAACCGGCCGGGCCGGTCGCGCTGCCGAGCGCCCAGACGAGGATCGTCACGTTCTCCAGGGCGTAGCGCAGGGTGCCGACGACGTCCGGATCGCCGATCCAGCACTCTGCCCCCGCCGCCTCGATGCGCGCCCGCCGCGCCTCGCTGCGCGTCACCGCGCGCACGGCATGCCCGTCGGCCACGAGCCCCTGCGCCAGGCCGAGCCCGCGGCAACCGCCGCCGATGAGGAGCACCCGCATGGTCCTACGCTAGCGTCGGGCGATGAACTTCGACCTCACCGGCGAGCAGACGCTCATCCGCGCGACAGCCCGCGAGTTCGCCGATCGCGAGATCTTCCCGCGTGCGAAGGAGAACGCGCGCAACGAGCACTTCGACCTCGAGCTCGTGGCGATGCTCGCCGCGCAGGGCTACCTCGGCGCGATCGTCCCGCGCGACTACGGCGGCGCGGGCCTGGACCACGTGACCTACGGGCTGGTCGTCGAGGAGATCGGCCGCGGCGACAGCGCGATGCGCACGGTCGTCTCGGTCCAGACGTCGCTCGTGGCCGCGACGATCCTCGCCTGGGGCACGGAGGAGCAGAAGGCGACCCACCTGCCGCGGCTGTGCTCGGGCGAGTGGCTGGGCTGCTTCGGGCTCACCGAGCTCGAGGCCGGCTCGGACGCCGCGAGCCAGCGCACGCGCGCCACCAAGGTCGACGGCGGCTGGGAGCTGCACGGGTCGAAGATGTGGATATCGCTCGCCAACCACGCGAAGGTCGCGCTGATCTTCGCCCAGACCGATCCGGACCTCCGCCATCGCGGCCTGGCATGCTTTCTCGTCGACACCGACCAGCCGGGCTTTCAGACGCAGCCGATCCATCACAAGATGGGCCTGCACGGCTCTGACACCGGATCGATCGCGCTCGACGGCGTCTTCGTGCCCGACGACGGCCTGCTCGGCGCCGTCGGCGAGGGCTTGAAGATCGCCATGACCGCGCTCGACAGCGGGCGCTACTCCGTCGCGGCGGGCTGCGTCGGGATCTGCCAGGGCTGCCTCGAGCACTCGGTTTCATACGCCAAGCAGCGCGAGCAGTTCGGCCGGCCGATCGCGAGCTTCCAGCTCGTGCAGGCGATGCTCGCGGAGATGCGCGTCCGCACCGACGCCGCGCGCCTGCTCGTCTGGCGCGCGGGCGCGCTGCGCGACCAGGGCGAGCCGTGCACGACAGAGACGTCGATCGCCAAGCTCTTCGCGACCGAGGCCGCGCAGTGGTGCGCCAACGAGGCGATCCAGGTGCACGGCGGCGCGGGCTACGTCGACGACCACCCCGTCGAGCGCTGGTTTCGCGACGTCCGCGTCACGACGCTGTACGAGGGCACGTCGCAGATCCAGAAGCTCATCATCGGCCGCGCGCTGACCGGCATCAACGCGCTCGTGCCCGACTGAAGACCGCGACCGGACCTCACGAACCGGCGACGGAGAGCGTTCTATCCCCATGACGAAGACCGCCGCGCGCCTGCCACCCTTCCAGCGCTTCCTCGACGCCCACTCCGCCGATGTCCTGCGCTACCTCGTCGCTTCGATCGGGCGCCACGACGCCGACGACGCCTTCCAGGAGACGTTCCTGTCGGCGCTGCGCGCCTACCCGCGACTATCTGCGGGCTCCAACCTGCGCGGCTGGGTACTGACGATCGCCCACCGCAAGGCGATCGACGTCCACCGCGCGCGCGGGCGAAACCCGGTGCCGGTGGCAGAGATCCACGACGGCGCGCAGCGCTCGCCGCCCCCGGGCGAGGGCGAGGGCGAGGGCGACCACTGGGAGCGCGTGCGTGCGCTGCCGGCCCGCCAGCGCGAGGTACTCACCCTGCGCTACGCCGCCGACCTGACCCACGCCGAGATCGCGAGCGCGCTCGGCTGCACCGAGGAGGCCGCCCGCCGCGCGGCCGCCGACGGCCTGAAGAACCTACGCAAGGAGCTCACCGATGTCGCTGCCACCGCCTGACCTGCGCCCCGGCGAGGCCGCAGCGCTCACCGCGCGCACCGCCGCCCGCGCCGCCGACGAGGGGATCGCCGAGGTCGCCTACGCCACCGTCGACAGCCCCGTCGGCCGTCTCGTCGCCGTCGCCACGCCGCGCGGCCTCGCCCGCCTGGCCTACGAGCTCGAGAACGGCGGCCTGGACGAGATCCTCGACGACGTCGCGCTGCGCCTGTCGCCGGCGATCGTCGAGGCGCCCGCGAAGCTCGATCTCATCCGCCGCGAGCTCGACGAGTACTTCGGCGGGCGCCGCCGGGACTTCGACCTCCCGCTGGACTGGTCGCTGTCGCGCGAGGGCTTTCGCCGCCGCGTGCTGCGGGAGTGCGCGCTGATCCCGTTCGGCGCGACGCGCACCTACAAGGACATGGCGATCGCCGCCGGCTCGCCGAGCGCCTTCCGCGCGGCGGGCGGGGCGCTCGGCTCCAACCCGATCCCGATCGTCGTCCCGTGCCATCGCGTGCTGGCCAGCTCCGGCGGCCTCGGCGGCTACACCGGCGGGCTGGAGCGCAAGCGCCTGCTGCTCTCGATCGAGGGCCGGATCCTGATGTGACCTCGCCCGGAGGTCGCCGCCCGCGGTCCCCACGGACGGAGCCGGCTCTACGGCCAGCGATGCCCGGAGCGCACTAGTCTCAGGGCATGACCGTCGACCCGAACCAGCACGACATCTTCGTCCTGCGCCAGAAGATCAAGCTCGCGATCAACCACTACGAGTTCTTCCTCGCAGACGCCGACGGAACGCCCGGCCAGCCGATCGCCTTCGTGGAGCAGAAGCGCTTCAAGTTCAAGGAGGACATCCGCTTCTACACCGACGACAGCAAGACGCAGGAGCTGCTGCGCATCAAGGCCCGCCAGCGCTTCGACCCGCGCGCGACGTATGACATCACCGACGAGACCGGCGCGAAGATCGGCGAGATCACGAAGGTCTTCGGCGCGAGCCTGCTGCGCTCGACGTTTCGCATCAACGACGCCAATGGCCGGGAGCTGCTGATCTCCACCGAGAAGAGCCTCCCCATCGCGCTCACCCGCCGGGCGGTCGGCTTCATCCCCTACGTGGAGAACGTCGCCAACTGGCTGCCGATCCCGTATCACTTCGTCCTCAAGCGGGGCGAGGAGATCCTCGGCGAGAACCGCCGTCAGATCGGCAAGTTCCGCGACATCTACACGATCGACATGAGCGCCGATTCGACTCGCACGATCGACCGCCGCCTGGTGCTCGCGCTGGCAGTCGGTCAGGATGCCCTGCAGGCGCGCTAGGTTTCGATCCATGGATAACGCTCGCTCCCAGGCCTACGGCCGCGTCGTGAAGACGCTCGACGAACTCGGCAACATCAAGCTGACGGTCGACGAGGCGCAGATCATCCGCACCGCCGCCGATGCGCTGTTCTTCGACGGTGACGGCTACGACGAGCTGGCCGCCGTCGAGGACCTCGTGCAGCAGCTCGTCGACTCCGACCGCTGGACCGCCGAGAGCGGCCACCGGCTCGTCGACGACGTCGCGGCCTGCGGGCCGTCCGCCGGCGTCCGCTGACTCACCGAACGGCCGGGCTGGGCCGGGCCGGGCCGGGCCGGGCCGGCGGGCGAGCTAGTGGTCCTCGAACCGGCGCGGCTCTAGAAATAAGCGTAGCGGCTGACAGGGAGTGTCAGTCCAAGCGCCCGGCACGGATGTCGGGAGCGCACCAGTCGTACGCGGAGCCGCATGGCTGATCGACCCGGGACCGGAGGTCCCGGGTCCGCGTATTCAACTGCCCGGTTGCGGCACGTCCGTCGTCACTCCGACGACTGCGCCCACTGCGCCTCGGCCAGGTCGCCCGTGGGCACGCCCTCAGGCGTGGGGACCTCCGGCGTGTCGCGCAGGTACCACTCGGCGTCCAGCGCGGCCTGCGTGCCCGAGCCGGCCGCGGTGACCGCCTGGCGGTACGTATGGTCGACGAGGTCGCCGGCGGCGAACACACCGGGCCGGCGGGTGCGCGTCGAGCGCCCCTCGGTGATGACGTAGCCCTCGTCGTCCATGTCGACCTGACCCTCGGCGAGATGTGACTGCGGCTCGTGGCCGATCGCGATGAACGCGCCGGCGATCTCGACCTCGAGCTCCTCGTCGTTCTCGGTGTTGCGCAGCCGTACGATCTCCAGGCCGCCCTTCTCGCCGGCATGGAACTCGGCGACCGTGTAGGGCGTCAGCCACTCGATGTTCTCGGTCGAGCGCGCCCGCTCCAGCATGATCTTCGACGCGCGGAACTCCGCGCGGCGGTGGACGATGACGACCTTCGAGGCGAACTTCGCCAGGAAGATCGCCTCCTCCATCGCGCTGTCGCCGCCGCCGACGATCATCGTCGGCTTCTCCTTGAAGAACGCCGCGTCGCAGGTCGCGCAGTACGACACGCCGCGCCCGCTGAGCTCCTCCTCGCCGCGCACCTCGAGCTTCTTGTGCTCGGCGCCCATCGCGAGGATGACCGTGCGCGCGCGGTACTCGTCCTTGCCGACCCAGACCTTGTGCACGCCGCCCGGCTCGTCGGAGAGCCCGACCTTGGTCGCCTCGTCGGTGATGAAGCGCGTGCCGAAGCGCTCGGCCTGATCGCGGAACCGCTGCATCAGGGCCGGGCCCTCGATGCCGTCCGGGAAGCCCGGGTAGTTCTCGACGTCGGTCGTCTGCTGCAGCAGCCCGCCCCACATGAAGCCCTCGATGACGAGCGGCCGGAGGTTCGCGCGCGACGTGTAGAGCGCCGCGGTATAGCCGGCCGGGCCGGAGCCGACGATGATGACGTTCTCGATGCTGTCTGGGCTGGGGCTGGTCACTTCACAAAGTATAGTGGGGGCTCCGCGGGCCGCGATGGCTGACTCAGCCGTCTACGCCCCGCAGGCCCCCGCCGGCGTCGCGACCTCGCCCGCGAGGCGCTCCTCGCGCCAGCGGGCGACCGTGCGGCGCAGCTGGAAGTAGGCGATCGCGCCGGGGATCGTCGGCAGCCAGAACGCGAAGATGCGGTAGGCCAGGACCGCCGGGACGACCAGCGAGATCGGCACGCCGAAGGCCGCGAACGCGCCGATCATGCCGCCGTCGACGCCGCCGATGCCGCCCGGCAGCGGCAGCAGGTTCCCGAGGAAGCCGACGAAGTAGCCCATGATGATCACGCCCAGCGCGGGCGGCTCGCCGAAGGCGTGAAAGCACGCCCACAGCACGGCGATGTTGAAGCCCCAGTAGGCGACCGCCCCCAGCAGCGCCGGGTCGCGCTCGCGCACGTGGCACATCGCCTCGCGCATCCCGGCCGAGAAGGCCGCGGGCGCGTTGGCCAGGCGCTGGGCGATCCGCGCCAGCCGCCCGCCGCGCCGCGCGAAGCCCTCCAGACGACGCTGCAGGTCCGGCGGCACGCGCGAGAGGCCCAGCGCGAGCGCGATGACGATGAGCGCGGCCAGCGCGGGCACGACGGTGATGGCGAACGGGGCCGGCCCGGGCAACAGGTCGAGATACAGCCCGAAGCCGCAGATCACCAGCGCGGCCATGTACACGGCGTAGGTGAGGATGAGGAAGGCGAGGGTCTTGTCGGCGACCTTGCGACGCGGCATGCCCGAGCGCCGCAGGGCCCAGGCCGTCAGCGCGATCCCGCCCGCGCCGCCCGCGGCGAACAGGCGCGTCGCGGCCAGTCCGGCCATCGTGATCTGGTAGCTCGCGCGCCAGTCGACCCGCGACGCGGCGCGCACGAAGACCCCCTGGAACATCATCACGTAGCCCCCGAACGAGCCCAGCGTGAACACGAGCGCCGCCGCCAACCACCACTTGTTGCCCTCGCCGACACGCTCGCCGGAGTCCTTCAGGTCGGCCAGCTGGGGCAGGACGAAGTACAAAAACGCGATCGCCGAGACGACGAAGAGGACGCCGATCACAAGGCTGCGGCGCGTGACCGGCACACGCGGCATCGCCTCGTCGGGATCGTGCTGCTCCTCTTCGGGCTCGGGGGGGTGGACCTCGGGGGGCTGGACCTTCGTATCCATTGGGGTGTGGAGCGTCCGCGGGCGTTCGACTGCGAGTATAAGTACGCCCTCGGACCCCCGCAAAGGCAGCGGGTCCCGCGTTCAGCGAACGCGATGCGCCGAGTGCTCGACGAGCGCGCCGATCAGCCGGCTCGTCTCGTCGGCTTCCGGGTGCCACTGCACGCCGAGCGCGAATCCGCTGCCCGCTCGCTCGAGCGCCTCCGGCAGGTCGTCGACGACCGCCCAGCCCGTCACCTCGAGGCCGTCGCCGACGCGGTCGACGCCTTGATGGTGGTGAGACTTCGCGGCGTGCAGCTCCTCCCCGGCCGCCCGCGCGGCGAGCGAGCCCGGCTGCAGGCGCACCTCGTGGTCGGCGCCGTCGAAGCTGCCGAGCACGCGCCGGTGCTCGTCGTGGCCGAGCAGCTCGGGCAGGTCCTGGTGCAGCGTGCCGCCGCAGGCGACGTTCATGACCTGCATCCCGCGGCAGATCGCCAGCAGCGGCATGTCCTGCTCCAGCGCGCGGCGCACGAGAGCGATCTCGAACGCGTCGCGCTCGGGCACGCTGCCGATCGTCAGCGGGTGCGGCTCGGCCCCGTACGCGTGCGGGTCGACGTCGGCGCCGCCGGCGAGCATGAGCCCGTCGAGCCGGTCGAGCACCTCGCCGGGATCCTCGACGAGCGCCGGATCGGGCGCCAGCAGCAGCGCCATCGCGCCGACGCGGTGGACGGCGTCGACGTAGTTGCGCGGCAGCAGGAACGCGTCGAGGTGCCACGCCCCCCATCGCGCCAGCTCCAGCGGCGTGCAGATTCCGATGACCGGCCTGGCCATAACGCGTCTCACGGTAGCTTCTCCGCGCATGTACGAGACCCTCGAGCTCGAACGCCGCGGGGCCGCCGCGACGATCCGGCTCAACCGCCCCGAGGCGCTGAACGCGTGGAACGACCAGCTCGGGCACGAGCTGCTCGGCGCGGTGCGCAGCGTGGCCGAGGACGATGCGGTGCGAGCGGTCTGCGTGACGGGCAGCGGGCGCGCGTTCACCTCCGGTGCCGACCTGCGCGACATGGCGGCCCGCCCCCTCACGCCCGAGGGCCACATCGACGTCCACACGACGCTGACGACCGTCTACCACCCGATCCTGACGACGCTGCGGCGGATGCCAAAGCCGGTGATCGCGGCGATCAACGGCCCGGCCGTCGGGATCGGCTGCTCGCTCGCGCTGGCCTGCGACCTGCTCCTCTGCGCCGAGTCGGCCTACATGCTGCTGGCCTTCGTGAACATCGGCCTCGTGCCCGACGGGGGCGCGCTGGCGCTCGTCTCCACGCGCGCGGGCGCGAGCCGGGCGGCGGCCATGGCGCTGCTCGGCGAGCGCGTCCCCGCGCCCGAACTGCTGCGGACGGGCCTCGTCGACGAGGTCGTGCCCGACGCCGAGTTCGACGACCGCGTGCGCGCCCGCCTCGACGCGTTCGCGGCCGGCCCGACCCGCTCCTACGCCGGCTCCAAGCGCCAGCTGGACACGTGGCTGTACGCCGGCCTGGACGAGCAGCTCGCGCTCGAGGCGCGCATCCAGCAGGAGATGGCCGCCTCCGCCGACTTCCGTGAGGGCGTCACCGCGTTTCTCGAGAAGCGCGCGCCGAAGTTCACCGGCCGATGACCCCGCAAAACGCCTGGGATCGCGCCCCATCGCCGCATCGGGCGATGGGAGCGCAGCAGATCGCCGCCGCATGAATACAATGCGCGCCGCCTTGGCTCCCGCGCCCTTGAGAACTCGCCGCCGTGTCTTCGCGCTCTCGCTCCTCGCGGCGATCGTGGGCATCCTCGCCCTGTCGGGCGTCGCCTCCGCGGACTTCTGGACGCCCGAGTCGGGCGGATCGCCGCAGGCCGAGAGCATCGACACGCTCTACAAGATCATCCTGGCCGTCGCGGCCGTGGTCTTCATCGGCGTCGAGGGCGTGCTGCTGTACTCGCTCATCAAGTTCCGCACGAAGCCGGACGCGGTCCCGGTGCAGATCCGCGGGAACACGCGCCTGGAGATCGGCTGGACGCTCGGCGCCGCCGTCATCCTCGTCGTCCTCGCCGTCGTGACGTTCGCGATGCTCGACGACATCCGCAACCCGCCCAACTCCGACGCCGACGGCTTCCCGACGGACCGCATCGTCAACGTGCAGAACGCGTCCGCCTACCAGCCGCGCCCGCCCAACGGCCGCGCGCTGAACGTCGAGGTCAACGGGCAGCGCTACGCCTGGCGCTTCACCTATCCCGACGGCGACACGAACAGCCTGAACAACGTCTTCAGCTACGAGACGATGTACGTCCCCACGAAGACGACCGTGGCGCTGACGATCCGCGCGCAGGACGTCGCCCACTCCTGGTGGATCCCGGCGCTCGGCGGCAAGGCCGACGCCATTCCGGGCCACCTGAACTTCACGTGGTTCAAGGTGCCGCGGCCGGGCGTCTTCCGCGGGCAGTGCGCCGAGCTGTGCGGCCGCAACCACGCCGACATGACCGCGAAGGTCGTCGCGCTCGAGCCGGCGGCGTTCAAGCGCTGGCTCGTGACGAAGAAAGCTGAGATCAAGGCCTCCGACGAGGCCGCCGGCAAGCGTCGGGCCGAGGAGTCCGAGCAGCTCGAGCAGGGCGAGTCGCCGGTCAGCGAGGACCTACCCAAGGCCGAGGGCGAGTAGGAGCCATGCCGGCCACCGACACAGCCGTCCTCGTGCCCGAGATCACCGCCCGCGACGTCAAGCCCGAGCCGCGCGGCTGGGTGTCGTGGGTCACGACGACCGACCACAAGCGGATCGGGATCCTCTACCTCGTCACGACGTTCGTCTTCTTCATGATGGGCGGCGTCGAGGCGCTGCTCATGCGCGTGCAGCTCGGCGCTCCGGACAACACGTTCCTGACGCCGGTCACGTACAACGCGCTCTTCACGCTGCACGGCACGACGATGATCTTCCTGTTCGTCGTTCCGATCATGGCGGGCTTCGGCAACTACTTCCTGCCGCTGATGATCGGCGCGCGCGACATGGCGTTCCCGAAGCTCAACGCGTTGTCGTACTGGCTGCTGCTCGCGGGCGGCATCGTCTTCTACATGTCGCTGTTCTTCGCGCCGCCGGAGGCCGGCTGGACGTCCTATGCGCCGTTATCCAATTCGGCCTACTCCGAGAACAGCGGCATCGACGCCTGGATCTTCCTCATCCACCTGACCGGCATCTCCTCGCTGATCGGCGCGATCAACTTCTACGCGACGATCGCCAACATGCGCGCGCCCGGCATGGGCTGGGGCCGCCTGCCGCTCTTCGTCTGGTCGCTGCTGGTCTACGCGATCCTCCTGATCCTGGCGCTGCCGGTGATCGCGGGCGCGGTCACCCTGCTGCTGACCGACCGCCACTTCGGGACGGGCTTCTTCGACCAGAGCCAGGGCGGCGACCCGCTGCTGTGGCAGCACCTGTTCTGGTTCTTCGGCCACCCCGAGGTCTACATCATGATCCTGCCGGGCTTCGGGATCATCTCCGAGGTCCTGCCGGTCTTCTCGCGCAAGCCGATCTTCGGCTACAAGGCGATCGCCGCGGCGACGGTCGTCATCGCGTTCCTCGCGCTGCTCGTGTGGGCGCACCACATGTTCTCCACGCCGAGCGCGACGATCGTGCTGGTCTTCTTCATGATCAGCTCCTTCTTGATCGCCATCCCGACGGGGGTGAAGATCTTCAACTGGGTCGCGACCCTGTGGCGCGGCACCGTCGAGTTCAAGACGCCGCTGATCTTCGCGGTCGGCTTCATCTCGGTCTTCCTC
>Ga0136625_1000443_pt1 | contig 12887 bp, 9 predicted proteins | sample AntDrymUQ4832306_2_FD_104672 | JGI IMG/M metagenome (GOLD analysis project Ga0136625, IMG submission 104672) | Polar desert sand microbial communities from Dry Valleys, Antarctica - metaG UQ483 (23.06) | ecosystem: Environmental > Terrestrial > Soil > Desert | place: Antarctica: Dry Valley...
AGGCCCGCGACGAGCTGAAGGCCCAGGTCGGTGAGGTCGACCGGATGTTGGCCCAGGCCCGTGTGCTGGAGAGCCGGGATGTGGAGGCCGCCGCGGAGCTATACGTCCAGGCCGTCCGGCTGTGCTCCGACCGGGAGGCGGAGGCCGCGCTTCGCCGGTGCCGCCCAGCCGAGCCGCCGCGGGCACTAGCCCGCGTCGACGGGGAGCAAGTCCACGTGGAATGGGAACCGAGCGCCGCCCGCGTTGGTGACATCACCTACCAAGTCGTCCGGCAGGTCTGGGGTTCGGCCGCCGGTGACGGATCGGTCATTGCGGCCAGCACGCCCAGTCTCGCGGTGACGGACTCGGCGGCGCCCGCGGGCATCCCGGTGTCGTACGCGGTGCGCACCCTGCGCAATGACGAGCCGTCGGTGCGGGTCACGACGACTGCATCGGTCGTCGTGCTGCGGGCCGTGCAGGACCTGGAGCTGCTTCCGGGCGACGGCGTGGTCGAACTCCGTTGGCGGCTGCCCGCCGGGGCGACCGGCGCACGGGTCCTGCGCAGCGACGATGACTCGACGCGGCGCTCCGCCGAGGCGACCACGACGTCGAGACACGACCGGGCCGGCTTCCGGGATACCACGGTGCGCACCGGTGTCACCTACAAGTACCAGGTCGAGGCGGAGTACCGGCTGTCCGGCGGCGGGGTGCGGCACGCGACCGGCGTCACCGGAACTGTCCGGCCCCAGGAGCCGCCCCGGCCGGTACGTGACCTCGCCCTCCAGATGTCGGAGGATTCGGTCACTCTTTCGTGGACTCCACCGCCGCGCGGCGAGGTCGAGCTCAGGTTGCTCGATGCCGCGCCGGAGGTGCGCCCCGAAGCTCTGCTGGCTCTCTCGGCGACGCAGCGGCTCGGAGTTCCGCTCCGGGCGCTCGGGCACACCGGGCCGGGGACGCTGCGCGCCGCTGTCCCGGCGGACGGGCGTCGGCACTGGCTGCTGCCTCTGACGATCGTCGAGAACGTGGCGGCGGTGGGTAACCCGGTGGAGTACGACAGCCGGCTGCCGGTCATCACCGACTTGCGGGCCGAGCGGCTCGGTTCGCAGGTCAGGCTGACTTGGCGCTGGCCACCGCGAGCCGTCGAGGTCCGGGTCAGCGCTAAGGAGGGGGGACCCCCCACCGGTCCGGACGACCCCAACGCCACGTCGTGGCGGGTGACCCACGCGAAGTACGAGCAGGTGGGCTGCCACGCCGCCGTTCCCGGTGGCGACCGCTGGTTCAGCGTCTGCGTGACCGTGTTCACCGAGGGGATCCCGGTCTTCGGGCCGATGGCCACCGTGTGGATGAGCGCACCCCTGGAGGCCCGCTACGAGATCACCCGGCTCGGCCGGTTGCGCCACCGCAACCACCGCCGCCTGTCGGTGACCTCGGCGTCCGGGCAGCTGCCCGCGGTGCAGGTGGTGGCCAGAGCCAAGTTGCCCCCGCTGGAGCCCGGTGACGGGGTGGAGGTGGCACGCTTTCCCGCACCCGGCAACGGCGCCACCTCGCTGACCGGCGAGTTCGTCCTGCCCACCCGGGACCGCCCGCTCTACCTGCGCGCTTTTCCCCTGAACGGCGCCGTCGGCCGGATCGTGCTCGTTCCGGTCAACCCGACACAACTGCGGATCGGCTAGAAGCCGGACCGAGCGAGGACCTGACGTGGCCGAGCTGATCTGCCCGTACTGCTTCAAACGGGCGAAGCGCAAGGAACTCCACCTGCGCTGCCCCGAGGAGTGCGGGACCGATGCACAGTACTTTTCCGGCACGGCGAAGCGCTGCCCACACGGCCAGGAATCCTCGACCGCGCGGTTCTGCCCGCACTGCCACAACCGGCTCGAGTACGACTACATCACCACGAAGAGTCGCATCGTCGCCATGATCGGGTCGAGGGAGTCGGGCAAGAGCACCTACGTCGGGGTACTCATTCACGAGTTGCGTAACACCATCGGGGCGGCCTTCAACGGCATGTCGGCGGAGCTGGTCGGCGACAATTCCCGCAACCGGTACCGGGCGCTGTTCGGGGGACCGATGTACAAGAGGGGGGAGACCGTGGCCGCCACGAACCCGATCCGGGCGGAGCGACGGCTGGAGCCGCTGCTGTTCATGCTGCGGTTCCCGAGGGCACGGCGTCCGATAAGGGGCCGTGTGATGAGGGACCGGCTGACCGCCGCCATGATGATCTTCTACGACACCGCGGGCGAGGACATCCTCAAGGAGGAGAGGCTGGGCCGGCTGGCCGCTTACCTGGATGCGGCCGACGGCATCATCTTCATCGTCGACCCGCTACAGATCTCCAGCGTCCGCCGGGCCATCGAAGATTCCACACCGGTTCCCGAGAACGCGCCGGACCAAGTCGAGATGATCCAGCGCCTGGCAGAGCTGCTGCGCGAGCGCCGTGGGATGACCTCCACCCAGAAGGTCTCCATCCCATTTGCGATCGCTCTGACAAAGACTGATGCGCTGAATGGAGTGCTCCCTGACCACTCCCCGCTGCGCCAGCCCGGGCCACACCACGGTGTGTACGACGAAGCGGACGGTCAGCACGTCCATGACGAGGCGCGGGCGACGCTAAGCGCTTGGGCGGACGGCGACAACCTGCTGAACACGGTCAACAACAACTTCTCGACCTACCGGTACTTCGGGCTGTCCGCGCTGGGTGCCCCCCCGACGAGCAAGACTCAGATCTCCCAATCAGGCATCCATCCGCTGCGCGTCGAGGATCCGATGCTGTGGCTGCTCGGGCGGTTCGGTCAGATCCGGGTGCGGAGGGCGAAGCGATGACGATCCGGCAGCTGTACTACACATCCTGTCAGCACGGCAAGGACGGGACCCAGGGCTTCCAGGTCAATGCCGCGAGCGCGGGAATGGCCGAACGGCACGAGGATCTCGGTCTGCGGCTCAGCGCGTATCGACCAGCCCCGTCGGCGCCGGTGTTGCCGACGCCCGAGCAGATCGCGCGCTTCCCGGTCGCGGTCGGCTACCGGTCGTTCGGCGACATGGCAGTGCTGTTCCACAGCCGATACCTCGGCACGGACTTCACCGGACGGCAAGGAAACTATTTCGCGCACGTCCTAGTCCTCGATGCGCCCGACCAGGACCTCGACGGGATGGTGCCCATCGAGGCATGGGGTTCCGGACTGTGGAGGTGGCAGCCGTCGCAGGGGATGCAGCTACCGCTGGTCCAGGTGATTCCACCCGGGCCGCTCGCTGACACCGAACGCATCCGCGCCCACCTCCTGGAGGGCCGGTTGCCGGAGTTCGGCGTGCTGCTCAGCGCGGTGCAGGAAGGGCTCTCGGGCCGCGCGGACCGCGTCGTGGTCGTGGCGCCGGAGGCGGTGGACGTCGCCCGCGCTCTCGCGGCGGTAACGCGGTCGCTGCCTGCGACGCTCGCGAGTGCGGTGTCGTTCACGACGTTCACGTCGTGTCCGGCGGACGCGGAGGTGCTGGTGGCCGGAACCACCCCGGACGTCGAGGTCGTCAACAGTCCTTACGGCGACCAGATCGTGATCACGCTGGCCGCAGATGGGTCAGGTGACGGGATTACCAGCCGCTATGCGAGCGTGCTGCGTGACTGCTGGACACGCGGGGTCGCCGCAGTCGGAGAGGTCGTCGCGCTGGCCGTCCACGTCTCGCCCCCGCTCGAGGCGGCAGAGCTCGATCAGTTCGCTGACGTGATTGAGCTCGCCGTCCCGGGCTCGTCCGGCACGGTGCAGGCACCCCTGCAGGCCGTGGAGTTCGCGCTCCGCCGGCTGCCGTCAGTGCTGACCCCGGCGCTGTGGCAACGGGTGGATGACCAGATCCGTCGGGTGGGCTCCTTCGACGACGTCGAGCGCTGGTCCGCGGTGTTCACAGCGGCCAGCCGCGGCGGTGCCGCGCCGGGACCGGAGCTCGAGTCCGCATATGTGCGGGCGGCGTTGTCCCGGATCGCTGAGGGTGCGCTCGATCCCACCAGTATCTGGCTCCCGGCCCGGACAGCCGGGCGGCGCGAGGAGACAGCGCTCGAGTGGGCACTCGGCGCGTTGAAGGCGTCCCCACAGCTCGCCACGGCGGCGAGCGTGCTCGGCACCCTTGCCCGGCTCGGTGTCCGGCTGCCCGGCACCGAGCTGCAATCCCAGGTCGTCGAAGTCGTGCTTGCCGAACTGCTCAACCCGCACCTCCCGGATGCGCCCACCCAGCTGAGGCGGCTACCGGATGTCGAACGGCTGCTGCCGGTGGTCTGTGCGCAGCTCGAGGACCGGCTCGCGCCCGACGCCCTGTTCGACACGGCTGTCGAGGAACTGCTGTCCCCGGCGGCCGCCGACCTGCTCGAGTCGATCGCCCCGAGGGGCTCGCGCTGCGCGCTGGCTGCCTCGCTGGCCCGCGCCCGGGGCACTCGGACCGGTCGGGTGCCTGTTCTGCTCCACGCGGTGCAGACCCGCCCGAGCCCCGAAGCCGTCGAGCGCTTCGCGGCGCTGCTCTGGCCAGGTCTGCCGACCGCCGGCGAGGGCGTACAACTATGCCGACGCCTCGACGCGGCCGTACTCGGCGCGACAAACGTCCCGCAGCGACTCATGGAACGCCTGATCAAGGACGCGGAAGGCCCAGGGCTGACGAGGGCGGATGAGGAGCTGGCCGACCTGCTCACCGCCGACCTGTTGGCCGGGTCGCCGGGTAGTGCGGTAGATACCGTCGATTCCGTTCGTTTGGGTGCTTACTTCAATAACCACCCAGAGCCCTCGGAAGAGGTGGCGCAAACGGCGGTGGACACCGTTCGGTGCACTGCGGGCGCAGCCGTTGCCGTGGCGGACTGGGCACGCGGGGCCGTCGCGAACTGGATGCTGTCGCTGACCGACTCGACCTACCACGCACGAGTCCTGCTCCGACTCGTGCGGGAACCTGGGTCACGGAGCTTCCTGACGGTCTACGGCCACCGCCTCGCTGTCATCCTGGCCTCGGCGAAGCCGCCCATCATCGCTGCGATATTGCCTACCGTCGTGTTCCTCGCAGACAAGGACGACGCCGGTCAACGACTCCTTGAGACTACCTGCAGAGATGCCTTGGCCCAGAGACGCAAACGCGAACTCGACGCCGTCGGACGCTCCTTCGAGACCAAGAATCGTAAGCTCGCGCCCCTGCTCCCCAACACAGGAAAACGAGGAGCGAAGAACTGGCCGTCATGGTGGAAGGACTGGCGTGAGCACAACCTCCCGCAGTCATCCTTCGCCCGGTTCTTTGGGCGCCGCACATCAGGCGGTGAGGACTAGTGTGGCTCGTTTGGCTCATCGGTGCTGCGCTCGTCTTGGTGGCGTTCTACTTCTCCTACACGCTGTTGGCTCCACTGGCCGCAGCGGTGGCCGGAGCGATCGCGGCGGGCATGCTCCTGATCGAATTCGCCAACGCCGCGGCGACGGTCTTCCGCGGAACCGCCGCACCGATCAACCACCTGCGCATCGAGCCACCACCGCCTGGCTCGAACCAGCACCGCGACCCCGCCTACCGCAGCTACTTCTTCGGGCCGGTATTCCGAGACTATGTGCAGGCGGTAAAGGATGCGGCCCAGGGTGGCTGGGAGCGCACGTTCACCGGAAGTCCCGCTGGGGGTTCCTCGGGAGCACCGCATCCAAACCTGCGCAATTCGCTGGCGCAGCGGATATTCGACACCTGGTCTTCGGTGGGAATATGGTTTCCGATCGAGCCAGGTCTGGCTAAACTCATTGCGTTTGGCCCAATGGTGGGCGGAATGGTCGGGGTGGGTTTGGGGGCGGTCGGGGCTGTTGTTTTCATCACGCTCGCCTCCATGGTCTTCGGGCTGCTGCTAGGGCTCACGCTCCTGGTCACCGTCGTATTCGCAGGAATGCTGCGCCTCATGGAGCTCGCGGCCTTGCAGATGCGCAGCATCACCCTGGAATGCAGTAGTTGCCACCGGCGCGTGGGGTCCCCCGCCTACAGTTGCCCCTACTGTCCGGCGGGGAGTCCGGCGTTGCATCGACGGCTGATCCCCGGCTCGCTGGGCGTGTTCTCCCACATTTGCCGCTGTGGGAACTCCCTGCCAACACTGCTGGCAAAGGGCAAGTGGAGGCTGCCCGCGTACTGCCAGCACGAAGGCTGCAACAAACCCCTGCCCGTGAAGGGTCTGACCGCCCCCACATTCCACGTCCCGGTGGTCGCGGGTCGAGCGGCCGGGAAGACAGTGTTCATGATGGCTGCCGTGGCGAGCCTGGAGACGCAGGCACGAAGCTCAAGCGATTCTTCCGCGTTCGAATTTGCCGACCCGCAGGCCAAGAAAGAATACCTCAAGAGGAGGTCTGCGCTCGAAAAGGCTGCCTTCGGCGGCATCGGAGCGACCCTGCCGGAAATCTCAGTACAGGCATTCAATATCTACATCGGTCCCGAGGGTTCCCATCGACGTCGGTTGCTGTATCTGTATGACGCCGCCGGCGAACGGTACGAGACGAGCGATGGCGTCGCCACGTTTCGGTTCCTCGATCACACCGAAGGCGTCATCCTCATCGTCGACCCGTTCTCGTTCGAGGCGGTGCGCCGCGTTGTCAAGCCCGATATCCTGGCTAGCCTCCGGCACTCGGAGGCCGACGCCGACGAGGTGTTCGGCCGGTTCGCGCAGACCTTGCGGGAGAATCTGGGCGTTCGAACCGACCGCAAGATGGACGTGCCAGTCGCCGTCGTCCTGACTAAGTGCGACGGCCTGCTGGCGGCCTCTGAGGTTGCGCACCCGTACGACGAACTCGGGGACGCCGCTGGAGAACTCAGCGCACGTGCCGTCCGGTCGGACGCGGTCCGGCGCTGGCTAGAGGCCGTCGCCGGGCAGCAAGGTCTGGTGGCCGCTCTGGAGAATACCTTCGGGCGGTGTGGTTACTTTGCCGTGAGCGCACTCGACGCTTTCAAGGTGAAAGCGCGCCCCAGTGGCCGTACCTGTGTCGTGATCCGCAACGACGACACGGCTTCCCCGCTCTTGTGGTTACTCGGCAAGCGGGAGGACAGATGACCACCACCATACCGCAGCAGGTCGTGAACGCACGGCGCATCGCAGGCGTGATTCTAGTGCTGTCCGCACTCGCAACCGTCATCATGTTGGTGATCCTGGCCGCATGGTGGTCAACCCAACCACCATCTGTTGCCGGAGCAACTGGATCGCCATCGAACACTCCGACAATCGCCGCTTCCGTGCCTGCGCAGCCCGCGATTCAGCCGTCCGTCTCTCCTCAAGTCGCGTTAGAGCACGAGGCCGACGGCGACCGCCAGCAAGTCGAGGCACTCGTCGGTTCCTGGGTGCCCCAGCTGTCATCCAAAACCGTGGGGCTCGAAGCGGACGGCATAACCTATGGCTACAGTGAGATCCTCGACCACTTCAACTGGCTGAAGGCTCGCTACCCCCAGGCCCTTCTCCTCCGGTCCGACGGCTATGCAAGCTTCGAGATGAGTGGCTACTGGATCATCGTGATGCCGGTAACATACACGAGTGGAGCTGAAGCGAACTCATGGTGCGATTACGAGGGCATCGATCCCGACAATTGCTTCGCCAAATTACTACGACACACTGGCGAGGCTAGTGGAACCACCTTGTTCCGGCAATGAAGCCTGATCGCGGGGAGGTGCATTTTTATCCCTAACAACAGTCGAAGGAGTGAATCCGTGGATCCTGAACGCAGGAATACGGTGGAGGGCATCAGCGAATCTGAGACATGGGACGTTGCAGCGGCTGCCGAAGGGGTGCCCGTGGGTGGAGAGTCGCCGAGTCCTGCGCAACCGGGCGATGGCCAGTCCCCGGCCGTGTCTCCGTCCAACGCCGCCCCGCCGCTTCACGTCGCCGAGTACGAGGAGACTGGGGCAAAGCCGAATATGGAGGGAGCCCTACGAGAGCTGACCGAGGCGGTGCAGGCACTCCGCGAGGATTTTCACCATCGTACCCAAGTCCATGACCACCAACGTCTGCTCGTGGACAAACTGCATGGTGAGAACGAGCAGCTCCGGCGGGCGGAACTCGAGCGTACCCGAGACCCGGTATTGCGCGACCTGATCTCCCTCGCGGATACCTGCCTGCGCAACGGGCGTGCTTGGCTCCAGCGTGAGGCCGTCGCTCCGAGCGACATCGACCGTGTGTTACAGGAGGTCACCGCTGACGTGGAATTGATCCTAGAACGCCAAGGCGTCGAGACCTTCAAGCCCGAGGCAGGCACAAAATTCGACCGCCGTGAGGCCCGGGTAGTTCGCTCAGCCTACACTTCCGACGCTTTGAAGGACGGTGTCATCGCCGAGGTGCTCAAGCCAGGTTACCATATTGGGGATCGCGTACTGCGGTACTGTGAGGTCGCCGTGTGGGCGTTTGTGGCACCCCCAGCTACAGACCCTACGGATGCCGCCGAGGCCGAGGCCAGCGGATAGCTGGATTAGGTTCCCGTACTACGGCCAGATGTCCGGTACCACAGATCATTAGGGAGGACTGGACTGCAGATGCGGCGTTTGAATCCGTAATGAAATAACTTGCTTTCTTCAGGTGGTCTGCGAGCCTGTGACCAGCACAGATGCTGACTAGAGTGCATTAGTTATTTCATTACGGCTCCTTACTGACGTTCTGGCGGTGCTTCCGTGTCGAGCGCGCCGGCCCGCGCAGGACCGGCCCGGTCCCGCGCCGATCTCCAGCACCCCGTGAGCCGGGCCGGACGAAGCGGCGCAGGAACCGGCAGCGCACCTCCAGGCTGACCCAGTTGACCACATCCTGGTTGAGCCGCGGCCACTCCCGACCGCCGACGCGGTCGTAGTGGCCCGCGCACGGCCTCGGTCATCTCGACCTAGAGTTGCCACTCGTGGGCGAGCAGGGAATACAGGACGGAGTCGCGCCACGCCCCGTTGGTGAACACGTGATCACGTAGTCGACCTTCCTGGGTGAAGCCGAGCCGAGTGACGATGGCGATGGACGCGGCGTTGTCGGGACCGATGGCCGCGGAGATGCGGTGCAGCCCGAGCGTGGCGAACCCGTAGCCGATAAGGGTGCGCGCGGCGTCGAGGGCGTACCCGTGGCCCCAGTGCGGCGCGGAGATGGCAAACCCGAGCTTGGCGGCCTGCACGCCACTGAACCCCAGCCGCACGAATCCGATCAGCCGATCGTCGGCGTGGGTGGTGATAGCGAGGTAGTACTCGGTGCGCGGGGTGTGTTTGGCGCGTTCGATGGCACCGGTGAGCACCTCGGATTGCTGCTCGCGGGTTCGGGAGTCGAAGGACAGCCACCGGGTCACCAGGGCATCACCGAGTATGGCGTCGGTGTCGTCGAGATCGTCGGCCCGGAACTCGCGCAGCCGTACCTTGTCTCCGGTCAACTGCACCCCGTGTAGCGTGGTTTCGGTCATCGTTGTAGCGCCAGACGCTCGGAGGTGAAGCCTTCGATGGCGCCCGCCAGCTCGATGGCGTCCCGGCCCGGATCGGTCATGGCGCCCAGTGCGGTGCGCACATGCTCGACCGAGGTCACGATTCCGTGGATGCGCTGCGGTGGTGGGAGTTCGAGCACTGGCGCGAGCGCTTCCGCGGCGCCGTCGATCTCCCGTAGGAGGACCCGTGCGACGGCAAGGGCGCTGCGCGCGCCGGCTTCGTCACCGAAGGCCCGATCCTGGTCAGGTGCCCCGGAATAGGTGTCCAGCGCCTCTAGGGCAAGCCGTTCGGTGTGATTCGCGTCGGCCTCGCCACCCCAGGCGAGCGCGTCGGCAGCGTAGTAAAGCTGGCGCGGACGGCTGAACGTGCACAGACCACCGAGGGTGTCCAGCTCGTCGGGCTGCAGGCGCTCCCGCGTCTCGGTGGCTCGGTCCAAGGCGGCGTGGGCGTCTTCGAACCGGTTGAGCGCGGCCAGTGAGCGCGCCTCGCTACTAGCAAGCCACACGCTGGCGGTGCCTCTGCTTCGGGTTGCGGCCTCGGCGCCAAGCTGCGCGTAGCGCACCGAATCCTCCAGCCGCCCTGACCAGTAGGTGATCAATGCTTGCACGCCGCGGATCCATGCCCGCAGCCCGTCGTGGCCGGCATTGTCCGCGCAGGCGTATCCCGCGCGAGCCTGCGTCATCGCGTCATGGGGAGCACCGAGGTCGTGCGATGCCTTGGCCATCAGCCCGCAGGAGATCCCGGCGATCAGGTAGAGGTCCTGGGTCTGCGCCGGGCGTTGGCGCCCCTCCAGCAACCCGAAGGCACGATCCTGAGTATCCACCAGGTCACCGAGCAGGGTGGGCAAGGCTTGTTGCTGATAGGCGGTGACCAGCCGACGCACGTCGTCGATCAACTGATCGAGCGTCTCGGCGCCGACGTTCGACGCCTCGATGCGGGTGAGGAAACCGCGAGCCCGGTCGGCGCTCATGACGATCACCTGCCCTTCCCAGTCTGTCCGCGCGTTGCCCCGCTCCGGCACCGCCCCGTCCCGGCGTCGGATCGGCAAGACCGCCCCGGTGCCGTACGGCGGGCCGAACAGCCGTGCCACCGGCTCGCCGAAGAGCTGCTCCAGCGCAGCCTGGGCATGAGGGTAGGGCAGCCCGCGCACCTCTCCGGCCACCCACCGGTACGCCTGCCGCTGGCTGAGGTCGGTCCCGGCGGCCCGGCGGTAGCGCTTCCTGAACTCCTCCAGTGTGACGTGTCGTTGCCGGAGCAGCTGTCCCAGCCGGGTCCGTGGTGCCTCCTGCTCGATCGTCCCACCTCCTTGGTCGGTCAGCCCACGGTAGATCCCACGGTGCCGGATCGGTGCCGCCCCGAGGCAGGCGGCGACAGGCGGCGCCAGAAGGCACCCGTCGCGGCCTGCCCCTGACGGCGCTGCCCTCCGAAGCTGATCACGTGGAAGGCGAAACCGGCTGTGGTCGGCCCCGACCGGTGAGAGGCGATGGATGTGGAGCCGGTGCGGACGGTCATCAGCGTCCGGGACGGCCGGGACCACCTGGTCACCGACGACGCGATACAAGCCGGGCAGGCGGGCCGGTACGTGGCGCTGTGCGGGTACCGCATGCTGGCTGCGGCGCTGAGCTGCCCACCCGGGCCACCCTGCTCAGATTGCGCCGCGATCCGCAACGCTCCCAGCCCAGGAAGCGCTCCCGCGCGGGGTCGACGCCGACACCGGCACCGCCGAACGCAATGGCGGCGGCCGTGGGCCCGGCTGCTCTCCCGATTGCGAGGCCGGGCCAGGCCGATACCCCCGGTTCGCCACAGCGTGCCGCGGCACCGCGCACCGACTTGATACTGGCAGGCTCTGATGACCGAGTGATCAGTATTCGGCGGGCAGGCTGGCTTCGGTATCACGTTCGGTGAACGTCACGGAGGCCACAGCGCCTGGGCATTGATTTTACTCGACGTGCTGCCCCTGCCAGCAGGTGAGCAGCTGCCGGACGACCGCGAGTCCGAGCGCCATGGTGGCGAGCAGGGTGGCTCTGATGCGGCTGCTTCTGGGCGCGGTAGGCGAGGGTGATCCGCAGCGGGCGGGCCATCTCGAGGGCGACACGGGCCCGCATTCGGCGGGTCTGAGGTTGCCGCGAAGCCTTCTCCCGCAATCTCGGGGTCCAACCCTGACGCGGCACCGCGATCGAGCGCTGGCCGCACGGGTCGGGAGCTCACCCGGCAGTTCGGGCGGCGCGCGTCGTGCCAGCCGGATGCCGACCCAGAGGTAAAACCTCAGGGCTCGGCCCTGAGGTGAATGCGCGCCGAGTCCGGTTGGCTACTTGCAGGCCCGAACCAGTCGGCGCCGTCCACCGATGACCAAGAAGATGCACGACCACACAATGGAGGATGCATGCGTACACAGAGGAATGTCACGAAGCACGAGCAGCCGCGGCGAGGCGTGGTTCACAGGTCCGGACTGCGGGCGTTGACGGTGGGGGCTTTGATAGCCACCCCGCTGTTGGCTGTCGCCGGAACCGCCCACGCCACCACCAACGTGAGGGTGAGCGGAGGCCAGCTGTCAATCAATTCAGGAAACATATCCGACAACATGAGTGTCAACGTCGACCTCGACGGTTCCTTCATCATCAGGAACTTCAATGACACGCTCATCACCGGAGGGGCCTGCCAGAAGATCACCAACGCGGTACGCTGCCCGAGTGTTGGGATCACCAACATTCAGGTGAACCTTCAGGGCGGCAACGATATCCTACGCCACAATACTGGTCTACCCCTGCGGGCTTTCCTGGGCTCCGGCAACGATAAGTTCTTCGGCGGTTCAGGCCGTGACTTCGTCAACGGCGATAACGGCAGCGATACCCTCGAGGGTAACGGCGGCAACGACACGCTCGTCGGCGACGCGGGCAACGACGCCGGCTTCGGTGGAGCCGGTAGCGACTTCTGTGACACCGAGTCTCGAGACTCCTGTGAAAGCTCGTGATTCGAGCGCTGTCCGGTTAGGTCATCCCTGAAACGGGCCCGGTCGAGCCTGCCCATGGATGCCGGGTCGCCCCGAGGAACATCACCCCCGGGCGACCCGGCTGCGGCTGCCCACGGGTGGTCTGTTCTGGTCCACGCGGCGACAAGGAGCCGCTACCGGTTGCGCTGAGCCCGCTGCCCGCAATCGGTCCGGAGCACGACCTCGGCGGTATCGAGCGTCGGGTCGTCTTCACCCGGGACGCCAAGAGCTTCGCCGAGCTGTCCGGCGCCCGGCGAACGAGCTTCGCCAACGACCTGGCAGCGGCGATCCGGCGGCGCGCCCTCTCCTTGACCGGATACCGCGCGCTGTGACCGCCCGACTGCACCACGACCAGGTCGCCCACCATCTCGCCGCTCTGCAGCAGCGGTCGACGCTCACCGCGCTGCAGTCGGCCCGGCTGGCGGCCATCCTCGACACGCTGGCCGACGACGGGCGGTTCCTGCTCCGGGCCGCCCTGGACGCCGCCGAGTTCCCGGCGGGTGATGCTCGCGGCCAGGAG
>Ga0136625_1000445_pt1 | contig 12884 bp, 12 predicted proteins | sample AntDrymUQ4832306_2_FD_104672 | JGI IMG/M metagenome (GOLD analysis project Ga0136625, IMG submission 104672) | Polar desert sand microbial communities from Dry Valleys, Antarctica - metaG UQ483 (23.06) | ecosystem: Environmental > Terrestrial > Soil > Desert | place: Antarctica: Dry Valley...
GATCGTCGAAAGTCCCCACGGTGCCTGACCGACGACGAAGAACCCGTGCACCCACGTGCCGATCAGCACCACGTCGGCCTCCTGGATGGCGGCGTGGTCGGGCTGGCGCATCCTCGTCAGTCCCGTGATCGACCAGTGCTCCTGGGACAGCTTGCCGGCCAGCATCTCGGCCGCTTTCCACGTGTGCCCCGTCAGGCTCTCGACCAGGATCGCTGCCTTCATGACCGCCGATTCTGGCATGCCGGCCGGCGTCAGCCGATCTTGCGCAGCGGCGCCCATTCGAGCGCCAGGTGCTTCGTGCCGACGCTGCGGAAGTTGATCGTTGCCTCGGCAGAACCCCCGGAACCCTGCACGTCGATGACGACGCCCTCGCCGAAAGATGGGTGCTCCACGTCGTCGCCGATGCGTAGTCCGAGCGCCTGGGACCGCGCCTCCACCGGCGACCCCTTGCGGGCGGCATCGAGCGCCGCGTCGACGACGCGCTCCCGGTGCTCGTCGGGGCCCTCGGTCTCGCGGCGACGGCGGTAGGGCGGGGGCGCGCCGTCGCGGGTCCTGAGGCTCGACCGTCCCGGCCGACGGCCGTGGCTGTCGCCCTGCTCGTCGAGCAGGGCGACAGGGATCTCATCGAGAAAACGCGACGGGACGTTGTACATGGTGGTCCCGAACATCGTCCGGCTCCACGCGCTGGTCAGGTACAGCTTGCGCTCAGCCCTGGTGATACCGACATACGCCAGCCGGCGTTCCTCCGCCAGCTCGTCGGGCTCGGTCAGCGCCCGGATGTGAGGGAAGATCCCGTCTTCCATGCCGATCAGGAACACGGTGTCGAACTCCAGGCCCTTGGCCGAGTGCAGCGTCATCAGCACCACCTGATCGTCAACTTCGTCCTGGTCGTCGGGGAGCTCGTCGGTGTCGGCAACGAGCGAGACCTGTTCGAGGAACTCGCCGATGCGCGTGAACTCCCTGGCCGATCCGATCAACTCGCCGAGGTTCTCCAGCCGCCCGGCTGACTCCACCGTGTCGATGGCCTCCAGCTCGGCCAGGTAGCCCGACCGGTCGAGCACGGCTTGGAGCAGGTCGGCGGGAGCGATCGTGCCGCCACCCTCACGTTCGTCGTCACCGGCGCCGTCGTTGCCGTCCGGGGCCCCGACGGTCAGCGGGTGCAGGTTGTCGAGCAGGTCGGCGAACGACGAGATGGCGCGCGCCGAGGCGCCACTCACGCCGGCCGCATCGGGATGGTGCAGCGCCTCGGAGAAGCTGGTACCGGTCTCGGCGGCGTAGGCGTCGATCTTGGCGATGCTGGCGTCACCGATTCCTCGTTTGGGGACGTTGATGACCCGCTTCACGCTGACCTCGTCGAGCGGGTTCACGACGGCCCGCACGTATGCCATGGCGTCCTTGACCTCGCGCCGGTCGTAGAAGCGCGTGCCGCCGACGACGCGGTACGGGATGCCCGTCCGCATCAAAGCCTCCTCGACGACGCGGCTTTGAGCGTTCGTGCGGTACAGCACGGCGAAGTCGCGCCACCGGTTGCCCTCATCGTTGCGGCGGCGGACCGTCGACGCCACGAACCGTGCCTCGTCACCCTCGTCGTCGGCATGGTAACGGACGATCTTGTCGCCGCTACCGACGTCGGTCCACAGACTCTTGTCCTTTCGCCCGTCGTTGTTTGCGATCACAGCGTTCGCGGCGTCGAGGATGGTCTGCGTGCTGCGGTAGTTCTGATCGAGCACGATCGTCTGCGTGTCGGCGAACGCATCCTCGAACCTGACGATGTTCCGGAAATCCGCGCCTCGAAAGCGATAGACCGACTGGTCGGTGTCGCCAACAACCGTGACGTTGCCGTGGGAGGCGGCGAGCATGAGCACGATCTCGTTCTGGGCCTGATTGGTGTCCTGGTACTCGTCGACCAGCACGTGCTCGAAGCGCTGCTGGTACGACTCGAGCACGTCCGGGTGGTCGCGCAAGAGGGCCACGGTGTTGGTCAGCAGGTCGTCGAAATCCATCGCTCCGGCGCTCAGCAACCGGCGCTGGTACTCGGCGAAAACGTCGGCGTGCTTGCGGGCGAAGATGTTGTCGGCCGTCGCAGCCGCCTGGGAGGGGTCGACCAGCTCGTTCTTCCAGCGGCTGATCGTGGCATGGACGCCGCGGGGCGGAAAGCGCTTGGCGTCGAGGCGCAAGTCGCGGATCACGTAGCCCGTGAGGCGCTGGGCGTCGGCCTGGTCGTAGATGGAGAACTGGCGGGGGTAGCCGAGGCGGTCTGCGTTGGCCCGCAGGATCCGCACACACGCCGAGTGGAACGTGCTGATCCACATCCCCCTCGTGATCGGGCCGACGAGCGCCGCCACCCGCCGGCGCATCTCGTCGGCGGCCTTGTTCGTGAACGTGATGGCGAGGATCCTCGACGGGTGCACGCCCTCGTGGATCAGGTGGGCGATGCGGTGCGTCAGCACGCGGGTCTTGCCCGATCCGGCGCCCGCCACCACGAGCAGGGGACCGCCGCGATGCACGACGGCATCGAGCTGGTCGGGGTTCAGGCCATCGACCGGAACCGGCGGGAAGGACGAGGACATCTCGTGGCCACTCTACGGACGAGGTGCGACAGCCCGCCGCATACGCTGGACCGGTGCCCGTGCGGTTCCAGTTCGTCCCGGGGGAGGCGCCCGATCTGCTCGATCTGCCCTGGTCAATCCCGCTCGAGGAGTGGGACGATGAGCGGCTCGTGCAGCTCGCCAGGGGAACGAGCCGACATGTCGTCCGCTTCGTCAAGGGTGCCGGACCCGACGACCGCATCTTCGCTCTGAAGGAGACGTCCGAGCAGCTCGCTAGGCGGGAGTACGCAGCGCTGCGGTACATCAAGGCCGAGGCGCTGCCGGCGGTGGACGCCGTCGGGATCGTCACGGGTCGCCAGCGCGGCCCGGTCAGGCAGGGCAGCGACCTGCAGGCCGTGCTGATCACCCGCTACCTCGACTTCTCACTCCCCTACCGCTACCTGTTCTCGCGGGCCGGCGGGGGCGGGCGCCCGGGCACAGAGTCGCTGCTCACCGACGCTGCCGTCATCCTGCTCTGCCGCCTGCATCTCGAGGGTTTCTACTGGGGCGATTGCTCGCTCAACAACGTGCTGTTCCGACGGGACGCCGGCGCCCTGATGGCCTACCTGGTCGACGCCGAGACGACCGAACACCATGCCGACCTCCCCGACGGCATGCGGGAGAACGACGTGACGCTGGCGTGCGAGAACTTCGCCGGCGGGCTGCTCGATCTCGAAGCCGCCGACCGCCTCCCGCCCGGCATCGACCCGATCGCAACGGCCGAGCTGCTGCAGGAGCGTTACGACACGCTGTGGAACGAGCTCACGGCGGAGGAGAATGTGGCCGCCGAGCAGCGCCACGAGGTGGACCGCAGGATCCGCCGGCTCAACGAGCTCGGCTTTGACGTCGACGAGCTCGTCGTCGAGTACGACCTTGATTGCGCCGAGCTGGTCGTGCGCCCTGTGCTCGTCGAGGAGGGTCACCACGCTCGCGAGCTGCGCCGGCTGACCGGGCTCGAGGTGCAGGAGAACCAGGCCCGGCACCTGCTCAACGACATCAGCGCGTTCGGCGCGTTCCTCAAACGCACGTCAGGTAAGGACATCCCCCTGGCGGTCACCGCCGCCAGATGGATCGCAGAGATCTACGAACCGATCGTAAGCGCCGTGCCCCCTGAGCTGCGATCGAAGCGGGAGCCGGCGCAGCTGTTCCACTGGATGCTGATGCGGCGCTACCAGATGGCCGACGAGCTCCGGCGCGAGGTGTACAACGACGAGGCGCTGCAGTCACTGCTGAACGAATATCTTCCGCTGGAGCCCGACGAGCGATTGCTGGAGCACGACGAATGACGGATGATCAACGGCGCCTCGACCGTGAAGTGGCGGGCGCAGCTGCCGCCCACCAGCGGCTACTTGTCCACCTCGACGAGCGCGACCCAGTCGCTCCTGACCGTCCCAGTCGCCTGCCAGGGTGGACGGTGGGCCACGTGCTCACCCACCTGGCCCGCAACGCCGACAGCTTCGTGCGCATGTTCGAGGGCGCCGAGCGGGGCGATGTCGTCGAGCAGTACGTCGGCGGGATCGAGGGAAGGAAGGCGGACATCGAGGAAGGCTCCACGAGACCGTGGGGAGAGCTGATCGACGACGTACGCCGTTCGATCTGGACGCTGGAGCAGACGTGGGCGCACCATACGAGGTGGGACGGCGAGGGCCGTAGCGTCCGCCGTGGTCTGGTGCCGGTCGTCGACCTACCGTTCGGGCGCTGGCGTGAGACCGAGGTGCACCACGTGGACCTCGGTCTCGGGTACACGCTCCACGACTGGCCGGACGACTACGTGCGCGAGGACCTGCGCCGAATGGAGATCCAGTGGAACGCCCGGCGCCCGATGGGCATGACCGGCCTACCGCCGGTCGCTCTCCAGGCGCCACCGCACGAACGGTTGGCGTGGCTGCTCGGCCGGTCCGAGCTCGACGACCTTCCTCCCGCAGACATCTTCGGGTAGCTGCCGGCCCCGCCGCTGTCGAGTGAAAACCCACCTCACGCAGACGGGCTAGTTTCGACCCAGTCGACCCTGAGGGGGAACCGTGCCACCACACTGGTCCACTCGACAAACGAGAACCGGAGCTCATCATGTTGGCCGACGCCGTACCCGGTGGAGCCACGCTGTTGCCGCAGTCGCACTGCTCGGCTCTGCCGTCGCCTGCGGCGGCGAGTCGGGTACTCCGACGTTGACGTGGTACATCAACCCTGATCCCAACCCGCCGGAAGGCTTCGAGGGGGCCTTCGGTCAGGCAGGGATTGCCGAACGATGCAGCACCGACAGATACACGATCAAGACCGAGTTGTTGCCGGGCAGCGCCAGCGAACAACGGATCCAGCTCGCCCGCCGCTTGGCGGCCGACGACTCCTCCATCGACCTGATGAGCCTCGATCCGGTGTTCACGGCCGAGTTCTCCGACGCCGAGTTCCTCGAGCCGTACTCCGACGAGGAGCAGGCGGCGCTGTCCGAAGATGTGCTGCAAGGCGCCATCGACGGTGCCACTTGGGAGGACAGCCTCGTCGTTGCACCGCTGTGGGCCAACACCCAGGTGCTGTGGTACCGCAAGTCTGTCACGGACGCAGCAGGGCTCGACATGACCCAACCCGTCACGTGGGAGCAGATCATCGCCGCCGCCTCCGACAACGATGCGACCGTCGGCGTGCAGGCCAACAGGTACGAGGGCTACGTCGTGTGGATCAACGCCCTGATCACGGGCGCAGGGGGCTCGATCATCACCGACGTCGAAGAAGGTTCGGACGCCGCGGTGACTCTCGACACGGAGGCGGGCACCGCCGCCGCTCGGGTTATCGAGAACCTGGCCTCGTCTCGTGCTGCCATGGCTGACCTCTCGGTGTCGAACGAGGGCACGGTGCTCGGCCCGTTCGGCGAGGAAGGCGGTGGCTTCATCGTCAACTGGACGTTCGTCTACAACAACTACGCCGCTGGCGACGTGATCGACGACATCGGTTGGGCCAGGTACCCGGCAACCGTCGAGGGCGAGGAGTCGCGGCCGCCAATCGGAGGCATCAACATTGGCATCGGCGCCTTCTCGGACCATCCCGAATTGGCCAAGGAGGCGGTCGCTTGCATGACGTCCGAGGAGCAGCAGATCCAGTACGCCGTCGAGACCGCCAACATGCCGGCCCGAGAGAGCGCCTACGAGAGTGCCGAGCTGAACGAGCAGTTCCCAGAGGACCTGCTGGAGCTGTGGCGCGAGAGCATCGAGACCGCTGGACCGCGACCAGCGACCCCTTATTGGAGCACGGTCGTCAATGCCATGCTGGGGGGCTGGCATCCTGCCGCCTCGGTCGATCCGGAATCGACCCCGGCGGGCTCCGACGAGTTCGTTGCCGACGTCCTCAGCGGCGACGCGTTGAGTTAGTGGGAGAACGATCATGACCACAGTCACAGCCACTCCCGCACTGGCCGCCAAGGCCTCGGACCGCACGCGCGCCGAGAACCGGCTCGGATGGAAGCTCGTCGCCCCTGCAGTCGTGATGATGCTCTTAGTCACCGCGTATCCGATGTTCAGGGCTCTCTACCTGTCGCTGTTCAGGTACCGGCTGACGGCGCCCGACGACCGCGAGTTCACCGGGATCAGCAACTACGTCAGCGTCCTCACCGACTCGCTGTGGTGGACCGACGTGTTCAACACCGTGCTCATCATGGTGGCCACGGTCGCCGTCGAGCTGGTGATCGGCTTCGCCTTCGCCATGGTGATGCACAGGATCATTTTCGCCAAGGGCATCGTGAGGACGTCGATCCTCATTCCCTACGGGATCATCACCGTCGTGTCGGCGTTCGCCTGGCAGTTCGCCTTCAGCCTCAACAATGGCTTCGTGAACGGATGGCTGCCATTCGTCGGTGACGACTACAACTGGTTCGGCGGCAGGTGGTCGGCGATCTTCGCCATCTGCGTGTCGGAGATCTGGAAGACCACACCGTTCATGTCGCTGCTGCTGCTTGCCGGTCTTTCCCAGATCCCCGAGGAGATGCTCGAGGCCGCAAAGGTCGACGGAGCCACGTGGTGGCAACGGCTCTTCCGGGTGATCCTGCCCAACATGAAGGCGGCGATCATGGTCGCCGTACTGTTCCGTGCACTCGACGCCTTCCGCATCTTCGACAACATCTTCGTGATGACACGAGGCGCTCAGGACACCGAGTCGGTGTCGTTCCTCACCTACCGGCAGGTGATCGAGCAGTTCGAGCTGGGGGTGGGTTCTGCGCTCTCGGTGCTGCTGTTCCTGTCGGTGCTGTTGATCGCCTTCACGCTGGTGAAGCTGTTCAAGGTTGACCTGGCCTCGGCACGAGGGGAGAAGTGATGAAGAACCGCCAGCTCACCCCGTCGACCGGCATCGGATTCGTCGCCATCTTGGTGTGGTGCCTGCTGCCGATCGTGTGGATCGTCATGCTGTCGTTCAAACCCGCTACCGAGACCCAGGCGGGCAGCCCGCAGTTCCTGCCAGAGGCGTGGACGTGGAGCAACTACACCGACGTCTGGGACAATCCCGACTTCAAACGGGCGTTGATCAACTCGTTCGGCATCTCGTTGATCGCCACCTTGCTCAGTGTGATCATCGCCACGCTGTGCGCCTACGCCATCGCCCGGCTGGAGTTCAAGGGCAAGCGCGTGGTGCTGTCGATCGCGTTGGCGATCGCCATGTTCCCCGTGGTGTCACTCGTCGGACCGCTGTTCGACCTGTGGACGACGTTCAAGCTGTACGACACCTGGCCTGGGCTGATCATCCCGTACATGTCGTTCACGCTGCCGCTGGCGATCTGGACACTGTCGGCGTTCTTCCGGGAGATCCCCTGGGAGATGGAGCAGGCCGCCCAGGTCGACGGGGCCACGTCCTGGCAGGCGTTCCGCAAGGTGATCGTCCCGCTGGCGGCACCGGGCGTGTTCACGGCGGCGATCCTCACCTTCTTCTTCGCCTGGAACGACTTCGTGTTCGGGATCTCGCTGACATCGACCACGGCGTCGCGCCCGGTGCCGGCGCAGTTGGCGTTCTTCGTCGGTCCCGACCAGTTCAACCCGCCGGTGTCGCAGCTGGCGGCGGCGGCGATCGTCGTGACGATCCCGATCATCGTGATCGTGCTGCTATTCCAGAAGAGGATCGTCGCCGGCCTCACATCCGGCGCCGTCAAGGGCTAGTAAGGAGAACACCCATGACCTCGATCACCATGAACAACATCGTCAAGGAGTACGGCGACGGGTTCGCCGCCGTGAACGACGTCAGCTTGGACATCGCCGACGGAGAGTTCATGATCCTCGTCGGCCCGTCGGGCTGCGGGAAGTCGACCCTGCTGCGGATGATCGTCGGCTTGGAGGACATCACCGCCGGTGACATGCTGATCGGCGACGAGCGGGTCAACGATCTGGCACCGAGAGACCGCAACCTATCCATGGTGTTCCAGAACTACGCCCTGTACCCGCACCTTACGGTGTACGAGAACATCGCCTTCCCGCTGCGTCTCTCGAAGGACTTCGATGAGAGCACCATCGATGGAAAGGTGCGCGAAGCATCGGCGACGCTCGAGCTCGACGAGCACCTCGAGCGCAAGCCGGCCAACCTCTCGGGTGGTCAGCGCCAGCGCGTCGCCATGGGCCGCGCCATCGTGCGCGAGGCCAGGGCGTTCCTGTTCGACGAGCCGCTCTCGAACCTCGACGCCAAGCTGCGCGGCCAGATGCGCACGGAGATCTCGCGGATGCAGCGAAGGATGGGCATCACCACCGTGTACGTGACCCACGACCAGACCGAGGCCATGACGCTCGGCGATCGGGTGGCGGTGCTGCGCAGGGGGATCCTGCAGCAGTGCGCCACGCCTCGAGAACTGTACGAGCATCCGATCAACCTGTTCGTCGCCGGCTTCATCGGGTCGCCGCCGATGAACTTCATCCCCGGCGAGGTCGACGGATCGACCATGAAATTCCCGTTCACGACCGTGCAACTGACCGAAGACCAGGCCAAGACCGTTTCCGGCAAGGAACTTGTGCTCGCCGGCATCCGTCCGGAGCACTTCGAGGACGCCAGCCTTGTCGACGACGCCAAGCGCGACGAGGGCACCACGTTCGACGCCGAGGTCGACGTCACCGAGTGGCTGGGCAACGAGCAGTACGCCTACGTACCGTTCGACGCCCCCCAAGACGTGGCCAACCAGCTCAAGGAGCTTGCCCAAGAACTCGACAGCGACGCCCTGCGTACCCAGCTCGTGGTCTCGCTCGACCCGACGAGCCAGATGCGAGAAGGAGAGACGGCGACGTTCTGGATCGACACGTCGCGCATGCACCTGTTCGACCCCGGCAGCGGCGCCAACCTCACCAATCCCGCTGCCACCGTTGAGCGCGAGGGCACGGTTGTCCAGAGCGAGGCCTCAACGCCGATCCAAGAGCGTGACGACGAGTCCGGCGCCCGACCCGTCGCCACGGCTCGGGCGCAGGACGGGACGTCTTCTGACGGCGCGCCACGGGCGGCAGACTCCTCCAGCAACACCAGCGACACCAGCAACACCGGCGACACCGGCGACACCGGCGACACGGAAGGCGACACCCCGCCGGCAGCCGCTGCTGCCCCTCCCGGCTGACACCGCACCGCCAGACGCCCGACCGGGTCGTGAAAGACGCCGCCGCTGGCGACGGGTCAGGCGAGCGTGAAGCCCTCGTAGTCCTTGGCGGCGACGTCGTCGCAGATCTGGCGGTAGACGTCGACGCCGCCGATGTACGGCATGAACACCCGAGGCTTGCCGGGGACGTTGGCGCCCATGTACCAGGAGTTCGCCGTCGGGAGAAGCGTGAACGCGGCGACCTCGTTCACGTGGTCGACCCACACGTCCTGGGCCTCTGCGGTGGCCTCGATCGTCGTGGAGCGACGATCGAGTGCGAACGTCACGCAGTCGACGATCCAATCGACGTGCTGCTCGATCGACACCATCATGTTGCTGAGAACCGAGGGACTGCCTGGACCCGTGATCGTGAACAGATTGGGGAACCCGGCGACGCTCACACCGAGGTAGCTGCGAGGCCCCTCGGCCCAACGCTCACGCAGCGCCACCCCGTTCCGACCACGGATATCGATACCGAGCAGCGGTCCGGTCATCGCATCGAACCCGGTGGCGAACACGAGCGCGTCGAGGTCGTACTCGGTGTCGGCGGTTCGCAGACCGTGCGCGGTGATCTCGGCGATCGGATCCTTGCGCACGTCGACGAGCGCCACGTTGTCGCGGTTGAACGTGGAGAAGTAGTCCGTGTCGAGGCACGGGCGCTTGGTCCCGAACGGATGATCCTTCGGTGCCAGCATCTCCGACGTCTCCGGGTCATGGACGATCTCGCGGATGCGTTGGCGAACGAACTCGGCGACGGTCTCGTTGGCCGCCTTGTCGATCAGCAGATCGGCGTACGTTGCCGAGAGTCCGAACAACGTCCCCTTCTCCCAACCAGCGCAGAAGCGCTGCTCGCGCTCATCGGCGTCCGCCTGCGTGGCGAGCTCCTCGGTCGGCACTCCCAGCGGCACGCCGACTCGTGAACGGCGCGCCAACTCCCGGCGCTCCGGGTAGTCGGCCTTGCATTGCTCGACGAAGTCGGGGGGGAGAGGCGCGTTGCGGGCCGGCATGGAGAAGTTCGGCGTGCGTTGGAACACGGTCAGGTGCTCGGCCTGCTCGGCGATCAGCGGGATCGATTGGATGCCCGACGAGCCGGTGCCGATCACCCCGACCCGCTTGCCGGCGAAGTCGACACCCTCGTGGGGCCAGCGGCCGGTGTGGTACCACGGACCCTCGAAGCGATCGAGCCCGGGCACCTCGGGCGTCTTGGCCGTCGACAGGCACCCGACCGCCATGATGCAGAACTGCGCCGTCAACTGGTCGCCGGCGTCGGTCGTGACGATCCAACACGCCTGTCCGTCGTCCCACCACGCTGTCTCGACACGCGTGTCGAACTGGACGTCTCGGCGCAGGTCGTACCGGTCGGCCACGTGGTTGGCGTACCGCAGGATCTCGGGCTGGGTGGCGTAGCGCTCCGTCCACTCCCACTCCTGCTCCAGCTCGGGGTCGAACGAGTACGAGTAATCCATGCTCTCGATGTCGCAGCGGGCGCCCGGGTACCGGTTCCAGAACCAGGTGCCGCCGACGTCGGAGCCCGCCTCATAGACCCGCGCCGCGAAGCCGGCCTGGCGAAGCCGGTGGAGCATGTACATGCCCGAGAAACCGGCGCCGACGATCACAGAGTCGAGACGATCAGATCCGGCGTGCACCTGCCCATGTTCCCATGCGATCGCCGCCGATCTCCCGTCGTGAACTTCGCCCGGCGCGACTCGATGAAACCGAGGGCTGGCGGTCACGACACGGAGATGACCGCTAGGATGACCATATGCCCAGGCAGATGACCGCTACGCAGGTGAAGGCACACATCCTCTCGCTGCTCGACGAGGTGGCAGCTGGCGACGAGATCGAGATCACCAAACATGGGCGTACCGTCGCTCGACTGGTGCCTGCAAGCGGCGGCCACGCGCTGCGCGGCCTCTTCGCCGGGGTCGCCGTGAGCAACGCCACCGACGAGGAACTGTTCAGTACCGGCGAGGTCTGGAACGCGCAGTGACAACGATTCTGCTCGACACTCACGTCGTGCACTGGGTGTCAGCTGACGAGTCAGACCAGCTCAGCGCAGCGGCGTCCGAGGCAGTTGACGCCGCTGACGAGCTGGCAGTCGCCTCCGTGACGTGGTTCGAGCTCGCCTGGCTCGCCGAGCACGAGCGGATCACCGTTGGCGCGCCCGTCCGCGCGTGGCTCGACCGCCTGTCTGCCACTGTGCGTACCGTCCCCACCACGCCGGCCATCGCCGCGACGGCCGTGGCGTTGCCGTCGACGTTCCCGCGTGATCCCGCCGATCGACAGATCTACGCCACGGCGATCGAACTGGGATGGCAGCTCGTCACGAAAGATCGCCGGCTGCGCGACCACCCGCATCCAAAGCCAATCACCATCTGGTAGAGCGACGAGCTAGCCGGCGAAGTGGTCGCATCGATCGGGCACCCGGACTGACAGTCCCCCATCTGGTCAGGTCAACGGCCCTCAGTCAACTCCCGTCCAGCCCTCGCTGTGACCTCGTTGAGTGGTTGAGATGGAAGGTGGATCCAACCCTCGATGGCTGCGTTCTTGCGCTGCTGCTCCTCTGGCTCATGCGTACAGCGAACCTTCGAAGCAAGGACAACCAACGCGCAGACGACCGCATCGAGCACGTGATCGGACTGCACGCATCGGTCGTGGACTGGAGCGAGATCGACGTGATCGGATATTGAAGCGTCGATCGCTGCGACCACGCCCTCACGAGCCTCCCGCGCTTTGTCCCGATCGGGGCTCTTGTAATCCTTGCAATCGATCATCCAGGCAGCCAGAGCAGCAGCAGGATAGACCTCGACGAGCGGCCCGGTGCCATCCCGCGGCGCGCTCATCCCCCAGATGTCGTCAAGCCAGCGCCGCTGGAGCAGCGCGCACCTCATCGCCACCGACCCGAGCGTGTTGGCGGACACCGACAACGGCGGCCTGATGCGGATCTGCTTCCTGCGGAGCAGCTCCGTAACGGCGCGGTCGGTGTCACGATGCGTGAGCGTCGATCGATCGGGCAGGCCGGGCCACGGCGACAGGTCGCGGTGCGCTGTGACGGCGTCTACGAATGCCACGGGCCAGCCGAGCGGAGAGTCGACGCCAATGGCATCGACCGAGGTTGCGGCAGCGACGAGCGCGTCGTCGGTGGCACTGTCTTCAACTTCCTTGACCTGCCAACGGCGATCATCGACTGGAAGCAGAAGTACTGCACCGGTCTTCTTGGCCTGCGCAGCAAGATCGACTCCAAGGATCCGCACACCGGTATTCTCGCGCACGACAGGCATCAACGATCAGCGCGAGGCGAGCAGGTTCGCTTGTACGCTGATAACGATCGTTGCTCAAGCGGAGGTAACGGATGGGCGCTCGACCGCGGGTCACATGGAGGGATCGCTCTACGTCCGATGACTTCCTCATGCTGCAGGGCGTGCGCGACAACGACTTCTTCTCGATCCGGAATCCACCCAACAGTTCCGTATGGCGCGTCGGCATCTACCCGTACCGAGGCGAACATGCGCATTGCGACTGCTCGTCGCTCGAGGAGGCGAAAGCCATCTGCGAGGAGAGCCGCTGAGTTCGGCTAGCGGGCGAAGTGGTCGCGGAGGTTGGCGACTGATCTCGCCACGTTCGCTTCGTGGCGCTTCGGGAAGCCGGCGAGGCGTAGACCTGGCGGGAAGACGGCCGTCGACTGGTCGAACGTCTCGGTGACGCGGGTCGCGCCC
>Ga0136625_1000447_pt1 | contig 12863 bp, 13 predicted proteins | sample AntDrymUQ4832306_2_FD_104672 | JGI IMG/M metagenome (GOLD analysis project Ga0136625, IMG submission 104672) | Polar desert sand microbial communities from Dry Valleys, Antarctica - metaG UQ483 (23.06) | ecosystem: Environmental > Terrestrial > Soil > Desert | place: Antarctica: Dry Valley...
CAGGGTCCGCCACCGGCACGGGGGCGGGTGCGCCGGTAGCGGCGCCGGGCCGAACCTGATGTGCGAGAGCGGTCGACCTAACGATGCGGCCGTCGCGTCACCGGTCACCACCTCGAACCGCTGGTCACCGATGCCTGAGCCGGGGAACGGCGACGCAGCATCACGTCGCCGCGATCGCTCGACGCGGTTGCGACGTACTCGGAGGGCAGGGAACTCCTTCGAGGTTCGGGGCCTTCTGGCGGGCCAACCGCCGGTGTCCCAGCAGCGTACGGTGATGTCATGGGTGGTGAACAGATCCGGCTCAAGCCGGTGCGCGAAGACTGGCAACGCGCCCTTGTGGTGGTGGCACATCCCGACGACATGGAGTTCGGGGCGTCCGCCGCGGTTGCCCGCTGGACCGACCAGGGCAAGCACATCGCGTACTGCCTGGTGACGAGCGGCGAGGCCGGCATCGACGGGATGTCCCCCGATGACTGCAGGGTGGTACGAGAGGCAGAGCAACGCGAGTCCTGTCGGATCGTCGGCGTCGACGAGGTCGAGTTCCTCGGCCTTCCTGACGGCGTGCTGGAGTACGGCGTCGGACTGCGCCGTGAGATCGCCGCGGCCGTACGCCGTCACCGGCCGGAGATCGTCATCACCAACAACTTCCGCGACAGCTGGGACGGCGGGTCAGCACTCAACCAGGCCGACCACATCGCGACCGGCAAGTCAACGTTGGATGCTGCTCGCGACGCCGGGAACCGCTGGATCTTCGGCGACCAGGTGACCGCGGGACTCAAGCCCTGGGGTGGGGTGCTGCAGGTCTGGGCCGCGGCGTCGCCGCTGTCGCGGCACGCGGCCGACACGACGCAGACGTTCGACCGCGGCGTGGAGTCACTGCGCGCCCACCAGGCGTACATCGACGGCCTCGGATGGACCGACTTCGACCCCGCCGAGTTCCTCGAGGGTGGCGCCCGCGCCGCCGGGAGTGCGCTCGGATGCACCTTTGCGTCAAGCTACGAGGTGTTCTCCCTCCAATGGGGCGCCGTCCACGATGACTGATGCGCCGACCTCGGTGGCTCTGCAGCCGTCCGCGCCGGATTCGGGTGTCGTGTGTCGGTGGTCAACCAGGGAGCACTAGTGAACTTGCGTAGCACGCTGGCGCCTGAAGAGGCAGACTGAAGTGATGCAGCAGCTCTCCTCGCTCGACGCCCAGTTCCTGAACGTCGAGTCCTCGACGACGGTGGGACATGTCGGAAGCCTCATCCTGCTCGACCCATCGACAGCTCCTGGCGGTGAGCTGACGCTCGACCGGGTGCGCGAGGTGCTCGAACCGAGGCTGCACCTGGCGGCGCCACTACGCCAGCGCCTCGTCGGCGTACCGCTCGGGCTCGGTCGGCCCTACTGGATCGACGACCCTGACTTCGACATCGAGTTCCACCTGCGTGAGGTCGGGCTCCCGTCGCCAGGAGACGAGAGGCAGCTCGGCGAGCAGGTGGCGCGGATCCACGCGCGGCCCCTCGACCGGACGCGGCCGCTGTGGGAGATGTACCTGGTTCACAACGTGTCTCATGGGCGCCAGGCGCTGTACAGCAAGGTGCACCATGCGGCGATCGACGGCGTCTCCGGTGCCGAGATCCTGGCCACCATCATGGATGTCACGGTTGAGCCACGCGTCGTGGAACCGCCGGACGAGTACTGGAGCCCCGCGCCGATGCCGGGCGTCACAGAGCTCATGGGCAGGGGTCTCGCGTCCATGGCGACGCAGCCTCTCGAGGTGATGCGGACGCTCCCCCGGGCGCTCCCCCACCTCGCCGACACTCCAGGGGTAGCGCTGGTGCCGGGCGCCAAGGCGGTGAGTGAGCTTGCCGACAGCCTGATGCGAGTGGCGACGGGCGGCGAGCCTGGTCGCGGCGTCGGTCGTCGTACGATCTCGACACCCCGCACCCCGTTGAACGCACCGATCACCGCCCATCGTCGTTTCGCGTACGGTTCGTTGCCGCTCGACGACATCAAGCTGGTCAAGAACGCCTACACCATGACGGTCAACGACGTCGTCATGGCCCTGTGCACGTCGGCGCTTCGACGCTGGCTGCTCGATCACGACGGTCTGCCCGAGACCCCTCTCGTGGTTGCCGTGCCCGTCAGCGTCCGAACCGACGACCAGGCGCAGGACAACGGCAACTGCATCTCGGTGATGCTCGCCGAGATGCCCGTCCATGTGGCGGACCCCGTGGCGCGGCTGGCCCAGGTGCAGAAAGGAATGGGGGAAGCGAAGGAGCAGTTCGAGGCTGTCCCGGCATCGATCCTCCAAGACCTCGCTGCCGTGATCCCGACGGCGCTGTCGGGGCTGGCCGCTCGGGCGATCTTCCAGATGGTTGCCGTCGGCGCCTTCCCGTTCAACCTCTTCATCTCGAACGTGCCGGGGCCGCAGCTGCCGTTGTACGTCGGGGGCGCCTCCGTGCTCGGGGTGTATCCGGTGTCCGCGATCACCGACCTCACCGGAGCCCTCAACATCACGCTCTTCTCCTACGACGGCTCGCTCGACTTCGGGCTGATCGCCTGCCGCGAGCTGGTCCCCGACGTGTGGAACATGATCGGATACCTGCAAGACGCCCTCGACGAGCTGGTGGGGCTCGCCAACGGCTAGTGGCGCAAGGATCCGAGCCTGAGGTGGTCGGGGCTACCCCAAAACTCGGGTCTTGCCGCGGCCACCGGGCGGGCAGTCAGTGCGGGGAGTCGACGTTGGCGCGCTTCGCGGTGCGCTCGATACCGTCGGCGAACGAGGGCCAGAGCTGGCGGGGAAGGTCGTGGCCCATGCCAGGGATGAGCAGCAGCTCGGCATCCTGGATCGCACGTGCGGTGGCGCGCCCCCCCGACACGTGAACCATCCGGTCGGAGAGCCCATGGATCACGAGGGCCGGCACGTCGAGCTGCCGGAGCGCCCGGCTGCGGTCGGGCTGGCTGACCACCGCCTGCATCTGCCGGATGGAGCCGGGCATGCTGATGCCACGGTCGAACGTCTCGGCGGCTCGCGCGCGGATGTCGTCAGCGGGAGTCGGATATCCGGGTGAGCCGATCATTCCCCAGGTGCGCACGGACTGGGCGATGACTAGGTCGCGGTTCGTCCGGTTGCCACTGAGTAGCATCGGGACAAGCCGCGGGTCCTGCCACCCCACCGAGCGTCGTCCCGTCGTCGACATGATCGAGACCAGTGACAAGACGCGCTCGGGGTGGTCGATCGCCATCGTCTGAGCGATCATGCCGCCCATCGAGACGCCCGTGACGTGCGCCTGCTCGATCTCGAGGTGGTCCAAGACCCCGACTGCATCGGCGGCCAGGTCGCTCATCGTGTACGGCGCCGGGGTCTTGCTGCGGATGAAGGTCCTGACGACGTCGCCGCGCCGACCGCCCCGACCGCGCATCTTCGTCGACCGCCCCGTGTCGCGGTTGTCGTATCGGATGACGAAGAAGCCGCGGGACGCAAGCAACACGCAAAGATCGGGGCTCCACCAGGTGAGCGGGCCACTGAGGCCCATGATGAGCAGGAGAGCCGGGTCGGACCGGTCGCCGAAGGTGTCGTAACAGATGTCGACGCCCGACTCGAGGCGGGCATAGTCCTCGCTGCTCTGCACACCGACACCCCCTCGCGCGGTCTTTGTTACCAGCGAGTTTACCGAAGCGACAGGGTCACGCGTGCTCGAAGTCGACAGCGGCGTAGCCGCGAAGCTTCTCGAAGCGATGCTCACTCGTGATCGAGCGGATGGTGCCGCTGCGCGAGCGCATCACGAGCGAGTGGGTGGTGGCGCCGCCATGCGCGTAACGGACTCCTCGCATCAGCTCACCGTCGGTGATGCCGGTGGCCACGAAGAAGCAGTCGTCGCCGGCCACGAGGTCATCGGTCGAGAGCACCCGGGAGAGGTCATGGCCGGCATCGATGGCTCGCTGCTTCTCGTCGTCGTCGGTGGGACACAGCCGACCCTGGATGACGCCGCCGAGCGACTTCATCGCGCAGGCCGCGATGATGCCCTCCGGCGTACCTCCGATGCCGACCAGCAGGTCGATACCGGTGTCGGGGCGGGCGGCCATGATCGCGCCCGCGACATCGCCGTCGGTGATGAACTTGATCCGTGCGCCGGTCGCGCGGATCTGCGCCACCAGGTCGTCGTGCCGCGGCCGGTCGAGCACGACGACGGTGATGTCGTCGTTCGAGCTCCCCTTCGCCTTCGCGGTAAGCCGGATGTTCTCTGCCACGGGCAGCCGGATGTCCACCACATCGGCTGCCTCCGGGCCGGTGACGAGCTTCTCCATGTAGAAGACGGCCGATGGGTCGTACATCGAGCCCCGCGGTGACACCGCCATCACAGCGACCGCGTTCGACATGCCCTTGGCCGTCAGGGTCGTGCCGTCGATGGGGTCGACAGCGACGTCACACTGTGGGCCGGTGCCGTCGCCGACCTTCTCTCCGTTGTAGAGCATCGGCGCGCTGTCCTTCTCGCCCTCGCCGATGACGACAACGCCGTCCATGCCGACAGTCCCGATGAGCGCACGCATCGCGTTGACCGCCACCCCGTCGGCCCCGTCTTTGTCGCCCCGACCGACCCAGCGGCCGGCCGCCATCGCCGCCGCCTCGGTCACGCGCACGAGCTCCATCGCGAGGTTGCGGTCGGGCGCGTTGCGCGGGGTTTCGAAGGTGTGTCCGGTCAGGCCCTGCGGTTCTTCGAGCGTCACGGCACTCTCCTCGTCGTTGGCTTGACCTGATCGTAACGACATTGTCTGTATGCCGGTCGATCTTGCGGCCTCGCCGGTCGAGCGCGGAAGTCGCGGTCACGCGGGGTAGGCGGTCACCTCCGTGGCTTTCACCGTAGCCCACACAAGTGAGCCTGACCGCAGGCCCAGCGCCGCGAGGGCCGCCGGGGTGATGTCCACGAGCAATCTCGCCTGACTCTCCACCTGGACCCGGACCGCGTCGCCGTGCGGTGCCACCGAGGTCACGCGTCCTTCCCAGACGTTGCGCGGGCTGCCTTGCGGCCTGGAGGTGTATAGGCTGACCGTCGCGGGGGAGAACGTCGCGAATGCCGGGCCGGTCAGCTGCCCGTTGGATGACACGATCGTCATACCGCTGGGCAGCGTGATAGCACCGGCGCGAGCGGCCCCGCGGACCAGGTTGAGCCCGACGAGCGCCGCGACGTGCTGTGTGCGTGGTCGGGCCGCCACCTGCGTCGGCGTCCCGATCTGGACGATGTCGCCAGCGTCGAGGACGATGATCCGGTCGGTCATGACCATCGCGTCCAAGGCGGTGTGCGTCACAACGATGCTGACGCCGGCGAACGCCCTCAGGTGCTCGCGCAGCTGGGTTCGCAGCGTCATGGCGCCTGACGCGTCGAGCGAGGCGGTCGGCTCGTCGAGCAGGAGCATCCGTGGCTCGCTGGCAAGTGCGCGCGCGATCGCGACCCGCTGAGCCTGGCCCCCGGACAGCTCGCGGGGCTTCCGGTTGGCCAACCCGCCGACGCCGAGACGGGTGAGCCACTCGGCTGCGCGCGACCGGGACTCAGCCCGTGGCGTTCCGCGTGAGCGGCCACCGAAGGCGACGTTGTCGAGCGCCGTCAGGTGGGGGAACAGGAGGTGGTCCTGGAAGACGAAGCCGACCCCACGTTCGTGCGTGGGCACATGCACGTCGCTGCCTGACAACAGTCGGCCGTCGAGGGCGATCTCCCCCGAGTCGACCGCGAGGAGACCGGCCAGGGCACGAAGGGTGGTCGACTTGCCGGCGCCGTTCGGTCCGATCAGGCCGACGATCTCCCCAGGTCCGGCGTCGAGATCGACGGTCGTCGTATGCGCCGGACGTCGTACGACGAAGTGCGCGTCCAGGCTCACGTGGACAGTCCCGAGAGCCAGCGTTCCCGCAGCAGGGCGAGCACCACGACCGACACGACGATGAGCACGAGGCTCAACGCGATCGCCGAGTCGGGGTCGTCCTGGAGCGCGAGGTAGACCTGGGTAGGCATCGTCCGCGTCGTACCGGGGAAGTTGCCTGCGAACGTGATCGTGGCTCCGAACTCTCCCAGCGCGCGGGCCCAGCACAGCACAGCACCCGCGACGACACCAGGGAAGGCGAGGGGGAGCGTCACTCGGCGGAACGTCGACCAGCGGGACGCTCCGAGGGTGGCCGCCGCCTCGTCGTACCTCTCGCCGGAGGCACGGAATGCGCCCTCGACACTGATCACGAGGAACGGCAACGCGACGAACACCTGGGCCATCACGACGGCCGCTGTGGTGAACGGCAGGCTGATGCCGAAGGCGTCGTCGAGTGGCTTGCCGAGGATGCCGTTGCGCCCGAATGCCAGCAGCAGCGCCACCCCGCCGACGACGGGTGGAAGCACCAGCGGAAGCGTGACCATCGCCCGCACGAGGCTGCGGCCGCGGAACGAGGTCCGGGCGAGCAGCCAGGCAAGCGGGATGCCGAAAGCGACACACACCACGGTCGAAGTCACGGTGGTGACGAGGCTCAGCCGCAGGGCGTCGCGAGCCTCCGGTGCGGATAGGTCGTCCACGAGCGTCCCCCACGGCGCCCGTATGAGGACGGCCGCGACCGGGATGACGAGGAACGCGAGGGCCGTGGCAGCGGGGATCGTCAGCCCCAGCGGAGCCCGCCCCCGCGTCCGGACTGCGGATGAGCTCACGGAGCGCCGAACCCTGCTTCTGCCAGAACGCCTTGACCCGCCGGCGACATGACCAGCGACACCCATTCGTCGGAGAGGTCGGCGTGGCCGGAGTCCTTGACCACGGCGATGAAGTACGCGTTGACGGCGTTCACGTCGGCTGGGATGTCGACCGTCATCACCTCGTCTCCGGCCGCTTCGGCGTCCGTGACGTAGACAATGCCGGCGTCCGCCTCGCCGAGGCTGACCTTGGTGAGCACCGCCTTGACGTCGGCCTCCAGCGACTTTGGTGTGGCCGCGGTGCCGGCGTTGTCGAGGATCGTCTGGGCGGCCGACCCGCAGGGGACCGACGGGTCGCACACGACGAAGTCGGCAGCTGCGAGGTCGTCGAGTGATGAGATGTCTGCCGGATTGTCGGGGGGTGTGACGACGACGAGCGTGTTGGCGGCGAAGCCGGTCGGGTCGCCTGAGAGGTTGCCGTCGTCGGCCACCAGACCGATGCTCTTGTCGTCGGCCGTCGCGATGACGTCGGCGGGGGAACCCTGGTTGACCTGCTCGGCGAGCGCACTGCTCGAGCCGAACGAGACGACGACGTCGACCGCCGGGTGGTCCTTCTCGAAGGACTGCTCGAGCTGTCCGAAGGTCTCGGTCAGGGATGCTGCAGCCAACACGGTCAGCTTGGTTCGGCCGTGCGAGTCGCTGGCGCAACCGCTCAGGGTCGGCGCAAGCAGGAACGGCACGGCGACGGCGGCAGCCAGGCGACGATGTGTCGGGTTCACCACGGCACCTCCACGACGACGTTCGTCGCCTTGATGGAGGCGACGGCCACGACCCCGACGTCGAGGCCGAGCGCATCGGCCGCTTCGCGGCTCATGAGAGAGACCACGCGGTAGGGCCCGCAGCACAGCTCGACCTGCGCCATCACGGTGTCGCGCTTGACGGCGGTGACGATCCCGCGGAGGTGGTTGCGCGCGCTGACCCGATGTGAGCCCGCATCGGCGCCGTCCGAGGGGATGTCAGCGAGGTCACGCGCGAGCTGGGCGAGGGCCTGCCCCTCGATGCCTGCGTGTCCGTCGTCCGTGCGGACCGAGGTCACCCGGCCTGAGTCCGCCCAACGCCGCAGGGTGTCGTCGCTCACGCCGAGCAGCTGCGCAGCGTCAGCCAGTCGATAGGTGGTCACGGCACCAAGTCTATCCGCACTTGCGGCAAGGAGAACGCTCAAGAGCTCCGCAGTCACGGGAACAGGGTCGCCAACAGCTGATGCTGGCCGCGTCTGGTGCGGAGTACCTCCGCAGCGGTGAGCGAGACCACAGATAATGAACCCGTGAGTGGGGTCCGGCGCGGGTACGAACGAAGCACCAACGCCTTGGTCGGCGCGATGATCGCCGTGGCTCTGCTGGCCGTCCTGGGCTTCGCACTCAACCAGCTGTTGCAACGCGACCAGTCATACCCTCCGCAGACCGTCGACTACGCCCCACAGCTCACCGCAGCCCGCGCGGACGCCCCGTTCGCCGTGTTGGCGCCCGAGCCCGTGCCACCGGACTGGCGAGCCACGAGTGTCGATGCCGGACGGCAGGACGGGGAGTACGTCTGGCATCTGGGATTTGTCGTGGACGAGGCGGAGTACGCCGCTGTGGATCAGACGACCGGCGACCCTGATGACTTCCTTGGCGAGGTGACGCCGGCGACCGAGCAAGACGCCCCGGTGCAGGTGAACGGCGTGCGGTGGCAGACGCTGAGCGAGCCTGGAGGCGACGATGAGGCGCTGGTGCTGAGCCGTGGCGACTCCACGACGGTCGTGTCAGGCACACTGCCGCGTGACGTGCTCGTGGCCTTCGCTGAGTCGCTGCAGAGCCACTGACACAAGTCGAGAAGGTCAAGCGCCGGGCTCGTCCTCGACGGGCGCAGCGATCGTTGCATCGAGCCGGGCGCGTGCCCCGTCGAGATGGTGCTGAGCGATCTTCGCCAACGTCTCGCCCCGCTCCCATAGCTCGATCGACTCGGCCAATGTGGTGTTTCCTGCCTCGAGCGATGTCACGATCGAGACGAGCTCGTCGCGTGCCTGCTCGTAGGTCGGGTTCTCGCTCATGGTGGGGTTCTCGCTCATGTCGGGTCCTTGGCAGTGGATGTGGTGGTGACGGTGGCGGTGAGACGTCCCGAGCCGAGCCGCGCCTCGACGACATCCCCAGGTGACACCGCGTCGGCCTCGGTGATGACGCGTCCGGCGGGGGTCTGCAGGACGGCGTACCCCCGCTGCAGGGTGGCGAGCGGCGAGAGACTCTGGACCCGGGCGAGCCGGTGGCCGATCTCGTCACTCGCCCGGCTCAGCCGATGGTCGAGGCAGCGACGGCCCCGGTCACGCAGGTCATCGATGGAAGCGCTGAGCTGGTCGAAGTGGCGGTGCGGGGCTGCGAGCACGGGGCGCGAGCGTGCCGTGGCCAGGCCGTGGAGCTCGCGCTCGATGAGCGCCCGGACGACGCGCTGAGCCCTCTCCCGCAGCCTCGTGATCCGGAGCGCCTCCTCGCGGACGTCGGGGATGACCCGCTTGGCCGCGTCCGTCGGGGTCGAGGCCCGCAGGTCAGCCACCAGGTCGAGCAGCGGCTGGTCCGACTCGTGCCCGATGGCGCTGACCAGCGGAGTGCGACATGAGGCGGCAGCGCGTAGCAGTCCCTCGTCCGAGAACGCCAGCAGGTCCTCGAGGGCGCCGCCGCCGCGGGCCACGACGATGACGTCGACACTCGGGTCGCCGTCGAGGACGGCCAGCGCCTCGATCACCTGGCGGGCTGCGTCGTGGCCCTGGACGGTGGCGTGCTCAATGCGGAAGTCGACACCGGGCCATCGGCGCCTTGCGTTGTCGACGACGTCTCTCTCGGCGGCGGAACTGCGTCCGACGATGAGGCCGATGCGCTGGGGCAGGAACGGGAGGGCGCGCTTGCGGCCAGGGTCGAACAAGCCCTCGGCCGCCAGCAGCTGACGACGCTGCTCGATCCGGGCGAGCAGCTCTCCCACCCCTACCGGCCGGATCTCCTTGGCGTTCAGCGACAGCGTCCCGCGCGGGACGTAGAACTGGAACCGTGCGAACACCACGACGCGGGCGCCCTCGGTCACCGGGGTCGAAAGGGAATCGAAGGTAGCTCTCGCACACGTCACCTGGACCGACACCTCGGCGACGGGATCCCGCAACGTCAAGAAGACTGTGGCCGACGCCGACTTGCGGCTGAGCTGGGCGATCTGCCCCTCGACCCAGATCGGGCCGAGACGCTGGATGTAGCCCGACATGACATTGGCGATCACCCGCACCGGGGCGGGTTTCTCCAGACTCGTCTCGAGGGCCACGCACCGAGGTTAGTCGTCCGTCGCGACATCCGTACGCTGTCGTGCCGTAGAGGCAGACGTGGCGGCCTCGGTCAGCAGATCGCCGGCCCGCTCCCCCAGGGTCTGCTGTTGACAGCTGGCAGGCTGGGTGATCCCGATGGGCATCGCTGGGTACGACGCTCCCGGGGCGGCGGCCGCACCCTCATCTGAGGGTTCCGACTTGAGCGGCGGCGCAGCGGGGCCGACATAGGAGAGACGTGGACGTGACCAGCAGTGCCGCGGTCGTCAGCAGAATGGCCAAGGCGGCCGAAACCTTCCTGGCGTCACTCGACCCGGCTGGTCGGGCCGCCGCCACCGGGCGCCTGGGTGGGGACTACCGCGAATGGACCTACCTGCCGGGTCCGAGGCCGGGCCTGTGCCTCGCCGAGATGACCGCCGACGAGCGGGCCGCGGCGCTCGTCCTGCTCGACACCGGCTGCAGTGCCGGTGGGGCGACTACTGCGCGCGCGGTCGTCGGGCTGCACATGATCCGCCGCCAGCTCGGGGCTGACCCTGATCCGGAGGACCATCGGTACTGGGTGCGCGTGCTCGGTGATCCCACCGGCGCGGACCCGTGGGCCTGGCGCGTGAACGGGCATCACCTCGCCGTGCACCTCGTGGTCGCGGACGGGTCGATCGCGGTCACCCCAAGCTTCTACGGCGCCGAGCCAGCGACGGTGCCGACCGGGCCACACCGAGGCCTCCGCACGCTCCCGGAGGAGGAGGAGCTTGCCCGGCTGTTGCTCTGCGACCTCGAAGGCGCGCTGCGGGCTGAGGCGATCACCTCGGACCAGGCCCCCTCAGACATCCTCACGCGGTTCGACCCGGTCGCCGACCCGACCGTCATCGACCGGGGGCTGGCTCACGGCGACATGACCCCCGACCAGCAGGACGCCCTGCAGCGGCTGGTCCGCCACTACCTCGGACGGGCCGTCGAGCCAGCAGCCGAGCGCGCGTGGTCAGAGATGGTCGAGGCAGGGTTGGACGAGATCCGGTTCGGGTGGGCTGGGTCCGACGTTCGCGGCGAGGGGCACTACTACTCGGTGCTCGGGCCGACGCTGCTCATCGAGTACGACAACACGCAGGATGACGCGAACCACATCCATACTGTCTGGCGCGACCTGCTACACGATTGGGGAGACGATCTGCTCGCCGGGCACTATGCCGACGGGCACTCGGGCTAGGCGGGCTGAGGATCGAGGTGAGCGGGTTCAGCCCCGGCCGCCTCCGGTGGTGTCGTCTCCGGTTTCTCCGCGAACACGTCGAGCTCCTCAGCGCGCTCACGCCACCCGACGTGACGCATTCCTGTGAGCGGGGCGAAGACGGCTACCCGTTGCGGATTGGGTGACTCCTTCCCCCGCACCTAGCATGGAACCCATGTCTGTCGCTGAGAACCACCCGAGCACGTCGACGCCTGGGGCCGGCGACCGTACCGTGCTGCTCGCGGCCCCCCGCGGCTACTGCGCAGGGGTCGACCGTGCGGTGATCACTGTGGAGAAGGCGTTGGACCTCTACGGGCCGCCCGTCTACGTGCGCAAGCAGATCGTGCACAACAAGCACGTCGTCAAGACCCTCGAGGGCCAAGGTGCCATCTTCGTGGAGGAGCTCGACGAGGTCCCGGAGGGGTCCACAGTCGTCTTCTCGGCTCACGGCGTCTCGCCGGCCGTCCACGAGGAGGCGACCGCCCGCTCGCTGAAGACGATCGACGCCACCTGCCCGCTTGTGACCAAGGTGCACCATGAGGCGCGTCGGTTCGCTCAGGAGGACTACGACATCTTGCTCATCGGGCACGAGGGGCACGAGGAGGTCGAGGGCACAGCAGGGGAGTCCCCGGACCACATCACGCTGGTGCAGAGCTCCGACGACATCGCGAACGTCGCGGTCCGCGACCCCAACAGGGTTGCCTGGCTGTCACAGACGACCCTGTCGGTAGACGAGACGATGGAGACGGTCGACCGCATCCGTCAGCAGTTCCCCAACCTGCTCGACCCGCCGTCCGACGACATCTGTTACGCGACGCAGAACCGGCAGCAGGCGGTCAAGGAGATCTCCCAGAGTTCTGAACTGGTGCTCGTCGTCGGTTCCGGTAACTCCAGCAACTCGGTGCGGCTCGTCGAGGTCGCTCTCGAGAACGGCGCCGGGGCGTCGTACCGGGTGGATGACGCCTCGGAGATCAAGGAGGAGTGGCTGGTTGGCGTGGGCTCGGTTGGTGTCACGTCAGGCGCCTCAGTCCCCGAGGACCTCGTCGACGGGGTCCTGGACTACTTGTCGGCGCGTGGGTTCCCGGCGGCGCGTGCGGTGCACACCGCTGAGGAGTCCCTGATCTTCGCCCTCCCGCCGGAGCTTCGCAAGGACCTCCGCGCGGCAGGAATCTCCTAGCAGCGCGTCCCTGTTTGACGTCAGCGTCGACGGGTCGCGGCGACCCTGCCGCCGACCGTCAGTAGCACGACACCGTAGCCGGCGACGAGGGTGGCAGCGTGTCCGGCAAGTCCTGTCATGAAGGTTTTGGACAGGCCGGCTGAGTCGATGATGGCCGTGGGGGCGAGGAGGGCGACAGCGCCGACAGCGGCTGCGTAGACAAGGGGCGGGAGTACGCCGGTGGTGAAGATGTCATGGCGTCGTACGGCCATCGCAGCCACGAGACAGACCACGACGAAGCACAGGTCGAAGAAGATCGACAGGCCACCTGTCAACGCGAAGTCGAGGCCGACCACGGAGGCGGTGACCAGGCCCGTGACGAGGACGACCCCCCGCCCTGGCATACCCGGCATCGCGGTGTAGTCGGTCGAACGGCGCAGCGACGCCCGATCATTGGAGTCGTCGAGGTCCGCGTCGAAGGAGCCAAGTGCCGCCGAGCGCGAGCCGGAG
>Ga0136625_1000450_pt1 | contig 12827 bp, 14 predicted proteins | sample AntDrymUQ4832306_2_FD_104672 | JGI IMG/M metagenome (GOLD analysis project Ga0136625, IMG submission 104672) | Polar desert sand microbial communities from Dry Valleys, Antarctica - metaG UQ483 (23.06) | ecosystem: Environmental > Terrestrial > Soil > Desert | place: Antarctica: Dry Valley...
CGCCAGACGCGCGTCTGGCGACCCAACGCCTCATCCCTGGTCGGCCCGGGTGGGCAGCGAGTAGGCGGGGGGCTGGCGCGGACGATCCCAGCGCAGGCGGTAGGTACCCGGACCCAGCCCAGGGCGACGCAGGGTGCCGTCGGAGTCGGTGGCCGTCGGACGTCCGACCTCGGTCCAGGAGCCGTCGGCGCGCCGGTGCTCGACGCACACGCGTCGTTGACCGCGACCGGGGCGCACCAGCCCGAGGCCCGTTCCGCGCCGCACCGCGAATGACACCGGGAAGCTGAGCAGCGCGGGCTTGGGACGCCCGTCGGGCTGTTGAAGGCCGGTCTGGTAGAGGCGGTCGTCGGGCAGGTCGCGCAGCAGGAACTGGGCTTGCATTCGCACGTCGGGCCGGGCCAGCGCCTCGGCCACGGCTTGCTGCAAATACGCCGCCTGCACGAGCGGCGCGATGCCGCGCCGCGGGTCGGGGGGCTCGGTCTCGTAGCCGAACTCGGTCACGTAGACGTCGAGCCGGCGCTCGATGCGCCCGCGCTCGGTCAACGCGGTGAGCAGCTTTGACAGGCGGCCCAGGTCGGCCATGCCGACGCTGTCGGGGTCGGGCAGCGGCTGGTCGGGCGGGCGCCGGTGCATGTAGGGATGGTGCGCGAAGCCGTCGGCCTTCAGAGGCTCGAAGTCCCGGCACTCAGGCCGCTTCAGCGGGCGCAGGCGATCGTCCACGCAGGCCATCTCACGCACGAAGCGAAGCGGCCGGATAGCGCTGGTGGGGCCCTCGCCCGCGTCGCCGATCGAGGTGAGCCCGCCCATCAGCACGCGGTTCTCGCCGGACACGCCCTTGATCGCTTCGTAGGCCAGCTCGTGCATGCGCCGGTAGTGGTGGGCGGCCACGGGCACGCGCCCGCGCCATTGGGGGCGCATGAACTCCGGGTGGTTGGGCTCGTTCCAGGTGGTCCAGAGCCGCACTTGGGGGTAGCGCCTGGCCAGGGCCTTGGCGAACAGCGCGAACTGCTCGGGGTCGGGCAGGCCGCGGTAGGGAGCCCGCCCGCCGGCCGCGCCGGGCACGGCCCAGCGTGGCGCGTAGAAGGCCACGTCGACCATCGGGCGCATCCCGGCTTCGGTCACCGCCTTCACCGCGCGGTCGAGGTTCACCCAGGCCCTCGGGTCGTAGTCGCCGGGATCTGAGGCATCGAAGTCCGGGCGCCGCAGGCTCTCGGGCTCGGGTGCGATCTGAGACCACGTGGCGTTGATGCGCACCCGGCCGACGCCGAGCGCCTTCAGTGTCCGGATGGTTCGCGGGAGCTCGCGAGGGCGATGGAGCAGAAGCGCGTCGTCCTGCACCACGGTCTCAAAACGCGGGCCGGCGTCGGCGGCGGGCTCCTCCCGGGTGGCGCACCCGGCCAGCGCCCCGGCGAGCACGAGGGGAAGCCAGACGCGTCGGGGCACTGCGCGCACGTTAGGGCGGCGGGTATCCTCCCCGCGCCATGTCGGATTCCCGAAAGATCCGCGTGGTCGTAGCCAAGCCCGGACTCGACGGCCACGACCGCGGGGCGAAGATAATCGCCCGTGCCCTGCGTGACGCCGGCATGGAGGTCATCTACACCGGCCTGCACCAGACGGCCGAGCAGATCGTGGAGACGGTGCTCCAGGAGGACGCCAACGCGGTGGGCCTCTCGATCCTCTCCGGCGCTCACATGACCCTGGTGCCGAAGATCGCCGGCCTGCTCAAGGAGCAGGGCGCCGAGGACGTGGTGCTGGTGGTGGGCGGAACGATCCCCAAGGACGACATCGACGAGCTCAAGGAGCTGGGAGTGGCCGAGGTGTTCACCCCCGGCTCGTCGGTCCAGGAGATCGTGGACTACATCAAGGAGAGCGTTCCCGCCTGAGACGGGCTAGTGGGCCTTCTCACAACGTTGCACCGGAAACCTCATCGGTCAGGCGGCGATGGTGAGCTTGCGTTCGAGGGCGGTGATGCGTCGGTCGCGGTCAGGTCCGTTGCGGTGTTGGACGTGGCGGGCGAGGGCGTGGGCGAAGGCATCCCAATCGAGGTAGTCGGCGTTGGAGACCACGAACTCGTTGATCGGCCGAAAGTGGGCCTCGATGCGGTTGAGGTAGCTGGCGTAGGTGGGGATCGGGACGAGCTCGATGTTGTGCTCGGCGGCGAACTCGCGGACGGCGGGAGTCCAGTTGGCCGACAGGCCGTCCTGGATCCAGTAGAGGCGAATGCGGCGCGGGTAGGCCGAGCGGATCGTGCGCATGAACGCGAGCGTGTCGGCGCCGGCGCGCCTTGGCCGCAACCGCAGGCGCAAGCGGTCGCCGTGCACGTCGTAGGCGCCGAAGCCGTAGCGGGTGCCGTGGCGGCGGTTAAACGTCGCCCGCAGACGCTCGGGCCGGCGTTCGGGCGCCCAGCCCGAGCCGTGGGTGGGGCGCAGCGAGATCGGGCCCATCTGGTCGAAGCTGACGACCACCCCGCCCTCCGGAGCCCGCTCGTAGAGCGACAGCACGCGGGCGGCCTTGGCCTCGTAGTCGGGATCGGGGCTCGCCTTCCAGGAGCGCGTGCGCTGGAAGGACAGCCCCGCCTCAGCCAACACCCGGCCGAGGTGGGCGGTCGAGATCTCGATCCCCTCCCCGGCCAGGTGGGCCGACAGCCTGGGCAGCGACCAGCGCGTGAGCGGCACCCCCTGGGTGTCGGGACGGGCACCGGCCACCGCGACGATCCGCGCTCTGTGCGCGGCGGTGATCCGGCGGGGACGCCCGCCCCGATAGTCAGGGTCCAGCGAGTCGAGCCCGCGCTCGTTGAACTCGTGGATGACCTTGCGCACGTGCGACTCGTCGGTCTGCCACATGCGCGCGATCTCGGGTGCCGACATGCGCGTATTCGACGCCAACAGGATCGCCGCCCGCTCGCGCGTCGAGAAGTGCGTCGACTCCTTCGAGCGACGCTTCAAAGCAACCGCCTCATCGTGCGCCAATGGCCGCACGAACACCTCCGGGGGACGCATCGCCACCTCCATCATCGGGATGCGTCCCTCTTCGCCACCAACCATAGGTTTCCGGTCAAACCTTTGGAGAAGGCCCACTAGGCGGCCGGTGCGCCCGCCCGCCCGGTGAGCTCTTCGAGCAGCTCGCGCAGTGCTGTGGTACGGGCCGGCCCGAAGCGTTCGGCCCACTCGGCCTCGATCTCCCCCATGATCCTCAGCGCGGCCGAGCGTGAGCGCCGGCCCTCGGGCGTCAGCCGGATCAGCTTCGCCCGGCCGTCCGCGGGATCGGCCGCGCGCTCGAGGTAGCCCAGACGCTCCAGGTCGTCGGCCACCTCGCCCACGGCCTGCTTGGTCAGGCCCGAGAGGTCGGCGAGGACGGTGAGGCGGGTCCCCTCCGGCTCGATGAAGCGGAACACGCAGCCGTGGCTCGGCCGTATCTCCACGAAGCCTTCGGCGTGCAGCCGGCGGTGCAGCTCGCCTGCAACGCGCTCCTTGGCTTCGGCCAGCAGGGGGAGTAATGGTTGTGAGTGGGTCAACCGGTTCCTTGAACGTCAGGTCGCCTTACCGCCTGGTAAGGTGCCTTGACCAATTGTAACCGAGGGAAGCGGGAACAGCTCCAATGGCCCGAAAGTGGTGGACCCTCATGGCGGTGAGCGTGGCGACGATCATGCTCCTGCTCGACATCACCGTCGTGAACACGGCGCTGCCCGAGATCCAGCGCGACCTCAAGGCCTCGTTCACCGACCTGCAGTGGGTGATCGACGCCTACGCCCTGACCCTCGCAGCGGTGGTGCTCACCGCCGGATCGCTGGCCGACCGACTCGGGCGCCGGAGGGTGTTCGCCGCCGGCCTGGTGGTCTTCACCGTGGCCTCGCTGCTCTGCGGCCTGGCTCCCGATCCGACAGCGCTCAACCTCGCCCGCGCGCTCCAGGGCATCGGCGGCGCGGTCATGTTCGCCGTCTCGCTGGCGCTCATCGCCCAGGAGTTCCCCGCCGGGCGCGAGCGCGGCACCGCGATGGGCATCTACGGCGCGTCGATCGGCGTCGCGGTGGCCATCGGCCCGCTGGTGGGTGGCGCGCTCACCCAGGGGCTCGGCTGGGAGTGGGTCTTCTTCATCAACGTGCCCATCGGCGTGGCCGCTCTGGCGGTCACCTACCTGCGACTGCGCGAGTCGCGCGACCCGGACGCCGACCGCATCGACTGGGGCGGCCTGGTCACGTTCAGCGGCTCGCTGTTCCTGCTCGTGCTCGCGCTGGTGCGCGGCAACGACGAGGGATGGGGCAGCACGGTGATCGTCTCCCTGCTCGCCGGTGCAGGGCTGCTGATGGCGGCCTTCCTGGTCGTCGAGCGGCGGGTCGCCCAGCCGATGCTGCCGCTGGGGCTCTTCGGCCGGCGCGCGTTCACCGGCGTCCAACTGGCCGCCTTCGCCCTGTCGGGTTCGATGTTCGCGATGTTCCTCTACCTCACCCTGTTCATGCAGGGCTTCCTGGGCCTGTCGGCGCTTGAAGCGGGGGTCCGCTACCTCCCGATCACCCTCATCACCCTGCTGGCCGCGCCGGTGGCAGGCGCGCTGCTGGGGAAGGTGCACGCGCGCTACCTGCTGGGAGCCGGACTGCTGCTGGCCGGGATCGGCCTGCTGCTGATGACTGGCCTCAAGGCGGACGCCGAGTGGACCACGCTGCTCGCCGGCTTCCTGGTCGCGGGCTTTGGCGTGGGCCTGCTGAATCCGGTGATCGCCGATGTCGCGCTGTCGGTGGTCCCGAAGGAGCAGAGCGGCATGGCGTCGGGGATCAACGACACCTTCCGACAGGTGGGCGTGGCCGTGGGCATCGCCGTCTGGGGCGCCATCTTCCTGGGCCGCGGCGCGAGCAAGGTCGAGGAGTTGGCGGCCAACTCGCCGGCGGCGGCCGGCGAGCGCCCACGGCAGCTGGTCGAGGCCGTGTCGTCGGGCAACTTGGAGGCCGCCCTGCGCTCGGCGCCCGAGCAGGCCCGCAGCACCGTCGAGACCGCGGCGCGCGAGGGCTTCCTGGCCGGCCTCAATGACATCCTGCTGGTGGCGGCCATCCTGTCGTTCCTGGGCGCCGGGCTCGCCCTGCTGCTGGTCCGTGAGGGCGAGATCGAGCGCGACGCCTTCGAGCCCGAGGTTGCGCTCGAGCCTGCTCCTGCCTAAGCCGCCTCCGTGTAGTAGTATCGTACAATGCTCACGGTCCCGGAGGTCGCACGCCGCGTGGGGCGCGACCCCGAGACCGTCAGGCGCTGGATCCGCTCCGGCCGGCTCCCGGCCCACAAGGTGGGTACCCAGCACATCGTCGACGAAGCCGACATCGTCGCTCTTCACGACCAGCGCGAGACGATCACGCCCCGCGAGTGGGCGACGACCTCGGATGGCTCGCCGATGCCCGACGTCGTGCGCTGGCTGCATCGCAGCCGCGCGGCGCGTTGACGCCAGGTGCTCGTCCTCGACGCCTCGGTCGTCCTCCAGGCCTGCCTCGTCGACGAGGGCTTCGAGCGCTTCGGCGATCCGGACCAAGTCGCGCCGCCCTTCATGTGGGCAGAGGTCCGGTCGGCCCTGCACGAGGCCGTCTGGCGAGGTGAGCTGGCCCCGAGCGTCGGTGCCGCCGCTGCCACGCGGCTCGACGCGGGCCCGGTGTCGGCGCGGAGCCCCGCGCGTGTAGGAGAGAGCGCATGGCGCATCGCCGACGAGCTCGGCTGGGCCAAGACCTACGACGCCGAGTACGTGGCCACGGCGTCCCTGCTCGACTGCCGGCTGGTCACCGCCGACAAGCGCCTGTTGCGCTCAACCGCTCACCTCGGGAGGGTCGTGTCGCTGGCCGAGCTGTGAGGGGGCGACCGGATGGTCACTTCTCTTCGACTGATTCGTCAGTCAACGCGGTAGGATGGACCCGCTCGCATCGATGCAGCAACCATTGAAGGAGCTCACTTGAAGATCTGTGTCCTCGTCAAAGAGGTGCCTGACGCGGCCGTCGAGAAGCGCATGGATCAGAGCTCCATGCGGATCAGCCGCTCCGGCGAGAGGAACCTGAACCCGTTCGACACGCACGCCATCGAGGCCGCCATGCAGGTCAAAGAGGGCGGTGCGGTGGACGTCGAGGAGATCGTGGCCGTGACCATGGGGCCCGAGTCGGCCTTTCGTGCTCTGCACAAGGCCGTCTCCCTCGGTGCCGACCGCTCGATTCACCTGACCGACGAGGGCCTTGCCGGCTCGGACGTGTGCGCTACCGGCTACGCCCTCGCGAAGGTGCTCGAGGCCGAGTCGCCCGAGCTGGTGCTGCTGGGCCAGCAGTCAGACGACGGCGAGTGCTACACGATCGGCGCCGTGGTCGCCGAGCACCTGAAGATGCCGTCGCTGACCCAGGTGATCAAGATGGACGTGGCGGACGGCAAGCTCACCTGCGAGCGCCAGGCCGAGTACGGCTACGACACCGTGGAGCTGCAGCTGCCGGCTGTGATCTCGGTCGGCGACGCCATCAACGAGCCCCGCTACCCGTCGCTGAAGGCGATCATGGGGGCGAAGAAGAAGCCGCTCGACACCAAGTCGGCCGGCGACGCGGGCATCGAGTCCGACCGCGTCGGCGAAGGGGGCTCGCGCACCAAGGTCCTCGCCATCAACCCCCCGCCCGCCAAGCAGGCCGGCGAGATCATCGAGGACGAGGACACCGCGGAGACGGTCCAGAAGATCGTCGCCTGGATGGACGAAAGGAAGCTCCTGGCATGAGTGGCATCCTGACCTACGCCCTCCATTACGAGGGCGCGTTCAACAAGAACTCGCTGGGCGCCGTCTCCGAGGGCGCCAAGCTCGCGAAGGAGATCGGCGGCGACGCCGGCGTCGTCGTGGTCGGCGATCCGTCCGAGCTCACAGACGAGCTCTGCGGCACGCTCGGCAGCTACGGGGCGACCAAGGTCTACCGGGCCGACGCTCCCGAGGGCCTCGGCGCACCGGTGGTCGACGTCATGGCCAAGGTGATCGCCGACGAGGGCTACAGCTACGCCCTGTTCGGCGGCGGCCTGCTCGGCTTCGAGATCGGCGCCGGCCTGACCGCACGCCTGAACGCCGGCGTGACCATGGAGGTGACCGAGGTCCACGCCCAGGGGGGCAAGCTCGTGGCCAAGCGGCCCATCCTCCAGGACTCGGCCGTGGTCGACGTGGACTACCTGGGTGAGCCCGGCGTGATCATCGGCCGCCTGAACGCCTTCGACGTCCGGGAGTCGGGGGACGGCGCGGCCGAGGTAGTCGAGGTCGACGTGCAGCTCGAGGAGCACTCGACCAGAGCGAAGATGGTCCAGCGCGGCGAGCAGCGCGGCGCCGACGTGAACATCGAGGACGCCGACATCCTCGTGGCCGGGGGCCGCGGGCTGGGCAAGGCCGAGGGCTTCGAGATGTGCGAGACGCTCGCCGCGGCCATGGGCGGAGCCGTCGCCGCCACCCGCGCGGTGGTGGACGCGGGCTGGTACCCCTACGCCGCCCAGATCGGCCAGACCGGCAAGACGGTGGCGCCGAAGCTCTACCTGGCGGCGGGCATCTCCGGCGCCATCCAGCACAAGGTCGGCATGCAGGGCTCGGAGAACATCGTGGCCATCAACAAGGACCCCAACGCGCCGATCTTCGAGTTCTCAGACCTCGGCATCGTCGGCGACTTGAACAAGATCGTCCCCAAGCTGGCCGAGGCCGTGAAAGAGAAGAAGGGCGGCTAGCCCGATGGCCTTCGCGAACGGCGATACCCCATCACGGGGCACAGGCGGCAAGGTCGCGCCGGCGGACTTCCCGCCGCCCGTCGACTCCCAGGGTGAGTTCATCAAGCGCGAGCTCGACGACGAAGACGAGCTGATCGAGGTCGGGGTCGCGATCGTCGGTGGGGGCACGGCGGGCCTGTCGTGCGCCAACCGCCTGCTCCAGCTCCTGGCCGACGATCCCGAGCTCACCGAAGAGCTCGGGGAGGTCCCCGTGGCCGTGGTCGAGAAGGCCAAGACGTGCGGCGCCCACAACCTCTCCGGCGCCGTGATGCGCCCCGAGCCGCTCGAGCGCCTGTTCCCCGACCTCAAACGCGAGGACTGGCGTAAGGAGGGCTTCGCCTTCGGTGAGGTGGACAAGGAGGCGGTCTACCTCACACCCACCTCCAAGCGCTCGATCCGGATACCCCCGCCGCCGCCATTCAAGAACCACGGCAACGAGGTCATCTCGGTCTCGGCGCTGGCCCGCTACCAGCAGCGGATCGCCGAGGAGCAGGGTGCCTACATCCTCACCGAGACCGCGGCCTCGCAGCTGATCGTGGAGGACGGCGCGGTGGTCGGCGTCCGCTCGGGCGACAAGGGGCGCGGCAAGGAGGGCGAGGAGCTCGGCAACTTCGAGCCCGGTTCAGACATCAAGGCCAAGGCCACCGTGCTGGCCGAGGGCTGTTGGGGACACCTCACCGGCCCGGCGATCCGGGAGTTCGACCTGGGCCGCGACCGCGAGCCGCAGACCTGGGAGCTGGGGGTCAAGGAGGTCTGGAAGGTCGAGGAGCCCCTCGACCGGGTGATCCACACCATCGGCCCATGGCCGTTGAGCACCTCGGCCAAGCAGGGCCAGGTGGGCGGCACCTGGATCTACCCGATGAAGGACGAGAGGACCGGCGACGACCTGGTCTCGATCGGCTTCGTGATCGACCTCGAGTACGCCGACGCCACCACCTCCTGCCACGACCTGCTGCAGACGTTCAAGACGCACCCGCTCGTCAAGAAGATCCTCGAGGGCGGGGAGCGCGTCGCCTGGGGCGCAAAGGCGCTGCCCGGCGGTGGGTACTGGTCCATGCCCAAGCTCTCGATGCCCGGCGCCGTGCTGACCGGCGACTCCGGGGGCATGGTCGACACTGTGGCGCTGAAGGGGGTGCACCACTCGATCAACTCCGGCATCCTCGCCGCCGAGGCGATCTACAAGGGGCTCAAGGAGAAGTCGAGCGACTTCTCCTCCTACGAGGACGCCATCGAGCGCTCCCAAACCGGCAAGGAGCTCTACGAGGTGCGCAACACGCGCCAGCCGTTCTCGAAGGGCTTCTTCATCGGCGGTCCGCTGGTCAACCTCTTCATCGCCACCAAGGGGAAGATCCCGATCCGCCTGCCGTGGCATCGCCAGGACGAACGCGAGATGTTCATCGGGAACACAAAGGACAAGTACCCCAAGCCCGACGGCAAGTACATCTTCGACAAGCTCTCGAGCGTCTACATCTCGGGCAATGCCACGCGCGACGACGCGCCCAACCACATCCGGGTGCAGACCGACGTGCCGCGCGAGGTGGCCGAGACCTGGGCCTGGATGTGCCCGGCCGGCGTGTACGAGATCCCCGACGACGCGCCCGAGGCGGGCAACGTCGACGTGATCGTGAACTACACGAATTGCGTGCAGTGCGGAGCGATCACGGCCAAGGGCGGTCGCTTGACGACGCCCGAGGGCGGCGACGGGCCGCTGTACCAGAACACGTAGGGCCGGTCGGCGGACTGCAAGCGGCCGCCGCCGTCGTCGGTATAGCTTCCCACCATCCGACTGCCCGACCGATACAGGCCGTCCGCCGATGGCGTGCGCCGGGCCACCGTGGTCGGCGCAGGCTCCTTCGGGACGGCCGTGGCGGTGCTGCTCGAACGCGCGGGCGCGCGCACCACGCTCCTGTGCCGTACCGAAGAGCAGACCGACGCACTCTGCCGCACGCGTGAGAACGAGCACTACCTGGCGGGCGTCGAGCTGCCCGAGGACCTGAAGATCAGGACCCTGGGGGCACGCGACGATCAGTTCAGCCGCCCCGACCTGGTCCTGCTCGCGGTGCCCTCGAAGGGACTCGCCGAGGCGATAGTGGAGATCGCCGCGCTTGGGGTCTCTGACAGCGCAGGCCTCGTCTCCCTGGCCAAGGGCCTGGTGTCGCCGGACGGCAACGTGCCCACCGTCGAGCTGGAGCGTGCCTTCGGGCCCGATCGCGTTGCATGCGTGGGCGGCCCCGCGCACGCGCGCGAGATGGTGGAGTCCGGGGCGGGCCTGGTCTGCGCTTCGCGCTCGGAGCTCCTGGCCCACCGCGTGGCCGACACCTTCCAGCGCTCGGGCGTGGTGTGCGAGGTCTCCGACGACCCCGTGGGGGTGGAGCTGGCAGGGGTGGCCAAGAACGCGGCCGCGGTGGCCGTGGGCGCCACCCAGGCGCAGGGGCTCAACGCCGCCGGCATGGCGGCGGCGGACATCTTCCTCGAGGTGCTGTCCCTGGCCGAGATCAGCGGGGGCCGCGCGCGGACCTTCGTTGGCCGCGGCGGGACGGGAGACCTGGTGGCCACCGCCCTTGCCCCGACCTCGCGCAACCGCAGCGCGGGCGAGCTGCTCTCGGAGGGAGTCCCCGCCGCCGAGATACCCGGCCGGCTGGGTCAGGCGGTCGAGGCGCTCGAGACTGTGCGCCTGCTCGCGCGGGCAATCCAGCGCACCGGTCTGGACGCTCCCGTCACCTCGGCGCTCGCCCGCCTGATCGACGGGGACCTGCCCCTCGAACGCTGGGTCGAGCTGGTTCGCGCCAAGCAGCCGGCGCCCGCGCGCTTTGACCCAGCCACGCTGTGGGCTCGCATCAAGGCGTGGTTTCGCCAACGGCGGGAGGGACCAGACAGCCCTGGATAGAGTCATAGAGGTGAAACAGGAGCTGCACCCCGAGTACGTCCCGTCCCACGTTCGCTGCACCTGCGGCAACGAGTTCTGGACCCGGTCCACTCAGGGTGAGATGCACGTGGAGATCTGCTCGAACTGCCATCCGTTCTACACCGGCAAGCAGAAGCTCGTGGACACGGGTGGGCGCGTCGAGCGCTTCCGCCGCCGGGCCGCCCGCCGCGCCCGGTAGGCGTCCCCCGCGCCCCCGGCGCAACTAGCCGCGTCCTGCCCTGTTTGGACAGCACAGTGCGCGTTTACATCTACCTCATAGTCGTCCTCTGCTGCGCCGCCGGGGCCAGCGTGGCCGGCGCGTCGCAGCCGGCGTCCGGGACCGCTCTGAAGGGCGCCTCGGTGCGGCTGCTCGCCTGCGACAAGGACGCCCGCGAGGCTCTGTTCTCGGGCGCCATGCGCCGGGTGCGGGGCACCGAGCGGATGAGGCTGCGCTTCACGCTGCTCCAGCGCGTTTCCGGAGAGCGCTTCACACGGGTTCGCGCGCCGGGCCTCAGCCGCTGGAAGCGCTCACGGCGCGGGGTGCGCCGCTTCGTCCACCGCCAGCGCGTCCGGGGGCTCAGCGAGGGCCTCGAGTACCGCACGCGGGTGGAGTTCCGCTGGATCGCCGAGGACGGCGACGTGATTCGTCGCCGGCGGGCGAGCTCGCGGGTCTGCTCCCTGGTCAAGCCGCTGCCCAATCTGAAGGTCACCGCGATCGGGGGCATCGCCGAGGGCACGGGAGAGCGCTACTCGGTGACCGTGGAGAACTCGGGCGGGGGCGCATCGCCGCAGTCGGCGCTGCGCCTGGGCGTTGACGGCAAGCCGCAGCTCCAGGTCCCCGTTCCAGCGCTCCAGCCGGGCGAATCGGCCCTGGTAAGCGCCACCGGCCCGCGCTGTGCCAGCCGGGTACGAGCCACCGTGGACCCCGACGCGCTCGTGCCGGAGTCCCGCGAGGGCGACAACAGCCTGCTGCGCGGCTGTCCCTGAGCCTCAGGGCCCGGGCCCGGTCCGCCGATACGATGGGTGACGTGAGCTCCACGGCGGACCCCTCGACCAACGGCGCCGCCGGCGCCGAGCCCGAGGGCACGCTCGAGGCCTCGCGAGACGCCCCGATCGGGGGCCAGGCGGTCCTCGAGGGAGTGATGATGCGCGGCGTCTCGACCTGGGCGGTCGCGGTGCGAAAGCCCACCGCCGAGCAACTTGCCGACGGTGGCGCGGACTCCAAGGAGGGCGCCAAGGGTGAGATCGAGGTCATCTCCGAGCCGCTCGTGGCCTGGTCGCAACGCAACCGGCTGCTGCGCCTGCCGATCGTGCGCGGCGTCGTGGCCCTGGGCGAGTCGCTCAAGATCGGCTTCCGGGCGCTCGGCATCTCCGCCAACGCGCAGGTCCCACCCGACGAGGGTGGAGAGCAGCAGGAGATCGGCGGCGGTACCTGGGCCGGGACGGTGGTCTTCGCGATCCTCTTCGCCGTCGGCCTGTTCTTCCTGTTGCCCGCGGGCTTGACCAACCTCTTCCAGGACTCGATACCCAACTCGCTCGCGTTCGTGGTGATCGAGAAGCTCGTACGCATCTCGATCTTCTTGATCTACCTGAGCCTGATCTCGCGCCTGCCCGACCTGCAGCGGGTGTTCGAGTACCACGGGGCCGAGCACAAGACGATCTCCTGCTACGAGGCCGGCCGGCCGCTCACGCCGGAGAACGCCCGCGAGTACTCGCGCTTCCATCCGCGCTGTGGCACGAGCTTCCTGCTCATCGTGATGATCGTCGCCATCTTCGTCTTCGCGCCACTCGGCAAGCTCGACTGGCACTGGCTGTTCATCTCCCGGGTCGTAGGGATCCCGCTCGTGGCGGGCCTGGCGTTCGAGGTGATCAAGTGGTTTGGCCGCAACCGCACCAAGCGCTGGGCTCGGATGCTGATGTGGCCGGGCATCCAGCTGCAGCGCCTTACCACGCGCGACCCAGACCTCTCCCAGCTGGCGGTGGCCATCGCCGCCCTGGAGGCCGTCCTGGCGGTCGAGGATCCGCGCGAGGCGCCCGACGAAGAGAGAATCGGCATGGAAGTGGTGGCCTAAGGGCCCGCGACTGAGCAACTGACGGTCCCGGCGGCGTCTGGACGCGCCTGACGCCACCCGCTCGCGCACCCGTACTACCAGTACTGGCGCTGCTCGCGGGTGTCGTCAGCCACGCCCAGC
>Ga0136625_1000452_pt1 | contig 12806 bp, 10 predicted proteins | sample AntDrymUQ4832306_2_FD_104672 | JGI IMG/M metagenome (GOLD analysis project Ga0136625, IMG submission 104672) | Polar desert sand microbial communities from Dry Valleys, Antarctica - metaG UQ483 (23.06) | ecosystem: Environmental > Terrestrial > Soil > Desert | place: Antarctica: Dry Valley...
GCGTCGACTTGCCGCATCCCGACGGGCCGGTCACCGCGAGGAACTCACCCGAGGCGACGTCCAGGTCGATGCCGCGCAGCGCGCGTACGGGAGCCAGGTCGGCGGTATAGGTCCGCCGGGCGCGCCGGACCTTGACCGCTGGGGCGGCGGTCATCGGAGCGGCGCCGTGGCTGCGGCTGCGGACTGAGCGGCGCTCGCCGTTGCTGACATCTCCAGCCGGCCCACCGGCGGCAATCGATAGGCCACGACCGGAGCTGACCGTCCCTTCACCAGGCATTCGCCCATCGGCTCCAGCGGCCAGTCCCCTTGTGCCGCCTGAACCGTCGCGGCACTCAGCACCGTGGTCCCGGCGGGTCGGGCGAGGTCCTGCAGCCGTTGGGCGAGGTTCACTGTGTCACCGACCATCGTGTACTCCAGACGCTCGTCGCTGCCGAGCAAGGCTGCGGCGACCTCGCCTGTGCTGATGCCGATTCCCAGGCCGAAGGGAGCCAAGCCGTCCTGCGCCCAGGTCTGGTCGAGACGGTGTTGCCCCTCATGCATGGCTTTGGCGCAGTTGACTGCCCGCGTTGCGTGATCGGACTGCGGATCGGGTGCACCGAACACCGCCATGACCGCATCTCCCACGTACTGCATGACCGTTCCCTTCTCGGAGAGGATGGCAGCGTTCATGGCGCCCCGGTGAGCATTGAGCTGACCTGCGAGCGCGGCGGGATCAGCGCGTTCGGCGATTCCTGAGTAGCCGCGGACGTCGGACATGAGGACGGTGACGGTGAGCCGTTCGGTCTTGTCCGCGCTGTGCCGGTCGCGGCGCAACTTCGCGGCCAGTCCGCCCGGCAGCAGGCGGGACAGGGTCTCGCCCTGTTCCTCCTGGCGCAGGATCGCGGTGTGCAGCATCCGCAGCCGGGACAGCGCCTCACCCTGCCCGGCGGTCGCGCCGCGAGCGAGGGTGAGGAACAGCGCCTGGATCGCCGAATCCACTGCTTCGGGGGTTTGCCCTGATGCTGAAGCGATGGCTTTGACCGGGCGGCCTTCGGCGACCTGCCGCAGGAGCAGTTCCTCGCTCTCGGACAAGACGCCCTCGGTGCGGGCCGGGGCCACCAGCGCGGCGACGATCTCGGGGTCGAGCATCGAGCCGCCGGTGGCGACCTCCCGGATCGCCCGTCCCAGCCGTCCGGAGTCGGCCACGTGGTCCTTCAGGAGGTAGGCATATCCGGCAGATCCTTCGCTCAGCAGACTGATCGCGTACTCAGGACTGTCGTACTGGCTGAGAATGACGATGCCGGTGCCCGGCAGTCGCCTACGCACCTCTTTGGCGGCTTCGATGCCTTCATCCCCGAAAGTCGGGGGCATTCGGATGTCGGTGACCACGACCTGGGGCGTCAGGGCCATGGCTTGGCCCACGAGTTCGTCATAGTCACCGGCCACGCCCACGACCTCGACGTCCCGGTCATAGCTGAGCAGGGCCCGTACGCCCTCTCGGACGATGAGGTTGTCATCGGCCAGGACGACGGTGATCGGCGGCATGGGCACATTCGACCCGTAGCGAGTCGATGTCGCCAGGGTGTCTGTCCCCCGCAACACGGTGTGGCTGACCACACCACAGGCACCGGCTTCCGGGGGTCTGCCGACCGGATTTGCACCTCTGCCTTACCGTGTGCCGCGAGAGAAGCCTCGTCAGGTCATCGTCAGGAGTTCCGTGCCACCGAAGTCCAAGAGCGTCGCCAAGCCGGCCAAGGGGTCCGGCAAGCCGCTCGTCATCGTCGAGTCCGGCTCAAAGGCCAAGACCATCTCGGGCTACCTCGGCAGCGACTACATCGTCGAGGCCAGCGTCGGGCACATCCGTGACCTGCCTCGCAATGCCGCGGACGTACCGGCGGCGTACAAGGGCCAGTCCTGGGCACGGCTGGGCGTCAATGTCGACGAGGGCTTCGAACCACTGTATGTGGTGAGCCCCGACCGCAAGAAGCAGGTCAGCCGGCTCAAGGCGTTGGTCAAGGACGCCAGCGAGCTCTATCTCGCCACCGACGAGGACCGCGAGGGCGAGGCGATCGCCTGGCACCTGATCGAGACCCTCAAGCCGACCGTCCCGATCCGGCGGATGGTCTTCCACGAGGTCACCCGCGAGGCAATCCTCGCCGCGATCGCCAACCCGCGCGATCTGGACACCTCGTTGATAGACGCGCAGGAGACCCGTCGGATCCTGGACCGGCTGTACGGCTACGAAGTTTCGCCGGTCCTGTGGAAGAAGGTCATGCCGAAGCTCTCGGCCGGCCGGGTCCAATCAGTGGCGACGCGGATCGTGGTCGAGCGCGAGCGGGAGCGGATGCGCTTCGTCGTCGCCGACTACTGGGGCATCGAAGGCGACTTCGACGTCAATGCGTCAACTCGTCCTGCCGGGGCAGCCGAGGATGTTGACGACGGTGAACCAAAGACGCTGCGCGCCAACCTTGCAGTGCTGGACGACAGTCGGGTGGCCACCGGACGGGACTTCGACGCCAGCACCGGCCAAGCCAAGAGCGACGTCGTACATCTCGACGAATCCGGTGCCCGTGGCCTGGTCGCCCGACTCGAGGGCGCCGACTTCACCGTCACCCGAACGGAGGAGAAGCCCTACCGGCGCCGGCCGTACCCACCGTTCATGACCTCCACCCTGCAGATGGAGGCCGGCCGGAAACTGCGCTGGTCATCGGCCACCATCATGCGGCTGGCCCAACGGCTGTACGAGAACGGCCACATCACCTACATGCGGACCGACTCCACGACGCTGTCCGAGACCGCGCTGTCAGCGGCCCGCAAGCAGGCACGGGAGCTGTACGGCGACGCCTACGTCCCGGCCGAGCCGCGGCGCTACACCCGCAAGGTCAAGAACGCCCAGGAGGCACACGAGGCGATCCGGCCGTCCGGGGATTCCTTCCGCACCCCCGGCCAGCTCGCCGGCCAACTGTCATCGGATGAGTTTCGGCTCTACGAGCTGATCTGGAAGCGCACCGTCGCCTCGCAGATGGCCGACGCGGTGGGCACCAGCCTGTCGGTGCGGCTGAGCGGACGCTCGACCACCGGCGAGGTGGCCGAGTTCTCCGCCAGCGGCAAGACCATCACCTTCCCCGGGTTCCTGCGCGCCTACGTCGAGAGCTCCGACGACGAGACCGCCGAGGGCGAGGACAGCGAACGCCGGCTGCCCACGCTGACTCGCGGCCAGGAGCTGACCGCCGGAGAGCTGGAGCCCAAGGGGCACAGCACATCTCCGCCGGCCCGCTACACCGAGCCGAGCCTGGTCGGTGCGATGCAGGAACTGGGAATCGGTCGTCCGTCGACGTACGCCTCGATCATGCAGACCATCCAGGACCGGGGGTATGTATGGAAGAAGGGCGCGGCACTGGTGCCGTCCTTCGTGGCCTTCGCCGTCGTCGGCCTGCTCGAGCAGAATTTCACCCGGCTCGTCGATTACGGATTCACCGCCTCGGTCGAGGAAGACCTCGATGACATCGCTGGTGGTCGGCGCCGCGGCGTGGATTGGCTGACCCGGTTCTACTTCGGCAGTGACACCGGCGCCGAGGGTGGCATCGCCCGTTCCGGCGGACTCAAAAAGCTGGTGTCCGAACGGCTTGGTGACATCGACGCGCGTGGCGTCAACTCGATCCCGCTGAGTGCAACCTATGCGGGCAAGCCGGTCGTAGTGCGGGTCGGGCGTTATGGCCCGTACCTGCAAGCCGACGGCGACGGCGGCGAGCGGGCCAGCCTCCCCGACAACATCGCCCCGGATGAGCTGACCCAGGAGCGGGTCGCGGAGTTGCTGTCCGCCCCGAGCAGCGATCGAAGTCTGGGACCCGACCCGGAGACCGGACACACGATCATGGTCAAAGCGGGGCGGTATGGCCCTTACGTGTCCATGGTGTTGCCCGAGGGCTCGGACGAGAAGCCGCCCACAGCAAGCCTTTTCGCTTCCATGACACCGGAGACGGTCACTCTGGAGCAGGCTCGGCAGTTGCTCACCCTGCCGCGCGTGATCGGCGAGTTGGACGGGGAGCAGGTCGAGGCGCGCAATGGTCGGTACGGCCCGTATCTGTCCAGGGGTACCGACTCGCGGTCATTGGATGCCGAGGAGAAGCTGTTCACGATCAGCTTGGACGAGGCCAGAGCGCTGTTCGCCCAGCCGAAGATGCGGGGGCGTCGAGGCGCTGCTGCTCCACCGCTCAAGGAATTGGGCGAGGACCCCAGCACCGGAAAGCCGATGGTGGTCAAGGACGGTCGGTTCGGACCGTACGTCACCGACGGCGAGACCAACGCCAGCCTGCGCAAGGGTGACGACGTCGACACGTTGACCGATGCGCGTGCGATCGAACTGCTCGCCGACCGACGGGCGCGCGGACCGGCCCAGAAACGAGCGGCCAAGAAGGCACCGGCGAAAAAGGCAACCGCCAAGAAGACAACCGCGAAAAAGGCAACCGCGAAAAAGGCAACCGCGAAGAAGGCAGCAACAGCCAAGTCGGGTGGCTGAACCACGCCCACTGCGCAGTGATTGACGCTGTCGGCGCCATACGGCTCAGATCGCCTGCATGAACTCCAAGCGGTTTCCAACGGGGTCGTATACATAGCAGCGCCGGAAACCAGGAAAGTTTTCGTCCCAGCTGACGTCGTGTCCCGCCGCGCTGCAGGCCGCGGCTACGGCGTCCACATCGGCGCAGACCAGGCCCGGATGAGCTTTGCGCGCCGGGCGGAAGTCCTCTTCCACGCCACAGTGGATCTCGGCCGTACCTCGCCGGAACCACACCCCGCCGCGTGCGGCGAGGAGCGGCGGCTTTGCCAGCTCTGTCATCTCGAGGACGCCGCCGTAGAAATCGCGCAAGGCGTCCTGCGACCCGGGCGGGCAAGAAACTTGCACATGATGCAGTCCGTCGATCACAGCCTCTCCTCTCGCCGGGCGACCGCGAAGACCCTGCGGAACGGAAAAAGGACCTGGCCGGCGTCATCTGCAGGGTAGGCAGTGCCAAGCGAGGCGGCATATTGGCCGGAGAACTCCTGCGCATCGTCATCGTCCAGGGCGGCCAAGACCGGCCGCAATGCCGTACCGCTGGTCCAGCGCAGCACCGGATCGGGCCCGGTCAGCACGTGCAGGTACGTCGTCTCCCAGGCGTCCACTGTCAGGCCGGCGTCAGTCAGGATTCGGAAGTAACCGGCTGCGTCAAAGACGGAGTTCGCACCACGCAGCACACCGCCGAGCCTGTCAGTCCACTGTGGAGAGTCGGCCAGTTCGCGGAGAAGTTGGTGTGACGGTGCCTCGAAGTTCCCCGGCACCTGGATAGCCAGCCAGCCGTCTGGGGCAAGCCACGAGGCCATCCGGGTCAGAAGCTGCGCATGGTCAGGGATCCACTGCAGCAACGCATTGCTCACCACGAGATCGGCAGCGGTTTCCGGCGCCCAGGTCTGTGCATCCGCCCGGACCAGGGTGACCTCGGCGAGCGGACCGAGTTCAGTCTCGGCCGCCGCGAGCATGTCGGCTGATGCGTCGACACCGACGACCTGAGCAGCCGGCCAGCGGCGGGCCATGTCGGCCAGCCCGGACCCGGTTCCACACCCGAGATCGATGACCTGCGCGGGTGCAACGCTACGGACCCTGGCCAGTAGATCTTGGAATGGGCGGGACCGTTCATCGACGAAGCGGTCGTAGGTCTGGGCATTCCAGGTGTCCCTGCGGTCCGGGCTGGGCATCGCTCGATCCTTACAGAGCCCAAATGCCTAGAGCGGGAAGAGGCCGGCATGGTCGGCGCCTGCGGCTAGCGTCGAGCTGTGCTGTTCGGACCCGACGAGCGACCCGGTGTGCTCTGCGGCGCGATCACTGTCGTGCATCGTCGTTGGCGTTCCCAGTTGGCCTACCCCCGGCCGTACGTACCGCACGAACGTGGGCCGCATCGTCATTGACGAGGTCGATCAGTTCGACGCCCAGGCGATCACCGATGCCGACGCTGTCCGCGCCGGCAAGGCTTGTGCTGAAGGGGTGCTCGCCGCCTTGCGCGGGCAACCGGATTGGCCGGTGTACCGGATTGGGTTCCACCTGGCCGAGGACCCGGACCCGCGTGCGGAATTGGCGAGCAGGGCCGACATGGACGCCGACGAACTGGCAGACCTGCACGCCCGGCTGGCCCGACTCGACCGAGTGAGCTCGCATGGCGCCTGGACGCGAACCACACTGGAAGCCATCGCGGCCAAGCCCGCAACCCGCGCAGCCGATCTGGCCGCGCAGTTGGGACGGGAGACCGTCGCGTTCAAGTCCGACGTCCGCAAGCTGAAGAACCTCGGGCTGACCTACAGCCTCGAGGTCGGCTACCGCCTGGCTCCGCGTGGCGCGGCCTACCTACGCTGGTTGGCGTGACCGCTCCGACCGCTCCGACCGCTCCGACCGCTCCGACCGCGCGACCCAGGCACCGCGGCACCGGCCACGGCGGAGTCTTCCTGGCCTTCGAAGGCGGCGAAGGCTGCGGCAAGTCGACCCAGGTCCCACTGCTGGCCGGCTGGCTGCGGGGCCGCGGACACCGGGTCCGAACGACCTTCGAGCCAGGCGACGGCGTCCTTGGTCAAGCGATTCGCGCGATCGTCCTCGACCCGGCAAACACCGAACTGTCCGATCGCGCCGAAGCCCTGCTGTACGCCGCCGACCGGGCTCAGCACGTGACCACGACGATCGCACCGACACTGGCTGCCGGCCAGATCGTGATCACCGACCGGTACGTCGACTCTTCGCTGGCCTATCAGAGTGCCGGTCGCAGGCAGCCCTTCGCCGAGATCGCGCATATCTCGGCGTGGGCCACCGAAGGTCTCGTACCGGATCTGACGGTGGTGTTCGACGTTCCGGTCGAGATCGCGCTCGCCCGGGTGCGCGGCCGGGCCGCGGTGGACCGATTGGAAGCCGAGTCGCAGGCATTCCACGAACGGGTACGACAGTGCTTCCGGTCCCTTGCCGCCGCAGATCCGACTCGATACCTGGTGCTCGACGCCACGGCCTCTCGCGGATCACTGGCCGCGCAGATCGCCGGCGCGGTCGAAGCCCTGCTCGGCACCGAACAGGTCGACTCCGGGGTGTCGCCATGAGTGTCTGGATCGACGTCGTCGGCCAGGTCGAGGTCGTCGACGTGCTGGCCGAGGCTGTCCAGCAGCCGGATTCGATGACGCACGCATGGTTGTTCACCGGTCCACCAGGTTCGGGTCGCTCGGTGGCTGCGCGGGCCTTCGCCGCGGCGCTGCAATGTGAACGTGGTGGCTGCGGTCAGTGCCAGGCGTGTCACACGACCTTGGCCGGAACTCATGCCGACGTCACCATCGTGGCGCCCGACGGTCTGTCCTTCGGAGTCAAGGACACCCGCGAGTTGGTACGTACGGGCAGCCGCAAGGCCTCCGGTGGCCGCTGGCAGATCGTCATCATTGAGGACGCCGACCGGCTCACCGAACGCGCCGCCAATGCGTTGCTGAAAGCGATCGAGGAGCCTCCTCCGCGCGGTGTCTTCCTCCTGTGCGCGCCATCGCTGCACCCTGACGACGTACCCATCACCATCAGGTCGCGCTGCCGCGCAGTGTCTTTGACGACGCCGTCGCCCGCGGCGATTGCGGAGGTGCTGGTCCGCCGGGACGGCATCGATCCGGCCATGGCCGCCTGGGCTGCAGCCGCGGCCCAGGGCCACGTCGGCCGGGCCCGACACCTGGCTCGGGACGAGACGGTCCGGTTGACCCGGAAGGCTGTTCTCGACATCCCGGCGTCGCTGACCTCCCTGGCGGCCTGCTTGGCGGCGGCCGACGAGCTGATCCTCAGTGCGGAGGAGGAGGCCAAGTCCCGCTCGGCTGTTCTGGACAGCGCCGAGACCGAGAACTGGCAGCTCGCCTACGGAGCCGGAGGTCAAGGACCTGGGCTGGGTCGAGGTGCCGTCCGTGGCGCAGCCGTCGCGATGAAGGAGTTGGAGAAGCGGCAGAAGTCTCGGGCCACGAGGCTCAATCGCGACGCCTTGGATCGGTCACTGGTGGACTTGGCGGGGTGCTATCGCGACGTCCTCGTCGTACGCGCCCGAGCCGCCGACGCGCAGCTGGCCCATCCGGATCGTCGGGCGGAGACCGCCCGGCTGGCCGGCAGCCTCGAGTCCGCCGCGGCGCTGGCCCGGCTGGAGGCCGTACTGGCCTGCCGGGAGGCGCTTGAACTCAATGTGAAGCCACGGGTTGCGCTGGAAGCGATGACGAGTCGACTTCGGCTCTGAGCGGGCCGAAAACTTATGCATTCTCTGGCTCCTATGCTGCCTTTCGGAACCGGTCGGAATCACATTTGAACGTATTCGGCGAAATACCCGCGACGGGCTGGCTTTATCCGGCCCAGCCTGGCTATGGTGTACCCGCCGCAGCGTCGGCACGGGGGTACGTCGACCTGTGTCGCGTATCCCATTGATGCCTGCGTCGTTGATGTCAATGAACTCCGCGTGAGCGGAGCCTCCGGAAGGACTGTGCATGACCGAAAGTTCTATGCCGCTGCGAGAGCCGCTGCTGACGCGAGGCCGCAAGCCGGCCGCGTTGTTGGCCGCCGGCGGTCTCCTACTCGGCTCAGCAGTTCTCGGGTTCGCCGGGCAGACCGCGAATGCGTCGAGTCACCGGGAGGCACCGCTCATCGCTGGCGACCCGATGGTGGACAACACCGACGTGTACGCCTTCACCAGCCCGGACGACGAAAACATGGTCACGTTCGCGGCCAACTGGATTCCGTTCTCGGAGCCGAACGGCGGTCCGAACTTCTATCCATGGGCCGAGGACGCATTCTACGACCTCAACATCGACAACGACGGCGACGCTGTCGCCGACCTCATCTTCCGTTACGAGTTCTACACCGAGGATCTGCGCGGACTCGACACGTTCCTGTACAACGTCGGGCCGGTGACCTCGCTCGACGACCCGGACCTGCTCTTCCACCAGTACTACACGCTGACGCTGATCAACGTGGACGGCGGCCAGTCGGTCCAGGTCCTCAATAGAGACGACCGCGCGGAGTCGGCCCCGTCCTACACCGGCGATGCCAGCATGGGCGGCGAAGCGGGCTACGAGGTACTGCGTACGGACGCGATCGAGCCACTGCCCAACGAGCGCATCACCGGTGGTGGCACGACCGTTGCTACTCAGGCGGATGACTCGTTCTTCCTCGATCTGCGGATCTTCGACCTGCTCTACGGGGGTGACCTGTCCGAGGTCGGGCAGGACACGCTGGCCTGCTACAACGTCAACAGCATCGTGTTGAACGTTCGCAAGGAGCTCGTGGCGCTCAATCTGAACAAGAACGCCAACCCGGTCATCGGCGTGTGGAGCACCACTTCACGCGCTCCGCTGCGCGACGCTGACGGCACCCCTGTCGAGGGTGGCGGCATCACCGCCGGGAACGAGGTCCAGGTCTCGCGTCTGGGTCAGCCGCTGATCAACGAGGTCGTCTTCCCGGCGGGCTTGAAGGACGCGTTCAACTCGACCGACCCGGTCATGGACGCCGACAACCCCGCGGTCCTCGAGGCGGTCCTCGACCCTGAGGTTCCGGAGCTGATCGAGGCGATCTACGGCATCGAGGCACCGCCGACACCGCGCTTCGACCTCGCCGAGGTCTTCCTCACCGGCATCGTGACCAACGATGTGGTGGATGTGGACCGCAATCCGAATACGCCGAACCCGCTGGAGATCGACCTGAACTCGCAGGCGTTGAACCAGGGCGCGAATCCGGACAACTTCCGACCGTCAGAGATGACCCGCCTGAACATGTCCATCCCGGTCACTCCGGTGGACGAGCGTAGCCGTCTTGGCGTCGTGGGCGGTGACCTGCAGGGCTACCCGAACGGTCGGCGCCTGTCCGATGATGCTCTCGACATCGATCTCCTTGTGCTCGAGGGTGTCACCGACATCAACAACATCCCGCAGGAACGGATCGACGCGGGTGTTCTGGCACTGGCTGGTGGGGACGCGGTGGATGCGAACAACAAGGCGTTCTCCGAGACCTTCCCGTACCTGGCGCTGCCCAACACCCAGGCGGTCAACACTGGCGCAGAGAACTGTGGTGGGGACGATGGTGGCGCCCCAGTTGCGCCCCCAGTTGCGCCGCCACCGCCGGGCAACGGCGGGGGCGGTAACAAGCCCCCCGCTGGCTACCCAGTCGGTGGCGTCGAGACCGGAATCGGCGGTGTCGACGAAGGTCTGATGCCAGCTCTGACCGGTTCCGCGGCACTGCTCCTGGTTGGCGCGGGCGCTGGTTCGCTGCTGCACCGTCGCAACATGAACAGGAAGTTGGCTCTCGCGCCGTCAGGCGGCGAAAGCTGAACAACGCACCGAGCTAGGCGATGTGGGGTGCGGCGAAGTCGGCCGCACCCCACATTGCTGTCTCCGATACCGCGACGCATCGAGCTTTCTGGTGGTATCAACGAGGCACGACCCCTACGCCCGTTTTGATTGAGGAGTTCTGTGAGTACCCGCGATCCCGAGGAAGCCGCCGGCGACCGCACTGAGTTGATCGATGATGCGATGAACCAGGACGCAGCATCTGTTGACGGCACGACGATCGCGCCGGTCACGGCGGCCGGTCGCCGAGCCCACGCCACGAAGACCTGGCTGCGCCGTCCGCCCAGCTGGGCGATCGCCGCGGCAGCGGCCCTAGTAGTCGGACTGGTCGTCGGCCTGCTGGTCGGCGGAGGGGACAGCGCAGCGCCGCCTCAGGCGTCAGCACCAGAGTCGACACGGGTGACCACGACCTCGGAGATCCCGCAGATCGTGACGTCGTTGGCACACATCGCTCCGGTTCAGGTGATGATCCCGGCCATCGAGGTCGACTCACCGCTGGTCAATCTGGGGCTCAACGCCGACGGCACGCTCGAGGTGCCCAGTGACTATGCGAAGGCCGGCTGGTTCACCGGCGGCAACTACCCGGGCGACCCGACCGGTCCACCGGGTGTCATTGCGGGACACGTCGACGACTACACCGGACCGGCCGTCTTCTTCGAGCTCAGCAGCATGGTCGTCGGAGACGAGGTACACGTCGTACGTGCTGACAACACCGTGGCCGTCTTCGTCGTGACATCGACCGCGCAGTTCCCCAAGAACGAGTTTCCTGCCGATCAGGTCTACGCGCCGGTGCCTGGCTCGGAGATCGTGTTGATCACCTGCACGGGCGAGTTCAACGAGAATGCTCGCTCCTACCTCGACAACTTCGTCGTACGCGCCGCACTGAACATGGAGCGCAGCCTCGATGAGAGCAATCTGCGGGCGGCACAAGGATTGACGCCTCCCGCGGTCAACCAGGAGAACGCCTAGCTTGTGAATGAATTAGTTCGATGATGACCAAACGCGGTGCGATCAGTGCGGTCGTGGTTGGTGTGCTGCTCCTGCTGGTGACCGCAGCGGGTGTCTACAGCCTGTTGGCCGACGACGGGGCCGGACAGACCTCCGATCGGGTCGTGGCTCAGGCCGACCCGCTTGGTGACGCCATATCGGCAGCCCAGCAGCGCTTGGAGAGACTTCCCGGTGACTATCGCACCTGGGCAGAACTCGGCGCGACCTACGTCGAACAGGCCCGAGCGACTGCGGATCCGTCCTACTACCCAAGGGCCGAAGGCGCCCTGCAAGAGTCTCTCGACCTGCGCCCGGACGGCAACGACACCGCGTTGACCGGCATGGGGGCCCTTGCCAACGCCCGCCACGATTTTGAAGCAGCTGCGGACTTCGCTCGTCAGGCGCTGGAGGTCAACTCCTACAGCGCCAGGGCCTACGGCGTGCTCACCGACGCACTGATCCAGTTAGGCGACTATCCAGGAGCTACGGCAGCCGTTGAACAGATGCTCGCGCTCAAGCCCGGCATCGCATCGTTCACCCGCGCCTCGTACGATTCCGAACTGCACGGCGACATCGCCGGTGCGTGGAATGCGCTAGAGCGGGCACTCGAGTTGGCGCTGGATCCCGGTACCGAGGCCTTCGTCATCTACTACCTCGGTCAACTCGCGTTCACGACCGGAGATCTGGATGAGGCCGAGGCGCAGTTCGCGGCGGGCATCGAGAAGGCTCCGTCGGATCCGCTATTGACCCTGGGTCAAGCCAGGGTGGACGCCGCCCAAGGTGACATCGAGGCCGCGATCCGTGGCTTTCAGAACGCTGTCAACCGACGGCCATTGCCGGAATACTTCATCGAGTTCGGTCAGTATCTGGAGTCGCTCGGGCGAATGGCCGAGGCGCAGGACCAATTCGAACTAGTCGTCACGGTTCGTACTTTGTTCACTGCCAACGGGGTCGCAGATGACCTGAGCACCGCCTTGTTCGCAGCTGACCACAACGATCCGGTGACGGCGGTCGCAGCGGCGCAGACCGAGTACGAGCGGCGAGAGAACATCGACTCCTCCGACGCGATGGCCTGGGCCCTGTTCAGCGCGGGTCGGTACGACGAGGCGCTGCCCTACGCGGTGGCGGCTACCTCGATCGGTGGAAATAATGCGTTGTTCCTCTTCCATCGGGGCATGATCGAGTCCGAACTCGGACTGAGGGATCAGGCCCGAGCCTCGCTCACCTTGGCCCTGGAGACGAACCCCTACTTCTCGCCGCTGCATCAGGACGACGCGGAAGCGGCGCTCGATGCCCTCGGCGGGCCCAACTGAGCCGGTCCGCCCGAGCCGGACTTCTGCTGGGCGCGATTCTCGCGTTCCTGCTGATCCCGATCGGAAGTGCCCAGGCGCACCCTCTCGGCAACTTCACGGTCAACCATTACAACGGCCTCGAACTGCATCCTGACCGGCTCGACGTCTTGTCCATTGTGGACAGTGCCGAGA
>Ga0136625_1000454_pt1 | contig 12804 bp, 15 predicted proteins | sample AntDrymUQ4832306_2_FD_104672 | JGI IMG/M metagenome (GOLD analysis project Ga0136625, IMG submission 104672) | Polar desert sand microbial communities from Dry Valleys, Antarctica - metaG UQ483 (23.06) | ecosystem: Environmental > Terrestrial > Soil > Desert | place: Antarctica: Dry Valley...
GGATCCTTGCCCTTCATGAAGATGCTGTAGCCGCGGAAGATCGACGAGGTGCTATGGCACTCGGCGACCTTGCCCTGCCCGAAGTCGATCTTCGTGTAGATCCCCAGGCTCCCGACGATGCGGGTGATCGGGTCCCACGCCATCTCGACCAGGTCGTTGCCGTTCTGGCCGGCGGTTGCGTTTTGTTGCCGTGTGGTGGTGGCCATGTCGTCTACCTCCAGTTCTTTTTGTGACCGGTGAGCAGCTCATGACCGCGCTTCCGCCACTTGGGTTCCTTGTCGACTGTTCTCGCTGTCATACTTCGCAGGCCACGGATGGCCGAGCCGTAGAGGCCGCTCGCCGCCGTGGACACTCGGGCCCCGGGAGGTTCGTCCATGAACGGCATGAACTTGTCCGGGAAGCCCGGCATGGTGCAGCCGATGCAGATCCCGCCGACGTTCGGGCAACCGCCGACACCGTTCATCCAGCCCCGCTTGGGGACGTTGCACTTGACGACCGGACCCCAGCAGCCAAGCTTGACGATGCACTTCGGCGACCCGTACTCGGTAGCGAAGTCACCCTGCTCGTAGTAGCCGGCCCTGTCGCAGCCTTCGTGCACGGTCGCACCGAACAACCACTGCGGTCGCAGCGCCTCGTCGAGGGGGATCATCGGCGCCTGGCCGGTTGCCTGGTACAGCAAGTAGAGCAGCGTCTCGGACATGTTGTCCGGATGGGCGGGGCAGCCTGGGATGCACACGATCGGGATGCCGGCCTTCGACTTCCAATCCCATCCCAGATAGTCGGGCACTCCCATCGCACCCGTCGGATTGCCAGCCATGGCGTGGATGCCGCCATAGGTGGCACAGGTCCCAACTGCCACCACCGCCAGAGCCTTCGGCGTCAAGCGGTCGAGCCATTCACTCGTCGTCATCGGCTGGTCGGTGTCGGGGTTGTTCCCGAAACCGCACCAGTAACCCTCGGCCTTGATCGCCTCGTTCGGGATCGATCCCTCGACGACCAGTACGAACGGTTCGAGCTCGCCCCTGTCGGCCTTGAAGAACCACTCGAGGAAGTCGTCGGCGCCGCCAGTCGGACCGCACTCGAAGTCGATCAATGGCCAGTGGACGGCGATCTTCGGAAGCCCCGGGAGAGCCCCGAGCGCGATTTCCTCGATGCTCGGTTGCGTGGCGGCGGTCAGGGCGACGGAATCACCGTCACAGCTGAGACCGGCATTGATCCACAGGACATGGACGACGAGCTCGTCCTCTGGAGCTTCGGTTGGAGCTTCAGTTGGAGCCTCGGTTACGGACACGGCAGACCTCCATGTGTGCACGGCGAAGTTGCGTTATCAGGAGATACTTGCCGCCCCCAGCCCGTCCGTAAATGAGTGGCTTTTCCATCCATCCCGGCAACGGGTACCGCATGCGTATGATCGAAACGTGGCCTGGGTGGTCACCGCCGCAGAACGGGGGTCCTTCAAGCAGTGCCGGCGCGCCTGGGATCTGGGCGCCCGCACACGGCGCGGGCTCGAACCGATCGCCTCGCCAGCGGAGGACGGCTCGGTCTGCGAGGCCCTCGCCGTGCACTACTTCCCCGGCATGTGGGCGTGGGACCGCGATATCGTCCGTCCCTTGGTGCTCAAGGCGGCAGGAGGCGCCGTCGCACTCGTCGAGCGCTACATGGACTGGGCCGCAGGAATCGATGAGTTCGAGCCGTTGCGGGTCGAGAGCGACTTCGACGCCCGCATCCCCGACCCCCGCGAACCGGGTTGCGACCTCGTGACCCCATCGGGTGAAGCGGTGCACTACCGGGGGCGCATCAACGCTCTCGTCGTTGATGGCCACGGCGTCCACTGGCTGCTCGTGCACCGGTTCGGGCAGTGGTCGCCGAGCGAGTCGCTGCAGCTGGACGAGTCCGTCGTTGCGGCCGGGTGGGCATGGGAGCGCGAGCACCTCGACGTCACGATCCAGGGTGTGCTGTTCAACGAGATCAACCCCGACGGCCAGTTCCGGCGGTCCGTGAGACGGCTGTCGCGCTTCCAGATTGCCGAAGCCGGCGAGCAACTGGGGTGGGAAGCCATCGACATGGTCGACCGTCGTCTGTCGGTGTACCCGACGCCGGCAGCGCACTGCAGGGTGTGCCCGTTCGTCGCGCCGTGCGTCGCCATGACCGAGCACGGCGACGCCGAGGCAGTGCTGGCCGACGCGTACGGGCCGCGACCTTCTGACGAGCCCACCGAGGGCCGTCTGGGTGGTTCGACATGGAGCTTGGGGCGCGGTGCGGCACCGCCGAAGTTCGGCGGTCGCTGACGTCGATCGAATACGTCGCTTGTTGGCCCGCTGCCTGCCGGCCAGCCATGTGAGCCACAATGGAGCGGGGGAACGGCACCGAGGGGTGAGCGCATGGAGAAAAAGACGGTCGGCGGACGATGTCAGTTCTCGACGGCGGCACCGCGGAACTTTCTGTACCCGGCGCTGCTCCTGCTCTTGGCCGAGGAGCCGCGCCACGGCTACCGCCTCGTCGACTCCCTGCTGCGCCTCGGTTTCGGGCCGGTCGACCGGCCAAGCGTCTACCGGGCCCTTGGCGACCTCAAGGGCGACGGGCTGTTGCGGTCGTGGTCGGCGGCGCCGACCGCCGGCTCGACGCGTCAGGTCTACGCAGTGACCACTGACGGCTTCGAGGCGCTGGCGACGTGGATGGTGACCGTCGACGACGAGCGTGCCTTGCTGTCTGCCGTGCTCAAGCGATACGACTCGATCCTCGACGGCCAGGTGGACGACGACACCGACGCGCGGAGTGGCTGACCGCTGATCGGGTGTTCGATCAGACGGCGTAGGCGATGATGTCGGTGGCTTTGACGGAAGCCCAGACGTTCTCGCCGAGGCGGATGTCGAGGTCGACGAGTGCAGCGGCCGTGATCTCCGATGTCACGGCCAGCGTCCCCGCCAGCGTCACCCGTGCACGGTCGGCGTACTGGTCGATGTCGGCGACAGTGAGATGCCAGACGTTGCGGGCGCTGCCCTCGGGCTGATGGCGGTGTAGGGCGACGGCGTTGGGTCTGATCGTCGCGAAGGCCGGGCCGTCCTCCGCGTGGTCGGCGACGACGACGACGCCACCGTTCGGAGTGGTCAACGTGCGATCGGTGAGGGTGCCGGCGATGAGATTGAGGCCGACGAGGTCGGCGACGTAGCGCGAGCGGGGGTGGGCGGTGACGTCGGCGAGGGTGCCGGTCTGGATGATCCGGCCGGCCTCGAGCACGACGACGCGGTCGGCGAGTGCGTAGGCGTCCACTGGGTCGTGGGTGACCAGTAGCCGCATGCCGTCGAACGACTGAAAATGGCGCCGCAGGTCGCGCCGCACGGTACTGCGGGTGCCGGCGTCGAGCGCCGCGAGAGGCTCGTCGAGCAGGAGTACGCGCGGTTCGATGGCAAGGGCGCGAGCGAGCGCCACCCGCTGTGCCTGACCTCCCGACAGGTTTCGAGGGTGGTCGTCGGCGTACGCGTCGAGTCCGACGCGGGCCAACCACTGCCCGGCGATCCGGCGGGCTGCTCGCTTGTCGGTGCCGCGGGCACGGAGACCGAAGGCGACGTTCTCGAGCGCCGACATCGTCTCGAACAGCAGAAAGTCCTGGAACACCACACCGATCGAACGGCGCTCTGCGGGGACGAAGATCTCGGCGGCAGGGTCGTCTACCGGCTCATCGTCGACACGGACGTATCCCCGGTCGACGGCCAGAAGCCCGGCGATGCAGCGCAACACGGTGGACTTCCCGGCGCCGTTGGGTCCGAGTATCGCCACCAGCTCGCCGGGCTTGACGTCGAGTCGGGCATCGAGGTCGAGCGTGCCGAGGCGCACGCCGATGTCGACATCGAGCGTCAAGCGTGGCGGCCGATCAGTCCGGTCATCCCGCACCCGCGCCCGGGCCGCCACCCAGCCAGCGGTCGCGCAGGCCGACGAGGACACCGAACGAGACGGCGATGAGCAGCAGGCTCAGGATCAGTGCGTCCTGGGGCTCGGACTGAAGTGCGAGATAGGTCGACAGCGGGATCGTACGGGTCGTGCCGGGAAAGTTGCCGGCGAACGTGATCGTGGCGCCGAACTCGCCGAGGGCCCTGGCCCACGCCAGGACGGCGCCGGCGATCAACGCCGAGCGAACCGCCGGCAGCGTGACCCGCCGGAAGGCGTACCAGCGAGAGGCGCCGAGGGTGCGGGCGGCGTCGTCGTAGCGGCGGTCGAGCTGGCGGAGCGCAGCCTCGACCGTGAGCACGAGGAATGGCATGGCGACGAACGTCTGGGCGATCACCACCGCTGTCGTGGAGAACGGCAGCTGGATGCCGAACCAGCGGTCGAGGTATTGCCCGAACAGGCCCCGCCGTCCGAGTGCGAAGAAAAGGGCGACGCCACCGACGACCGGCGGCAGCACCATCGACAGGGTGCACAGCGCCCGCACGATGCCGCGCCCTGGGAAGTCCACACGTGCCAGCAGCCAGGCGAGGGGAACGCCGAACAGCAGCGACAGTCCCGTCGCCCAGAGCGAGCAGATGATCGACAGCCGCAATGCGGTCCGGACCGCTGGCTCGGACAGCACGTTCCACGTGTCGGCCCACGGCGCCCGCCACAGCAGGCCGACGAACGGCAGGGCGAAGAAGGCGATGGCGACCACCGCCAAGCCGAGCGCCGGCACGGGCAGGCGCCCCCTCCCGATCCGGCGTTCGTTCATACGGTGCGGTGCGGTGCGGTGCGGTGCGGTGAAGTTCACGGCGCCGAGAACCCGTACTTCTGGAGTTTCTCCTGACCGGCGTCGCTCAACACGTACTCGACGAAGGCTGCGCCGCCGTCGGGATTCGGGGCCTCGTCGGTCGTGGCGATCGGGTACTCAGGTGTGACGTTGACGTCGTCAGGGATCTCCACACCCTCTACCGTGTCGCCGGCGGCGATGACGTCGGTGGAATAGACGATCCCGGCGTCGGCCTCGCCGAGCGCCACCTTGTTGGCCACTGCCTTGACGTCCTCCTCGAACGAATCGGCTTCAACGCTGACGTCGGCGTTGTCGAACACCTCGGCCGAGTAGGCCCCGATCGGAACCTCGGGGGCGCACGTGACGACGATCAGGTCAGGGTTCTCGAGATCCGCCAGTTCGCTGATGTCGATCGGGTTCCCCGGCTCGACGGCGATCTCGAGGGAGTTCTTGGCGAACAGCTCTGGGTCGCCGACGTTGTTGCCGGCCTCGGTCAACTTCGTCATGTTGTCCTGATCCGCCGATGCATAGACATCAGCAGGAGCACCTTCGTTGATCTGCGTCACAAGATCCGAGGAAGAGGCGAAGTTGAACGTCACCTCGGCGTCGGGATGCTCGGCGTTGAACGCATCCCCCATCTCCGTGAACGACTCGGTCAACGATGCCGCTGCGAAAACGGTCACGGCGCCCGAGAGCTCAGTCGAGTCGGATGCGTCGTCGTCGCCACAAGCGGTAACGGCCAACCCCAGGACGGACAGTGAGATCATCGGGGAACGGAAGCATCTACTCATCGATCGGAGATTAGCCAGTTCCTGAGTAATTTTACTTCATCAACTCATGTGTTGCTCGATCGCTACAGTGAGCTCGTGGTGAGTCAACGAACGGCCCGACGACCTGCAGCCAGGAACGGGCTGAAGGGAGCAGTGTCCCGACATCAGCTCACTCTCGCCGAACACGCCTGTCTCACCGCCGCACATCAGGGGACGAGGCACGGATGGGCCATCGGCACGTTGCTGGCGCCGGACGGAGAGATCGGCCGGATCTGGAGCCTGACTCGACCGCTGACCTACCGAGCCATCGACTCCCTCGTCGAACGCCGATTCCTCACCCGCCGCGGCACGCAAGCCGGACCAGGTCGCGAGCGCACGATCCTGCACGTCACCGCCGCAGGGATCCGCGCCGTCGAGAGTTGGCTCGACACCCCCGTCGAACATCTCCGCGATGTTCGCACCGAGCTGTTGGTGAAGCTCACGTTCCGTCAACGGGCCGGGCTCGAGCTCGTCCCGCTGCTCAACGTCCAGCAGGAGCTCTTCTCGTCGACGATCGACGAGCTCACCACAGCCAGCTCGCACGACGACCTCGTCGACCTCTGGCGGCGTGAGAGCTCCCGGGCTGTCCGCCGGTTTCTCGACGACGCCCTTCACCCCGACCGCATCCCAGCACACAAGAGAGAAGGGGCCACGATGAGACTCAGCGCTCGCAACCAGCTCACCGCAACCGTCGCCGACGTCACCCACGGCGAGGTCATGTCGACCGTCAAGGTCACCCTTCCTGACGGTCAGCAGCTCACCGCTGCAATCACGAAGGACGCCGCTGTCGACCTCGATATCGCCTCCGGTGACAGCGTCCTCGTCATCATCAAGTCGACCGAGGTGATGATCGCCAAACCCGACTGACGCCCGGCACGTCGCGTGCCGTGCGGAGCAGGACTCCTGTCACGTTGACACTCCACTTTGACCGTTCGATAGTGGTGAAGAACAGCGACCACCCAAAGGAGCATGGCGTGGATCTCGAACGAGTCAAGAGCGAGTCGGCCCGGCTCGGCCTGTGGGCCCACGTGGCCACGGTCGGAGCAGACGGTGACCCCGACGTCGTCCCCGTGCATCCCTGCTGGCAGGGCGACACGATCTGGTTCATGACGGGAGCGACGAGCGTGAAGGCCCGCAACATCGCTCATCACTCCAACGTCGCAATGCACTAGCAGGTGACGGAGGCAGGCGACGGGCTCGAGGTGTGGGGGCCGGGCGAGATCCACACGGACGTCGACACGAAGAAGCGACTGTGGACCGGTGCGTTCGACTACGACCTCAACGACTTCGCGCCGGGCGGCCCCGAGGGATCACCTGACACGGCGTTCGTGTCCGTTCAACCGCAACGGGCTCTGTACCTGATCAACTTCGGCATGGGCGGCCGCGAGACCTGGTCGGCCTGACCGCGAGATCGGCGTCGACACCGCGTCCTATAGTTCGCCGCAGCCCCGAATCTGAACCAGGAGGACACTCATGCAGCATCGGAGAACCAAGGTTGCATCGGCTGTTGCTGCCGCCTGCGCGATCGGCGTCGGCGCCGTGGCCGTGGCCGACAACGGACGCCGCAGCGACCGGGAGGCGCTGACCGGGTTCGAGGAGGTTCCGGCGGTTTCGACGCCCGGCGTGGGCGAGTTCCGCACCTCGATCAACCGCGCTGGCGACCAGGTCCGGTACAAGCTGTCGTTCAGCGGTCTGGAGTCGGCGGTGACCCAGGCGCACATCCACTTCGAGAACGAGACGAACAACGGCCCAGTCATTGTGTTCCTCTGCTCGAACCTGACGGGACCGCCGCCGGGGACTCAGGCCTGCCCGGCCGCCGGCGGGACCATCAGGGGCACGATCACCGCCGACGACGTCGGAGGCGGCGGAGCGTCCCAAGGTCTGGCAGCGGGGGAGATCAAGGAGTTCACGAGAGCGATTCGCGCAGGAGCAACCTACGTGAACGTCCACAGCGTGGGACGTCCGGGCGGTGAGATCCGCGCCCAGCTCGGCGATGACCACGACCACGACCACGACCACGATCGCGACGACGACTGAACCTGCCGCCCGCCCGTCAGACGAGCCGTCGTTCGTTGGCCCAGGCGGTCAGTTGGTGGCGGTTCGACAGTTGGAGCTTGCGGAGTACGGCTGAGACGTGGGTCTCGATCGTCTTGACGGAGAGGCAAAGGCGCGAGGCGATCTCCTTGTATGAGTAACCGCGGGCGATGAGCCGCAAGACCTCGCTCTCGCGTGCGGTCAGCCGGTCCAGGTCGGGGTCGATGGGAACCGGTTCGTCGTTGGCGAAGGCGTCGAGCGCGAACCCGGCGAGCCGGGGGGAGAACACGGCCTCGCCGGCGTGGACCCGCGCGATGGCGTCTCGCAGGTGCTCGGCGGCGATGGTCTTGGTCACGTAGCCGCGGGCGCCAGCCCGTACGACTCCGATCACGTCGTCGACGGCGTCGGACACGGACAGGGCGAGGAACTTCGTGTCAAGTCCGTGTCCGCGGAGTCCATCGATCACGGTACGGCCGCCTCCGCCTGGGAGGTGCACGTCGAGCAGCACGACGTCAGGCCGCGCCGCTCGGATGACCGCAACGGCTTCCTCGACCGACGCAGCCTCACCGACGACCTCGAGCTCTGGACGTCCGTCAGCTACCACCCCGGCCAGCTCGGCCCGTACACCGGCTCGGATGAGCGCGTGGTCGTCGACGAGCACGATGCGGATGATGGTCATCGGTTGTCGGACCTCGGGATGCGAACCTCGACCTCGGTGCCGGTGCCTGGCTGGCTGATCACGGTCGCCTTGCCGCCAGCACGCGCGGTGCGGCCGATGATCGAGTCCGTCAGTCCATGGCGGTCGGTAGGCACGGCTGTGGGGTCGAAGCCGACTCCGGTGTCGCGGACATACCCCACGAGCTCTCGATCGTCGACCTCCACGAACACGTCGATGTGGCCGGCGCCGGCGTGGCGAGCGGCGTTGGTGGCGGCTTCTCGCAAGGCGCCGAGAAATGCGCGGGTCGTGTCGTTCAGCGGATGGTCACCAACCGTGACGGCGTCGACGCGCACGGTGTGGTCGACCTCGATCGTGGCCGTCATCGCCTCCACGGACGCTGCCAGTGTCGTCGGCTCGCCCATCGGTCGGCCACCATAGAGCCACGACCGGAGCTCACGCTCTTGGCGCCTGGCGAGGTTGGTCATGTGTCGGGGATCGTCGGCCCGTTGGATCAGGACCAGGATCTGGAGCACCGAGTCGTGCAGATGGGCGGCCATCGTCGCTCGCTCTTCCTCGCGTACGCGCAACATTCGTTCGTCGTCGAGGCTCGTGAGGAGCCGGCCCATGAGTGGAGTAGCGATCACGGCGATGCCGGCGACGGCGACGGCGATGGCGCTGGCGGAACGGCCGACATCGGCGAGACCACCGGTTCGTTCGGCGAGCGCAGCAACGCCCGAGACAGCAAGCACGAGGCCGGCCGTCACGCGGATCGCCGGTCGCGCCAGGTGTCGCGCCGATGTCCCGGTGCGCTCTACGCGGCCCGATGTCCACACCAGCGCAACCGCTATGGCCACCAGCGTGGCCGGCACCATGATCCCATCGCCGGGCCACAATCCAACGGTGCGGGCGAGCACCAAGACGGCGATCGTGATCGCACCCACTGCCAGCTCGCGGCGTCGATCGAGCACGGCCGGGGTACGCGTCCTGATGTCATCGCGACCGGTCGACGGCGAGTCGGGCGGGACGGACATCGCGAAACCGATGGCGTAGAGCATCAGACCAAGGCCACCGACGAGGGTCAGAAGGCCGATGGCAGCCCGCACAACGGTGGGCTCCACACGCCATCGGGCGGCGTGGGCGCCGACCACGCCGGTGAGGATGCGGTCGCGGCTGCGAGGCGGGCGTCGATCCGAGCCTGCCGAGGGTGCCGGTGATGCGGTTGAGACGGTTGCGGCTGATTCGACGTCTCGGTCGGCGATCACCGTCATGATCTCCATCGTCGCACGCTCGGAACATCCCGAACATCAGGGATCACCCCCGATCATCGCCTGAGAACCAGGGTCATCCCCGATGGTGCGCGCCGCTGGCTCTCCCTACCGTCGCGATCGTGGAGACGATGACCGATGGACCCGATCGCACCGGGCCGGAATCGGCTCACGGCATCGAACCCGAACTTCCCGAACACGGTACGGCGTCTGGGCGCGTGATCGGTGGCGTCGCCGTCGACCTGGCGGGCCGACTTGGCGTCGACCCGCTGTGGCCGCGCCTGGTGTTCGTCGGTCTTGCTCTGTTCGGCGGCTTGGGAATCGTCGTGTATGCCGGACTCTGGCTGATGCTGATCGCGGCCCGGCGATCCGGTTGGTCGGTGCTCCGATACGTAGGGGGCGCCGTGCTGCTGGTTGGCTGCGCTTTCGTTCTCAGCGACGGACGCAGCGACCTCATCGACGGCCCGCTGGCGCTGGCGGCGTTGCTCACCGGCATCGCCGTTGCCCTGTGGCAACCGCATTACGTTCCGGCACTTGTCGACTGGCGCTCACAGCCCGACGAGACAGCCGACGGTCCCCCAGCAGGCGCGCCTGCGGGCAGAGCGATCCGTCGCACGCTGGACTGGCGCCGGCGGCGACGGCCACGTTCTGTAATGGGCCGGGCGGTACTCGGTGCCGCATTCCTGACCGCTGGGGGCCTCGCCCTGATCGACGAACTGAACGGCGGCCGCTTACATCCCGAACAGTGGCTCGGGACCGCCGCCGCAGTCTGTGGCACCGGCACCCTGATCGGCGCCTGGCGCGGCCGAGCGTTGTGGCTCGTGTTGCCCGGCCTACTGTTCGCCGGCTCCGGATACGTCGCCGGGCACGTGGCGCGGGCTGGTGTCCAGACGTGGCGATGGGGCGACGCCTACTACTGGATCGGCGCAGACGGACAGACCCTTCCCGTCCAGGGTGATCCCGGCCGAGTGATCGGCTCGGCTTACCTCTACATCGACGACGTCCCAGCGACCCCTCGCGAGCTCTCCCTGCGGACGGGCATCGGCGACGTCGTCATCACACTCGACGACGACGTCACGCTCGAGGTTCTGGGCCGACTCCACGACGGCCGGATCAGCGTCGACGACGTGGACCAACCCACGACCGACAACCGCACGACCCTCGTGCTCGGCCCGGACGGTCCTAGTGACGTGACCGTCAACGTGGCGATCAGCAGCGGCGACATCCGAGTCGTCCGCACCGAGATCACACCGACACGTGAACCCAGAAGACGGCCCGCCGCCGCCCCGTTCGTGGAGGACACGCTCAGCTCGCGTGTCGTCGGGATCGGTGAAGGGTTGATGATGGGCTCTGATGGGACCGTGCTGTTGCCCGGCCCCGACAAGACGGGACCACTGGCCGGCGCGATCTCACCGACGGGAACGATCTGGGCAAGCGCCGACTCGCAGCGACGCCCTGACGGGGTCACGGTGGTCACCGGAGCAGCCACAGAATTCGAATACCTCGTACTTCCCAACCAGATGGTGATCACGCCGTCGGGGGTGCTCGTCGATGTCCCGGCGGCCCGGGCCGAATTGCTCGACGACGCCACACAACCTGGTGCGGTGCCTGGCACGGCAATCGACGGCAGAGAGGAGTGACGTGGAGCCACACCGATTCCACCCGCTCAACGCAGTCGTGGGAATCATGCTCGTCGTTGTGGGCGTGGTGACGGCGACGTTTGATCTCGATCAGCTCGCCGACAACAGGGTGGCGGCGGGCAGCGCCGCTATCGCCCTCGTCGGCCTGGCCCTGTTGCCTTGGCACTGGCGAGCACAGCGACCCTCATCGCACATGGACGAGACGCCCCACCACTAATACGATGCTCGACAGAGCAAGTGTCCGTCGTCATGTGCGTACCGGGAGCTCCGCCGGCACCTAGGCCTGATCGGCGGCGGCTTGGATCGCGGCCACGTCGATCTTCTTCATGCCGAGCATGGCCTTCATGGCTCGCCGGGCGCGGTCCTCGTCCGGGTCGCTCAGCAGCTCCCCCAACGCGACGGGGATGACCTGCCAGGACAGTCCGTACCTGTCCTTCAGCCAACCGCATGGGCCCTCCTCGCCACCGTCGGAGAGCTTGGTCCAGTAGTAATCGACCTCCTCTTGGTCGGCGCAATTGATCAACAGCGAGACCGCCTCGTCGAAGGTGAACTCGGGGCCGCCGTCGATTGCGGTGTACTGCTGACCGTCGAGCACGAAGTCAACGGTCATCACGGTGCCGGCCGGTCGCGGACCAGCCTCGCCGTAGTAGGTGACGTTCGTGATCTCCGAGTTCGGGAACACCGAGACATAGAACTCGGCGGCCTCCTCGCTCTCGGTGTCGAACCAGAGGTTGGGTGTGATCCGGGGCATGGCACTCCTCCTGTCGTCGCGTTTCACTTCACCTGTACTGACCGTTGTACCGATCGAAAATCATCGCAGTCCGGATGGACCGAAATTCCGTTCACGCGCGAAATCTCCGCGAGACGTTCACATCCGCTTCACATGCTGTTTGCGTCCCGGCGTGGGCGATGGCGTGATCCGCACGGCTACGGCGACGACGACCTGCGTGAGTGGCACCGCCGCCAACACGGCGACGAACCGGCCACGCCGACGAACTGAAATTCGGCAACGAGCGGCAGGGTGCGCGAGCGCCCTGCCGCTCGACCGCCTCGTCGAGGACCTCCGCACGTTGGCGCTGGGCGACGGCGGACAGCTGACATTGCACCGTGAGGCGGTCTCGCTTGCGGTGGTCGCCGAGGATTCGGTCGCCGCCATCGCCCCGACGGCCGCCCGCCGTGGCGTCACGCTCACCGTCGCCGGCACCGAGGGGACCGAGGTCGAGCTCGCCGCCGACCCCGTGCGGCTCGGCCAGGTCGTGACCAACCTCCTTACCAACGCTGTGCGCCACACGCCGCGAGGGGGGACGGTGACCATCACGGTGGCGGCAGCCGACGAGACGGTCACAGTCATCGTGGCTGCCACCGGCTCCGGCATCAATGGCGACCCGGAGCGGATCTTTGACCGCTTCTCCCGGTCGGCCGACTCCGGCGGCAGCGGGCTCGGCCTCACGATCGCACGCCAACTCGCCGAGCGCCACGGCGGCAACCTCATCGCCGCCAACGCCGCCACCGGCGGCGCCCGCTTCACCGTCACCCTGCCGCGAGTCTCGTAGTGAGCTGTCTTAGCCACCGAAGGTCAGTCGTCGCTGGCCCCCCGCGCCACGCGCTCCAACCGACTCCGGTAGCTCTCCCACCACGCCCGGTCGCCTGAGGCCATGTTGTCGTTGCCGTCCCGTAGGCC
>Ga0136625_1000455_pt1 | contig 12799 bp, 10 predicted proteins | sample AntDrymUQ4832306_2_FD_104672 | JGI IMG/M metagenome (GOLD analysis project Ga0136625, IMG submission 104672) | Polar desert sand microbial communities from Dry Valleys, Antarctica - metaG UQ483 (23.06) | ecosystem: Environmental > Terrestrial > Soil > Desert | place: Antarctica: Dry Valley...
ATCGTGGATGAGGCCCACCAGTTGCCGGAGGTCGCGCAGCTGTTTTTCAGCACCTCGCTCGGCAGCCGCCAGCTTTTGGAGCTGGCCCGCGACACGGTGGCCGCCGAACGCGACGAAGCCGGGGATCTCGAGGGGCTGCGCCGGGCCGCTGTCGTCTTGGAGCAGGCCACCGGCGACTTCGCCCATGCGCTCGGCGCTACGCACCGCCGCGCGGTCTGGTCCGAGATCGCCGAACAACCAAGCGTCGGCGCCGCGCACACGACGCTCAGGCAGGCGCTTGCCGATCTCGCCACGGCGATCGAGGACGGCGCCTGCCGTGGCGACGCGCTCAAACACTGCCGGCGGCGGGCGCAGGGCCTCTCCGAACGCCTCGCGACGGTGACCGGCGCGGGTGGCGAAGCCGATGGGCTCTGCTGGTTCGAATCGCACGAGCGCGGCTTCACCCTCACCTCGACACCCGCGCACATCGGGGAGGCCTTCACCTCCCGGCTTCAGGCCGGCGACTGTGCCTGGGTGTTCACCTCGGCCACCCTCGCGGTCGGAAACGATTTCGGCTATTTTCAGGGCCGGCTCGCGCTCGCGAAGGCCCGGACCGCCCGCTGGGAGAGCCCCTATGATTATGCCCGCCAGGCCCTCCTCTATCTCCCGGAGATGACCCTCGCCCCGAATCGTCCCGGCTACACCGAGGCCGTCATGGCGGCGAGCCTGCCGGTCCTTTTGGCCAGTCGCGGGCGGGCATTCCTGCTCTTCACCAGTCACCGTGCCCTGGCGGAAGCGGCGCGCTGGCTCGCGCCACGCTGGTCCTTCCCGCTCCTGGTCCAGGGGGAAGCGCCGCGCACCGAGCTGCTCGGGCGTTTTCGCACGGGCGAAAACTCGGTGCTTCTCGGGACCCAGAGCTTCTGGGAAGGCGTGGATGTGCGTGGCGAAGCGCTATCGCTCGTGGTCATCGACAAGCTCCCTTTCGCGGCACCCGAGGATCCCCTGACCAAGGCCCAGATCCAGCGCATTGAGCGCGACGGCCGCAACCCCTTCCTGGAGTATCAGGTCCCGGAGGCCGTCATCGCGCTCAAGCAGGGCGTGGGACGGCTCATCCGCGGATCGGAGGAACGGGGGGTCTTGATGCTGTGCGATCCGCGCATCCATACCCGCTCCTATGGCCAAATGTTCCTGACCGCCCTCCCCCCGATGCGCCGCACTTCCGAGCTCGGCGACGTCCAATCGTTCTTCGCGTCCGGCGCTTCGACCTCGACGATCCCGAGCTCCAGCCTGTCGCGTGTTTGACCCGCGGTACGCATTCCATGATCACCATCCAAGAGTTGAAGGGCCACTGTAACCCGCTCACCCCCGCCGGCCGCGCAGCGCTCTGCGGTGCATGGGCGGCCTCGGCCCCGCCAATCTCCCTCTGATGGCACGCCGGTGCAAAGGGGCGGCGCGGCGATCCGGGGGCTCTGGGAAGGGATAGAAGGTGGGGCCGAAAGGCATCCACTTCGAAACTGCGCTCGATCGGGGAGGCCCGGGATATCCCGCGTACCGGAGGCTGCGAAAGGTACGCGGTGCGTACCCTACATGGCTACATGGCTACATGGCACATGGCTCGACCCAATCATCGATCACCCGCCGCCGGGCGCGAACCAGGAGACCGATCGTCAAGCCACGAGGACAGCATCGCCACGATGCCCAGGGGTGAAGCGTCCGGCCAGGATCGCCGCGGTCGGCATGCGCGCCTCGGGACCGCTGTCGATCACTCGCAGGATACGGCCGCCACGTCGGCCGCATCGCGCTTGCAACGGTCACGACCCTTGCCGCCGTTCAAGCGGTCCCTGCCGGGTCCTCCCACCAGTGTGTCTTTTCCACCGTCGCCTTGCAGCCGATCGTTGCCTGGCCCCCCGATGAGTCGGTCCCGCCCGGGACCTCCAGAGACGCGGTCGTTGCCACCCCCGCCTCGGATCGTGTCGTTGCCGCCGAGACCGGCGATGGTGTCGGGGCCGGGTGTCCCGCTGATCGTATCCGGCCCAGGCGTGCCCAGACACACTTGACCCGGCACACCGTTGACCGTGCAGCCGCCGCTCGGAGCCGGGCCCGGTGGTGGAGCAGGGCCTGGTGGTGGGGTGGGGATTGCGATGCTACCTTCCACGGCGCCGATGTCGCACGCCGCCCCTTGGGGCCGCGGGATACCGCGTTGGTCCGTCGGCTGGCAGTCGCCGTTCGCGGGGCTCGCATCGAGCGCCGGGCTGCCGTGGATGAGGATATGGGTCGGCGTCGGCCCGCCGTTGTTGACGAGCGTGGTGTAGAGGATCGCACCCAAGGGGGCGGCGGGCACGATGTCGGTCGGGCCGGGGTTGAAGCCGGTGACCCCCGATTGCCCGCTGTGGCCGAAGAGGTTGTGGCTGCCGACGTTGACGGGGCCGGAGCTGATCCGGACCTCCGGCCCGTCCTCGGCGGCGGCGTTACCGGCGATCAGCGTGCGACGCAATGTGACGGTGCCGGATGAGCTATTCAGCCCCCCGCCGTCTTCGTCGGCGACGTTCCCGGTCACCGTGCTGTGGATGAGGGTGATGGGGCTTCCCGAGTTTTCGATACCGCCGCCGTCATCTTCGGAGCGATTGGAAGAAACAGTCGTGTTGATCAGCGTCAGGGGGGGCGCCATAGCGATTGTTGATTCCCCCGCCGGAGGGAGATAACCCGGACACAACGTTGTGAGACACGGTCGTGTTGACGATGGTCAGCGGGCTATGATAGTTGCAAAGTCCTCCTCCCGCTGAACGAAAACTCGCCCCTGCACCCGCGGCGGTATTGCCCGCGATGGTGCTATTCGTCACGGTGACGGTGCTCGCGGCGAAGGATACATCGCTTCCGGTCGCCATGCCGCCGCAGCTCTCCCGAGCGTAGTTCTCGACGATCACACTATTCGTAATAAGCGCCGTGCTGCTGCCGCGCGTCGTGAGGCCACCCCCGTCATCCCGCGTGTAGTTTCCGCTGATGGTGCTATTGTGCATCCGGAGGTAAGCATAAGAATCGAGACTAGCGTCGCTGGATAGCCCACCCGCGCCGCCGAAAAGCACAGCGTAGGCGGTATTGCTTGAGATTGTGCTGTCGGTAAGGAACAGGGCGCCGCCTCGACTCGATATGCCGCCGCCCACTCCAGCGGTGTTTCCGGTGACGGTGCTGTTCTCGAGGACGGCGACGCCCTCGTACACGAGCAAACCACCACCCTGCACATCAGGGTCGAACCCGCTGATCCCCTGTAGCCTCCCACCGCTCACCGTGGTGTTGCGGAGCGTGAGCTGCCCCGGCGGGCGCCCCACCGTAAAAACACGAAAGTCGTCGGGCGCGCCGTTCTCGCGCCTCACCGTGCTGCCGTTGCCCTCGATCGTGATGGGAGAGGTGACGAGCGGGAGCCCCGCATATCCGAGGCGCCTAAAATATCTGTCGTCTCCGTCCGTCGTATCCGGCAGCCGGGAGATCAGCGTGTGGGTGCTGCCCGCCGGCAGGACGATGGTGTCCGCGCCGCTCCCGGCCGTGCATCCGCCCACCGGGCTGTCGCTATTGGCGGCGGTGATGGCCTCGACGAGCGTGCAGCCGATGCCGTCCACCGGGATCGTCGCCGCCCAGGCGGGCGCCTGGCCGAGCGCCAGGAGCAAGGCCAGCGTGCCCACGGACCGCGCCCAACGCCGCTCGAGAGCGCGCCGGGCGCGCCTCGGCAGGGCGCGAAGGGGTAGGTAGTGATCGGCGAAGCGCCGAAACAGGTCATCGGTCTGTGGGAGAATGGGCAGCGGCAGCCCGGCGTCCTCGGCGGCGTGCTCGAACGCCCTGCGCAGATCGGACGGGATCCTGGTGTCCGGCATCTCGGGGTGGTGCGAGGTGTTCATGCCCTTGTCTCCATGTGCTCAGGTCCTCCGGGCCCAGGACCCAGAACCCGCCTATCGATTATATCCGTTAGATCCGCGCAAGTACGCGCCAGAGGCCAGGAAAGGTACGCGGTGCGTACCCTACATGGCTAAGCACCCCGTGGCATGTCCCGGCCCGGACGAATATCCCCCATCACAGAAATTCGGCATGGCCAGTCATATCCTCGGCAGTCAGCAAACCGTGGACCAGCATCAAGCCGTGAATGATCTGTCCTATTCGCGTACGTTGGGACGCGTACACGATCCCCGCGTGCATCTTTCCGGCAGCCGCCAAGCGCAAGAAATCGTCATCATGGGTGAAGATGACCCGTCCCTCGGCGAGCGCAAACGCCAGATGTTCCTCGTCGGTCGCGCCGAGTTTATCCGCTTCCGATACGCTCATGACGTCTACGCCTCGCTGGCGTAGGCCGCGAATGACCGCTCGTGATACCTGCTCGTCCGTGTAGTAACGGACTTCAGTCACCGCGGATCGCTTTCAACTTCCGTTCGAGAAACGAGGGGTTGCGTTCGTGCAACTCGGCCACAAAAGTCTCGCTTGCTTCCAGGCTCCGATCGATCTCCTCTTGGTGATCGAAGTAATAAGCCAGGGCCGCATATACATCGGCTAACGTCAGATCGTACTCGGCGCAGATCTCATCCGCGCTTCTGCCCATCCTCTCGTGCCAAATGACGATATCTTGTACCGTGATGCGATGCCCGGCGATGCGCGGCTTGCCGCCCGCGACACCGGGTGTGATTTCAATGTGTCGTTCCAGCACTTGGGCACTCATGTCTAGATGACCTTCGCTTTGCTCTCGATCATTTGTACGTGCGCACGGCGCACCCTACACCGGCTATCGCCCCTTGGGTCCCCGACGCACAGGCCGCACCCCGCGCATGGTATGCGCGAAGGGCCGGGGATCACCATCCCGCGGCGGGCCGGGTGCGCCTGCTGAAGATGGGGGATAAGGAACTCGACGAGACGCCGCCCAAAATGGATTATATCCATTAGATCCGCGCCAGCAACATGGCCCACAGGTAAAAGTATGGTAAGAGTACACGCAGGGCAGGGCCAGGTGCGCTGTGCCCTCTTCCGTTCGCGGTGCGTACCCTGCGTGGCTCGACCTGATCATGACTTACCCGCACCCGGAGCGCGAGAAAGGAGACCTATCGTCCAACCACGAGGACAGCATCGCCAAGATACACTCCACCGCGCCGCGGTGGGCCAGGACCACTTGCCGGCCGCGCTCACCGGCCTCGCGGCGTTCATCGGGAGCGGACAGGAGTTGGGAAACGCGGGCGGCCAAAGCCTCCGGGTCTTCCGTGATCCAGGCCGCGCCGGCGCCGATCAGCTTCCCGTAGATGGCCTCGAAATTCGCGATGTGCGGCCCCGTCACGACCGGCACGGCGAGGCGCGCGGCCTCGAGCGGGTTGTGGCCGCCGATCCCGACCAGGCTGCCGCCGACGAACGCGACGTCCGAGGCTCCGTAGAAGACGGCCAGCTCGCCCATGGTGTCGAGCAGTAAGACGTCGGTCTCCGCAGCGAAGGCGTCGCCCCCGGAACGACGCGTGATCTCGAAACCGTATCGCTTGCACAGATCGTAGACGCGCCCGAAGCGGTCGGGATGGCGTGGGGCGAGGATCAGCAGGGCACGGCCGTGCCGATCCCTGAGTGCCGCGTGTGCGTTCAAAACCAGCGCCTCTTCGCCTTCGTGGGTGCTGCCGGCGATCCACACGGGTCGCTCCCGGCCGATCTCACAGCGCAAGCTCGCGCCCCGCTCGATGAGCCCGGCCGGGACCTCGGCGTCGAACTTGATGTTGCCGGCATCGCTGACCCGCGCCGGATCCGCACCGAGCGCCACGAACCTCCGGGCGTCTTCCGCCGACTGCGCGGCGATCCGGTCTACGTTTCCGAGCAGGGTGCGCGCGATGCCCGGAATGCGCCCGTAACCGCGAAACGAGCGCGGCGAGAGCCGGGCGTTCGCGAGCAGGACCGGGATACCCAGGCGCCGGCACTCGGCGAGCAGATTGGGCCACAACTCCGTCTCCAGGATAACCACCGCGACGGGCAAGACGCGCCTGAGGAAACGCCGCATGGCCACGGGTAAATCAAAAGGCAGAAAGAAACGCCGGACCGTATCGCCGAGCTCACGCGCCACACACTCGGCGCCGGTCGGTGTGGTCGTGGTCATCACCACTTGGAGGTGCGGGAAACGCGCGGCGATGGCCCGCACCAGCACCGCCGCGGCCTGCGCCTCACCGACCGACACGGCGTGGACCCAGAGGCGGGGCCGTCCCCGATCCGCGAGCTGGATATATCCCAGGCGCTCGGGCCACGCCCGCCGGTAGCCGGGATGGCGCGTGCCCAGCCAGGCGAGCCTCAAGAACAGGAACGGGGTCGCGAGATAAAAGCAGAGCGTGTAGAGCCTTCTCACCCCTCGAGCCACTCGAGGTAGCGCTCGACGCCGTCCTCGATGGCCAGGAAGCCCGCCCCGTAACCGGCCGCACGCAGTGTCTCCAGATCGGCCTCCGTGTAGGCCTGATAGGCCGCGCGCAGGTCCTCGGGGAAGGGGATGTGCTCGATGCCGCCACGCCCGTGCCAGGCGAGGACGGCGCGCGCCACGTCGTTGAAGCTCCGGCTCGTACCGGTCCCGACGTTGAACACGCCGGAACACTCGGGGTGTGCGAGGAACCACAGGTTCACGGCCACGACATCCTCGACATAAACAAAGTCGCGGCGCTGTTCCCCGTCCGCATAGCCGTGGCTCCCGGTGAAGAGGCGCAGCCGGCCGCCCTGGCGGATCTGCCGGTCGAAGTGGTAGACCACGCTCGCCATCCCCGCCTTGTGGGCCTCGTGGGGGCCGTAGACATTGAAATAGCGCAGGCCTACGATCGGGCTTCGAGCTTCCGGAAGTCGCCGAAAGACGTGCTCGTCGAAAAGGTGCTTGGAATAACCGTAGGCGTTCACCGGGGCCTCGTGCCCGCGGCGGAATATCTGGCCGGTGCCGTACACCGCGGCACTGGAGGCGTACAGGAAGGGGATGCGCCGCATGAGGCAATAATCGAGGAGATCGCGGGAATAGGCGTAGTTGTTGCGCATGAGATAACGGCCATTCCATTCGGTCGTGACCGAGCAGGCGCCGTCGTGAAACACCGCCGCGATAGGTTCGCGGAACTGGAAGCCGCGCTGGATGAGCGCGAGAAAATCGTCCTTGTCGTAATAGTCCATGACGGACAGGCCGACGAGGTTCCGGAACTTGCGCCCGTCCTCGAGGTTGTCCACCACCACGATATCGCGATGCCCATCGGCATTCAAACCTCCGACGAGGTTGCTGCCGATGAATCCCGCGCCGCCTGTCACGACGATCACGATCGAGACCCTCCTTCGGTCAATCCCTCGAGCGCCGTGACCACCCGGGTGCTGGAGCAGCCCGCCACGAGGGGCAGGGTGACGACCCGCCCGCCTCCGTCCGTCACACAGCCGTGACCCGCGATCTCCTCGGGCCGGTAATCGCCGCCTTTCACCAGGACCTCGGGGCGCACCCGGCAGATGAGGCGTTCCGGCGTGTCCTCCGGGAATGGCACCACCCAGTCCACCGAACGCAGGCCCGCGAGCACCGCCAGACGCTGCGCCAGCGGGTTGACCGGCCGCTCCGGTCCTTTGAGACGGCCGACCGAGGCATCATCGTTGACCGCCACGACGAGCCGATCGCCCAAGGCCCGCGCCTCGGCCAGATAGTGGACATGGCCGGCGTGCAAGATATCGAAACAGCCGTTGGTCATGACCACGGTCTCGCCGCGCAACCGGGCACGCTCCACGAGCCCGATCAAGACGTTTTCGCTCACGATGCCGGTGGCCGCACCGGCCTCGTCGTGGAGGGCGGCGGCCAGTTCCTCGACGCTCACGCTCGCGGCCCCGAGCTTTCCGACCACGATGCCCGCGGCGGTATTGGCCAACGCCGTGGCGTGCTTCAAGTCCAGTCCGGCCGCGAGCGCCGTGGCCAGCACCGCGACCACGGTGTCGCCCGCGCCGGTGACGTCGTACACCTCGCGCGCCTTGGCCGGGAATTCGGTCTCCTCACCCTCGCGCGGGATCAGCAGCATGCCGCGCTCGCCGCGCGTGACCAGGAGCGCCGCGAGCCCGAGCGTCCCGCAGAGGCGCCGGCCCTTGTCGATAAGCTCGTCCTCACCGGCGCATTCGCCCACGACGGCCTCGAGCTCCTTGGTGTTGGGGGTGAGCACGGTGGCACCCCGATAGCGCGAAAAATCGCGGCCCTTGGGGTCCACGACGATGGGCTTACCCTGGCGCCGCGCGACATTGATGAGACGCTCCACATTCGCCAGACTACCCTTGGCATAGTCCGACAGGACCACGACCCCCGCCCCCGACAGCGCCGATCGGAAGTCTTCGAACAACGGTTCCATCCCGCCGCCAACTTCATTGTCTATAGGGTGAGGGCGTTCGAAATCCAGACGGATGAGCTGCTGGTGCTGGGAAAGGACGCGCAGCTTGACGGTGGTGGGCGACCCGGCGATGCGGGTGAACCGGCAACGCACCCGGAGGGCCGCGAGCCGGTCCGCGAGCACACCGGCGGCCTCGTCGGTGCCGGTCACGCCGATCAGCGTGACGCCGGCACCGAGCGCCGCGACGTTGGCCGCGACATTGGCGGCCCCGCCCGGCCGTTCCTCGCTCTCTGTCACGTGTACGACCGGGACCGGCGCCTCGGGGGAAATGCGCCCGGTCGCCCCCGACCAGTAGCGGTCGAGGATCACGTCCCCGACGACGAGAATCGATGCGGATTGAAAGGCGCGGGCGCTGAGGGTCATCGGCTCCGGCGACGGCACGTTCGGACCACTATAATAGCCGGTCGTGCAGGCGAGTAAACCCACATGGGCTCTAGGCCGACCCCGGCGCTACGGCCTGCTGAGCGCGGCCGCGGCGCTCCTGTGCGCGACCGTGGGCGTGTACGCAGGCCCGCTCGAGCCCTTCAGCGCCACCTACCGGCTCGAGATGGCGGGGCTCACGATCGGTACCATCGACAGGAGTCTCGCGCCCGGCCCGGGCGGTCGTTATCGCTACCGTTCCGAAAGCCGGGCCAAGGGGCTCGCCAAACTGCTGTTCGACGACCACCTGATCGAGGAAAGCCTCTTCGAGGCCAACGCCACCGGTTTGAGGCCGATCCGGTATTCGTCCCGCTACACCGGGCACAAGGGCCCGAGCACGGTGAACGTGCGCTTCGACTGGCGCCGCTCCAGGATCGAGAATCAAAAAAACGGTCGCCGCTGGGAGCTGCCGCTGTCCGCTTCGGTCTTCGACAACCTCCTCTACCAGCTGGCCATCATGTACGACCTCCGTGCCGGCAAGCGCGACCTCAGCTACCGGATCGTGGATGGCCACGAGATCAAGACCTACCGTTTCGTGCACCTCGGAACGGAGCGTGTAACGACACCGCTCGGTGTATTCGATTCCGTCAAAATAGAACGGCGCAAGGAAAACAGCAAACGCAGGACCACGATCTGGTGCGCTCCCCGCCTCGGCTATCTCGCGGTGCGACTCGACAACCGCGACGGCAAGGGACGCGAGGTCACGGCCCTCCTCGATCGCCTCACGGGTATCACCGCCCGATAGCACCGGCGACCCGGACCCCGGCACGAGAACCGCGACGATGCCGTTACCAGAGCCCCATGTCGCATCGATCGGAAACCGACACCCGTTAACAAAGAAAAAATAAATAAATAAATAATATTCTGATCGCCTTCCGCTCGGCCCGCTTCAGGTTCCGGCTTCGCACTGTCTCGCGCGTGGAACTGCCGGCGGAGAAGGGCTCGACCTTCCACGGGGCCCTCGGGCACGTTTTGAAGCGACAAGCGCCCCTCTCCTATCGTTTCCTTTACGAACCCACGAGCGCCGAGATCGCCCCGGCCTCGCATCGCAGAGACCTACCGCGCCCCTTCGCGCTCCTTCCGCCGATCGAGACCACCAGGGAATACCCCGAGGGCTCGGAGCTGAGCCTGGAGCTGACTTTCTTCGGCCATGCCATCGGGCAGTTCTCCGTCTGCCTCGCGGCCCTGGCCACGCTCGGATCGATCGGGATAGGACGGAACGGCGGCCGCTTCGAGGTGGCAGAGGTCGAGGCGATCCCTTCCGGACGGCGACCGGAGGATTGTGTACTTTGGCGACACCCAGCGCTTCGCGGACAACCCGGCGGGCGTGTGCGGCGCGACGATCGCGGCCTCCTGCAGGGTGCAGCCGGGCTCCGATCTGACCGTGCGTCTGACGACCCGGCTGAGGCTCAAGGACCATGACCATCTGGTGCGCCGAGCCGCCCTTTTCTATCCTCATGCAGCGGCTCCTGGAGCGCGCGGAGTGCCTGGGCCTCCTCTACCATCGGGACGCGACCCTCGACGGGGAGACGAAGCGAGGGCTCATCGACCGGGCGCGCGCGATCGAGATCACGAGCCACGACCTCTACTGGGACGACTGGTCGCGCTATTCCGGCCGCCAGCACACCTGGATGAAGTTCGGCGGGCTCCTGGGAGAGATCACCTACCGGGGCGATCTCACCCCGTTCCTGCCCTGGCTCGCCCTCGGCGAATGGATGCACATCGGCGGAAAGACCAGCTTCGGGCTGGGGCGATATGAAATACAGCGGCAAGCCGGAGGATAGCCCTCGCCGGCGGTCGAGAGATGTCTGCGCTGTTCGATCGTATGACCGCCATGACCACCCTCCTGCGCGCCTTCGACCGCGTGGAGGAGAACCACGGCGGTCCGGGGGTGGACGGCGAGACGGTCGAGGACTTCGGGACACGATTGGAGTCGCGGCTGCTCGCGCTCCGCCAGGCCCTACGGAGCGAAAGCTACCGCCCCGCACCGCTCTTGCACACGCGTATGGCCAAGGCGGAGGGTGGCACCCGTATCCTGCGGATCCCCTGCGTGCGCGACCGCGTGGCCCAGACCGCCGCGGCCTTGGTCTTGACCCCCGTGCTCGACCCGGAATTCGAGGACGTCAGCTACTACGGCTATCGCTACGGACGCTCGGTGGATCAGGCGGTGCGGCGCATCATGCAGTTGCGGGATCGCGGCTTCCGTTGGGTCGTCGATGCCGATATCCAGCGATATTTCGACGAGATCCCACAAGACAAGCTCCTCGAACGGCTGGCCCGGCACGTGGACGGGGAAGCGGTCCTCGCGCTCATACGCCTCTGGCTCACCGCCGAGGTCCGGGATGGGGCCAGGACTTATCGGATGACCAAGGGCGTGCCCCAGGGATCGCCGCTCTCGCCGCTCCTCGCGAACCTCTACCTCGACCGGCTCGACGAGGCACACTTGCGTGCCGGACATAAGCTCGTCCGTTTCGCCGATGACTTCGTGATCCTCTGTAAGACCCGCCCCGAGGCCGAGCGGGCACTGGACCTCGCCGAGGCGGAGCTGCGCAAGATGCAGCTCGCGCTCAATCCGGCCAAGACCCGGATCACGCACTTCGACCACGGCTTCAAGTACCTCGGCACGATCTTCCTGCGCAGCCTGGTCATGCGCGCCCGCTACCGCGAGCCCGACCCGCTTTGGGCTCCCGCGCCCGCAAGCGCCGAGAGCGAGGCGCCGGCAGCGCCCGCGCTGACCGAACACACGTCCCTGGCCGAGGCGATGCGCGGCGCGCTCGAAAGGCTGCCGGAAGATCGCGCCCGCGAGCGCTGGGAGGCATTGCGCGAAAGAGAGGCCGAAGCCGATCTGCCCCCGCCAGCCGCCGGCCACGACCCCTTGCTACGCACGCTCTACATCATGGAGCAGGGCGCGGAGCTCGGAAAGGAATACGAACGATTCATCGTGCGCAAGAGGGACACCGCGCCCATCGAGGTCCCGGCCATCAAGGTTGACCAGATCCTCATCTTCGGGAACGTGCGCATCACCACACCTGCGATGCAGTTCTGCCTCATCGAGGAGATCCCGATCTTTCTCCTGTCGAGCCGCGGGCAATACTACGGCGTCGTCGAGTCCGCCAAGAGCGATCAGGTGACCCTTCATGCCCGGCAGTTCGCGCGCACCGCCGATCCCGGCTTCGCCCTGGGGTTCTCGCGCGGGGTCGTGCGCGGCAAGCTGGTCAACGCCCGTACCCTGCTGTTGCGGCAGGGGCGCCGTACCGAGGACCCTGACATCCAGGCCGCCGCGCCGGAGATCGAGGGCCTCATCGGGCGCATCGCCGAGGTCGGCAGCCTGGAGGAGCTGCGTGGGCTGGAGGGGGCGGCCGCCGCCCGCTATTTCTCGGTGTGGCCGAAGCTCCTCGGATCGGAATGGGGCTTCACGACGCGCCGCCGCCAGCCGCCGCCCGATCCGGTCAACAGCCTCCTGTCCTTCGGCTACACGCTCCTCTTTTACAATGTCTACGCGATGCTGCGCGCCCGTGGGCTGCACCCCCATGTCGGGATCTACCATGCCCTGCGCCCCGCACCCGGCGCTCTGCTCGGACCTCATGGAGGAGTTCTGCGCCCCCATCGTCGATGCCACCGTGCTGACGCTCATCCACCGCCGCCAGGTGAGCCCCGCCGACTTCGTGCTCCCGGCCGAGTCGGGCCTGCCCTGCCTCTTGACCGACGCCGCCCGCAAGCGCGTGACCCATGCCTTCGAGCAGGCGATGAACCGGCCGGTCTCGCATCCCGATGCCGGTGAGCGCTGCGACTACCGGCGCGCCATCGCGATGCAGGCGGAACGCCTGATCCGGCACCTGCACGACGACGCCAAGCCCTACGCACCGTTTCTCACCAGGTGATGCATGGCGCGCATCCCGCGGCCGGTCTCCGTCCCCTCCCACACCTGGGTCATCGCCTACGACATCACGGACGACCGCCGACGCACGCAGGTGGCGCGCGTCCTCGAAGGCCACGGCCTCCGGGTGCAGTGGAGTGTGTTCGAATGC
>Ga0136625_1000458_pt1 | contig 12756 bp, 11 predicted proteins | sample AntDrymUQ4832306_2_FD_104672 | JGI IMG/M metagenome (GOLD analysis project Ga0136625, IMG submission 104672) | Polar desert sand microbial communities from Dry Valleys, Antarctica - metaG UQ483 (23.06) | ecosystem: Environmental > Terrestrial > Soil > Desert | place: Antarctica: Dry Valley...
CCTCGGTGTCGGAGCCCGCCGCGAAGATGCCCCGGACCGCGGCGGAGATCCTCGCCTGCTGGGACTTCTGGCAGTGGCCGAGCACGTTGCGCAGGAAGTGGCGGTTATGCCGACGTCGGCATAGTGGCGAATGCAGCGCTGGACCGGCGTCGAGGAGCCGAGCACGTCGCGGACCGCCTTGCGCAGCGCCTTGGCGCCGTCGAGCACGCAGAGCACGCCCTGGGCGCAGTCGAGGCCACGATCGACGAGGTCGGCGAGCAGCGCGGTGGCCACCGCGGCGTTCTCGGTGGAGCCCTCCCAGAGCCCGAGCGGGAGCTTCTGGCCCTCGGTGGTGATGCCGAGCGCCACCACGTTGGTGCGGCCCTTGAGCTCGATGCCGTCGAGCATCAGCACCGCCAGGCGCACGTCATCGAGGCGTCGAGCCATGAGCGCGGCCAGGGTCTCGGCCGTGCGGGCCACGAAGGCGCGCGAGACCGCCGACTTCGAGGTCGAGCGCGCTCGATCCTCGACCTCGGCGCCGACCGGCTCCTGGGTGCGGGCGAAGCGCCGCGTGGATACGACCGCCAGCATGCACTCGAGCACGGCGGCGCTCAGCGCATCGCGCGCGGCGAAGTGCGAGAAGGTCTCGAGCGGGAGCTCGCGCTTCTCGTCGGCGCTTCGCACCCGCGGGCGGCTGACCGCCACGCGGCGGGCCCCGAGGGTGACCGAGGCGCTCTCGTGGCCGTGTCGCTTGGCGCTGCGAGCGGGATTGTGGCGGCCCTTCGGTCCGACCACCTGCTCGACCTCGGCCTCCATCAGCTCGTGAAGGACGCCGAGCCCGACACCGACCGAGAGGGCCATGAGGCCCTCCTTCGCCGCTCCGGCGAGCTCGCCAAGCGCCTCCCTGACCCGTTCGGGCAGCTCCTCGAAGCTCTGCTGCTCGGCGATGGCCGAGTCCATCGTTACGGTCCTCATCGCGGTTCCTCCTCGTCTCGTGGACTTGGTCGCGCTCGTCAAGCTCCCAGCGGAGCCGGACGAGGCGGGAGGACCGCCGCTTTCAAGTTCTACGGATTACGGGACGTGCTCCATCGACGCCCAGATGTTCGCGAGGGCCGCGTGACATCGGGTAGGTACTGGAGTGTCTGGGTAAAGATCTCGCAGTCGAATGAGTTCTACGGAAAGCGCGCCTTGCTGGCCGTTGGCCCTCCGCGGTCCCACCGCTAGGCGCGCCGTTTCCCGGCAGCGAGTCTTCCGACGCTAAGGAGCTCGACCTCCGACCGGCCACGCGGTTAGCGTTCACGGCCCCTTCGAGGCCCGAGGAGCTCGTCCGTGACCGCAACTGTCCCGATCGAAGAGTCGATGCCGACCGACACCAGCTGCCAGGTCTTCCGCGGGCTCTCGTCGGAGGCGCTAACCCCCGGTGCGGTACACGGCTTGGTGGTCGGCCAGGAAAGCGAGCTACGGGCGTTCTCGGCGGACGAAGCCGCCGCCGAGCTCGGCGATCCCTTCGCCACCGAAATCCTGCTCAAGGGGACTTTCCCGCGGTTCGCCGGCGAGGTGCTCGACGCGTTCGCGACCGTCGGCACCGATGGAGACCCGCTGCGCTCGGCGAAGTTCTTCCTCGTTGGCGACGGCAGCCAAGTCCTGTTCACGCCGGAGACCGCCAGCGTGGACCGGAACATGCGTTTCCTGATCACCCTCGGCAACGGCAGCGAAGGCCCCGACGTGATGTTCAGCTCGTTCGACCCAGGCGAGGGCGACGTCGAACTGATGGCCTGGGACCGTGGCCGCGGCGGCTTCAACTACTACCAGACCGTAGGAGATAGCTCCGGCTGGGTGTTCGCCGGGAACTCCCGCGACGCGCTGCTGGCCGACAGCGAGGACAAGGGGCCGTTCGAGGCGCACCCGAGTGGCAACGTCGTCATGAAGGAACTCAAGACGCCGTGGATCAACTGGCACTCCCCGGCGGCGTCCATCCTGCCCTCGGCGTTCGCCGAAGACGACCCTCTTCGTCAGCACCCGTGGCTTGAGCTCGCCCGCCAAGAGCCCGATGGCGCGATCACCGCCGAGCGGCTCATCCGGTTGGCAATCGGTCGCTGGACACGTGCGCGGTTCGCTGCGATCACCGCAGATGGGGGCCGCGTCGACCGCCCGGAGCGCATCGTGCGCCAGATCGTCACCAGCCCAGCGGTCAACCTCGTCTCAAGCCACGTCGAGAGCCCGCTCGTCGGGGAGGATCCGGTCGACCTGCCGCCCACATTCTTCGCCGACATCGACGGGCTCGTGAGGGTAGGGCTGGCAGCGCCGCCCGAGGGGTTCGGCATGGTCAGCGCCGCGCTGTACCGGGAGAGCATGCAGGCGTTCGACATGCGACTCGAGGACGGCCAAGGGTTCGTGCAGCCAGGGGACACTCACTTTGTGTTCGTCGTCCCCGAGCGCGCCGCCGAGGACCAAGCGGTGCTCGACGCCGCCATCGCCAACGGACTGCTGACCGACCGCCTCGCTGCGTGCCTACTGATGATCGACTTCCCCAACCCGGTGTTCTCGAGGCGGCGGACGTCGCTGCTGCGTCACGTACCCCCGACCGCCACCCTCACCGCCGGGGCGGACGTGTTCTCGCGCGCCATGGCCGAAGGCATCCTCGCCGCCGCCGGCACCGACGAGGGCAGCGGCGAGCGCGAGTTCGCGGAGCGCTGGGGCGCCGGCGACGGATGGCGCGCCGAGTTCGACCGGCTGCTCGGCGCCTATTACGCCGCCGTCAACGAGCAACTCGCGACGCAAGCCGGGCTCGACGACGTGATCCGTCTAGCCGAGTCGCGCCGCGACCACGTACGCGGCAACGACCGGCTCGCGCGGATGCCTATCTCCGAGAGCCCCCTGCTCTTCGCCCGGACCAACGTCCCGCCTGCCGAGCGCGTCATGCGTTCGGACGCGACGGTCGCCGAAATCGCCTAGTGGCGGAGCTCGAGAGGTTCGACACGCCGGCACGACTGCGCGACGTGCCCGCCGCCGCCCGCCAGGACTGGAGCGCGACGATCAGCGGGATCTTTGCCGACTACGTCGGACGCCACCCGCAATTCTACGACCCGACCGCCGCCGAGACCCCGACGAAGACCACCGTCGCGAAGGCCAGTTGGCCGGCTTTCCCCGCGCGGCTCACGCGCGGCAACCCGCCCCCCGAAGCGCGCTGGGCGAACGCCGACGAGGACCGCGCCAAGCAGGACGAGTACTGCGAATGGAGCGTCGAGCGCGACAACGCGGGCAAGGTGACCAGGCTGACGTTTACGACCGAGGTGCCCGAGTACTGGGAGTTCGTCGCAAAGCATGATCGTGAGCGCCTGCTCGACCTCTACCGCGAGCTCGTCGCGCCCGACGTCGAGCGCGACGAGCTGTTCGACGGCGACACCTACCTCCCAGACAACCCGCGCAACCAGGGGACAACCGGAAGGCTCGCCCACCTCGTGCAGGGCAACAACAAGCTGACGGCAGCGGTCGACCTCGTCGCGCGAGCCACCGTGCTCCGTCAGCGCAACGGCGTCCCCGTGACGACGCAGCAAGCGCTCGTCGTCTGCTCAGGGCTGGGGGACCCGTTCCGCCACAGCGACCCGCAGATCGCCCAACTGGTAAACAACGCGGCCGCCATGGGGGACGAGGTCACCCTCCGCGACCCGATCGGCCTGTACCTCGACGAGTTTGACGCCACAGGCTTTCGCGCCCCGGACGGCACACCCGCGGCCGCGTTCTGGACGATCGAACGCGGCGGACCGTCTCACCCGGTCCGCGCCCGCTTTGAAGTGCCGCCCGGACACGGCTACGCAGTCGGTGATCTCGAGCTTGACGGCCGGCGAATCACGTTCGGCGGTCAGGTCGCCGATCGCGTGCGCGTACGCGTCGAGGCGCTCGTCAAGGCCGCGGACCACCGAGTCGTCCGTGAGCCGTGTCGGGGAGGCTAGCCGGGCGGGAGGCGGGCGACGGGGCGCGTGGGATCGGCTGTGGTAGGACGGAAGGTGGCTCGCATCTGCCTCGACCGACTGGGCCCGCATCAACAGCATGCTGCCGAGTGCCCACCGTCCTTCAGCGATCGCCGCTTATGCGTCACCCAGGGCCGGCAGCGGGATTCTCGCCATGGTCGGCGCCTGCCGGCGAGCCGAGTCTCGCCCTGGGAGGTATCCCCTCACCCACGGCGGCGCATCTGGACGCCGGGCGTAGAGCGTGCGGAGGCGCAGCAACTCGCGGATGTGGGCAGCGGTGAGCCACCCCCGGTAGTGCGCCGCAGCCGCTCGTTCGGAGCGCCGGCCTACGACGCACTCACCGATCAGCCGGCCGGCGGTCGCCCCGGCGAGAAGCGCGCGAAGAACACCCTGTGAGGCGGCCGGGTCGAGCAAGGCGCCGGCGTCTCCGCAGGCGAAGAAGCCCGGCCCCGCGGTGACCCGCGCTTGGCGCCAGCTGACATCGGCGCTGCGACTACCTCCTGCGGGATCGAGGTCCCGGAGCTCGACTGGGACGAAATCCGCGGGGGTCGGGGCACCGGAGAGGTCGAGCCTCGTCCAGCTGTACACAGCCGCCCCGATCCGGGCGATGTAGGTCCAGCCGCGCTCGTCGACGATGAACCGCGGGGCCTCCTCACACCCGGCACACACCCCAACGCGTAGCCCGTAGCGAGCGCGCAAGGGGGGTGACTCGCGAACGAGGCCAAGCCGGAGCCTTCGTGCGAGCCAGTGACCCGCGCCCGCCGCGTCGACGACATAGCGCGACCTCACGCGACCTCGCGAGGTCTCGACCCCGGTGACTCGACCGCGCTCGAGAAGCGGCTTCACCGCCCGGCAGCGCCAACTGAGCTCTGCTCCAAGCGCGATCGCCCGAGCGAGCAGGTCGGGGTCGAGCCTGCTGCGCTCGATCTGGTAGCCGCGCCACGGGTCTGCACTGTCTCCCCCGTAGGGCACGAGGCGGCCCTCGACTGAACTCCACACCCCCTCGTGGCGCACGAGCTCAGGAGCGTCGAGCACCTCGCCTGCGCCCAAAGAGGCAAGCGCGGAGCGAACCCCCGGATGGAGAGTCTCGCCCGGTCGGTCGCGCGGGAACGCCGTCCGCTCGATCACCGTCACTTCGAGCCCCGCTTCTCGGGCGCGTATGGCCGCGGCGGCTCCCGCCGGGCCGCCCCCGACAACGACGACGTCGGTGTCTAAGCCGTGCGGACGAGCTGCCAGGGCTCGCCCTCCGCCCCGATGAGCACGCGTGGGAGGGCGCCCGCGAAGAGGGTCACCGTCTCCCCCAACTCGAGCCGGGCGAGGCGGTGATCGCCCGGCGCCTCGCGCTCCTCCAGGGCGCGGCTGAAGGCTACCCGGAAAGCCGCCGGGCCGAGTGCGGCGCCGGTGTCCGACTCCGCCCGCCCGCGCTCAGCATCGTCCGCGGCCGACGCGCGGAAGGATGTGATCCGCCAAGAGGGGTCGCGAGGATCGAGCGCGAGCGCGGCGTAGCAGCGCGCCATGGCGATCACGCGCGCGGTGTACTCGTCGACGTCAACCCGCCCCGTTAGAGCGAGGGAGAACCGCCCCGAGAGCGCCGACTCCACGTAGTCGACGTGAGAAAAGCGTGCGTAGTCGACGGCTCTCTGGCCTTCGCCCTCGACCAGCCGTGGGCCCATGATCCCATCCCAGGGGAGCTCGCCGACCGAACCGATCTCCTCGTCGGTGAGCGGCGTGGTGGTCGCGAACGGTGTCGAGAAGCTCCGCCCGGCGTCGGGGGCCACCGCCGGCCAGAAAGAGCTGAGGGCGGCGCAGAGTTTGGCGTCCTCGGGGAATGGACTCCCTAGCCCGTAGGAAGCGAGGTGGACGACCCCGTCGGTCTCATCGTGGCTGGTGTCCCACCCGGGGGCGAACACCCCGGCGGCTCCGTCCGGCAGGTGCGCGTGGCGCTCGCTGCGCGCGGCACCGAGCCCAGTCTCGGTCGCCTCGCCGTCGAGCGGGAGCGAGACGATCGCGCTCACCCCTTGATCCTCGGGCACGAACGGCGCCCCGGCGAGCTGAAGGTTCGGCGCCATCCGCTCGTCTGAGAGGGTGAACGGAGGCGTCTGCCATATGCGCTCGCGGAGGGCGCGCGGCACCCGCGATACCCACCACTCGATGAGCTCGCGTTGGTCGCAGTTGGGATAGAAGTCGGGTGCGGTGACGAGCGAGTACGCGGGGACCGAACGGGGGAGCGCGGCGGCCAGCTGTGGGCACAGGGCCTCGACCCAGCCGTCGCCGGTGAAGTCGAGGTAGTGACGCGCCCGGTAGCCGCCAGCCCGCACCGCTTCGACCACGTCTGGCTCGTCGTTCAGGCTGCGCTCACCCGAGTCCTCGACGAGATGGCGCGCGTGGACGTACTCGGGCGCCCGACGAACGCCGCCCTCCGACCTGATGAGGAGGCTCGGTGCCCACTCGTTGTCGGGCTCCGACGGAACAATGAAGGTGAGCGGTCTGCCCTGGTACTCCGCGGCCTCGATGAGCGCAGGGTGGACCGTTGGCACGAGCAAGCCTTCGCCGGCGTCGGTCCCCTGCGCGAGCTCGGCGATCGCCTCGGTGAAGACGAAGGGCGGCTGATCGATGTCGGGCTCCCGCCAACCGCTGTCATGATCGAGCGCGGAGAGCTGGCGGTGGACCCGGCGGAGCTTCTCGTTGACGTGCCGGGCCTCCAGGGTGAGCGACAGATCGAGCCCGGTAAGGCACTCGGGACCGGAGAAGAGCTTGTGCAGCGGAACCCAGAAGCTGCGCTCGGCGTCGCCCGGCTGCGGCTCGTCGTTGAAGGCAAGGCGCAGGTCGAAGTTCATTGGACCGAACAGGGCCTCCTCGCCGGGAAGCTCGACGGCCACGTAGGGCGCGTAGCGCGAGGGCAGAACGCGGAAGCCGTGGGGATCGTCCTCCACGAAGGGCAAGAAGCCCCGACCGCGGCGGTCGTAGTGCGCCTCGGCGGTGCCCACGCGGGCCACCCCGGTGCGCGAGAAGCACAGGTCGGCGTGGCGTCGGTGGACGGTCTCGGCCCCGGGGCGGTACTCGTGGGCGAAGACCACGACGGCCATGGGAGCGCGCGGGAAGCGCGCGGTGAGCTCTGCGAGACGGGTTGCGGCCAAGGCGAAGACGAGGTTCTCGACGCTCTCGAGCTCGGACAGGGTGGGGAAGTCTTGAAGCTCGGCTCCGTCGGCCCCGAGCAGCACGCCCGGGGAGGCCAGGGCGTGGTAGAGCAGGCTGCGAGCCGGGACGCCCGGCTCGAGACCACGTCGTCCCTCGGGGGCGAAGTCTTCGAAGCCGGGACGCCCGCGGTCGATCCCGGGCAGCTCGCGCAGGAACTCCGCGCCGGGGTCGGCCGCCTCGAGGTCGAGGCCGTGGGCGGCGAGGAGCTCGCCCCACCCCGCGGGGGCGAGCCGGCGACAGGCGGAGGCGACGTCATCCAGCAGCGCCATCCCGCCTCCTCAGGCCCGAGCCGCTTCGGTGAGTCGCGCCCGAGTGCGCTTCGGAGCGGGGCTCATAGGGCGCGCTCGACACCTATCGAGGGTCCGTCGGGGAGGATGGTCACGGAATCAAACCGGAAGTCGGTCTCCTCCACGTAGCGAACCTCGATCTCGGTCAGGGCCTGGCCACTCGGCCCACTCGGCTCATGACGGACGAGGCGGAGTAGCAGGTCGTTCGGATTGATGCCTTGAGGAACCTGGCGCTCGAGCTCGATCCGGTGCCCGGTGCTCGGCGCGGTGCAGACCCCGCTCACGATCAGTGCACCCGGGCCGGGCGGCTCGAGGCTGTGGATCGCCTTCCAGTCTCGGCAGTCGAGGTCCGACACCTCCGCGGGCTCCTCCGGGCTGTCGTGGTACTCCGCCATGTCGCGTTCTCCCTCCATCCCTCCCGCGGGCCTGGCAACATAGCAAGGACTCCCGTCATCCTCCCCGCGTCGGAAGAGGCACGCTCACACCCGCGAGGGCTCAGGCTCGGTCTCGGTGGCTTGGCTCGACTGCGCTCCCAGTCTGCTCGGAGCCGTCCCTGGCACAGGTCCGAGACGCTCCAGCCTCGGCGTGGCCGCGATGCTAACCCGGACGCTCTCACCCTGTCGGGAGCTCGCTCGAACCGGCTGGCCGCCCAAGCGCCGCCCGAGCCCCGGAGGGGCCCGAACATGCGCTCTGCCCCGGGAGGCCTGGCTCTACCCGGGTCGCGACGCCCCGCGGAGCCCCTCGCCCTACCCGCGCTCGGCTTGGGCGGGGGCGGCGAAGCGAATAAGCTCGGCCATGCTCTTCACCGGAGTGCTCCCGATCGACTCGCTCTCTGGAGTCCAGTCGGGCTCGACGTTCACGAACGACAGCGGATCGGCTCCGAGGATGCCGAGGAACACCTCGGCCACGATGCGCCCGCCCACCGCTCCGAGGCGCTGGCCCCTGGGCTCGCCTCGGAGCTCGGCCTCCTTGAGCACGTAGAACCACAGCGGCGCCGGGCCGGGGAACCCGAGCTCCTCGGGGCGGAGCGGGCTCACCCCCATGGCCCGCGCGACTCGCCCGCCCGAGGGCAGCCCGAGCCGCACGCCGCGGCGCAGGTTGCGCAGCGCGAGCAGCTCCATCTCCCCCGACTCACCGGGCAGGTTGAACAGTCCCTCGGCCAGCTTCGTGTTGATCTTGCGGCCGAGCTGCGGGCCCTCTGCGTCGAGCTCGAAGAAGAACGGCCATCGGACCGTCCAGCTGTCGGGCAGGCGTCGGCCGCCGTGGAAGGCCTCGAGGGGGCCGGGATCCTCGCCCAGAGAGAAGATCGGCAGCTCGGGGACGATCGAGTTGATGAGGTAGGTCGGGCGGACCATGGAGTGACCGAAGCGGTACGCCGCGGCCGAGAACTCGACCGGCATGAACGCCCACTGTCCCTCGGGCCGGTAGAAGCGCGTGCGCACGCGCGGGTCCTCGGTCGGGGTGAGCATGGTCGCGATCAACCCCTCCGGCACCAGTCTGGCCAGGAAGTCGTGCACCACGATCCACTGGTAGTGCCAGCGGGCGAGGCGGTGAGCCTCCTTGAAGACCTCGTCGGCATCCTCGAAGATCCCTTGCTCCCTCACCACGTCGACGAGGCGGTTGTGGAAGCGTATGAACGTCAGATGCAGCTGCGAGACGATGATGTTCTCGTCGTTTCGCGGGTCGCCGATGATGGCGATGCCCTCCTGGTTGCGCGGTAGGTCGTCGCGGTCGAGCGCCGTGCCGTCCTCGTCGACGTCGGGGTTGTGGCCGATGAGGAGCTTGACCCCGCCCCGCGCGTAGAGCTCGGGGCTGTTGCGGGGCCCGCGCCCGTAGAGGCAGTCGAGATCGAAGCGCGGCGTGCGGAAGTTCCGCAGCTGCTCGGGATCGAACGTCGTCTCCCCGAGGCTCGAGCGGTCGAGCGTGAGATCGTGGTCCACGAACTGCCCGAAGTAGGTGAAGCCCGAGGGGAGGTTCGGGTTGTCCCCGGCCGGGTTCTGTTGGGCCTCGGTCTCCCTCATGCCCCCTGCAAGGTCCTTCAGGAACTGGTCGCGGACCCGAAACGTCGGGAGCTCGTGGAACATGCGCCCGAAGAAGCCCCGCGGGGCCGGGAGACGAGGGACCTGGTCGCTCCCGCGCATCGCCTGACCGTGCGTTCGTCCCTGCGCCATCGGTCGACCTCCTCGTCGCGTGACCCGGGGCGATCCTACGGCAACCCGTGCCGGCTCGAGCGCACCCGCCTGGTCTCAGACCTATATCGGTGGCCCGCGCGACCAGCGCTTTCGGGCTCGATCCGAGCGCAGCGGGCGCGCCCGCCTCACGGGCAGGATCGGTTACGGTCGTGTCTCATCTCCCGACTGGGAGCGGAATTGAACGCAACCGCCTTCGCCGACGAGACCTGCGCGGTCTTCCGCGAGCTCTCCCCGGAGTCACTCATCCCGGGTGCCGTCCATCGCTTCGTGGTGGGCGAGGACACCGCGTTGCGCACGCTCAGCGCCGAGCAGGCGAGCGGCGAGCTCGGCGATCCTTTCGCCACGCTCCTGCTCCTCAGAGGGAGCTTCCCGAGCACGGCCGGCGAGGTCCTGGCCGCCCTCGACGAGGCGACCGAGACGGCCGACCCTGCCGAGACTGGAGGGCGATCCACAACCTCGAGCCGCCCGGCCCCGCTTCGCTGGTCGTGAGCGGCGTCTGCACCACTCGAAGCGGCGTCCACCGGATCGAACTCGAGCCCCAGGTTCCCCAGGGCATCAACCCAAGGGATCTGCTCCTGCGGCTCGTCCGGTCCGAGCCGGGCGGACCGAGCACGGGGGCTCTGACCGACATCGAGGTGCGCTACGCGGAGGAGACCGACTTCCCCTACGAATCCGCGACCATCGTGCCCGACGGGCCCTCGATCCCGGTGGAGCGCGTCGAATGAGTACCTCAGTCGGCTTCTCGGGCGCTGGTGATCGGAGCGGCTCAGGGCTAATGGGGCAGCGTGGCTCTGCTCGATGAGGTTGCGGCGGCCTCGCGCCGGCTCGCGCCCGCGGGTGTGGCTGCCTGCTCGCTGCCCACAAGGGGCCTCGGTGCCGGCGACTCGCGTTGTCTCGAGCGACTACCTCTACACGACCCGCGTGCTCGCGGGACTCCGCGGCTCTAACGGGCCGACCAATACTCCCCCGCCGGTTGCGCCCCGGCCTTAGCAGATCGACGGCGAGGTCGGTACGGGGGTGACGGGTCCCTGGTCGCCCTTACGTCGTCGGGGCTTTGCCGCACCAGACTCAGCGACCTCGACTCCCTGCCCGCGAGAGCGGGCGGCGAGGAGCTCCAGGCGGAGCCGAGTGCCCTCCTCGACGACCGACTCGTAACCGGGTTCGGGGCGATCGGGATCCTTCAATGGGCGCAGCTCTCCCACGGCCAGCGCGGTGACGTCCTTGCAGGGGTAGACGTAGACCGTCTTCTCGTCGAGGCGACCGAGATAGACGCGCTGGTCGTTTCGCGCGACATAGAGGCCGAACAGACCCCGATCATTCGGTCCCCGCAGAAGGGCGGCGACCTGAACCTGAGGAGTCGACCTGTTGCTCAGGTAGGCGGCGAGGCCGCCGAAGATGACGATCGACACGAACAACGCACAGCCGAACCAGGCGAAACGATGAGTCCGCGCCGCCACTCCGAGATCGAGGGCGAGGAGGGCGAGCCCGAGGAGGGCAAGGATAAGCCAACTCCCGAGCGACATGAGGAGGAGCCAGCCTGTGAACACCAAGCCAAGGACCAGCGCGGCGAAGAGGATCAGCTTCGTCCGCCAATTGCAGTCCCCGCTCGGGTCGGCCACGTAGGCGACCAGCACCACCGCTCCTCCGGCGAGAAGGAACACGGCGCTCCGTCACCGCCGGCCCGCTTTGGTATGAACCTGCGGTGGGGGAATGGCGCGAGAGCGAGGCACGAGCATCGGGAGATGAGGAGAAGCAAGGCCGTCGAAGCCTCGCCGACATCGTCGTTCGCCTCGGTGCGATCGCGACGGCGCTCGGAGCGATCGTTGGCGTCGTGACGCTCCTCTGGCCCGATTCGCCCGTCCGCCTCGTCGCAAGCCTTGACCGCCTCGAGGTCGACGCCGGGGTCGCCCTGTCCGAGTTCTCCGCCCGCCAGCGTGTCGCCGACGCGGGAGCTGATCCGACCCTCGTAGCCGCCCGGAACGACAGAGACGGTCCCGTGCCGGCCGCGACTCACCGAAGCCCGTCTGCCATTGCGCTCGCGCAGGCCCCGGACGGTGGGGCGGCTCCCTCTCAAGGTCCCGAGGATCAAGCTCCCGACGGGGGCGACGCCCCGTCCCAAGGATCCGAGGAGCGACCTCAGTCGCAGGACGGCCAGCCGCCACCCGCCGAATACCAAGGCGAGCCCGGGGGAAGTGAATCTTCGACTCAGTCCGACGGGGCCTCATCGCAGAGACGATCGAAGGGCGAGATCCTGGGCCAGCTCATGAGCGCGCTGCCTCCCCGGAAGCTGCCCGACGGCTGTAGCTACAAGAGCAGCGGCCTCGTGTGCGGGGGGAGAGACGAGGCGTTCGTGCGGAGCCTCCTTCCTCCCTCCGACGTCGCGGAGGACGCAGGGGGTGATGGGGCGGTGGCCAACGCCAAGGCGTTGCTAGCCGTCTTGGAGAACACGCGCTCACGGCCGGTGTCCTCGGGCGGGACGGAGCCGATGGGAGTCACCCTGAGCTTCGATCTGGAGCTCGAGGGCTTCTCGGGCAAGAAGGCCGAGGTGCGCTGGTCGCTCTACGACGCCGGTGCTCGCAAGCGCGTGCCCCGCGATTGGCTCGTCAACCGGCGCGCGCTCGCGCTCCGACCCGAGGCGGCGTTCGACCGCGAGAGCTCCGAGTTCTGGGTCCCGCTGCCCAAGCGGAAGGGACCGTTCTTCGTCCGCCTGACCGTCTACGACGAGGAGGGCGAGCGACTCACCTTCGCCGACAGCAAGTCCTTCCGTTGAGACCGGTCGGAGGACGGGACGCAGTCACTTAACAGGGAAGTCCGCTCTTTCCGAAGCCACTCGGCTTTTCCGTGACACGCTCGAAGCAGTCGCTGTACTCGTTGGTGTACCTTTGCCCTCGCCCCCTTGAGGGGAAGGAAGAGGCAATGGCCGAGGTCATCACCAAGGCACTCAAGGAATTGCGCACGCGCCAGAAGGAGCTTTCGCCCCTAGCCCGGATCGTTCATCAACCACCCGCCGCCCGGGCGGCTGAGGCCCAAGATACGTCCTCCTGAGCAGGGAGAATGCGTGGTGTCGAAGCCCGCAAACCCTGCCCAGGAGGATCACCGTGAGGGTGACACAGAACGGCTGCGTTGAGA
>Ga0136625_1000459_pt1 | contig 12754 bp, 12 predicted proteins | sample AntDrymUQ4832306_2_FD_104672 | JGI IMG/M metagenome (GOLD analysis project Ga0136625, IMG submission 104672) | Polar desert sand microbial communities from Dry Valleys, Antarctica - metaG UQ483 (23.06) | ecosystem: Environmental > Terrestrial > Soil > Desert | place: Antarctica: Dry Valley...
GATCGTCCAGGGTGGCGATCGCCATGCGCCCGCGCCGCCCCTGGGTCGTGCGCAGGCCCGTGATGAGCCCGGCCACCCGGCGGCTTCCGGGCGTCAGATCCGCCAAGCGGCACACAGTACGCCGATAAGCTACGGCCTTGCGGAACCGCACCTGCACTTCTTCTCTTCACCGCAACCGTGGATGGGCGCGGGGAGGAAAGTCATGCTTACCGCGGCCCGTCCCATCCGCCTTGCTTGCATCGACGGAACGCCTATGCTATTCGCTGACATGCCCGACGCCTACCGTCGCGGTGCCTACGATGCCGCACGCGGTATCGTGTACCGCCTCCGGGCTCGGTAATCGCGACATTGCGTGAGGAATGCGATGCCCCGCATCTTCGATAACATCGAGCTCGACCTGCTCCCCGCGCTTCGGGCCACCCTGGAGGTCGCCAACCGCTCGGATTTCTGCGTCGGCTACTTCAATCTCCGCGGATGGAAGGCGATTGACGACCTTGTGGAACAATGGACGGGTGGGCCGGACAAGCAATGCCGCCTGCTCGTGGGCATGCAGCGCCTACCGCAGGACGAGCTGCGCGCCGCTTTCAGTCTAACTCAGGGCAATGACCAGCTCGACAACCAGACGGCATTGCGCCTGAAGAAGAGGTTGGCCGAGGAGTTCCGCGACCAGTTGACCTTCTGGCGTTCCAACCAACGCCGACGAAGCGGGTCTGCGTCGTCTGGCCGCGCAACTGAAGGCAGGGAAGCTTGTGGTCAAACTCTTCCTGCGCCATCCGCTTCACGCCAAGCTCTATCTTCTTTTCCGCGCCGATCCGATCAACCCCATCGTCGGCTATCTCGGCAGCAGCAACCTCACGCTCTCCGGGCTCTCGCATCAAGGCGAGCTCAATGTGGACGTCCTCGACCACGACGCGGCCAGCAAGCTCGCCCGGTGGTTCGACGATCGCTGGAACGACCGCTGGTGTGTGGACATTACGACCGAACTGGTGCAGGTCATCGACGAAAGCTGGGCGCGCGAAGAGGCGCTCCCGCCATACCCGATCTACGTCAAGATGGCCTACCACCTGTCGCGGGAAGCTCGCGCGGGGCTGTCCGAGTTTCGTATCCCGTCGGAGTTCGGCCGGCGTCTGTTCGATTACCAGGTCGCCGCAGTCAAGATCGCGGCCCATCATCTCAACAAGCGCGGCGGCGTGCTGATCGGTGACGTGGTCGGCTTGGGAAAAACGCTGATGGCGACGGCGCTTGCGAAGATCTTTCAGGATGACCACTTCACGGAAACGCTCATTATCTGCCCAAAGAATCTCGTGAAGATGTGGGAGGACTACGTTTCGGAGTACCGCCTGCTTGCCAAGGTACTCTCCGTGACGAGAGCGGGTCGCGAGCTGCCAGAGTTGCGCCGCTATCGCGTTGTGCTCATCGATGAGAGTCACAACCTGCGCAATCGCGAGGGTAAGCGCTACCGGGCCATTCAGGAGTACATCCAGGAAAACGAGAGCAAATGCATCCTGCTATCAGCGACGCCCTACAACAAGACGTATCTGGATTTATCGAGCCAGCTCCGCCTGTTCGTGCCCGAGGACAAGGACTTGGGCATTCGCCCCGAGCGGCTGCTGAGAGAGTTGGGTGAGACCGAGTTCATCCGCCGTCATCAATGTCCGGTTCGTTCCCTGGCCGCCTTCGAGAAGTGCGATTACGCCGACGACTGGCGCGAACTGATGCGGCTCTACATGGTCCGGCGGACGCGGAGCTTCATTCAAGACAACTATGCCGCCACCGACCAGGCCACGGGCCGAAGGTTCCTCACCTTCGAGGACGGCACGCGCTCCTACTTCCCGGATCGCGTCCCCAAGACGGTGAAGTTCAGGATTGACGAGCAGGACCCGGCCGACCAGTACGCCCGCCTATACGCGCCCGATGTCGTCAGCGCCATCAACGCCCTTAACCTGCCGCGGTACGGATTGGCCAACTACGTTGCGGCTACACCGCACAAGCCGCCCACGCCGGCCGAAGCCAGGCAACTGCAAGAGCTGTCTCGCGCTGGCAAACGGCTGATGGGGTTTTGCCGAACGAACCTCTTCAAGCGCCTTGAGAGCAGCGGCGAGGCCTTTCAGCAGTCCATGGAGCGCCACATTCTACGCAACTACATCTTCTTGCATGCGATCGAGCACGGCTTGCCACTGCCCCTCGGCACGCAGGATTCCGGCCTTCTCGACGCAGGGAATTACGATGAGGATGTGGACGACGAGGCGGCCAGCGCCGAGCTGTTCGAGGAGGACAGCGGAGAGGAACAGAAGCCCCCTTCGACGCTGGGGCTGCGCACTGCTGCCGACTTCTCTCGACGGGCTTCCGAGGCGTACCAACGATATGCCACCCAGTTCAAGAGCCGTTTCAAGTGGCTTCGTCCCGACCTCTTCGTCAAGTCCCTTGCCAAGGATTTGGCGGACGCCGCCGCCAGCCTTCTCGCCGTCCTTACGCGCTGCGGAGACTGGGATCCGGTTAAGGACGCCAAGCTCGAAGCACTGCATGAGCTGCTCACCGAGCATCATCCCAATGACAAGATCATCGTCTTCACGCAGTTCGCTGACACCGTGCGTTACCTGGAGGCGCAACTTCGGGTCAGAGATGTTGAGCGGATCGCGGGTGTCACAGGTAAAGCCGAGGATCCGACCAGCTTCGCTTGGCGCTTCAGCCCCGAGAGCAATCGCAAGCGCGACCAGGTCACGCCGGATCAGGAACTTCGTGTCCTGATCGCGACAGACGTTCTGAGCGAGGGCCAGAACCTCCAGGACGGCGCCATCATCGTGAACTTCGATCTGCCCTGGGCCATCATCCGGCTGATCCAGCGCGCCGGCCGCGTGGATCGCATCGGACAGAAGTCCGAAAAGATCCTCTGCTATTCCTTCCTGCCCGTCGAGGGCGTCGAGAATCTGATTCGCCTTCGTGCCCGCGTGCGCCAGCGTCTCCACGAGAATGCCGAGGTGGTCGGTACGGACGAGGCCTTCTTCGAGGACGAACACGAGCGGCAGAAGCTTCTCGATCTCTACCACGAGAAAGCGGGCATCCTCGACGGCGAAGCCGAGACCGAGGTGGACCTCGCATCCTACGCCTACCAGATCTGGAAAAACGCCATCGACCGTTTTCCCGAGCTGCAGAAGACCATCCCGGCCTTGCTGCCGGTCGTCTACTCCACCCGCCCGCACCATGCGACGGCAAACAAGCCGCACGGCGTCCTCGTCTATTTGCGAACGGCTCAGGACAACGACGCGCTCGCCTGGCTTGATACGAACGGTAATCCCATCACCGAATCGCAGTTCGAGATCCTGAAGGCTGCCGAGTGTTCACCCGACACACCGGCGCTCCCCCGGCAGAAGAACCATCACGAGCTGGTCCGCAAGGCTGTGGAGCTTATCGCTGCCGAGGAGAAGTCCGTTGGCGGGCAACTAGGGCGGCCTTCGGGTGCGCGCTTCCGCACCTACGAGCGCCTGAAGCGCTACACCGAGCAGGTCAAGGGCACGCTTTTCGAATTGCCGGAGCTGGCGAAGGCGATCGAGGAGATCTACCGCTTCCCGCTCCGCCAGTCGGCCACGGACACGCTCAACCGCCAGCTCCGCGCCGGCATCTCCGACGACAAGCTTGCCGAGCTGGTGATGGCGCTGCGCGACGATGACCGGCTCTGCCTCGTTCATGACGAGGAACAATCGGACGAACCCCAGATAATCTGTTCGCTCGGGCTGGCTCCAACGAGGGGCGAAGGGTAAGACCAAGCCATGCCGATCGACAAAGCCAAGGCCCGCCAGCGGCTCGCCCAGGAAGACTTACGCGGCCTCTTTATCGAAGAGCTCGGCTGGGACCGTCGCAGCGCCACGCTCGAGGTCATGCTGTCGGGCGCCGTGTACATACTTCACGCCCTGGCCCAGAAGCGCGGCATGGTCGCCTATCACTGTCCGACGCCGGGGGGCCAGCGCCTGCCCGACTACGCCCAGCGCCGGAAGATCGAGCATCAGGTCGCCAAGTCCGCGCACGAGCACCTGGTCGTCTTCACCGACGCACACAACGAGACCCAGATCTGGCAATGGGTGAAGCGCGAGCCCGGCAAGCCCGCCGCCTGCCGCGAACACACGTTTCATCGCGGTCAACCGGGCGATGCGCTCTTGCAAAAACTCGAAGCCATCGCCTTCACGCTGGAGGAGGAAGAGAGGCTCACACTGCCGGACGTTACCCGCCGAGCGCGCGCCGGATTCGACGTCGAGCGGGTCACCAAGCGGTTCTACGACCGGTTCCAGAAGGAGCACGCCGCCTTCCTCCAGTTCATCACCGGCATCACCGAGGGCGCCGATCACGAGTGGTATGCCTCGGTCATGCTCAACCGGCTGATGTTCGTCTACTTCATCCAGCGCAAGGGTTTTCTAGATCGTGACCGGGACTATCTCCGCAACCGGCTGAACCGGATGCGTGCCGAGCACGGCAAGGACAAGTTCTATTCGTTCTATCGCTACTTCCTATTGCGGCTCTTCCACGAAGGGCTGGGCGGCAGAAAGCGCACGCCTGAGCTCGAAAAGCTCATCGGCCGCATCCCTTACCTCAACGGCGGCATCTTCGATGTGCACGAGCTCGAAAGGCCCGACCGCTACGGCGAGCGCATCCAGATCCCGGACCAGGCCTTCGAGCGTATCTTCGACTACTTCGACCAGTACCAGTGGCACCTGGACGAACGGCCGCTCCGCGCCGACAACGAGATCAACCCCGACGTGCTGGGCTACATCTTCGAGAAGCACATCAACCAGAAGCAGATGGGGGCGTATTACACTAAGGAGGACATCACCGAGTACATCAGCAAGAACACGGTCATCCCCTTCCTCTTTGACGCGGCCCGCGCCAAGTGCAGAGTTGCATTCGAGAATCCCAAAGGCCCAACCATCTGGGACCTGTTGAAGGATGACCCTGACCGTTACATCTACCTTGCCGTCCGACACGGAATCACCTGGGACTACCAGTCCGGCCATCCGGAACGCGGCGTGTCGCTCGACAACCCTCACGAACTGCCGGAAGGCATCGCCGCCGGACTAGATCCACCAACGCTGCACCAAGCGGTCTGCGAGGTTGCCTCGGTCAACGACATCGAGACCATTCGGCTACGCAAGAATTGGAACAAGGCCGCCCCGCCGAGTCACGCCCTGTTCACGGAGACCTGGCGCGAGGTCATCGCCCGGCGCAAGCGTTACGAGGAGGTCAGAAACAAGCTCGCCGCTGGCGAAGTCCACGACATCAACGACCTCATCACCCTCAACCTAGACATCCGCCAGTTCGCACAGGACGTGATCGAGACCTGTGAAGGCCCGGACCTGCTGCGCGCCTTTTGGCGCGCCATAGAAAACGTGACGATCCTTGACCCGACCTGCGGCTCGGGCGCGTTCCTGTTCGCCGCGCTCAATATACTCGAACCGCTCTCCCAAGCCTGTCTCGAACGCATGCAGGCGTTCGTCGAGGACCTGGACCGTTTCGGCGAGAAGCACCGCCCCGAGAAGTACTCCAACTTCCGCAAGGTGCTGGCCAAAGTCGCCGCTCACCCCAATCGCCGCTACTTTATCTTCAAGAGTATCATCCTCGATAACCTCTACGGCGTGGACATCATGGAAGAGGCGGTGGAGATCTGTAAGCTCCGCCTCTTCCTCAAGCTCGCCGCGCAAGTCGAGCCGGACACGGCGAGCGCCAACCTCGGCATCGAGCCGCTGCCGGACATCGACTTCAACGTTCGCGCCGGAAATACCCTAGTCGGCTATGCCACGGCCGACCAAGTGCGCCGCGCCTTCAAGGAAGATCCCGGCGGACAGGTCAAATTCCTGCTCGGCGACGCCACTGGTGCCTATACCCGCTTCGAGGAACAGGTCGAACTGGCCGACCGCGCGTTCCGCCTTTTCCGCGAGATGCAGACCGAACAAGGCATGGACTCGGGCGAGTTTGCGGAGGCCAAGCGCACCCTGCGCAACCGGCTCGCCCTCCTGAACGAGGAGCTCAACCGCCACCTCGCCGGCGAATACGGGCTGGACGTATCAAAGAAGAAGGCTTACGACGAATGGCTGAAGTCGCACCAGCCGCTCCACTGGTTTGTGGAGTTCTACGGAATTGTGAGCAGCGGCGGATTCGATGTGATTATCGGGAATCCGCCGTGGAAGGAATACGGTGCGGTAAAGAAGGACTACACCGTTCAGGGTTATTGCGTTGAGAGAAGCGGAAATCTTTATGCGATCTGTGCTGAACGCTCGCTCCAACTAATGGTTTCCGCTGGCTATTTCAGCTTCATCGTCCAACTGCCGCTCGTCAGTTCTTCCCGGATGGTGACGCTCCGGCAGTATCTTGTTCAACAGTGCAGCTACCTGAACGTGATTCCATGCGACGACAGACCGGGGAAGCTCTTCGATGGGCTTCAGCACTGCCGAAGCGGCATCTTCGTTGCCAGAAAGCGGTGGCACACGCCCGGCACATCGTTCTTCACCACGCGTTACAACCGATGGGCAACCGAGGCGCGGGACACGCTGTTCCAGAGCTTAGAGTTGACTCCGGTCGCGGACGACCGCCTCTTCCGCGGGCAGTTTCCGAAGTTGGCACCACTCCACGTTCCGGTCTTCCAGAAGCTCTTCAGTTACGACAAGAACCAGGTGCAGCTCGCTCTTTCGCCTCGTGCGACCGATCACTTCATCTTTTACCAAGAGGCGACGCAGTATTGGGCCAAAGCAACGGTTGGCCTACCTCACTATGCCAAGAACGGAGAGGTTGGTGCACCTGCTCACGGGCGTTACCTGTTCTTCCGAGACGCTGACATAGCCCACACCATCTGCTCGCTGTTGAACAGCAGTTTCTTTTACTCCTACTTCATCGCCTATGGCGACTGCTTCCACCTGAGCGATACCCTCGCGACGGGTGTTCCGGCCGCACCCTCTGTTCTTGGAGACAAGGTGCTACGGCAGTTGAGCCAGAGTTTGATGAAAGACTTGAAAGCCAACGTGGCAAGGAAGGTTATCAACACCAAGGACGGGGCTAGCATCTCCTACGACGAATTCAATGTGTCTGAATCCAAGCCCATCCTCGACGAAATCGACCAAGTGCTGGCCCGGCACTACGGGTTCACCGAGGAGGAGCTGGATTTCATCATCAACTACGACATCAAGTACCGCATGGGCCGCAGCGCGGAGGGCGGGGACGAATGAAAACGCTCGCCCAGATCCAGCAGCAGTTGGCTGCCGGCCGGTTCGACTTCAGCCGGCACGCCTTCAAGCGCGCGGTCGAACGCAACATCAGCGAGCAGGAGATCCGTACCGCGGGCGCGCGAGCTGAGATCATCGAGGACTATCCAGAGGACAAGTATTCGCCTAGCATGTTGTTACTGGGCTTTACATCCGCTGGGCGCCCCTTGCATATTCAGGTATCGGCAGCCGACTCGGATGCGACAAAAATCATTACACTATACGAGCCGGACCCGACCGAGTGGGCCGAGTTTCGAAAACGGAGGTAGCCATGTCAACGTTCAGATGCCACGTCTGCGGCGGCGAAACCGCCAGCGACGAGTTTGTAAGCGAGGTGCTGGAGGTGGATGGCCGGCGCGTGTTGGTGGAGCATATTCCAGCGCGGGTCTGCACGCGTTGCGGAGAGGCGGCATTCTCGCGGGAGACCACCGAGCGCATCCGCCTGCTGGTCCATGGCGCGGGCCGTCCCGCCAGGACCGTCCCATTGGACGTGTTCGAGCTTGCATAGGCCCGCTCTCCGCATGTCCGGCACTACCGCTTCACGGAAGAGGAGATGGACTTCATCTCTTCGACTGCACTCAGGGCAGGCATCAACTACGACATCAAGTACCGCATGGGCCGGGATGCGGAGGGCGGGGACGAATGAACTACACGTTGACCGAGCACGCAAAGAAGGTGCTGGCGGAGCGGGAGATCCCGCTTGAATGGCTGGAGCGCGCCCTGAACGAGCCGGCTCTGTGTCAACCCGACCCGGACGATGCCTCGCTGGAACGCCGTTACCGATCCATTCCAGAATTCGGCGGGCGAGTGCTCCGCGTGGTGGTCGATCCCTCAGTTGAACCGGTTCGCGTGGTGAGCGTATTCTTTGACCGGAGCATGAGAGGAAAACTATGAGATTACATGTAGACCAAGAGGCCGATGCTCTTTATTTGCGTTTGGACGACTCGAAGATCGTCGAGTCTGAGGAGGTGTCTCCAGGTATCGTGTTGGATTACAACGCGGAAAATCAGGTGGTCGGCGTTGAAATTCTGCACCTATCCAGGCGCGCTCCCCGTTTGGAGACTGGAAAACTAGTGTTCGAGACCGTGCCAAGCGTGGCGTCCAAGTGAGCTTGTCCGCCGATAGATCGGACAAACCCAAAACGGGACAAGACCTATGCCCAAAAAAGTAAAAGTCTGGTTCGACGCGGAAGCGGATTACCTGGAGGTGCAGTTTCGCGAGAGTCCCGGATACATGAAGGAAACCGCCCATGATGCGGTCATGGAGCGGGTAGACGAGCAGGGGCAGGTCATCGGGTTGCGTATCATGGACGTCAGCCGGTTCACCAAAGACAAGCCATTGGAAGCCGAGTTGGTGTCTCGGTGAGCACGTAAGCAAGACGTGAAAGTGATCTACAACCCTAAGTGGATGTGCTCCAGATTGTTTTCCGCGACGTGGCTATCGAAGAGAGCGATGAGGACAAACCCGGCGTGATCCTCGACTAAGACAAGGACGGCAATATCGTCGGCCTGGAAGTGCTGAACGCTTCTCAGCGCGTAGAGAACTCGCGTGGTGTCGATTACGCAGTGACCGAATGAGACCGCTGCCGATTTGACGGCATCAAACCGTGTAGGTGGGGTTAGCGCAGCGTAAGCCGACATCACCGCCCGGTCGGGTTACGGCCTGATGGCCTAACCCGTCCAACGGATGATTTCTTCAGCCGGCACGCCCTTTCGCTGGAATGACGACCTTGATTTTCAAAGCCAATTAGCCTTGGGGAAATATATCTGACTTACGGCGTTTTGGTGCGTCCATCAGAAATCCACGGCGGCGGCGTCGAAGACCGGCCCATCGACGCAGACGCGCTTCATCGCCGGGCCGTTCGCTGTGTTGATGCGAACGTTACAGCCTGCGCACCCGCCGACGGCGCAGGCCATGTACTCCTCGAGCGATACCTGGCAAGGAAGCTGATACTCCCGGACCAGCGCGATCACGGAGCGCAGCATCGCGGTCGGTCCGCAGGCGAAGACCTCGACGTCCGCGCGTTGGCCGGCATCGAGAGCATCGAGCCAATAGCGGGCGAGATCGGTGACATAGCCCTCGAAGCAACCGGGCAGGCTTTTCAGGCTCGCCAAACGGCTCGGGAAACCCCAATCTTCCATGAGCGGCATCGCCGCGATCACCTCCGCCGGTATTCCCGGAACCAGGAACTGGGACGGACGCGGCCGGAACGGAAACGGGACCTCGGACCCCATGAGGATGAGCGGCTTGAGGCGAGCCCCTGGACTCTTCATGTGCTCGCTGAGAAAAATCATGGGCGGGATCCCGATGCCCCCTCCGATCAGCAGCGGCCGCGGGCGATAGCCGCTCAACTTGAACGGGACGCCGATCGGGCCCACGAGATTCAGGACGTCGCCGGGGCGCTTCTTCGCCAGCAGCTCGGTCCCAGGGCCGTGGATCTTGTACAGGATATCGATCTGTCCCTGGCGCCGCTCGACCCGCATGATGGACATGGGACGCCGCATCAGGATCGCCGCATCACACTGGATATGAATGAAGTTGCCCGGTTGCGCGTGGGCGGCGGTTTGCGGCGATAAAAGCCTCAATACGCGCTGATCACCGGCGTGCGTCTCGTGGCTGACGACTTCCGCATCTTCGACGAATAGCGTTCCCCGCGCAGCGTTCATCGGCTGGCTTCCGTGTACACCAGCTTTCCACCGAAGAGAGTGTGCATGACCTTGCCTTTGAAGTCCCACCCCTTGAAGGGCGTATTCTTACCGGCGCTGGCGATGTTCTCTTCGGTCAATGTCCAGTGCGCCTCGGGGTCAAAGATGCAAATATCGGCGCTCGCGCCGACACGCAGCGTCCCCGCCTCGATCCCAAGTATGCGCGCGGGATGGCAGGTGATCGCGGCCAGCGCTCCGGAAAGGGTCAAAACCTTGTCCTCCACCAAGGCCAGTGTCAAGGGCAACAACGACTGGAGCGCCGAAATACCGGGCTCGGTTGCCTCGAACGGGGCATCCTTTGCATCCCGATCGTGAGGCTGATGATCCGAACAGATCGCGCTGATCACGCTGTCCTTGAGTCCCTCGCGGAGGCCATCGCGATCGCGCGGGGATCGCAGCGGCGGACGCACGTGACATCTGCTGTCGTAGTCGCCCACATCGACATCGATCAGATGCAAGTGGTGCGCGCTCACATCCGCGCTGATCCGCAGACCCCGGTCCTTAGCGGCTTTGATAATTTCAACGGAGCGCCGCGCCGATAGGCGGCAGAAGTGGGCGCGTGCGCCCGTTTGTTCGAGCAGCAGGAGATCGCGGCTGAGCGCGATCGTCTCCGCGGTTTCCGGAACCGCCGGTAAACCGAGCCGCGTGCTGATCGGCCCTTCGTGCATTACCCCTTGTGAGAGCCACGGGTCCTCCGGGTGAAGGAACAGGGTTAAATCACAGGTCGCGGCGTATTCCATCGCGCGCCGCAGGACCTCGGTATTGGCGATGGGTGAGAAGGCATTGCTCACACCGGCGCAGCCGATTCTCTTGAGCGCGCGCATCTCGGCCAATTGCTCCGCTTTGAGCCCGCGGGTGAGCGCCCCGAGGCAAACCACGCGTGCGCGGCCGCTTTGCTCGGCGCGCTGGTGAATCAGCTCGGCCACCGCGGGCGTATCGATGACGGGATCGGTGTCGGGAGGACAGCAGAGGGTCGTGATACCCGCCATCGCCGCCGCGCGGGTCTCCGTGGCGATCGTCGCCTTGTGTTCTTCACCGGGCTCCCGAAGCCTGGCGCTCAGATCGACCAAACCGGGGCACACGATGCGACCGCGCGCATCGATCTCGCGCTCGACGGTAAACCCCTCGGGCGGATCGCCTATCGCGACGATCCGTCCCGCGGCGACATAGAGATCATGGATTCCATCGAGATTCTGGGCCGGGTCGAGGATGCGGCCGGCTGTAATCCGCAGCCGCATCTCAGCGTGTCCGGCGCGGTGCCGCCTGACTGCCCATGGCGATCGACATGATCGCCATGCGCACCGCGATCCCGTGGCTCACCTGCTGCAGAATGACCGAATGCGGACCATCGGCGACCGCGGTGTCGATCTCGACGCCGCGGTTGATCGGTCCCGGGTGCATTACGGTTACATCGGGTCTCGCGGCGGCAAGCTTCGCGGCGGTCAAGCCATAGGTCTGAAAATACTCATGGGCGCTCGGCAGCAAGGCCCCCTGCATACGCTCGTTTTGCAGGCGCAGCATGATCACCACGTCCGCATCGCGGAGTCCCGGCTCGAGATCATAAAACACCCTCACGCCGAGCGCTTCGACGCCGGGGGGGATCAAGGTCTTCGGTCCCACGACGCGAAGCTCCCCCACCCCGAGAATATTCAAGGCGTGGATGTCCGATCGCGCCACCCGCGAGTGCAGGACATCGCCTACGATGGCGACGACCAGACTGGAGAGATCGCCCTTGACCCGGCGAATGGTAAAGCAATCGAGCACCGCCTGGGTGGGGTGCTCGTGGCAGCCATCACCGGCATTAATCACCCGGACGTGGGGGGCGACATGCGAGGCGATGAGTTGCGCCGCGCCGCTCATCGGGTGGCGCACGACGAACATATCGCAGTGCATCGCCTCGAGCGTGCGCAAGGTGTCGAGAAGCGACTCGCCCTTGCGCGTGGCGGAGCTTTGGACGTTGATATTGAGGATGTCGGCCGAGAGCCGCTTAGCCGCCAGCTCAAAGGTCGTCCGCGTGCGCGTGCTCGGCTCAAAGAACAGATTCGCAATGGTCTTCCCGCGCAGCAGCGGCAGTTTTTTGATCGCGCGTTCTCCGACACCGGCAAAGGACTGCGCGGCATCGAGGATCGCGATTAATAAATCACGCGGGAGTCCTTCGATGCTGATAAAGTGTTTAAGGCGGCCTTGCTCATCAATCTGGATCTGATGCGGCTTCATGCGGCTCTTTGGACTACCAGCGACAGCGGATCCGGGCCAATGAGCTTGACGTGCTGTCCGACGGGCAGATCCATCGTCGTGCCAGTGACATCGGGTCGAATCGGAAGCTCCCGCCCGCTCCGATCGACCAAGACAACAAGCATCACGCTCGCCGGACGGCCGTAATCGAAGATCTCATTCAGTGCCGCCCGAACCGTGCGCCCGGTAAACAGGACGTCATCGACGAGTACGATATGCCGCCCGTCCACATCGACGGGCAGGGTCGAGGGGCGTACGCTGGGATGCATCCCGATATGGCTGAAGTCATCGCGATAAAACGCGATGTTGAGCTCCCCGAGCGCATCCGGCAGGCCCAAGTGGCGGTTCAAATGTTCGGCCACCCAGACCCCGCCCGTATGGATCCCGACCAGCGCGGCCCCGGGCCGCATCCGGGCCTTGAGGTCCACCGCCATCCGGGTGATGAGATCCAGGATTTCAGAATGAGCAATCGCCGTTTTCAACACCTGGGCCCCTCCAGCTCTCCGAGCGCGGCGCGGGATCTGCGAACCACGTCTCCAGAATCACTTGCGCCGCGACTGCATCCACCGGACC
>Ga0136625_1000461_pt1 | contig 12742 bp, 9 predicted proteins | sample AntDrymUQ4832306_2_FD_104672 | JGI IMG/M metagenome (GOLD analysis project Ga0136625, IMG submission 104672) | Polar desert sand microbial communities from Dry Valleys, Antarctica - metaG UQ483 (23.06) | ecosystem: Environmental > Terrestrial > Soil > Desert | place: Antarctica: Dry Valley...
GACTGGGATCAGGGTCGTTCGCAGCGGGTCCGGTTCATCGACTTCGAGCATCCGGAGCGCAATGACTTTCTGGCGATCAACCAATTCAGGGTGGATGAACCTGGTGGCCAGGCGAAGCAGTATGTCGCCCCAGATGTGGTGTTGTTCGTCAATGGCATCCCGCTGGTGGTGATCGAGTGCAAGAGCCCGTATGTCACTGACCCGATGGCTGAGGGCATCAACCAGCTGCAGCGGTACGTTAATCAGCGCGATCTTGGCGCTGCCGAGGGCAACGAGCAGCTCTTCTGGACCAACCAATTCGTCGTCTCTACGTACGGCGACAAGGCTCGGGTCGGAACGTTCACGGCTGGGCCGGAGCACTTTCTGGAGTGGAAGGACGCCGCTCCGATCTCCCGAGACGAGCTCGCCGCCCATCTCGGGAAGCCCGCCGCTGAGCTGACTGGTCAGGAGCTGCTGGTCGCGGGGATGCTGACTCCTGCCAGCCTGCTGGACATCGTGCGGCATTTCACGCTGTTCACGGAGGTAAATGGCCGGCGGATCAAGATCGTCACACGATACCAGCAGTACCGTGCTGTGTGCCGGGCGCTGAAGCGTCTGCGGACAGGAAAGACCCGCGCGGCAGATGGCGAGAGCGATCGGCGGGGTGGCCTGATCTGGCACACCCAAGGATCGGGCAAGTCGCTGACGATGGTGTTTTTGGTCCGCGCGATGCGCTCGGATCCACTGCTGCGGGCGTTCAAAGTTGTAGTCGTAACGGACCGGACGGACCTGGAGAAGCAGCTTGCCGAGACGGCCAAGTTGTCCGGGGAGGGAGTCCAGCGGGGGCGGCGCACCAGCAAGCTTCGGACGGTCCTTGCAGAGAAAGGGCCGGCCCTGGTCTTCGCGATGATCCAGAAGTACCGCGACTCTGACGCTCCCAGTACGAGCGAGACTCGCATGGCCGGAGACGACAAGGACGAGGCGCTCGGTGTCCTCAATACCGACGAGAGCATCGTGATTCTGGTCGACGAAGCGCACCGCTCCCAGACGTCCACCCTGCACGCGAACCTGATGGCGGCTCTGCCGAATGCCGCCAAGATTGGTTTCACTGGCACCCCGATCATGCGCGAGGGCAAGAAACGCACCGACGCCATCTTCGGGTCATTCATCGACAAGTACACCATCCGTCAGGCCGAGAACGACGGCGCCGTCGTCCCAATCTTCTACGAGGGCCGCACCGCCAAAGGTGCGGTGGCTGGCGGCAGCGACCTGGATGAGCTGTTCGAGGACATGTTCATTGAGCACACGCCCGATGAGGTGGAGAAGCTCAAGGCCCGCTACGCGACCACTGGTGCCGTCCTGGAGGCGCCGAACCTCATCGCAGCCAAGGCGAAGTCGATGCTGTGGCACTACGTGTCGACGGTGCTGCCCGGCGGCTTCAAGGCGCAGCTATCGGCGACAAGTCGCCTGGCGACGATTCGCTATCGCGACGCGCTGTTGGCTGCCCGTGACGATCTGGTTGCGCAGATCGATGCGCTGCCGGAGCACCTTGTCAGCGGTGCGGCAGACGGAAGCCTCGACATCGACCGGCTCGACCGGCGCAAGCAGGTTTTGATACGGGCCCTGCCGCGTCGTGACCTCATCTCCATACTGGACTTCGTGCCGGTCATTTCCGGCAGTCACAACGACGACCCGGCCCGGGCCCAGTGGACGGACAAGGCCCGCCAAGACGCGACGATCGCCGACTTCAAGAAGTCCCTTGGTGTGGCGGGGGAGCAGTCCAGCCCGATTGCCTTTCTGCTGGTGCGCATCATGTTGCTGACCGGCTTCGACGCACCGGTCGAGCAGGTCCTGTACCTCGACCGCTTCATCCAGGACGCCGAGCTGCTCCAGGCCATCGCTCGCGTGAACCGCACCGCACCACGCAAGTCGGCAGGTTTCTTGGTCGATTACTTCGGTGTCGGGGCGCATCTGCAGAAGGCGCTGCAGGCCTACGCACCGGAGGATGCCGAAGATGTGATTGGCGCCCTGGCCTCGATCACCGATGAGGTCCCGAAGCTCCGCGACCGTCACGGACGCACCGTGGCGGTGTTCGCCCAAGCCGGGATCGATACCTTCGACACCGCCGAGGACATCGAGGCTTGCGTCGACGTTTTGTCGGATGAGGCGCTTCGCGCCCGATTCGGCGTGGTGCTCAAGCAGTTCCTCACCACCCTGGACACGGTCTTGCCGCGCCCCGAGGCGCTACCGTTCGTGGCCGATGCCAAGCGGCTGGGCATCATCCAGAAGGTCGCGCGCCGTCGCTACCGAGACGATGGGCTGGGCGACTTCGACCCATCCCTGTACGGGGAGAAAGTTCGTGCTCTGATCGATGAGCACGTTACCGCCCTCGACATCGCCACCAAGATCCCGCCGGTATCGGTGACTGACCCGGACTTCCTGGCCAAGGTCAAGGGACTCACCTCGGACAAAGCCAAGGCGTCCGAGATGGAGCACGCGCTGCGCTTCCACATCCGCAAGAACTTCGACGAGGATCCCGCTCGCTACACGAAACTCTCCGAGCGCCTCGACGAGATTCTCAAGACGCTCACCGGTAAGTGGGAGCAACTTAGCCTGGCGCTGGAAGTGCTCCTCGGCGATGCCACCGACGAGTCCGGCGCGACTCGTGTCCATGACGACCCGCTGGTCGCCCGGTTCTACGGCCTCCTAGAGAGCGAGTTCGCCACCGACGCCAGCCTGCCGAGCGAGTTCGCCACCGACGCCAGCCTGCCGAGCGAGATCCGCATCGACATCGTGCATCTTGCCGAAGAGATCGTCATCGAGGTCACCGAACATGCCGGCATCGTTCGCTTCTGGCATAACCCCTATGCCCAGGACGAGCTGCGCAAGCAGATCATCCACACCCTCGACGACCGCGACCTGTTCCCGTTCTCCGAACAGGCCGCCGTCGCCGACAGGGTCATGGAACTTGCACGCGCCAACCAGCCCTTGATCGCGCAGCGCATCGGTGCACGGAGGCCCACATGAGTGGCGCCGTCCTGCACCTCGACGACCTGCGCGTTCCGGTCGAGACCGGAGGCGCCAGCCGGAAGGCTCAACTCACGATCGAGGCCGACGGATCCCTGCGGCTGCGGGCTGCCGTGGACGTCGCGACTGAAGAGCTGACGCAGTTTCTCACCGCAAAGCGCGACTGGGTGTACCGAAAGCTCGCTGAGAAGGAGGTGCTCCAGCACGAGCCCGTCACGAAGGAATTCGTCGAGGGGGAGGGTTTCCTCTACCTCGGCCGAAGCCACCGGCTCAAACTCGCCGACGACGACGGGCCTGCGCGGCTCGAGCGTGGCCGACTTGTCCTGCCACGCTCTGGCATCGGTGAGGAACATGTCATCGCCTGGTACCAGCGGTGCGGTAAGGCTTGGCTTCGACCTCGTGTTTCGTCCTGGGCTGAGCGTGTGCGCGTTGCACCGGTCGCCATTGAAGTGGCCGACCTTGGACGTAAGTGGGGGAGTGCCACCGCCGGACGACGTGTCCGCATCCATTGGGCGACGCTGCAGTTGTCTCCGCCGCTGGTTGACTACGTTCTCGTGCACGAACTTGCCCATCTCCGCGAGGCGCATCACGGGCCGGCATTCTGGCAATTCCTCGGTCGAGTGATGCCTGACTACGACGAGCGGAAGAGGGAGCTGGCTCATCGCGGGGGAGGCCTTTGGTTTGGGGGTGCCTCATGAGGACGACCCTTTTAGAAGCGAGTAGTCCTGCACCAGAGGGAATGTATCTCAGCCAGTTCAAGATCGAGAATTTTCGATCCTGCCTGAACGTCGAGGTGATTTTTCAGCCAACGCTGACGTTGCTGGTTGGTGAGAATAACGCTGGTAAATCCAACGTTATCGATGCATTGCGCCTCGTCACCTTGCCTCTAAGCGGCCGGCGGTCACGGTACTTCGAACGAGAAGACCTTAGCCGCGACCACACGGGTCCGATTGAGCTGACCGCGCGGTATGCAGGTCTGAGCCAATTTTAGCGCGCGCACTACATCGGCGCGCTGGATCTCACGAGCGGTACCGCTTCCTACGTGACTCGGTTTCATCCTCAAGACGACACGCATCCGCGGGGTCGGGTCGAGCAACTGTCGGGTACGGCAGCAGCCATCGACGGCGAGCCGGAAAAGCGTGAGCAGATCAATCACGTCTACTTGGCTCCGCTTCGTGACGCTCAACGCGAGTTGGATTCCGCTTCAGGTGGCCGACTGGCGCACATCATGCAGTACCTCGTCGGCAAGGAGCAACGCGACGAGTTCGTCAAGAAGGCGCAGACCGACCTGGACAAACTATCGAAGCATCCAGCGGTCACTACGACGAGCGAGCGAATACAAGCCCATGTCACGGGGCTGACTGACGCTGTCCGGATGCAGAACGTCGGTATGGCATTCGACCTACCGGAGCTGTCCCGCTTGGCTCGTGGTCTGAGATTGAAGATGTCCGAACACGGCGTCGATCTGGCTGATCTCTCCTCGTCTGGGCTCGGCTATGCGAACCTGCTGTTCTTGGCCACAGTCGTGTTGGAGCTTCAGAACGCCAAGCAATCAGAGCTCACGCTCTTTCTTGTCGAAGAACCCGAGGCGCACCTCCACCCTCAGCTACAGGCGGTGCTGCTCGACTACCTCATGGATCAGGCCGAACGGTCCGTCGCCTACGACAATGATGGGCCGGCTGGTCGCATACAGATCATCGCCACGACACACTCACCAAACCTCGCCAGCGCCGTTGGAACTGCCAACGTCGTCGCACTGCGGTCGTCTGTGGCATCCATCATCGAAGGTGGCCCCTTGGTCAGTCAGACTGTCGCCCTCGCGCTCAGCAGGCTGCCATTGAAAGCTGAGGATCGGCGGAAGATTGATCAGTACCTCGACGTCAGTCGATCAGAACTTTTGTTTACGCAGCGCGCAATTCTGGTGGAAGGCGTCTCGGAAGCGGTTCTCCTGCCAGCCCTCGCACGTCACTGCGTCTTTGCTGGTGGAGAAGAAGTCGACGCCCAAGGCAGGCGCGGTTTCCGCGGGGCATCGGTGATCAACGTTGGAAGTGTTGACTTCTCCCCGTACATCCGACTCTTGCTCAGCGAAGTCGACGGTATACGGCTTGTCGACCACCTGGTCGTCATCACCGACGGCGACCCACCGCTACCGGCATCCAAACCCGGAGAAGCCGGAGACGATGAGTTTGAAGTGGGTGACGGCTCCACCGGCGACGGATGGGGTATGGAGTCCGACGCTGAAGACGATGAGGAAGACGACGAGCCAGTTGTCTACAATCGCGCCGATGAACTTCGCGCGCTGGGCGTGGAACTCAACGCAGAGGACGCCCTCTACGTAGCCGAAGCGCCGCACACGCTTGAAGCTGATCTGCTCGTTAACGGTACTGACAATCACCTTGTCCTGGGCGCGGCTTTGAAGCTGCAGCGACCGAGGTCAGCGGCCAAGTGGCGGAAGATCGTCGACAGCGACGATGCCGCGCAGGCCATGTATGTCAAGCTCCGAACGACCAAGAAGTGGATCAGCAAAGGTCAGTTTGCGCACGACGTCGCTCTTTCGATAAGTCAGGACGCCAGTTTCACCTGTCCTAACTACCTAGAGGTGGCGATTCGCCGAGTCGTGGCAGGTCCGCCGTAGTGTCCGAGACTCTCTTGTTTACTCCTGAGCAGCGAGCGCTGATCGATACCGCGACCTCGACCTACGTCGAGGCCTGTCCGGGTGCGGGCAAGACCCAAGCCATAGTGCAGCGCTTTGTGGAACGGCCAGGGGCAGACAACCCGGCAGACAACCGGCGGGGAGTCGCGCTGGTGTCGTTTACAAACGCGGCCGTCGATGAGGCACGCACGCGGTGCATTGGCCAGCCCGAGTTGGTCCGGGCGCCCAACTTCGTAGGCACTATCGACAGCTTCATCAACCGATTCATCGTCGGTCCCATGTACGTAGACGCCACGGGAATCAGCCCCACCTTCCGGGACACGTGGCGCAACGTCCCAGGCTCGACCTTCGGCGCCAAGTCAGTGCAGGGCCAGTTTCAGCTCGACTGGTTCAGGTTCGACCTCGCTGGAAACGCCACGGTGGACATGACTCGAGTGAAATCCAATCGAAAACATCTGATCAAGAAGTTGAAGCCCTGGGCAACAACAAAAATTGAGCTCGAAGCGTCCGCCAGGTGGAGGCGCAACACCGCACGTGGCGTCATGGATGCGGCGGCGGCTCGACTCTATGCAGTCGATTACTTGGGTGATGCGGTGAAGCGAACGACGCTTGCCGAACTCTTTGCCAGCCGATTCTCCGAGGTGATCGTCGATGAGGTCCAGGATTGCTGCGAGGAGGATATCCAGCTCCTCCAGTTCATTCTCGAAGCGGGCGTGCGCCTGGTTACGGTCGGTGATCCAGATCAAGCAATCTACGCATTTCGAGGCGCGTCCATCGATAACCTGAATGCGCTTCGCGACGTCGTCGCCGTCGGTGATCGTCTCAACGGTAACTTCCGCAGCTCCCCGGCGATTTGCGGTGTCGTCGACAGCCTCCGCAGTACGGCAGCTACGGACACACCACTTGGAAAGTACGCGACGGTCGAGCATGCGGTCCAACTCGTGCCCTACCGAACCCCGGCACAGGCGCGCGAACGAATCGCAGAGGTGGTCGAGCAACACGGCATTGGGCGGATGGACGTCGTGGTTCTCGCTCACGCAGGGAGCAAGGCACGTTCATGCGCGGGCGCTGGGTCGGAGCCAAAGTCCAGCGACAGCAAACTAATCGCCCTAGCAACGGCGGTGCACGTGATTCAAGACGAGAGCGCATCAGCCAGACGGCGGGCCGAGGAACTATCACGGCTGGAGCGCGTTCTCCAGCAACTCGGAAAGGCTGACTCGCGGGAGGCCAGCGAGGACGAGTTCCTAGAAAGGCTCGGGATCTCTGCGCGCGCTTATCGGGAACGAACGCTGCGGCTCGCTATGGCGCTCGATCCACCGTTCGACGCTGCACCGTCGGTGTTCAAAGCCCGGCTGACAGCACAGGCCGACGCACAGCAACTGCTCGGCTGGACGCTGACTGGAGTAAAGAATCCGAACGGAGACATGTGGCCCCACAAGCCGTCTGGCTCTGAGGACTGCTTCGAGTACTCCACTGTTCACGGATACAAGGGCCTGCAGGCGCCAGCGGTGGCCTTGGTGGTCCCTGACCGTCCGACTGGTGTCGACGATGCCGAAGATGGGGTGAGTCTCTGGGCCAGCGGTGAGTCGGGCGAGTCACGGAACGTTCTCTACGTCGGCGCGTCGAGGGCCGAGCAGCTCCTCATCCTTGTCGTCGATGAGTCAAGGTTCAAGGCCGTCCGAGACATACTCGAACGCGACGGCGTGAACTTCAACGTCCACGTCACAAAGGCGTGAATGCAAGACGTCGTATGGGCGCCGCCACCTGGCTGATCGGAGTCGTCCGCCTGCATGGGTTCGATCGGGACGGCGTTCGGCAAGTGATGTGGCGCAACGTGGCAGATTTCGTCTGCTCGACTCGTATGGTGCGCTGCTGCCTCGGCCAATTCGGGTGACGCTTACCGCGCGGTGGCTTAGTGAATCCCGCTCACCTGTATTGTAGATATGTTGAGATGAACGTCAAGGGCACCCTGCCAGTTCACTGGCTGCCTTCCATCGGTGGCACCAGCCGCGCGTATCGGCCTTCGCTGATAGCTCCCCACTTTGTGTCCGCCTGTCCGGTGAAGACGGCAGGCGGCACGGGCACTGCAGCCTTACTCACTGTCTCGAAAGACATCGAGGCTTAACAACTCGCCGTGAATGTCAGTTTCTTCTACCTGCTTAAATGCTTCGGCAACCGCGACGCGGACGTTCTGATAGACGGCCTGGTGTTGCCGGAGCCAGGCAGCCACCCAAGGCGTCCTGGGCGCTTGTATGGCGCAGGACCGCGACAGCGCTCAGGTGTGGATGGCTACCGCGCACGGAGTCATCGGGCTCGTCAACGTGCAGTCGGCCGTTTCGACCGGTGCGCCACTGAAGTTTTCCGTGCTCATCGAACATCACGACCTTGTCGCCGTACATGGCGTCAATCACCTGGTCGGCCGCCAACGGCACCCACGAACGTCGCGGGTTGGTGAGCACGACTACCACGGGGTAGCCATCGATGTCCTTGAGCTGGGCAGCGGCCTCGCTAATCTTCCGCCGTACGGCCTTCAGCTCAGGCGCACGCACAAAACCGCTCGGACTTGACAAGGGCATGGGCGGCGTGTTGAACGACTTGACCTCCACCACTAGCTCGTGGCCAGCAGCTCGGATCAGGTAGTCCGGCTTTTCCCGTACCGAAGTCACGCTGTTGGTCTAGGATCTCGTAGCCCTGCTGCACGAGGTAGCGTTCAAACAGCAGCTCGCCGGGATCGGTAGTCACGGCTATCATAGTGGCACTGGCGGACGCAAGGGCGCGGTTGGGTGGGGGATGCGCGGAGCGGTGGGCGTGGGCGGCATGTACTACCGCCCGAGGAGCTCGACGACGAGCCGTTCGGCATCTTCGGTGGCCGGCGGAACGAGCGGAGGTCCTGGTGACGGCTATGAGCGGATCTACGCCTTGGTCAAGGAGATCGAGGCCAACGCGCAACAGGTGGAGGAAGCCGCTTTGCGGGCTCGACGGGAGACCCTACGGCGTCCCCCATACGCTGCCGGTTATGACCAAGTCGTGCCGATCAGCGCCCTGCGTAGCCTTGGCGGCGTAGTTGATCGCCTTGTCAGCCCATACCGGCTCCTGCTGGGCCGGGTTCCGCGGTGTGCCGATTCGCTTGGCGAGCAGGCGGTTGCTCGCCACACCGACCTTGAAGCCGGTCTCCGGCAGGTCGGGCCATTTTTTCTCCAGCCGGATGACCATGTCACGGCTGAACGTCTTGATTGTGATGCCGGCGAACAGCGCCCTGAAACCGAGCATGATTTCAGTGTGGACCTAATTGTCACGCGCGATGAAGTCATCTGGGGTGGGTCTCCCCGGCAGCCACGAGGGCTGCTGTGACAAGGCATTGGGGCGGAGAAGATTGCGTCAATCCCTGTTCTGGCGGCATGTCAGAACACAGGATAGATTTGGCGCGAATTGCCACGCGTATCACTCAATTAAGGTCGAAGCGTTGCCATCGCGAGCATACGCCGCGTCCCGCTTGAAATTGACATCCCCAAGAAAGGAGTTAACATAGTTGTATGGAGCCAGTAATAGACCAGCCTCGACAAATCGCGAAAGTCCGCCATGTCAGCGATGACCGTACGGCGGTGTACCTTGAGTTGCGGAGCGGATTGACAGCCACCTTCACGTCTGGCTCACCTGTCAACCTGTGTGTTGGAGATGTTGTATTCATCAATTCAGAGGGGAACAATGTCGAGCTTGCACCTCGGGAACTTTGGCGGGAAGAAACTTGGATAGGTGTCGTACGGCTACTGAAAGCAGACAGGATTGTAGTCGACGTCAGTGGAAGACTACGTGTTTGGCCGAGGCCAAGCATTCTTGACCTTAAAGAAGGAAATACCGTAGAGGGACTCGACTCGCTTGGCATCACGGGCATCCTCTCGGACAAACCTGTTCGCTACATTGACTTCACCGCCGAGGAATCGGTCACCGCCGAGTACTTCAAGCAACAGCCAAGCGACTCTCCGTCGTTTGACGATTTCGGAGGATTCCGTGAGATCGTAGATCGTGCGCAAGAGCTCATCGAACTACCACTCCAACGCCACGATGCTTTGATGAAAATCGGTGCTCGTCCAATTAAGGGCGTGTTGTTCACCGGGGAATCCGGAACTGGCAAGACTATGCTTGCGCGTATCGTCGCCAACAACGCTGGGGCCCAATTCTATGAAATTGGTGGACCGCAGGTACTAAGTAAATGGTATGGACAGAGCGAAGAGCTGATCCGAAAAATATTCGAAGACGCTGCCAAGCAGGAACGAGCTATCGTATTCTTTGATGAGATAGACAGCCTTGCGGCTCAACGTAGAGACGAGTCCCACGAAGCATCTCGACGCGTTGTCGGGCAGTTACTGACCTCAATGGACGGGTTCAAGCCCGAGACCAATGTCGTCGTCGTTGCTACGACCAACCGTCCACAGGATATCGATATCGCGTTGCGGCGACCTGGTCGGTTTGACTGGGAAATACACTTTCCGTTGCCTTCTAGGGAAGATCGCGAAGCCATCCTCATTAGTTCTGTGCGCAAACTAAGCGTGGAGAAAGATTTGCCCCACGCATTGATTGCCGAGAAGACGGACTCCTGGTCGCCGGCTGAGTTGGCGGCGATATGGAGCGAAGCGGCGCTACTGGCCGTGCGGGATCAACGTGAGATAATACTGGAGGAAGACTACCTCGGAGGGTTTGAACGAGTTGCGGCCCAACGCTCACGAGTCGCAACTAGCCGACGGACCGAGCGCCAGGAGACGGCCCAGTGACTGGTTGGTGGAAGCGATGGCGGCAGCGTCGGCATGCGGAACCAGCCGCGCAAAGGGCGTTTGGTTTGCGCGAGTTCGTGTACTTAGACGAAGTTAGTGTCATCAGCCTGCTCTCGTGGCGGCTGGGCAAGCTTCCTAGCGAGTTCACAGACACCCTGACTGACTCCACGAAGGCGGAACTAAACTCGAATATTGAAGCCAATGCCGCAGTTCTCAAGTCCAGGGTCGGATCACGTATGGAGTCGAGTCAAACCCAAGACACCAAAGTGCTGAGTAAGGCAACGATCCAGGCGACCTTCAAAAAGCTGTACGATGAGGAAAGAGACTCGCTCGCGTTGAGGCCAATTCTTACAAGCGAGTTGGCGCCTGTCGCCGACAAGGCTAGAAGAATACTCGATTCGCATGTTGGCGACGCGGAAGTGAAACCTTGGAGGATAGCATCCGAGCAACTAGAGCGTGGGCGATTGGTCGAGCTGGAAGTAGAGCTTCAGGCAGATCCCACCTTTCGGTTGAGCGCTATCATTACGACCTTTGCGGAGCTCGTCAACGAAAGCAAGGAACTGCTCGCGCAAATAGGCCAGCAAGGCTTCGAACGAACGATCGAGATCAACCGAGTGCTAGAGAAGCTGATGGCTGGTCTTGTGCCTCTTCGGTGTCGAGCCATTGACTATGCTGTAGCTACTATTGGACAGCAGGAATATCTAATACACCGACGAGCTCTTGAGCAATTGCCTGTGGCCGAGAAGCCTCCAGTCAAGGATCTCTATCTGGTTGGCGTCGCTGAACAGTCGCTATTCTGGAAAGATATCCGACGCGTTCTCTTCTCTAAAGCCCGATTCTGCATTTTGTGTAGGCTTAATCATGATGGTTTGGATGCTTCATGGACACCGGTCAAGTTGGTAGACGTACTTGGCGAAGTTGCGCCGGACCTTGAGCGCCAGATGGAGATATTTGGCTCTGGGGCGCTGAAGGCCATGATGGCAGGCGCCACAGCCCACGGGAACTTCATTGAGCCTCGTATGCGCGCAGTGATGACCTTTGGTGAATTGCTCGCACAGAAGCTTGGGATCGAACTCGACGACAACGACCTCCATCATATTGAAATTCTCGCAAGTGAAACCGCCGACCTCGTGACCTCGGTCCCGGAGAGTCGTAAAGCCTTTACTCGGGTTGCCGAGTTGCTTGCCGGGCGCACCTCAACGGACATGGACCCGGTGATTGTCTCCCGGCTCAGGGTGGAGGCGTGTAAGCAGCATAATCTCTTGCCTGGCGGTTCAGCTGTTCGTGCCGAGACGATCGTCCCTCCAGCGCCAGCCAATTCCCGGGATGAGCGGTTTATCGATGCGGAGATCATTGCAATTTATTGGTAGTTGGTAATGCGGGCCTGTCTACCCTCATCGAGCTGTTCGGGCGAGACGCCGTGTCAATGCATCGCTATCCGTGAGCACGCTCAAAATCTCCTCCGTCACCGTCCCGGGTCGCCGCGCTGCCAGCTACTGTAGACGTCATCGTTCGTGCCCGTGCGTATCTCGCATTTTCACGCCTCGCTCCCGCAGTCGGTTCAGCACCGTCGTCGGATCGACGCTCATCCGCTGCCCGATCCGCGCGAGCGACCAGCCACTCTTGTAGAGTCGCACGGCCTCGTCGATTTGCTCTAGCAGCAAGCCCTGTCGCCGCATCGGCACCTCGCGGCGGTGCAGGATCACGCTGACCGTTCGTCGGTTGATACCAAACCGATCGCCCAGCTCATACACAGTCGCCCCTGCGCGGTACCTTGCGACGAGCTCCTGAACTTGATCAGCCTCAAGCTGTTTGGCTGTGCCTGGCATCCGACGCCTTGGTCGCTGTTGGAGCGGCTCGGTCAAGCTAGGCAACTTCCGCAACAGATCCTCTAGCTGTTTGACCTGCACCTTTGTGTTGTAGTAGCTTCCCGACACCTCCACCATCACAGCCCTACTCGAACACTGACCCGCAAGAACAGCGCAAGAACAGCGCACGAGCAGGTCAGCGAAGGACATACAGTACCGGTAGCGGCGTCTTCCTCCGGGAGGGAGCCGTCTTGCTGCCCGAACAACTCGGTGAGCGGCTCGGGCGGCTCGCGGCTGGTTCTCCTGGCCGATGGCTACGCGGCGGAAGCCCACGAGCGTCTGGAAGGGCTCGGCCAGGTGATCACAGCGTTGGAATTATCGGAATGGTTGTTCAAGATAGAACCCCACCACCGGTACCACCGTGCACCGCCGCCATCCTCGCCGCTTACGTTCGGGCCGGGTGGTGCTGGGTTGTCACCCTCCAGCACCACACACTCGTCCGCCGA
>Ga0136625_1000462_pt1 | contig 12716 bp, 12 predicted proteins | sample AntDrymUQ4832306_2_FD_104672 | JGI IMG/M metagenome (GOLD analysis project Ga0136625, IMG submission 104672) | Polar desert sand microbial communities from Dry Valleys, Antarctica - metaG UQ483 (23.06) | ecosystem: Environmental > Terrestrial > Soil > Desert | place: Antarctica: Dry Valley...
GATCGTAGAGCGCCTCCTCGTAGGCGGCGAGCATCTCGTAGCCGCCCTCGTTACCGCGCAGCTGGATCAGCTCCATCATCATGGTGTCGGAGCCGTACATCATCGACGCGTACGCGGGCGAGGCCTTGACGAAGCGCAGCGCGATCGGCGAGCTCTGGTAGACGTCGCCGACGCGGCGCTGGTGATCGGCCACCTCGAAGACGCGCTCGACGGCCTCGATGTGACGGCCGTCCATCGGAATGCCGATCTCCGCCGAGTACGCCGGCACGAGGTTCGCGTTGCCGATGTTGAAGACCTTGAAGCTGACCTCGTCGTACTCGTCCTTGACGAGCGCCTTCATCGCCGTCTCGATCAAGAACGGGGCGAGGCTCGGGCGCAGGTGCAGGGCGAGGTTCAGCAGCCGCGAGGTGATCGGGAGCTTCGCGCCGAGCTCCACGAGCCAGTTGCGCATGCGCTTGTCGAGCATCTTGTGGCTCGGGTCGGCGACGGTGTTGCGGGTCGTCACGAGACACGGGTACTCGTGCCGCCGGCGATAGGGGCTGAAGACGAGCTCGTAATGCTCGTTGTCGTCGAGCACCGCGCCGTCGAGCAGGTCGGCTTTGACCTTCGCCCAGGGGTGCATCTCGCGCACCTCGCGCAGGTGAAAGCGCGGCTTCACCTCGATCAGCGCCGTGCAGACGATGTCCATGCAGCCCATCCCGACCGCCACCGCGTCGAAGACGTCATCGTCCTGGATCAGCGTGCGGCGCTCGCCGTGATGCGCCAGGAACGCCGCGTGGTCGGTCGGCCCGTCCATGCGCTCGACGCGCAACACGCGGCCGCCCGAGACGACCATGTCCAGCGAGTGCGCGGCGTCGTTGAGCGGGCCGTAGGTCGTGCCGGACCCGTGCGTGGAGGTGGAGATGACGCCGGCCACCGTCTGGTGGTCATAGCCGCCCATCTGCGACAGCCCGAGGCCGTTGGCATCGAGGTGGGCGTTGAGCTCCTTCAGCCGGATCCCGGCCTCGGCGCGCACGAGCCTGCGTCCGTGCCACGCCGGGCGCAGGAAGTCGGGCTCGAGCGCGGGCACGCGCGACAGGCGGTCAGTCCGCATGAGGAAGCCATCGGTCAGGGCGACGTCTGACCACGAATGACCCGAGCCGACGGCGCGCGTCGTGACGCCCGCCTCCTCGGCGGCCCGAACGATCGCCACGACCTCGTCGATCGACTGCGGCGCGTAGATGCGCAGCGGATCAATCGACTGGTTGGCGAGGTGGTTGCGCCAAGTCGTGCGGACCTTGTAGGCGGGTCCGCTCATCCCGGCTCGCGGGTTGCGATGAGGTGCTCGACGCCGCGCTCGGCGAGCGCGGCGATCGTCTTGGACGGGTTGACGCCCAGCGCCGTCGGCACGATCGAGCCGTCGAGCACGTAGAGGCCGTCGTAGCCGTGGACCTTGCCGTGCTCGTCGACGACGCCGGCGCGCGGGTCGTCGGCCATCGGGCAGCCTCCGAGCGGATGCACGGTGATGTACTTGCCAAGCGGCCCGGCGTCCAGCGCGAAGAACGACGTCGCCCCGGCCGCCTGCGCCAGCTCGCCGGCCAGCCGGCGCATGCGGGCGAAAAGCTGCTCGCTGGCGTCCCTGCTCCAGCGGATGTCAAAGCAGCGGAAGAGCGGCGTGAGGCGCATACGCCCATCGGTGGCGTCGCGGCCGATCATCAGGAAGATCAGCGTGTCGCCGATCGGCGGCATGCGCTTGCGCAGCGTCATGTTGCGCGGCGTGACCGAGCGGTCGGAGACCCCGATCCGCGCGGCAGCGTTCTTCGCCCGCAGCGCGACGCGCCCGAGGCCGGTGATCGCGCGGATGCCGCGAACGATCTCCAGCAAACCGCCGAAGTTGCCCGGCAGCCCGCCGTCGGCGACCATCAGCTGCTGCTCGTCTGAGAGGTCGATGCGGCTGACCATCGTCGGCCCGAACTCCGCTCGCGCGCCCGCGACATCGGGCTCCCGGGGATCGAGCGCGAGCGCGAGCGCGTCGCCGTTGCCCGAGAAGCGCGTGCCCAGCGCGGGCGACAGGTGCCGCAGCCGGCGCCGGTTTCGCAGCAGCAGCCGCGTCGAGCCCAGCGTGCCGCAGGCCAGCACGAGCACCGGCGCGCTGACCTCGCCACTGGTCCCGTACTGCAGGTCGCGGAAGCTCGCGCGCCACGAGCCACCCCCGCCCGAGGGCGGATCGATTCGCAGCACCTCGTGCAGCGGGAAGACCTCTGCCCCGTGCGCCTCGGCGCGGGCGACGTAGGTGATGTCGACGGTGTTGCGCGCGTTGCGCGGGCAGCCGATGTCACAGCGGCCGAGGTTGTCGCAGCCCTGCTGGAAGGCGCCGCTGAACGGGTGGCGGCGGTCCTCGCCGAAGTGCACGGCGATCGGCAGGCGCTCGGTGGGCAGGCCGGCGCGGGCGGCCATCGCATCGAACGCGCGGACCTTCGGCAGCGCTGGCTCGTCCGGCGTCGGGCGCGGGTCGAGCGCGGCCTCGGTGCGGTCGTAGTACGGGCGCAGCGTCGCGGCGTCGATCGCGGCCGGCCATGCGGGGTCCTCGAAGACGTCGTCGGGCGCGCGCAGCTGCACGTTGGCGTAGACCAGCGAGCCGCCGCCGACGCCCGCCCCGGTCATCACCGCGACGTCGCGCATGATCCGCAGATCGAAGAAGCCGCCCGGGTTGTGACGCGCGTGCCAGAACATCCGCGGCGCCTGCTCCGGGCGATCGGGAAAGTCGCCGGGGCTGAAGCGCCGCCCGCGCTCGAGCACGCAGACGCGCCAGCCCCGCTCCGCCAGGCGGCACGCCGCGATGCCTCCACCGAACCCGGATCCGACGACGATCGCATCGTAGGAGGACTCCATTGGAGCACCCTAACCGCGGCCGGCGCGCTCCTGGGAGACACGCGTCACACAGGGCGTGGCGCGCTCGCGGTGTCAGGTCAGGTGGCGCGAGCGCCGCGCGAGGCCGGGACGTCCGCGACGACCAGCGCGGCCAGCCCCACGAGCGCGGCGACGAGGAAGACCGACCCCCAGGTGCCAACAGTGTCGGCGATGACGTGCGATGCCGCGAATCCCGCGACATAGAGGCCGACGAGCCCGACCGTGCGCGCGGTCCCCACCGTGCGCCGCCAGCGCAGCGCGCACCAGCCGGCTCCGAGCGCGAGGACGACGCCACCCAGCGGCCGCACCCCGGTCGCCTGCGCGACGCCGAAGCCGAGCACGAGCGAGCCCGACGCCACGGGCCACGTCATGGCCGAGACGTTCAGACGCTCGATCGCCGCCATCAGCTGGTCATCTTGCGAAACAGGTAGATGCACACGCCGCAGACGATCGCGGCCAGCAGGACGATCGAGCCGGGGAACCCGGTGAACAGGGCGAGCAGGAAGCCGACGACCGCCACGAGGCCGGCCACGCCCCCGACGAGCACGAGCTGGTTGGCGCGCTTCTCGCGCACGCGGCGCGGCGTTCGGGTGGTTCGCTTGGAGATGTCGGACAAGGCGCTGACTCCTGGTCGGGAGAGAACACCGTATCGCGCGAGCCACGGCCGCTCCCGACGGCTCGCACGTGGAAGGGCTCGCCGCCGAGAGCGGGCGGATTGGTTGCGTTCATCCGGTCCGTGGGGCATCGACGCTACCCGGACATCCGGGCCGTTCGAAAGGTCCGAAAGTGATGAGAGGACTCGGATCCGTCAACGCTCGGGCGCCCCGCAAGGTGCCAAGCCCTCGGCGACAGCGGCCGCGACGAGTTCGTTCGCGGTGCGCACGCCCGCGCGTGCGAGGGCGTTGGCCACATGGCGCGTCACCGGGCGCTCGGAGATCGACAGGCATGTCCCGACATCCGCGTAGCGCATACCAAGCTGTGAGTGCACCCTGCACCCATGCCCACACGTCTTGATTGAGTCAGTCGTCTGAACGTCGTCAGCGCGGCCGGGCATGCACCGTGGGCTCGCCGGGAGCGCACATAGGAACGGAAGCGCCCGTGAAGCGCGCGCTCGTCGCGCAGTACGCAACCGCGCGCCCTTCAATGCTCGCCGAGCACCGCCGGATAGGTGATGTCCAGTTCGGAGATCGTGGTCGGGAAGTCCCGGCTGTTGTTGGTCACGAATCGGTCTGCTCCCGCGACGACGGCCGTGGCGAGGTGGACGGCATCGGCAGCTCGCAGCCGATATGCGGTGGCGAGCGAGGTGGCGACCTCGGCCGTCGCCCTGTCAACCGCTCGCAGATCCAAGCGGCCCAGCAGCCCGGCCAACACGCCAACCTCCTCGTCGGCCCCGTCGCGCATCGGCTTCGCGAGTACCTCGGGCAACAACAGGACTGATCCGACACCGGCGGTCGCTCCGGGCGCCTCTGGAAACAGCGCCCGCACACGCCGACCCAGTGGATGCTCGGGTGAGCCGGCGTAGATCAGCACATCGGCGTCGAACGCGTCCATCAGAAACGATCACGCCCCGCGCGGATGGACTCGACCAACTCGTCCGCGCGTTTTGACGAGACGCCCGCAGGTGGCAGCTGTTGATCGCGCGCGGATGACACCAGGTCCCGAATCTCCTGCGCGCGTTCGATCGTCTGCGCAGCACGCCGAATCCGGACCGCATCCGGCCTCAGAACAACGGCAACCGCTTCGCCGTGGCGGGTGATCGTGATCTCCTCGCCGTCGGCGACACGGTCCAAGAGCTCAGGCAGAATCGATCGTGCCTCGGTCACCGTGAGCGTTCCCATGTACGTTAGCGTACACCTCTGTACGGCGACTCGTTGGAGGGCGCCCGATCTACCTGACGTGGCCGCCAAACAGGCGACGCGGACAGGAAACAGGCGGCGACGGGCCACTCTTCAACCCGCCGCCCTTCCAATCTGCAAATCGGGGCGCCCGGATTTGAACCGGGGACCTCTCCGACCCGAACGGAGCGCGCTACCAGGCTGCGCCACGCCCCGATGCGCGAGGGATTATCTCATGCCGAGCCGGCGACCGCGCGGTAGTACCGCACGGCGAGGCCGGTGATCAGCGTCTGCAGCGCCGATTCGAGGGTCACGTCCTGCTTGTCGGCCCAGCGCTTGACTCCGGTCTCCTCGATCCGCGATGCCTGGCGCACGACGTCGTCCATGAGCTCCGGATGGCGATCGGCGAAGTACGCGCCGAGCGCGTACAGCGCGGTATCGGTGAACGGCTCCAGCTCGCCTTCGCCGGTCACTCCGGTCCTGCGGTGAGGTCGCCGGTCATGTCGTGCAGAGCCTTGACGGGCTTGAGCTCGGTGATCGGCAGCGGATCGGCACCCTGTGACTGGGCCGCCGCGAGATCGTTCGCGTCGCTTGCGTTCACCGAGCCAACCGGCTGCGAAGCGCCACCGGCGCCCGTGGAGCCGCCACCACCGGTCACCAGACCGACGACGCCCTTCACGATCTCGGGCCGCGGCCGCTCTTCGACAGCCACCGCGCCAGGCCTGTCTTGGCCGAGCAGTTCGCGCAACGGGGCCGCGGCCGGCTCGCCGGTCGCGGCGTCAAGCCCCGTCGGCGCGGCCTTCTGCTGCTTGGCCGGCGGCGCGTCGCCGGACGAGGATCCCCCGGAGGTGCTGGGCGAGGCCTTCGACTCCTTCGCGACGGCCGGCTCGTTCGCCGCGGGCTTCTCGCTCTTGGGATCGATCACGCCGGGGGTTCTCGCCGCGTCTGTTCGGGCCGGCGGTCGCTTCGACGTGATCGGCGTCGCGAGCTCGGGCGCGCGGGAGGACACGGCGCGATCGGCGGCGGACCGCTGCGGCGACTGCGCGACGAAGGCCGGCGCTCCGTCGTCCCCTGGGCCGGCGAGCGGGCCGCGCTGATCGACAGCGGCTCCCGCTCCCAGACCGGCGACCGCCACGGTCGCGGCGGCGAGAATGGCCTTCCCCCAGCCGGACACGGCAGCGGGATCGAGCACGCTGACGAGGTTGACCGCCGGCGCGTGCGGCGCGAACAGCTGCCTGGCCTGCTCGAGGTCGGGGCGGCGACGCAGGAACGCCGGCAGCGGCAGCAGCGCGGCGACCCTGGCGATCCGCGGCCCGGAGGCGGCGAAGGTGTCGATGTCCACCCCGGCGCGCAGCGCGTAGCGCCGGCACGGCTGGCAGTGGGAGACGTGACCGCACATCCGCCGCCGGTCGCGACGACCCAGCGAACGCCCCGATCGTGCGTCTACGACGCTCCGCACGTGCGCGCAGCGCTCACCGCTGGAGATCTCCTCGTACTCTTCGCCGAGGCGGCGGCGCGCACGGAACAGCGTGCTCTCGACCGCGCCCTGGGTCATGCGCATCCGCTCGCCGATCTCGTGGTAGGACAGGCCGTCGAACTCGCGCATGACGAGGATGTCGTGGTGGGTCTGCGACAGCCCGCCGAACGCTCCGCAGAGGTCGTCCAGGGCGAGCTTGGACTCCATCACCGTGTCCGGCGCCGACCCGCTGGAGGTCAGGTGTCGCTGATCGGACGTGCCCAGCACGTCGTCGGAATCGAGGGACACCTCCTGGGTGTTGCGCGCGCGGCGAAACGCGTCGATGCACGCGTTCTTGGCGATCTCGAAGATCCACGGCTTGAAGGCGATCTCGCGATCGGTCGCGCGGATGCGTCGCAGCGCTGCGAGAAAGACCTCCTGCGTGATGTCCTCGGCGCGCCCGTGGTCGCGCACCATGCTGCGCACATAGCCCGCGATGCGACTCTGGTAGCGCTCGAACAGCAACTCGAAGGCACGGTCGTCGCCCTCCCGCACGGCGGCAATGAGCTCGTGATCGTCTCTGGTCTGCGCCGCAGGTCTTGTGCTGACTGCCAGAGCCGCCATCAACCCCTATCCCCCATTCGTACGACATCCGTCGCCGAGTGCGTCGTGCGATCGAACAGGCGTCAACTGTAGCGTTCGCCGCGGTGCTTTCCAACGTTCTAGGCCATCTCGACGAACTGCTGTCGCCATCGGACTTCAGCGACTACTGCCCGAATGGCCTGCAGGTTCCGGGCCCCGAACACATCGAGACGATCGTGACGGGCGTCTCGGCGAGCGCGGAGCTCTTTCGCCGCGCCGCCGCCGAGGACGCAGACCTCGTGATCGTCCACCACGGCCTCTTCTGGTCCGGCGCCCCGCTGGCGCTGACGCCCGCCGCCAAGCAGCGCCTGCGGCTGCTGTTCGAGCACGACATGGCGCTCGCCGCCTATCACCTGCCGCTGGACGCCCACCTGGACGTCGGCAACAACGCGCTGCTGGCACGGGGCCTGGGCGCCCACAAGCTCGAGCCGTTCGCGGTGCATCGGGGACGGCCGATCGGAGTGGCCGCGTGCTTCGACGCGGACGGCATCACCATCGAGGAGCTCGTTTCACGCACCCGAGCGCTGACGGGGCGCGAGCCGCTCGCCTTCCCGGCGGGCCCCGAGCGGGTGCGCTCGATCGGCATCGTCTCCGGCGCCGGCTGCGATTTCCTCGCCGACGCCGTCGCCGCCGGCCACGACGCGTTCTTGACCGGCGAACCGATCGAGCGCGTCATGACCCACGCCCAGGAGGAGGCCATCCACTTCCTCGCCGCCGGGCACTACGCCACCGAGACCTTCGGGGTCCGTCGTCTCGGGGAGCTGCTCGCCGAGCGCTTCGGCGTCCGCCACGTCTTCGTCGACGTCCCGAACCCGGTGTGAACAATTTCCGTTGAGCCCGTCCACCCGCGGTGGTACAAGTGCGGTACACGACATAGGAGGGTTTCTGCCGATGCCCAATCACCTGACCCCCACGGAGCTGGCGCGCGAAGCCGGACTCGAACGCCGCGACGTGATCTCGAAGTGCATGGAGATGGGGGTGCCGATCTTCCAGGGCAGGATTGACAAGACACTCTTTCTGAAGAGCCTCGACGCCGAGCCGGAACCTGAGGAGGTCAGGGCTTAGCAGCGCCATGCGCGCCCGCGTCAGCGCACGCGGGCGCGGGCCGGGAGGACTCGGGCCAGCCTTCCAGCGTCAGCCGCGGGCCCCGTGCTCGCCCTCGGCGTCCTCGGCGTCCTCGGCGTCACCCGCCACCTGTCCCAGCAGCGCCCCCGTCGTCTGCTCGAGGATCTTGCGCCAGGCCCGGGTCCTGCCCTCCTCCTCGACATCGAAGTGCTTCATGACCTGGCGCACGCGGGTCGCCGAGATCTCGATCCCGTGGCGCTTGCAGATCTCCAGGAACTGCGGGTATCCGAACGCCAGCTGCGTCGTCACCGACTGAAAGCCGTGGCGCGCGATCTCCACGCGCGACGTGTAGTTCATGATCGGCGTCTGGAACATCAGCTCGTCGTCGGGCTCGGGCTCGATCAGCACGATGTCGACACCGGGGTAGCGGCGCTCCCACTGGCGGGCCATCTCGTGCAGCCGCTGGTAGGCGACCATCTTGAACGCCTGATAGCCGATCTGCGGGAAGCCCATGTCGCTGACGTGGCGCGTGCGGGTCCCGGTCAACGTCCGGATCTTCGTCTTGAAGTCGTTGACGTAGGGCACCAGCGGGTTGACGACGACGATGAACTTCGCACCGGCGTTGACGGCGATGTCGAGGTTCGTCGTCGAGACGATGCCGCCGTCGACGAGCTCGCGATCGCGCACCTTGACGGGCGTGTAGACCATCGGCAGCGCCGTCGATGCGCGCACCGCCTTCGAGATCGGCACGTCATCCCAGCCCTCCACGCCGAACACCACGCGCTCGCAGGTGTCCAGGTCGGTGGCGGTGACGTACAGCTCGGCCGCGACCTCGCGGAAGTCGTCGCTGCGCCCGGGGCCGGCCAGGGCAGTTCGCAGGTAGCGCTCGACCCCGGCGCCCGTGTACGCCCCGGCGGGCAGCCCGTCGGCGAAGCCGAGGAGGAAGTCCATCGCCGACAGCTGTCCGAAGTTGGCGGCCACCCCGCCGACGAGCTGCGCGGCGCGCACCGGCAGGGTCAGCGCGCTGCGAGCGAAGCCCGACACGTTGGGGCGCAGCAGGCTGTTGAGCCCGAAATCCTGAAGCGACGCCGTTTTGCGGCGGTCCAGGACGCGGATCATCTCCTCCGGGCGCGCGCCGTTGGCCGTCATCGCCGCGACGAAGGCACCGGTGCTCGTGCCGACGTAGACGTCGAAGTCGTTGACGGTCCTGTTGACGGTCAGCAGGTCGAGCGCTCGCAGCGCGCCGATCTCATACACCCCGCCGGTGAAGCCGCCGCCACCGAGCACGAGCGCCGTCTTCGAGCGCTTCTGGCGCTTCTGGCGCTTGCGCGGCTTCGAGCGCACCCGGTCGGTGGATTGAGCCTGCAGCTCGACGACCTTTCCCATCCGTGGAGTCTACGGGCCGAGATTGCGCCGACGAGCCGTCCGAGCGCTCCGGCGGCGCACCTTCCGTGCGCCCGTGATGTTGTGTACCGCCAGATGCGGCGACTTCTCGCAACCCTGCTGGCGCTCACCGCCACGGCAGCGACTCCTGCCGCGGCGCAGGCGTACGACACCAGCGATCTGCGCCGTACCGTCGCGCGCGAGATGCGCAAGGCGAGCTCCTCGTCCGGCGTGCTCGTGCGCGATATGGGCGCCAACCGCGACCTGTACGCCAAGCGCGACCGGAACATCCGCATCCCGGCATCCGTGCAGAAGCTCTACACGACGTCCACCGCGCTGCTGCGACTGGGCCCGGGTACGACGCTGGACACCGCCGCCGTCACCGGCGGCGTCGTCAGAGACGGCGTGCTGCGCGGCGATCTCGTGCTCGTCGGAGGCGGCGACCCCGCCTTCGGCCCGAAGACCGCCGCGAAGCTGGCGCGAGCCGTGCGCGACACCGGCATCCGCCGCATCACGGGAGCCGTCGTCGGCGACGAGAGCGTCTTCGACACCCGCCGCTCGGGCTGCTGTCGCGGCTATGACTCCGATCTCGGCGGCGTGCTCAGCGGCCTGGCCTACGACGGCTCGATCTTCCGCGGGCGCGCGCAGCTCGATGCGGCGCGCTTCGCTGCGACGCGCTTCTCGGCGCTGCTGGGCGTCGCGGGCGTGCGCAGCTCAGAGCCCTCGCGGGCCGGTTCGGCGCCCGCGGAGGCGAACACGATCGCGGTCGTGTCGTCGCCGACAGTGCGCACGCTGATCCGCGACGTCAACGTGCCCTCCAACAACTTCGCCTCCGAGATGCTCCTCAAGATGCTGGGCGCTCGCCATGGCGGCGGCGGCTCGACGTCGCGCGGTGCGGCGGTCGTCGAGAAGACGCTCGACGACATCGCGGTGCGCCCGCGCGCCGCCGACGGATCCGGGCTCTCGCGCCGCAACCGCACGTCGCCGCGCGACGTCGTGCGGTTGCTTGAGCGCATGGACCTGCCGGACGTGCAGGGCGCGTTTCGCGCGTCGCTGGCGAAGGTCGGAGAGACCGGCACAGTCCGCCGGCGCATGCGCGGCACGCCAGCCCACAAGCGCTGCCGCGTCAAGACCGGCACGCTGCGCGCGGTCAGCTCGCTGGCCGGATACTGCCGCGCGCGAGGGGGACGCGACATCGCCTTCGCGATCCTCATGAACCGCGTCTCGAGCGTCGCCGACGCCCACGCCATCCAGGATGCGATCGCCGTCGCGATCGCGCGCCTGGACGACCCCTCGATCGCCGATGAGCCGGATCCCGAGCCCAAGCCGGAGTCCGACTCGCGGACGCCGACCGGCGGCACCGCGCCGTCCTGACAGTTCAGCGCCCGCCGATCAGCTCCAGCAGCCCGGCCTCGTCGAGCACCTTCACGCCGAGGCGCTCGGCCTTCTCGAGCTTCGAGCCGGGCGTCGCTCCCGCGACGACGTAGTCGGTCTTCCTCGACACGCCGGAGGTCACCCGCCCGCCCGCCGACTCGATGCGCCTGGTCGCCTGCTCACGCGTCAGGTCGGGCAGCGTGCCGGTCAGCACGAACGTCTTCCCCGCCTGGGGTCCGTCGCCCGGCGGCGGGCCCTCCTCGCGCATACGCACGCCGACTTCGCACAGGTCGGCGATGAGCGCTCGCATCTGCGCCTCGGCAAGCTGCTCGGCGATCCGCAGCGCCATCTTCGGCCCGACGCCAGGCGTCTGCTCGATCTCCGGCGCGCCGGCATCCAGCAGCGCCTCGATCGTGCGAAAGCGCTGCGCGAGGTTGCGTCCCGTGACGAAGCCGACCTCCTCGAGGCCGATCGCGAACAGCACGTGCCCGAACGGCCGCTCGCGCGACTCGGCGATGCTCTGCACGACGCGCGCCGCGGAGATCTCGCCGTAGCCCTCCAGCTCGAGCAGCTGGTCGGGCGTCAGGCGGTAGAAGTCCGCCGCCGTCGTGACGAGGCCGGCGCGCTGCAGCTGGGAGACCTGCTTCTCGCCGAGGCCGTCGATGTCCATCGCCCCGCGCGAGACGAAGTGCTTGAGCAGCTGCCACTGGCGCTCGGGACACAGCCGATTCGGGCATTTCGTGAAGACCGAGTCGGGCGGCTTGACGGTCTCGGTCGCGCACGTCAGGCAGTGCTCGGGAGGTCGCGGCGGCTCGGCGCGGTCGGCGCGCTCGACGGCGTGCGGCGCGGGTGACAACACCTGCGGGATGACGTCGCCGGCACGCAGGACGATCACCTCGTCGCCGACGCGCAGGTCCTTGCGGGCAAGATCCTCCTCGTTGTGCAGCGTCGCGAGCTTCACGGTCACCCCCCCGACGTGCACCGGCTCCAGCACCGCGAACGGATGCAGGTCGCCGAACTTCCCGACGTTCCACATGATGTCGCGCAACACCGTGACCTTCATCGTCGGCGGGAACTTCCAGGCGATCGCCCAGCGCGGATCGCGCCCGACGACGCCGAGGCGGCGCTGCAGCTCGAGGTCTGAGACCTTCACGACGACACCGTCGATCTCGAAGTCCAGCGTCGCGCGGCGCTCCTGCCAGTCGAGGCACTGCGCGACGACCTCGTCCTCGCTGTCGAGCAGGACGACGTCGCCGTTGACGCGAAACCCGTGCTCGCGCAGCCAGTGCAGGGACTGCCAGTGGCTCTCCATCAAGACCCCGTCGATGCGCCCGATCGCGTAGGCCCACATCGACAGCGGCCGCTCGCGCGCCAGGCGCGGATCGAGCTGGCGGATCGTTCCGGCGGCCGCGTTGCGGGGGTTCATGAAGGTCGATAGCCCCGCCTCGGCGCGGCGCTCGTTGAGCGCGGCGAAGTCCTCCAGCGACATGTAGATCTCGCCGCGAACCTCCAGCAGCGCCGGCGCATCCTCGATGCGCAGCGGGATCGTCGGGATCGTACGCAGGTTGTGCGTGACGTCCTCGCCGATCTCGCCGTTGCCGCGCGTCGCTCCCTGCACGAGCACGCCGTCCTCATAGCGCAGGGAGATCGCCAGGCCATCGATCTTCGGCTCGGCGACGAACGCGAACGCCGGGTCCTCGATGCCCTCGCGCGCGAGGTGCGTGCGCATGCGCGTCACCCACGCGCGCAGCTGCACCTCGGTGCGCGCGTTGGCCAGTGACAGCATCTGCGGCTCGTGGCGGACCTTCGGCAGCGAGCCGACCGGCTCGCCGCCGACGCGCTGGGTCGGCGAGTCGGCGGTCACGAGGGCCGGATCGGCCGCCTCCAGCGCGCGCAGCTCGTCCAGCAGGGCGTCGTACTCCTCGTCGCCGATCGCCGGATCGTCGAGGACGTAGTAGCGGTGGCCGTGGCGGTGCAGCTCCGCGCGCAGCTGCGCGGCGCGGCGCTCGTCTGCGGCGGTCATCGAGCGGTCCTACTCTCGCTCTCGCACCACCGGGCCCAGCAGCCGGGCC